>Ga0302146_10001195_pt1 | contig 15495 bp, 8 predicted proteins | sample I_Bog_E3_1_FD_193578 | JGI IMG/M metagenome (GOLD analysis project Ga0302146, IMG submission 193578) | Peat permafrost microbial communities from Stordalen Mire near Abisko, Sweden - I_Bog_E3_3 | ecosystem: Environmental > Terrestrial > Soil > Wetlands > Peat | place: Sweden: Abisko, Stordalen...
AGCGCCGGCGCGATCAGCTTGTCACCCAGCTCGGTCAGGTGGATGCCGTTGAAGGTGAGCGGCTGCGCTGCTCCGCTATACAGGTGCTGCGAGACGGCGAAGAGATCGACGAAGGGGATGTGATTGGCCTTGGCGACCTCGGCCATCGCATTGGTGTAGAGGGCGAGGTTGGCGTTGAGCGGTGCTGGATCGGCCAGATTGGGATCGGGCATCTTCTCGGCCGCAATGGGTGAGAACAGCGCGAGGCGGGGTGCGCCCTTGCCGCTGAAGTTGGCCTTCAGGGTGTCCTTGATGAAGCCATCAAGCTCCTGCTTGAACTTCGGCAGCCCATCGGCACCGGCGAAGGACTCATTGAAGCCGAAGAAGGCCAGCACCACATCGCTATGGGTCTTCGCCAGCCACTCGCTACGCGAGGCCCCGGTATCGGTGACCAGCCGGGTCACCACCTCATCGCATGAGAAGGCGAGCGTGCGGACGGTCAGGTCGAGGGTGGGATTGGCGCGGTAGATCATCGCTTCCAGCCAGCCATCGTGCTGCATGCGATCGGCGAGGCCATTGCCGATGACGGCGATGTGATCGCCGGCATGCAAATCCAGATGCTCGGCGTCCGCTCCGGCGAGGGCGGTGAGGGAGGCACAGGCGCTCAGCAGCGCTGGCACGAAGCAGCGGAACGTGGTCATGGTGTCCATTCTGGGCTTGCGCCCCGGATCAGCGGCATCAGTGGGCAACCACCAGGGGATGGGAAGCTGGCGCGGATGGTACCGAAATCGATCCCGCGGATGGGATGGCGCATCAGTGGGAGGTCAAGCAGGTGGTTCCGTGTCGCATCAGCAGGTGGGCCGTCTGCGTCAGCATCTGGTTGTACCCGTGCGGGCTGGAGACGTTGCGGGATGGCCATGGAAATTTGTGATGGAAAAGCGCTGGGCATGGCCGGGGGTGTGTACTCAATACCGCACCCAGGCACGGAAACGGATATCGCTTGGGCGCACTATGCTATCGCAGCGAAAGCGGCGATGGCGAGCGTGATCTGTCATCGCAGGTCCGGCGCTCCTCGGCGGCCGCGCATGGTGGATGCAGGTAGCGGCGCTTCTTGGAAAAATGGTGCACGCTGTTGTAAATATTCGGTGCGCCGGGATAAACCGGCTTGGAGGAGGGGATGCAAGAGCCCCACGTTGAAAGACATAGTCGATCGCAACGGCCCCGAGTCATGCGGCCGGCTCCGCGAGGAGTCGGTCGAAGCGTTGACAGGGGAACGCGCAGGCCAGCCATCGAGCTTCGCAAGTATCTCCCAGATGCCGACCGAGTCGAATTATCGGGAAGGCAATACGGGCGGGGTAAGCACTGTGGCAGTGCCCGCCTGATCTGGCGGAGTCTAAGAACCTGGCATGCGCGGACACTCCAAGCACGAGAACCGGGAGATCTCCAGTGACTGCCAGTGGTGATAAGCCGCTGGGGCCCACAGGGAAGGCCATCGGCCGTAATCCTGAGGGTGGAAGCCTGGAGAAGTCGGACGAGGGTGTAGTACCTATGAACCGCCCGAAGGCAGCCGCCGAAGGAGGGGAGGTAAGGCCCGAGGCCGAAGGGAATCTGTGCCAGCCGACCATGGATGGGGCTCAGGACCCATCAGAAGTGTCGAGCGGCCTGGCACGGATACGAGCAGCAGCTGAACGGGATGGCAAGGCTCGCTTCACGAGTCTGATGCATCATGTCACCCTGGGTCTGCTTCGGGACGCATTCGAGGCGCTCAGGCGCAATGCTGCGCCCGGAGTAGATGGGGTAACGTGGCATGCCTATGGAGAGAATCTGAGCGCGAATCTGACTGACCTGCACGCACGTGTGCAATCAGAGCAGTATCGGGCGCAGCCATCGAAACGGGCATGGATTCCCAAGCCTGACGGACGGCAACGGCCGTTGGGCATCGCAGCGGTGGAGGACAAGATCGTCCAGATGGCGACGGTCTGGGTGCTCAATGCGATCTACGAACAGGACTTCGTCAACTTCAGCTATGGGTTCCGCCCAGGCCGAAGCCAGCACGACGCCCTGGATGCACTGTGGGTGGGAATCACGCAACGGAAAGTGGGGTGGATCCTTGACGCGGATATCCAGTCCTTCTTCGACACGCTCGACCATGAGTGGTTGATGAAGTTCGTGGAACACCGCGTGGCCGATCCTCGGATGCTCCGCCTGATCCGGAAATGGCTCAGAGCGGGAGTATCAGAGGACGGAGAATGGTCGAAGACGACGGTGGGGACCCCGCAAGGGGCAGTGATCTCGCCACTATTGGCGAATATCTACCTGCACTACGTCTACGACCTGTGGGCAACATGGTGGCGGGATCACCGTGCAACGGGCGACGTCATCGCCGTTCGGTATGCGGACGATACCGCCGTGGGCTTCCAGCACCGGACGGAGGCTGAGTCATTCCTGCATGACCTGCAGGAGCGGCTGGCTGAGTTCGGACTGAAGCTCCACCCGGAGAAGACCCGACTCATCGAGTTTGGACGGTTCGCACAAGTGAACCGAACGAAGCGAGGTGACGGGCCACCGGAAACGTTCAACTTCCTGGGGTTCATGCATCGATGCGGAACCCGGCGAAGCGATGGCGGATTCACGGTGCACCGGGAGACCATGGGCAAGCGTCTGACAGCGAAAGTAAAGGACATCCGCCAGCGACTCATGGATAGGCGCCACGAGCCGACATCCCAAGTCGGACAATGGCTCAAATCCGTCGTGACCGGATACTTCAACTACTTTGCAGTGCCGGGGAATACTCCGTCGCTGTGGCTGTACAGACTTCTGATCGGCAAGGCTTGGTATCGCTCGCTCTGCCGACGGAGCCAAAAAGGATACATCACGTGGCCGAGGATGAAAAAGCTGATCGATGAATGGCTACCTCGACCAAAGGTCCTACACCCATATCCCAATCAGCGGCTCATCGTTACTACCGGAGGTGGGAGCCGTATGCGTTAATTGCGCCTGTACGGATCTGTGCGGGGGGCCCTGGGTAACTGGGGTCCCTACCGCAACGCATGCCCGTCCACAGAGTGACCTGCATGTGTACGTGTCGTGACTCTGAATCGTTTCGAAATCACGGGAGCGCGACCCTGTGGTCTACGGTCAGGCCGTGGTCCGGGTCGCAACCGATTGCCGTTCGATCCATACCGCAGGCAGGAGCCGATGCCGCACCGCGAGCTCCGGCGCGACGATCCGTTCCAGGATCATCTCCGCACCCAGGCGTCCGATCGCCTTCTTATCGATATGACAGGTGGTCAGTGGTGGTTGCGCCTGCGCGCAGCCATCATCGTCGTTGAAACCGACGAGGCTGAGCGAGCCGGGGACAGACACGCCGTCAGCGCGCAGGCGGCTGAGGAGGTCGAGCGCCAGATGATCATTCTCGCAAAACACCGCCGTCGGCGCCTCGCTGCCGGATAGCCGGTGGGCGAGCAGGCGATAGCCCTCCGCGTCGTGCTGGAAGGCGGTGATGAGCGACTGCTGCACCGGCCACAGGCCGTGCGCCTGCATGCCATCGAGGAAGCCGAGGCGGCGCATGCGCGGATTATGGAAATCGTGATCGTAGGCGAGCATGCAGATGCGCCGGTGGCCATGCGCGACCAGGCGGTCCACCACCGCGCGTCCGGCGGCGAAGCCGTCGGTGGTGATGCTGTCGATCGCCAGGCCGGTGACTTCGCTGTCGAGGATCAGCAGCGGCAGCGGGAGCAGCTGCAATTCGGCAATGATGGTGCTCGGGTACTTGCCCAGCAGCACAACGCCGTCGACCCGGCCCTGGCCGATGAACTGGGGAATGGTGCCGGAGGCGATCTGCGGCCGGTAGCCGCCGAGCAGCAGGTGGTAGTTAGCCGCGATCAGGCGGTCCTCCAGCCCCTCGATGACCTCGGCCGCGAAGCTGTTGCGGAATTCGCTCGCGCAGGTGGGGTAGAGCAGCAGGCCGACGGTCTCGGTGCGCTGGAGACGCAGATGCCGGCCGGCGGCATTGGGCGCATAGCCGAGCGTGCGGCAAGCGGCCAGTATTCGTTTGCGGGTGCTCGCGCTCACCCGCCCCTTGCCGTTGATGGCGCATGAGACGGTAGCGATCGAGCACTGGGCAGCTTGGGCGATGTCGTAGATGGAGACCACGGTGACAGTGTCCTGACGATGCTCACGCTGAGAAGGGGAACGCCCCGTTCCGGTCGCTCCCTACCGCCCACCCCCGGTGGGGCGGCACCCCGTGACCGAGGTGCTGCGAGCAGACGGTCACACTGCCCTTGCCAAAACGTTTAGTCAACCAGAATGATCCCCACGACACGGAGGCTGCATGCGCAATCTAGGCCAGAGATCGTACCGTCTTGGGCGCCGGGATTGGGCCCGTCCCCGAGCACGCATACCGTCACAAGATTTAGTCATGAAGAGTGTTGTGATGTCTGTCCTGGTCCTGGCTGCGGTAGTCGCTGGATGTGTTGCGGCGGCATCCGACCTGCCTGCTGACCCGGTGCTCTTCCCCCGGGCCTTCGCCCCCGCCGAGGGCCTGGTCGCGCGTCCGGAACGGGAGCATCGGGATGAGCTGTGCCTGAATGGTCAGTGGCGCTTTCAGCCGGTGAGCCTGCCGGCCGGCTGGCAGCCGGATCATGGCACCCCCCCGGACTGGTCGCCGCCTGGCGCGATCTGGGAGGCGGTGCCGATCCGCATCCCCTCGCCCTGGAATGCCAACACCTGGGGGTGCGGGCGCGGGGTGGGCAGCGGGACCGAGCATCCGCTGTGGCCTGATTCGGTCTGCTTCCCGAGCTATCCCACGTCCTGGGATGGGGTGCAGATGGGCTGGCTGGAGCGCAGCGTGCACATCCCCGCGAGCTGGGCAGGGAAGCGCATCCTGCTGCACTGCGAGGCGGTCGCCGGCGATTGCCGCGTCCTGATCAACCGCCAGCTCGCAGGCGAGCACCACGATCGCTTCCTCCCCTTCGAGCTGGACATCACCGAGCTGGTCCATCTCGGGAGCGACAACGAGGTGCTGGTGGGCGTCCGCCACGGCCGCCTGTCAGATCAGACGGATCCCCGCTATCCCCATTACCGCAGCACCATTGCGCCTGGCTCGACGTTGGATGGCATTGTCGGCATCTGGCAGGACGTGACGTTGCTGGCGGTTCCGCCGCTGCGGACCACCGAGCTGTTCGTCCAGCCGTGGCTCGACCGCGACCAGCTGGCGGTCCAGGCAACGGTGCGCAACGACACCGATGCCGACCAGGAGGTCAGCCTCGCCGGACAGGTCAGCCCGTGGGTGTCGGATGCCGGGACGGATGTGCTCAGCGCACCGGAGCCGGCCTGGCATCTCGCGCCACCGGTGCTGTCCCTGCCGGCCACCACCGCCCACATCACGGCCCATACGAGCGCCACCGTGCAGCTGACGGTCGCGGTCGGCCACACCCTTGCGACCTGGACGCCTGCAGCGCCGCATCTGTATGGCTTGGTAGTGACCACGTCGGGCCAGGGCCGGGTACAGGACGCGGCCTATCAGCGTTTCGGCTGGCGGCAGTTCCGCATCGTCGGTGCGCAGCTGCAGCTCAATGGCGCCCCATTCCAGGTCATGGCCGACATCCTGCATCCCTTCGGGGTGTTCATCCAGACGCGCCGCCATGCCTGGGCATGGTTCCGGATGATCAAAGATATCGGAGGCAATGGCGTCCGCCTGCATGCCCAGCCCTGGCCGCGCTGCTATGAGGACCTCGCGGATGAGATGGGCATCGTGGTGCTGGCGGAGAGCGGGTTGTTCGGCAGCAGCCTGAGCCTCAACTTCGGCCAGGCATCTGCCTGGCAGCACTTCTCCGAGCACATCCATGACCTGGTGCTGCGTGATCGCAATCACCCGTCGGTGTTCGGCTGGAGCATCGGCAACGAATTGTTCGCCATCAGCGAGTACAACCACCTCTCCGACCAGGATGCGGCCAGCGCCTATGCCCAGCTAGCCGGACTCGGCCGCAGCGTTGCCACTTTGGATCCGACACGGCCATGGATCTCCTGCGATGGCGACGAGGATCTGCGCGGCACCCTGCCGGTCTGGGCCAAGCACTTCGGCCATGGCCTGGCGCTCGATCGCCTGCCGACCCTGGCCAAGCCGCTGATGGTGGGCGAATCCGGCGGCACCTACTACGCCACTCCCGGGCAATTGGCGCAGTTCAATGGCGAGCGCGCCTACGAGAGCTATGCCGGGCGCAACGAGGCGCTCGCCATCGATGTCTACCAGAACATCGTCGCCATGGCGCGCCCCCGCCTGAGCTACTTCTCGGCCAGCGAATTGGCCTGGTTCGGCCTCGAGCAGCTGCCGTTCGGCTACCATGACCATACGCGCCTGCCGACCCTGCACGATGGCGTGGTCTTCCGCCCCTATGTCGAGGGCGTCCCCGGGGTGCAGCCGGAGCGCCTGCCCCCCTACTGCTCGACCTTCAATCCCGGCTATGATCCGACCCTGCCCCTCTACCGGCCGCTGGCGATGTTCACCGCGATGCGGGCGGCGTTGGCGAGCGCGGGGCCGCAGCCCTGTCCCTGGGACCATCAGTCAGCTCCTCCTGCCCCGCCGCCCGCCGCCCCGCCACCCACCATCAGCGCGGTCGGCTTCCTCGGCGATCGTCACGGCGAGCTCTACCAGGCGCTCGCCAGCGATGGCGTGCCATTCGTGGAGAATGGCGCGCAGGCTGGTCTGCTGGTGGTCGATGGGCAGAGCCTGAACGCCGACCAGGTGCTGGCGGCCAAGCCGCAGGTGGAGGCCCTGCTGGCCCGAGGCGGGCTGGTGCTGGTGAGCTTCCGGCAGCCGTCCGCCGCGATCGCAGCGGTCAACCGGCTGCTGCCGCTCAGCGTGTCGCTGACCCCGCGCACCGCCACCTCCCTGACGCGCGGCAGCACCCATCCCTGGACTGCCGGCTGGTCCCTGGCCGACCTCTACTTCGCCGAAAATCCGAGCCAGAGCGGCATCATCGCCTGCGGTCTCGCGGGTGGCTGCGTCAACCAGGGCAAGGTCCTGCTGAGCGCCGCGAGCGCAGACTGGTCATTGTTCAACAATGTCGGCGAGGTGGCGAAATGCGCCGCGATGGTCATGGATGAGCAGCTGATCAAGCCCAGCGGCGCGGCCTTGGTGGCGATGCCCTGCCAGGCCGGGACCATCGCGGTGACCACCATCGACCCCCTGCCGCGGGAACGGCACTACGTCGAGTTTTGGCGCACGCTGTTCACGCGCATGGGCGTGCAGATGCAGCCGCCGGCCTGCCGCTGGTACGTGCCGATCGCGACAGTCGAGCCGATGCGCTGGCATTTTACCATCGTCCAGCCGGCGGCCGGCTGGAACCAGGTCGGCTTCGACGATCAGGGCTGGGCGGTCGGCGAGGCCGGTTTCGGCACCGCCGTCCCAGCCAGCCGCGTACGCACCCCCTGGACCAGCGATGACATCTGGCTGCGCACCGGCTTCGAGGCTCGTGCGGTGCCGAACGGCCCCCTCCACCTCATCGTGCATCATGACGAGGATGTCGAGGTCTACCTCAACGGCGAGCGCATCTTCAGCGAGGCGGGCTTCCTGGTCGCCTACAAGGACATCACCCTGAGCGAGCACATCGGCTCGCTGGTGCATACCGGGCGCAACCAGCTGAGCGTGCACTGCCATCAGACGGTGGGCGGCCAATACATCGATGTCGGCCTGGCCTGCGGCCTGGTGCTGCTCGGGGACGCGGGCGCGCATGCGCATGACCTGCTGCTCAATGGGCCGACCAACTGATGGCGGGATCAGCGATGGCGCGCCAGGCGCGCGCGGGTGACGGCGGTCATTTGCTGGGTGGCGCCTGGTCGGCGGCCTTCACCTGCTCGGGGAAGGCGGCACGGATGCGCGCGATCTTGCGCACCGACCAGGTGCAGACATAGGGGTGGTCGGGGTGGTTGGAGACGAAGTGCTGGTGGTAGCCTTCGGCCGGGAAGAAGCCTTCCGGCATGGTTTCGACCGTGGCCTGGATCGGCTTGTCGTACACCTTGGCCTGGGTGAGCTGGCGGATATAGGCTTCGGCGACCTGCTTCTCGCCATCGGTCTGGTAGAACACCGCCATGCGGTACTGGTGGCCGTAATCCGGTTGCTGGCCATCCTTGACCGTGGGATCGCCGGCGGTGAAGAGCACGCGCAGGAGATCGCCATAGCTGATGATGGAGGGATCGTAGGTGATCTGTACCGCTTCGGCGTGATTCGATTCCTCGTAGTGTTCGTAGTTGGAGGTCGCCGCCGTACCGCCCGCATACCCAGCCACCACTTTCGTGACGCCCTTCAGCTGCTCGAACACCGCCTCCTCGCACCAGAAGCAGCCGCCGGCGACCACCACCGTGCGCAGCTGCCCGGCAGTGCCCAGCGGCAGGTCGCTGAGCGGCTTGGGCAGCGCCGGCGGCTCGCTGGCAGTCAGGCCACGGGCATAGCCCCACAGCAGCAGGACCGTGGCGCAGGCGATCGCAGCGGGAAGGGTCTGCCTGAGTAGGGGGGACATGGGCGGCTCCAGCGGAAGGATTGCAGCGGTGATGCGTACGCGAGGAACGGCGAGCAGGCGCAAGCCGGGCATCAGTGGATACGCGTACCGCCCCACCCTGCTTGATCCCTGCTGGGCCCCTTCCACGCACCTTCCGTGCTGCTGGGGCAATTCAACCAGCAGGAGCCGGTGGGTTTCCAGGACGGCAACGGGCGGAAATTTCTAAGCCACTGATCGGTAATGAGATAGAGGACAGGACGCGGTGCGCATGGCGCGTGGACGGTGGAGCCGCTACGCCATAGACCCGGCGACAGACGCAGCCGAGCGGTTTCGAGGCACGGGTCGTACCGCGTTGCTCAAAGGCGCTCCGGCTGCAGGTGATCGTGGGTAAGCCCGGGCACCGGGGGAACGTCCATCAGCCGCGGTCGCAGCGATCGGCAGTGACCGTGGTTGCGTGTGAGTCCGGGTCACCCGGGCAGGATAACAGGCAAGGACACCTGCCGAGAGTATACTACGGTGCTCTAGTTCCGTCGTGAGAGGCCTATACGCTGCCGTCCGATGGCGGCTGACATCCTCCATCCAGGTCTTCCTCACCGATCTCGCACGCCCTGATGGCGCCGCGGGACGAACCGATGTGCGAGAACCGTATGCTGACGCTGCGACGAACGGCCCTTGTCCTCCTCATGCTCGTCACGGCGCTCGCCGGCCGCCTGAGTGCAGGAGATACCCCCGCACCAGCGACCGATGCGCATCAGCTGCTCACCGCGCTGCCGCACGTGCCGGAGATCGCCCTGAAGGGCGATCAGGTGGTGTGGTCCGGCGACGGCGCCACAGCAGTGATCGAGGGCGTCGATGCGAAGAGCTCGGATCCCATCCTGACCACCCCCCTGGGCCCGATCCGCGTCGCCCGCTGGGTGGTGGAGGGCCATCATGTCGGCGTCCTGCCCGCGCTCAGCAAGCTGGTCGCGCTGGCCACCTCCGCCCACCTCGCCGCTGCCGACCTGCTGCTCCAGGACGGCCTGCTCACCGGTCCCAGCCTGCGCAGCGCCGACGTCGTGGTGGTGCCCCAGGGCGTGATGCGCAAGCAGGCCGGCCAGCCTGTCGAACGCACCGCCGAGGTCGCCCATCTCAGCGGCATCATGGCCACCCTGACCAAGGCCGCCGAGAATACCGCGCTGGACGATCTCGGCCGCCAGGCGCTGCAATACGTCATCGGCAAGCTCGATCAGAAGGATGGCGGCGAAGCGCTCGATGACTTCACCGCCTCGTTCGCCCGTCGCGTCGTCCGCCATGGCTGGCTGCGCCTGTGGTACCGTTCCAAGGCCGATGCCCCGGCTATCGAGGCGATCGAGCAGGCGGTCGCCACCGCCGAACAGCAGCATGCGGCGACCAGCTACCGCGGCGACGGCGTATCGCTGGAGCAGATGCAGGATGCCTTCGGCCGCGGCAGCTGGGTTTTCAGCTCGCCGACGCAGGTGCGCTACGCCCATGCCGAGGTCCATCCCGAATACCTCGGCTCGCTGCCGGAGCTGATGGTGGTCGTCGACCTGCCGGCCGGCTCCGACGCCCAGAAGGATGCCGCCAAGGCGACCGGTGCGCACATGTACCACGGCAGCACGCTGATGGCGTCCTGGTCCGCGACCACCGGCTTCAGCGCCGATGCCCAGCAATGGTCCACGGTGGTCAACCCGCATGGCGGCGACCTGGTCCCCAATGCCATCCCGCCGCACATCGTCGTCGCCGCCCTGAATGGCGACATCGTTGGCCTGGCGGTCGACAAGGGGCTCCTCCAGCCGGTGCAGGATACCACCCGCGCCTCGGCCGAGCGCTTCGTCGCCGATGCCGCCGCCATGCTGCCGGATACTGCGCACCTCGACCTGATCGGGGAGTACCTCTTCACCTACGTCTACCCCAGCCCGGAGGCGAAGCATCCCGAGCTGATGGGCAATCGACAGCTGAAGGGCGATGTCCAGCAGACCGTCTGGCAGACCTGCGGCAACGCCCTGGGCGGCATCATGCACGGCGACTGCGCCGACATCGCCGAGCTCTACCAGGTGATCACCGACAAGCAGCACCGCAACTCGATCATCATCGGCCTGCCCGAGCACGCGGCCTGCGCCTGGGCCGAGAAGCGCGACCAGGCCTGGCATGTGTCGGTGCTGCAGACCGGTCCGCCGCTGGCGTTCACCGAGAAGGAGCTGCCGGTGTGCCTGGAGAAGGCCTACAAGAGCTTTGATCCGAGCATGACCTTCGACGCCAACGAGCTGCCTCTGCTGCTGCGCTTCTCGGGCGAGGTGTCGCGCAGCGAATGGAGCCTGAGCTGGCGCATCTTCAGCGAGCCGGACTATGCCCATGTGATGTTCGACGTGCAGCGCGACTGGCACTTCCAGACCTACCAGCGCGGCATCGCCACCATGACCAAGCTCATCGCCGCCGGCGATGACGACAATGCCAACTACCGCGAGCTCTCCGGCCTCTATACCTTCACCGGGCAGTACAACCTGGCGGCCGAATTCCATCGCAAGGCCATCGCCCGCACCACCGAAGCGGTGAGCCGGCTGTACATGACCGTCCAGCTCGTCGGCCATCTGCTCAATGCCGGGCAGAAGAAAGAGGCCGAGGCGGCGGCGACGGATGTGATCGACCACCTGCTTCCGGCGCTCAAGGATGAGCTGGGCCCCTCCTACCTCCAGGTCGGCTTGCAGCTGGCGCTGGTATGCCTCAACGAAGAAGGCGGGCCGGCGCTGCAGAACATCGCCACCCGCGCGCTCAAGGAGATCGTCAACAAGCAGATGTCCGAGTTCATCGAGCAGGTGTCGACCTGGCTGGCGAGCAGCGAATACAAGCAGGATGTGTGGGAGAATTCCAACGAGCTGCGCTCGATGCGCGGGATGATCGCCGAATACTGCGGCATCGTCATCGAACTGGTCAGTCGCGTCGGAGCCGACCAGCTGCCCGGCGATGCCGACATGAACCTCATGAGCGGCAATGTGCAGAAGTGGCTGGACGGCATTGCCTTCCACGACGTCGAGGACAACAGCTCGGTGCTCGGCCGCTACGCCGCTGCAGGCCACTGGTATGCTGCGGTGATGGGCGAGGAGACCTTCGACCACCTGCTCGACGGCGTGGCACCGGCGAAGAACGCCACGGTCAAGCACGAGAAGCGCGCCAACGGTGTGGTGCAGATGACCAGGGATCTGCCCTGGATCCGCGCCTCGGTGCCGTACTGGTACGATCGCATGGCCAAGCTGTTCCGGCGCAACAACGACCACGTCGATCCCCAGGTGATCGCCCATCTCGCCCAGCGCCTGGTCGAGGCGCGGACGGCGACCGTAGCCCTGGGGCTGTCCAACCCCCAGTTCGAGATCCAGGCGGAGCTCGGTGCCGAGGTTGCGGCGCTGATCGCCCACGACGAGAAGGGCCTGCGGGCCATCCTGCACCGCGTCGCCGAGAAGGACGACAAGTCGCTGCGCGACGATGCCGCGCAATGGCTGGGCGACTGCGCACGCTTCCTGGATGTCGACTGGTACGGCCATGTCCTCGCCGCGTGGCGCGACGAGGTGGACTACAAGCCGAAGTACTTCTGGATCGCCTGGCGCGCAGCCTTGAACAAGGCCCCGCAGCAGGCGCTGATGGCGGCGCAGCTGGCGGCCGAGCGCTTCAAGGACGACTCGGCCTTCACCGAGGAGTACGGCTTCATGCGGGCGTTGCTGGCTCCCGGTGGCGGCACCCCCTCAGCGGCCGCAGTCGGGGTGCCGGCGCTCGTCCCGCGCTGAGCTGCTGGAGAGGCGCGCGGTCCGAGATCGGTGCACCAGGCGGGCACGCGCATCACAGACCGATGCGCCGGCGCTTGCGCCACAGGGTCGAGGGCGTGATGCCGAGGATGCCAGCCGCCTCGTCGAAGCTGCGCGCCGCGGACAGGACGCGCCGGATATGCTCCTGCTCGATGGCGGCGAGGGTATGCCGGTCGCCCAGCAGGGGCCCCTGCCGGCAGTGGGCGTAGATGCGCTCGGAGAAGGCCTCGGGCTCGATGATGCGCGAGGACCACAGCACGGCGATGCGCTGCACCTCGTTCTGCAGCTCACGGATGTTCCCCGGCCAGGAATAGTTCAGCAGCAGCTCCTGGGCGGCGGGCGAGAGGTCCTGCACCAGGCGATTGCCCTGCGCGGCGCATACCCTGAGGAAATGCCGGCAGAGGTCGAGGATGTCCTCACGGCGCTCGCGCAGCGGGGGCAGGACGATGTCGACGACGTTGAGGCGGTAGAGCAGATCCTCGCGGAAGCGGCCGTCCAGGACCAGGGCGGAGAGATCGCGGTTGGTCGCCGCGACGATGCGAACATCGGCCTTGCGCGTGGCCGAGTCGCCGAGGCGTTCGTAGGTGTGCTCCTGCAGGAAGCGCAGCAGCTTGGCCTGGATCCCCGGCGAGAGGTCGCCGAGCTCGTCGAGGAACAGCGTCCCGCCATCGGCGAGCGTGACCTTGCCGACATGGTCGCGGATGGCGCCGGTGAAGGAACCCTTGGCATGGCCGAACAGCTCGCTGGTCATCAGCTCATCGGTCAGGGCGGGGCAGTTGACGACGATGAAGGGCTTGGCGGCGCGCGTGCTCAGCGCATGCAGGCTGAGCGCGAAGACGCCCTTGCCGGTGCCGCTCTCACCGCGCAGCAGCACCGGCACGCTCGCCTGCGCCGCGAGGAAAAGCAACCCGCAGGCGTCATGCATGATGCTCGAACGCGAGGTCAACGTCACCGCCGGCTGGCCACAGTCGTCCGGGCAGATCAGCGTCGTGCACGCGTGCGCCTGCGGTTGGGCCGCCAGTGCCCGGTCGATCAGCTGGCGGAGCTGCTGGGCATCCAGCGGCAGGCGCAGGCAATCGACCGCCCCCGCCCTGACCGCCCTGACCGCCTTGACCGCGGTCTCGACGGTCGGCTGATCGGACACCAGGAGGATATGCATGCTCGGATTGCCATCGAGCAGCTTGGGGATCAGCTCGATGGCATCGAGCGGTGCCAAGGCGCAGCATGCCAGGGCCGGCAGCTCGATGCGTGCCTGCGCCACGGCTGCCGTAACGGTGGTAGCGCAGGCGACCTTGCAGCCGTTGAGGCGAAGCGCCAGGCTCAGCGCCTCGCTGACGGCGCGGACGTCCGCGATCACCAGTGCGGCACAGGGGCGCAGCGCCGGTTCGGCCTTGGTACTGCTGAGCGCCTCGGCGAGTCGCGGCCGGAGAGGGAGGTGCGGATTCTGCGGCCGCGCGGACCGCCCTGCGGTGGCTGGCGCCGCGACCATGGAGGCGTTCCCTGGTGATGACGCGCCGAGCCCTGCGCCGTCCGGCTGCCCGTCGGCGCCATCTGACAGTGGGTGCGAGTGCGCCGTCATACCAGCGACCCTAGCGAGCGGGCAATTCGTACGATATTAGTAATTGCCTGGATGCAGGTGATGCTCCGGCAGAGCGATCAGGATCAGCGATTCCGATATCGGCACCACGATCAGGGCGGCGTGCCGTCGATGGACGTGCCAATGCTGCTCAGAGCATCATCAGCCGGTGGTCGTGGCGCACGCACGCAGGAGTGCTCACTGGGTATGCATATGATCATCGCTGCGGTGCCGAGGCGGACACATCGGCACGCGCGCCGCGAGTTGGCAGCCGAGCAGTAGAAATGGTGCAGACGACGCTCAGTCCCGACGGACTGCGAAGGAGATGCCGTTGCAGTGTGTCCGGCGGTGGCACAGAGGGCGATTCTGCATCATCTGGTGCGACAGGGGGAGCGGGTTGGTGGTGGTTCGGCAACAGCGTCGTGCCACCGCTTCGGCGTTTGATCGCAGGCCACTGACCCTTCCAACGCGGTCTAAGCGCTCTAGAGTCCCGACTGTGCTTGACCGACGCTACTCCCGCACCCGCGCCGGTCGTTCAGCGCGGTACCTCTGAGCTGATGACGATACGGACTATACGGCCTGCTTATGACAAACCGGAAGTGCCGCAGGTGGTCTGGCGTCAGGACCGGCAATGAGGTGCCCGTCCAGCCCCCCTGGGACGTTGGTCGCGTAGGAGCCTGATGAGTACCAGCGATACCTCGCCTGCGACGCCGTCCGGCTCGTCCCAGAAGGGCCTCTCCATCGCCGAGACCGCCGAGATCATCGGCATCTCCGCTGCCGCTCTGCGCCAGTGGGAAGCACGCTTCGGCTGGCCCCAGCCCGAGCGCGAGGCCAACGGCTACCGGACCTTCTCGCCGCAGCTGGTGAATGACCTCAAACGCGTGGTGGCGATCGTCAAGCGCGGCGGCTATATCGGTGATGCCATCGCCCAGGTGCGCTACCCCAGCCAGCCGGCGGTGCAGAAGCCGGTCAGGCCCAACATCGATTTCTCCGTCATTCCGCAACCGCGCAGCGCCGAAGGTGTGCGCCTGCGCGGCATCCTCGAGGAGAGCATCCGCCTGGATGACACCGGAAAGATCGCCTGGGTGAAGGCGCAGGCACCGCTCCTGCATCCACAGGAGCGCGACACGGCGATCATCGCCCTGCTGCGTCTGGCAGGATTGTCCTGACCGGCCGTCCGCCTGGCGTGGCGGCGCAGCGGCGCTACGGTGCCCCAGCGGGATGGCTCCATGCAACGAATGACGCGGCAGCGGTTGCTGATCATGCGCATCATCGAGGACGCCGGCCGTCCGCTCTCGACGGCGGAGATCCTGGCGCTCACCAAGCGGCGCCGCGCTGGCCTGGGCATCGCGACCGTCTACCGCACGGTCAAGGCGCTCGGCGAGGCGGACTGGCTGCAGTCGGTTGATATGCCCGGCAGCCAGGTGCGCTACGAGAAGAGCGACAAGGCGCACCATCACCACTTCCATTGCCGGAAATGCGATCGCGTATTCGAGATGCACGGCTGCCTGGGTGAGCTGCATCGGCTGACTCCGCGTGGGTTCAGCATGGAGCGGCATGAGATCATCATCACCGGTCTGTGCGCCACCTGCCTCGACCGGCGCGCATGAGCTGCACCGCTTATTGATAGGGACGAATCAATAGCTAG
>Ga0302146_10001217_pt1 | contig 15325 bp, 11 predicted proteins | sample I_Bog_E3_1_FD_193578 | JGI IMG/M metagenome (GOLD analysis project Ga0302146, IMG submission 193578) | Peat permafrost microbial communities from Stordalen Mire near Abisko, Sweden - I_Bog_E3_3 | ecosystem: Environmental > Terrestrial > Soil > Wetlands > Peat | place: Sweden: Abisko, Stordalen...
CCCCCGGGCTTCACCGCCGGCCCGACGGCCGCACCCCCGCCCCCGCCTCCGGGGTTCGTCGGCGATCCCGACGCCCCCCCGCCCCCGCCCCCGCCTCCCGGCATGGCCGGCAACGTCGGCGCACCCCCACCACCCCCACCACCCTCGGGAGGTGACTGATGGAGTTCGCCCTGTCCCGGAAGCAGCTGGCCAAAAAGAAGGCCGAACAGGAGGCGGCGAAGGCCGGAGGTACCGCCTCCGGGCAGTCGGCCGGGTCCTCACTGCCCGGTACCGTGCCCACCACGACGACCGGAGACGATCTGGGTCCCGACGAGCGCCTGCTGGACTTCTCCACGGGGAGCTCGCCGTCGCCCCCGGTCACCCTGCGACCGCCCGCCCCGCTGCCTCCGACCTTGCCGCCCCTGCCGGAGACCGGGTCGGGGTCTGTCCAGCCCGTGCCCCCTCCGCCCGTCGCCGATTTCGGCAAGCCGTCGTTCGGGGCCCCGTCGGCGCCGACGCTCCCCGGTGTTCCGGGTGGTCCACCGGCCCCGGCCGACGACGGCGGGGTGACGGCGCCCGAGCCGGTGAAGAGCGCCGCCACGCTGCTGAACGAGCAGGGCGGTGCGGTGGCCAAGGTGCTGCTCAAGCGCTACGCCGGCTTCCTCATCTTCATCCTGATCGCCGTGCTGCTGGCCCTCTTCCTGCCGTCGGTGCGCCATACCGATTCAGGGTCGTCGGGGCTCGGTCCGGCGGTCCCCGGCGTCACCCTCACGACCGCCGTACCGGTTGCGCCGGCGGGGGGCGGGGCCGGTGCCGTGGTGACCGTGCGGGGCGGCGGGGGGATCGTCTCGGTCTCGACCCCGGCCGGTCTGCTCACCGTCTGACCGGTCGCCGGTCCCTCCGCGACCGGTCCCGCCGCTGTGCGGAGGACTGCGACCGGTGCGCAGCGGGCGCAGGGAGGCCCGTCAGCTGACGATGCGCATGGTCGGACGACCGGTCGCCGGGGCCGTCCCCCGGTCGGATGCCGGTTCGCCCGCGCCGGCGGATCGCTCGGCCGCCGGGCGGCCGTGGAGCAGGCGCCACCGCTCCTCGACCTTCTCGAGGAACTGGAGACCCGAGTCGAGGAGCCGGAGGACGTCGGACTGGCCCTGGGGCCGGGCCAGCATCCACGAGTGGCCACCGGGCACCCACTGGACCGGGGCGCCCGAGAGCTCCTCGAATTCCGATGCCGTGGCCGAATTGGTGATGCGGTCGAAGATCCCCCAGATCGGCAGGATCGGGATGTCGCCCTGCCGTCCGAGGGACCGGACCTCGTCGCGCTGGTCGACGGCCATCAGCATGCTGCCGACCGGCATGGTGCGCCCGATGGCCCGGATGTTCCGCCGGGTGTCCGGGAGGACCGATCGCACCGTCGAGTACATCCGACCGACGAAGAGATCGGGCAGGTCGAGGGCCACCGACAGCACGAGATCGGAGATGGCGGCGATGTCGGGGAAGAACGGGGCGAGGACGGTCGGGAGGAGGCCGTGCCGCTTCTTCCACGCCGGCGTCCCCGCACCGTCGCGGTAGATGAGGCCGAGGACCCGCTCGGGGTGGCTCATGGCGTACTGGACGGCCACGGCGCCACCCATGGAGTGCCCGAGGAGGACCGCAGGTCCGGCGCCGACGTGGTCGGCGATGGCGGTGACCTGCTCGGCCAGGGCCGACATCGAGACCTTGTCCCAGTCGAGCGGCTCGCTCCCGCCGAACCCGGGCAGCGAGGGGTTGATGACCCGCCAGCCCAACGCCGTGGCGATGCGTGAGCTCTCGCGCCAATACATCCCCCCGCCGGCGAAGTACCCGTGGATGTTGATGGCCCACACGGGCGGGCTCCCGGCGCCGTCGGGTCCGACCGTCCGCCCGTTGTCGGAGACGGCGAAGCGGAGCCGGCGACCGTCCACGGTGATGACACCGGGCACCATGCGCACGTCGGTCTTGAACGAGCGCTGCAGGGCCTTGGGGAAGCTCGTGGCCGGCACCCGCTCGGGGAGGGGTCGCCGGGCCGGAACCGCACCGACGTCACCGGTCGGTACGCCGTCGTCGATCGGTTCCGACTGGGCACGGGTCGTGGTCTCCATAGCGCTCACCGTGACAGTAGCCGAGCGCGAATCGGCACGGTGGCCACCGGGCGGTCCGCCGGCCGGACCGGTCGCCGTCACCCCTCGGTGTACCGCCCCAGTCCGGCGAGGACCCGCTCCGCCTCGTCGACGAATTGGGCCACCAACTGGGCCGCCGGGATGAGGGTCCGGATGGCGCCGACACCCTGGCCCGTGGGGTAGCACTCGCGGTCCGGGTCCACTCCGTCGGTGTCCTCGTCCCCGCCGAGGTGGAACGCCCCCTCCCGCATCGACTTGCCCAGTTGGGCGGGGAACGGCTCCAGCTCCTCGGGGTGCTGGTCGAAGAAGGCGGTGTACTCGTTGCGGACGACCCGCATCGTCTTGCCCGAGAAGGCCCGGCTGATGGTCGTGCCGTCCTCCCCGGTCCTGATCAGGGCGTCCTTGTACCCGGCGACCCCCCGGGCTTCGGGGGTGGCGATGAAGCGCGTGCCCACCCAGACCCCGTCGGCCCCGAGGGCCAACGCCGCGGCCAGTCCCCGACCGTCGACGATCCCCCCGGCGGCCACGACGGGGATGGAGTCGCCCACGGCGTCGACGATCTGGGGGACCAGGGGGAACGTGGCCACCAGTCCGGTGTGGCCGCCGGCCTCGGTCCCCTGGGCCACGACGATGTCGCAACCGGCGTCGAGGGCGCGGCGGGCGTGGTCGACCTTGCCGCACATGTTGACGACCAGGACGCCGTGCCGGTGGCACAGCTCGACGACCTCGGCCGGGACACCGAGGCCCGCCACGAACACCGAGGCCCCGCCCTCGATGATCTGCTCCACCTGGCCGACCAGGTCACCCGGCATGGCCGTCAGCAGGTCGACGCCGAACGGCCGGTCCGTGGCCCCGCGGACCTCGGCGATCTCGGCGACCATTCGCTCGTTGCTCATGGTCGATGCACCGAGACAGCCGAACCCTCCGGCCTCGGACACCGCCGTCACCAGCGGCGCGTAGGAGACACCGCCCATGCCGGCCAGCATGACCGGATGTCGGATGCCCAGGATGTCGGTCAGTCGGGTCTGCATCAGCCTGCTCCTCGGTGGGATGTCGGTGGGATGTCGGTGGGATGTCGGTGGGATGTCGGTGGTGACGGCCCGGTGCACGACCGTAGCCGTAGCGTCGGCCGAGTGGCGGGCCCGGCGGGTCAGCCCGGAGGAGGTTCGCCGGATCCGCCCACGACCGGGGCGTCCAGGGTGCCGGTGGTGGCCGAGCCCCGGTAGGTGGCGTCGCCGAAGGGGTACACCTCGCCGTCGGCGGCGTTCAGCCAGTAGCCGCTGCCCGTCGGGGAGGCCGAGATACCGACGATGGGCGAGAGGTCCGTCGCCGGTCCGGCCGAGCCGTCGTCACGGGCGTCGCCGAACCCGGCCACCGTGCCCTGGCCGGTGGCCAGCCAGTAGCCGCCGCCGTCAGGGGTGGTGGCCAGACCGACGACCGGGGCCGTGAGGTACCGGCCGGCCAACGACCCGTGGTACGCCGCGTCCCCGAAGGGGTAGACCCCGCCCCCCGACGACACCAGCCAGTAGCCCGAGCCGGTCGGCGCCGCGGTGATGCCCACCACCGGTCCGAGGGTGGACCTCCCGGCCATCGAACCCTCGGACGGGGCGTCCCCGAAGGGGTACACGTGGCCGTCGGCCGTGGCCAGCCAGTACCCCCGTCCGTCGGGGGTGGCGGCGATGCCCACGACGGGGGCCGTGAGCTCCCCGTCCGACACCGACCCGTGGGAGGCGGCGGTGCCGAACGGGCTGACGGTCCCGTCGGAGCCGGCCAGCCAGTAGCCCGTCCCGCCGGCGGCCACGGCCATCCCGACCACGGGCGACGACGGGGCGACGTCGAGCGAGCCGTCGTTGCCGGCCGATCCGTAGGCCAGGACGCCACCCGATGCCGTGACCAGCCAGTACCCCCCGCCGTCGGCCGCCGCTGCCGGCGCGCCGGTCCCGAAGGTCGTCGGGGCGTCCTGGTTGCCGGTGGCGTCCTGGGCCGTCACCCGCAGGCCCGTGGTGCCCGGCGGACCGGTGATGGACTCGGTGGTGCCGGCCGCACCGGAGGGGGCGACGGTGGTGGACGTGCCGCTCGGGTAGTAGGTGACCGAATAGCGGGCCACCGTGCCGTCGTACCAGTTGTCGCCGGGGGCGGTGAAGGTGGCCGTGCGCGTGGCGGCGGACCAGTGCGGGTCCCGCAGGGCCCCCGGGGGCCGGCTGTCGACCCCGTAGTTGCCGCTGTTGTACTCGTCGTGCCGTCCCGACCACCACTGGGTGTCGGCCGAGGCCTTCCCCGGGGTGGCCCAGGCGTAGAGGTACCCCTCGCGGGTGGTGGCCACCAGGTCGACGTTCCCGGTGGACAGGAGGTCGCCGGCCGCCGGGGCGTAGAGGTCCCAGCCGGTGGTGAACTTGGGGAACCCGGCGGCCTCGGCCCCGGTCGAGGTGACCGCGGTGATCGACGACGAATCCCCGCCCTCGACCACCGAGGCCTGTCCGGAGCCGGTGACGTCGGCGATGATCGGCGACGAGAGGAAGCCCTGTCCCTGCCGCTTGCCGGGGAACCCGGCGATCTGGCTGTCGGCCCCCCCGTTCGCCGTGTTCGCCGGGTAGGCCGATTCGTAGTCGGCCATGGACAGTCCGGCGTCGGGGTACTGCAGGCAGCCGAAGCCGGCCGATCCCACCTCGGCCTGGGCGTAGACCAGGTGGCCACCGACCTCCCCGAAGGCCCCCGAGGAGGTGAACGAGATGGGATCGTCGGGCGGGGGTGACGTCTGGCACCTGGTGGCCGACCCACCGTCCGACGAAAGGGTCTGGACCAGGCTGCCCAGGGTGGCCCCGGAGTTGCCGTAGGTGCCGACCGTGGCCCCGGAGCCGTTCAGCTCCACCGGCGTCGACCACACCGGGCTGTCGGCGATCGAGTCCTTCCCGCTGTCGTCGACGTCGGCGGCCACGGGGGCGCTGGCGCCTTCGGTGATGGCGTCCTGGGCCGAGCCGTAGTACTCCACCATGCCCGACACCGTCGACGGCCATCCCGGCAGGAGCTTCCCGTCCGGGCCGTAGGCGAACACCTCGGAGAAGGGCAGGGGCTGGACCCCGGACCCGGTGATCTCGGAGTACTGGCTCTTCTCCACGATGTCCGGTGGCGTGTCGACCCCGCCCGGTCCGTCGTTCGGGTCCTTGCCGTTCAGCCAGGCCACGGTGGGCGCGGCGACCAGCCGTTGGTCGTCCTCCAGGAGGTACCCCGACTTGACCGAGAAGGTGGACGGCAGCGACACCTTGACGGGCCACCCGGGGACCACCTGGCCGTCCGGCAGCCAGGCGTGGACGTAGCCGTCGCCACCCGAGGTCACGATGTCGAGCTGGCCGTTCCCCTGGAGGTCGGCCAGCACCGGGTCCGAGATGGCCTCGGTCACCGGATTGCGGACGTTGGGCTCCTCCGGCCTCGGGATGGCCGGCGCCTTCACGCCGAGGTCCATCTGCTGGGGCCAGCCGGGCTCGAGCCGGCCTTCGGCGTCGAACACGTCGACCGTGCCGTCGATGGTGGTGACCACCACCGACAGGCTGCCGTCGTGGAGGAGGTCGCCCACGGCCACCGTGGTGATGATGGGCTGGTCGCCGGGGTCGATCCCGGCGTGGTGGACGAAGCCGGTCTCGGCCTGCACGTGGGCGGGCCAGCCCGGGAGCTCCCGACCGGTGGCCGGGTCGATGGCGTGCACGGTGCCCGAGGTGTCGCCGAAGATCTCGTCGAGCCGGCCGGTGCCCTGGAGGTCGGCCAGCTGGGGCGAGCTCTCGGTGCTGGCCCGGCTGTCGGTGCCGGTGGGGCCGGCGGTGCCCGCGCCGGCGCTGCCCGGGTCGATGGCCTTGGGATAGCCGGGGAGGAGGGTGGGGTCGTGGACCACGTCGACGGACCGGCGGTCCTCGCTCGTCGACCCGCCCGCTTCGGTCACCACCAGTCGGAAGGTCACGTTGTACTGGTCGGTGGTGGACAACGAGGGGTCGGTGGACTCCGTGTACGGCGCCTCCCAGAAGGACGGGGGGATGGACGAGAGGTCCAGGGTACCCAGCGTCCCCGAGAAGCTGCCGGTGCCGCCGCCCGTCCCGATGGTGACGAAGGCGCTGTCGGCCGGCTGGCCCCCGGTGGCCGCCTCGAGGTCCCAGGTGAACGTGGTGGCCGGGGTGGCGGCGTCGATCGACCCGGTGACCGGCACCGTCGACGTGGTGGTCGGGTCGAAGGAGGAGTACCAGTCCGGGGACTCGATGGCCGCGGCGGCCGGTACCTGGTCGGCGGCCACGTTCTGCATGGCCGCGTAGAGGTCGGGCATGCCGTAGCCGTACTGGAGGTTCCAGTCGTCGGGCGCGCCGGCGGTGACCGGTGTCCCGGGCCAGCCCAATGAGGTGTCGGTGAACGGCGTGGCCGTGGCCCGGAGGACCTGGACGGCCTCGGGCCCGGTCAACGGCTCGGGGATCTTCCCCTGGGAGTAGGCCAGGTCGCCGTAGGAGAGGAGGAGCCCGATGACCCCGCCGGTGGTGGGGGTCGACTCCGAGGTGCTGCCGCCCGAGGTGGCCACGGTGAACATGGCGTGGGTCCCCCACGACGTGAGGTCGGAACGGATCCACGCCGTGCCCGACGGCGTGGGGACGGCGCCGTTCCCGGGGATGACGTAGGGCCAGAACATGCCGCCCTGGTGATCGGTGGAGTCGAAGTCGTTGGAGGCCTCCACCACCACGATGCCCTTGTCGTGCAACTCGTCGACGACCTGGCGCATGAAGGGGGAGTACCCGAGGTCGGCGGTCACCGAGACGATGACCCGGGCGCCCTCGTCGGCGGCGAACTGCCAGGCCTTGGCCAGGTTGTCCGTGGGGTCGAGCGCCTCGTCGCCGGCCTTGACCGGCAGGATGGTGCAGTCGGGACACTCGTGGTGGATGACGTCCATCTGGTCGTTGGCGTGGTCGTAGGCCGTGTCCACGGTGGCCGGGTCGTTCTGGTTGTCGTAGAAGTCCCAGCCTGAGATGTCGTTGGTGTAGCCCAGGCCCTCGTGGTCGATGCCGTCGGAGAAGGCGGCGATGAGGTCCTCGGGGTCGATGACCCCGTTGCCGTTGCTGTCGTGCACCCGGGGGTCGCCGGCCCACTGGGTGGCATCGATGACGCCGCTCCCGTCGGGGTCGTAGTCGGACTCGTCCGGCGAGTAGTACGTGGTGCAGGGCTCGGTCACCCCGCCCACGACCATGGTGGCCGTGGGCGGTGAGGCCCCCGAGCACGGCACCGGCGTGGCCCGCCAGTTGACCACCACGACCGAGGCCAGGGTGGCCGCGTCGCTCAGGTGCCAGTTGATGCCGCCTTCGACGTAGGCGATGGTCACGTGGGGATCGCCCTGGGTGTAGGTGCTCCAGGCCGCGTCGAGGTTCATCCCCGTGGCGTCGTCGGCGTTGACCTGGGCCCCCGGCGTGTGGGGCGTGGCGGCGGCCGCAGAGGTGAGGGGCAGGCAGGGGAGCAGGCCGACCACCAGTACGGCCACGACGGCCCCGAGGGCGCGGTGCCTCCCCAGGATGGCCCGCGTGTGTCGGCCTGCCCTCACGGTGGTTCCCCTCCCGGGACCCGTGCGGGCCCCTTTGCCCCGCCGGGGTCGGCGGCGGCACCGGTCGAAAGGGCAATCCTAGATCGCCCCGGCCACGGCCCCCGCTGGGGCCCGGTCCGGGGCCGCCGGCGGCCGGTCAGTCGACGGTGCCGTAGGTGACGTCGCGGCTCGCCGAACGTCGGCCCGAGGCCGTCAATTCGGCCGCCGCGGCCGCGAGGTCGGCCACCAGTTCGTCCATGACCGCGGCGTGCCCGGCCTGCACGGTGGCGTGGAGGCTGTCGGGGGGCGTCTGGCGGTCGAAGAACCACCCACCGCGGTCGGCCAGGGCGTCCCCCAGGGCGAAGGTGTCGGGGGCCGACGGGTCGGCGGGGTCGGCCCCGAAGGCCAGCACGGTCAGGCGGGGGTCGCCCCGCAGGGCCAGGCCCGGGGTGGCGACGATGGTCTCCCGCAGGGAGGTGGCGGCCCGGAAGGTACGGTCGGCCAGCTCCCGGTACCCGTCGTCACCGAGGTACTGGAGGACGGCCCAGCCGGCGGCGATGGGGCCGGCCGGCCGGGTGCCGGCCATCGACGGCGATCCGTAGAGGCCGCCCAGCCACCGGGTGGTGAGGAAGGGCTGGAGGCGGGCCAGCTCCTGGGTGCGGTAGAGCACCACGGAGATGCCCTTGGAGGCGTACCCGTACTTGTGCAGGTCGGCCGAGATCGACGTGACCCCGGGGACCGTCAGGTCCCAGTCCACGTCCACGTGCCCGAGCTCGACGAGGAAGGGCAGGATGAACCCGCCCAGGCAGGCGTCCACGTGGCACAGGATGCCCCGGTCGGCGGCCAGGGAGGCCAGCTCGGCGATGGGATCGACGACTCCCTGGGGGTACGACGGTGCCGACCCCACCACCAACACGGTGTCGTCGTCCACGGCGTCGGCCATGGCGTCGGTGTCGGCCCGGAAGTCGGGGCCCACGGGCACCCGACGGGACTCCACGTCGAAGTAGTGCGAGGCCTTCTCGAAGGCCGCGTGGGCGCTGGTGGCCAGCACCATGTTGGGGTGCTCGATCCCCCGGGCGGCCCGGCCCCAGTCCCGGGCCGTCTTGGTGGCCATCAGGAGGGACTCGGTCCCCCCCGAGGTCAGGTAGCCGTGGACGTCGGCCCCGCCCCCGTCGGGCAGCCGGTCGGCTCCGAGCAGCCCGGCGGTGATGGTGACGATGTCGTGCTGCATCCATCCCAGGCTGGGGAAGACCATGGTGTTGAGGGCGTTCTCGGCCGAGTACAGGTTGGCCGCCCGCTGCAGCAGGTCGTGGACGTCGTCACCCGCCGAATAGACCAGGCTGAAGACCCGTCCCCCCCGCCAGTCGCGGTCGTCGGCCCGCAGCTCGCCCATGCGGGCCAGCACCTCGTCGGCGGCCGACCCGTGGGCCGGGAGCCGGTGGTCGGGGAACCCGTCTGCTGCCATCGCCTCAGCTTAGGAGGTGACCGCGACGGGGCCGGTGGGTCCCGCGGGCCGACGTGGGTGCCGGGGCGGCGTCCCCCCGGTCAGGTGACGTCGCGCCGGGTGATGATGTAGGAGCCGATGCCGGCGAAGACCAGGCCGTAGGCCAGCAGCAGCAGCCCCCCCTGCCACCAGTTGAACGTCTGCAGGGGTGACGAATTGTCCCCACGGCCCCCACCACTCATTCCGCTGACATTGGCCACGGCGGTGGCGGCGCCGGACGGCACCCACTTGTAGGCACTGTTCAGGAGGTGGACGAGGATCAACTCACCGATGAGGAACCAGCCCAGGGACACGCAGATCGCCGCGATCTGGTTGGTGAGGATGGAGCCGACGCCCACCCCGAGGATGGCGAAGAGGGCGAAGGTGAGAATCATGCCGGGCAGGACGGCGGGAACCTGGCCCAACATGGCGGAGAACGACCCGCCCCGGGCCACCAGGGTGAGTCCGCCCCCGATGAGGGTGGTGGCCACCACGATCAGGCAGAGCCCGATGCCGGCCAGGGCGGACATGATGAGCTTGCCCCCGACGAATCGCCATCGGTGGGGAGTCACCAGGAATGCCGTCGTGACGGTCTTGTGGCGATACTCGGTGGTGATGCACAGCACGCCGAGCAGCAGGGCGAACAGGTAGCCCCCCAGACCGGTTCCGACCAGGTTTCGGAGCTCGACCGTCGTGTGGGGCACGACGTAACCCGGACCCGGCCCATTGGTCACTCGGACGTACGACTGACGTTGCGTGAAGACGATGAGGATGTCCAGTCCGGTGACCAGGATGGCGATGCCGCCCAGCACCCAGGGGACCATGGTGGTCCGCAGCTTCAGCCACTCGGACCGCACGACGGCGATCATGACGGCCCCCCGGTGAACGGTCCGGACCCGTCGGGGGGTAACGGAGGGAGCCCGCCGGCGACGGTCGGCGCCGGGAACCCGGTCGGGGCCGGCCCCCCGGGGACGGCGGCGTCGAACCCCGTGGTCAGGCTGAGGAACACCTGCTCGAGCCCGGCGCCCTCGGGGACGAGCTCGTAGGTGACGATCTGGTACTGGGCCAGCACCGGTCCCAGCCACTCGGGGGTGGCCCGGTCGATGACCACGGTGTCGGGGCCGGTCTGGCGACCGTAGACCTGCAGGTACTGGAGGACCTGCATGAGGCGTTGGGCCTCGGGGGTCCGTACCCGCATGCCGGCGGCCCCGGCCTGCGTGGCCAGGTCGGCCAGGGTGGTCTGGAGGACCAGCTTTCCCTGGGAGATGATGACCACGTCGTCCACGGTCTCCTCCATCTCGGAGAGGAGGTGCGACGACACCAGCACGGCCCGGCCGGTGGAGGCCTGGTGGCGGATGAACAGGCGCAGCCACTGGATGCCCTGGGGGTCGAGGCCGTTGGCCGGCTCGTCCAGGATGAGGATCTCGGGGTCGCCCAGCAGGGCGGTGGCCAGCTCGAGGCGCTGGCGCATGCCCAGGGAGAACTTCCCGACCCGGCGCCGGCCGACGTCGGCCAGCCCGACCAGCTCGAGGGTCTCGTCGACCCGGGTGAAGGGGATGCCGGCGGCCAGCGCCACCATCTTCAGGTGGTCCTCGGCCCGGCGCCCGGGGTGGAAGCTGGTGGCCTCGAGCACGGCCCCCACGTGATGGACGGGCTTCTCGATGGACCGGTAGGGTCGGCCGCCGAAGGTGGCGGTGCCCCCGGTGATGTTGACCAGGCCCAGGAGCATGCGCAGCGTGGTGGTCTTGCCCGATCCGTTGGGTCCGAGGAACCCGGTGACCCGACCGGCGGCGACCTCGAACGACAGGTTGTCGACGGCCACGACCTCACCGAACCGCTTGGTCAACCCGTGGACTTCTATGGCCGAAGGCATGCCAGACGGTAGCGCGAACGGTCCCGGCCGGCGGGGCACCCGGTTCGGGGCCGGCCGGCCGGCCCACGGGCCGGCAGTCAGACGTCGGCGTACATGTCGGCCGGGAGCAGCAGGCCCACGGCCACCACCAGCTCGTCGTGGACCCGGCCGATGTTGCTCCAGCCGTTGACCCAGCCGACCAGGGCCGAGTACCAGACGTGGCCGAGGACCCGGGCCCGGTCGCTCAGGTTGGCGGGGTGGGGCTCGCCGATGGCCCGGGTGATGATGCCCTCCATCAGGATCGACACCTGCTGCTGGCACTCGACGGCCGCCGGGTCGGGCGAGGCCAGGGCGGTGAAGACCGCGCTGACCAGGCGGGGCTGGCGTCCCATGGCCCGCAGGGCCCGGTCCAGCACGTCGACCACCCGGACGGCCGCGGTGTCGCCCTGGGCCGGGACCAGGGCCAGGCGGGCGTCGAGCAGGCCGACCCAGTGGACCAGGGCCGCGGCCAGCAGGTGGTCCTTGCTGGTGAAGTAGCGGTAGACCGTGCCCATGGCCACGTCGGCCCGGGCGGCCACGTCCCGCATCTGCACGGCCTCGTAGCCACCCTCCAGGGCCAGGGACATCGCCGCGTCGATGACCCGCTGGCGCCTGGCCTGCTGTGACCTGGTCATGGTCCGGGGCACCGGGCGGTTCGCCATGGGCGACCACCCTACTCGGCAGGCAAATTGGCCCCGGTGATCCCGGACCCGGGTCCGCCGCCCCGGTCGCCGTGCCGGGAGCCCCGGTGTCGGTACGATGGCCGGGGTATGACCGAGGAAGCGGAGCTCATCGCCACGACGGACGGCCGGGTCCCCGGCCGGCGCGGTCGGGCCACCCGCCAGCGCCTGCTGGCCTGTACGGCGGAGCTCCTCTTGGCCACTCCGTGGCGGTCCATCAAGGTCATCGACATCGCCCGGCAGGCCGGGACCTCGCCCGCCACCTTCTACCAGTACTTCGAGAACGTCGAGGCCGCCATCACCGTGCTGGCCGAGGAGCTGGTCGAGGGTGCGGTCGACGTGGCCGGTGCGGTCGACGGCGACTGGTCGGAGGAGGCCAGCTGGGGGACGGCCGTGGCCGTCGTCGAGGGGTTCATGGACTACTGGGAGCGGAACCGGGCCGTCCTCCGGGTGGTGGAGCTCACCACGGTCGAGGGGGACATGCGCTTCCAGGGGCTGCGGGTGCGGGCGCTCAACGCCCTCACGGTCAACCTGGCCCGGGTCATCGCCACCGAGTCGGCGGCCCAGGGCCGGGGCGGCGGCGTGTCACCGGTTGGTGCCGATCCCATGGCCATGGCCGGCACCATCATCGCCATGCTGGCCCAGGTGGCCGGGCACCGCTACGGGTTCGAGTTCTGGGGGATCCGGACGGTGTCGCTGGTGGACAGCCAGGCCCGGCTGCTGCACTGGGCCGTCACGGGCCGGCCGGCCCCCGCCGGTGCCGAGATCCCCGGAGCCGTGGGCCCCCGGCCCCGTACCGGCCCGGTGGTGGGTGGCGGGGCGGCCAGCGCCCGGATGACCAAGATCACCCGGGCCCATCCCTGAACGGGCTCAGCGCAGGGCCACCGGGTTGACCGGCGAGGCGGTGGCCCGGGTGAACGGCAGGGGAGTGGCCTCGAGCAGGAAGTCGTAGCGCCCGTCGCCGGCGCAGGCGTCGGCCAGTTCGTCGAGGAACCAGTTCTGGCCCTGGGTCAGGCCCATCTCCACCAGGTGGACCAGGTGGACGGGCAGGTAGAGGCCCTCGTCCTCGCAGGGGTAGACCTCGAGCACCATGGTGTCGGTGGCCACCGCGGCCACGTCGCGCTCGTGGAACCAGGGGGCGGTGCCCAGGGTGAGCCCGGGCACCGGCCAGGTGTAGGCCACCAGGTCCCGCCGGGGCTCCTCCTCGCCGAGACCGGGCCGACCGGGCAGGGCCAGGTGGGCCATCTGGCCCGTGCGGACCAGCACCACGTCGCCGGGGAGCAGCCCGACCCCGGCGAGACGCTCGGCCGCCGTCAGGTCCTCGGGCCGGATGGCGTACCCGGGCGGGAGGATCTCCACGTCAAGGGCCCGGGCCACGTCGAGGAGGACCCCCCGGGTGACCAGGGTGCGGACGTGCTCGATGCCCAGGCGCTCCGAGCCCTCCGCCGTGGTCTCCGTGGCCGGGTAGCCGTTGTACAGCTTCCCGCCGTAGGAGACGTGGGCCAGCCCGTCCCAGTGGGTGGCGCACTGGGTCGACAGGGTGACCGACTCCTCGGACGAGGCGATCCAGTCCGGATCGGGGCTCAGGGGTTCGTTGACGCAGGTCATGGTCAGGGACGGGTTGACCCGGCCGGGGACGAACCCCATCTGGATCCCCTCGTCGGTCGAGAGGGGGAGGCCGAGGGGGAAGGCCCGGCCGTCACGGACGGCGGCGGCCCCCCGCCGCCGGGCCGCCCCGTCGATCAGGTTGAGCGTGCCCAGCCGGTCGTCGGGTCCCCAGCGGCCCCAGTTGGAGACCCGGGCGACGACGTCGCTGAAGGCGGCGGGTGTGGTCGGCGGGACGGGGACGGGCACGGGGCTCGGAGTGCGTGGTACGTCCGGGGAGGACCGGGCCGGCCGCTCAGCCGGCCCAGATGATGGACTGCACCTCGGAGTAGGCCTCGAGCCCGAACTCGCCGCCGTCCCGGCCGATGCCGCTCAGCTTGAAGCCGCCGAAGGGCGCCTCCATGTTGCGCTGGGCCGTGTTGATGCCCACGTGGCCGGCCCGCAGCTGCTTGGCCACCCGGAAGGCCCGGGCCGAGTCGCCCGAGAAGACGTAGTCGTAGAGGCCGAAGTCGCTGTCGTTGGCGATGGCGATGCCCTCCTCCTCGTCGTCGAAGGGGATGGCCACGACCACCGGGCCGAAGATCTCCTCCCGGGCCACGGTGATGTCGTTGGTCCCGATGACCAGGGTGGGCTCGATGTAGTAGCCGGTCTCGAGGTGGGCGGGGCGGCCGCCGCCGAAGGCGATCTCGCCCTCCTTGCGGCCGGTCTCGATGTGGTCGAGGATCCGCTGCTGCTGGATGCCGGAGATGACGGGCCCGACGATGGTCTTCGTGTCGGTCGGGTCGCCCACCTGCATGAAGGCCGCGGCGGCGCCGAGGGCCTCGACGATCTCCTCGAACTTGGAGCGGTGGATGACGGCCCGGGTGGGCGCCGTGCAGATCTGCCCCGAGTGGAAGCCGAAGGTCGAGGCGATGGCCGTGGCCGCCGTCTTGACGTCGGCGTCCTCGAAGACCACGGCCGCCCCCTTGCCGCCGAGCTCCATGAGGAGCCGCTTCATGGACTGGGCGCCCGAGGCGGCGATGCGCTGGCCCACCGACGTCGACCCGGTGAAGCTGACCATGTCGACGTCCGGGGTCTCGGTGAGGACGGCGGCGGGCTCGGGACCGGCCGAGTTGATGATGTTGACCACGCCGGGCGGAAAGCCCACCTCGTCGAGGATCCGGGCCAGCTCGATGACGGCGAGGGGGTCCTGCGGGGCGGGCTTCATGATCACGGTGTTGCCCATGGCCAGGGCCGGGGCCACCTTGCCGGCCATGTTGGTGAGGGGGAAGTTGTAGGAGGCGATCGCCGCCACCACCCCGACGGGCTGGCGGTAGACCAGGGCGCTGACCAGGCCGCCGGGGGCCAGTGGTGTGGCCGCCGTGGCCACCGGGTTGAGGGAGCGCTCCTGGACGTGGCTGATGTCGCGTGAGTAGCGGTCGAACCGGGCGGCGCTGACCGGCACCTGCATGCGCGAGCCCACGCGGGCCGTGGCCCCGGTCTCGGCGATGACCAGGGGGACCAGGTCGTCGTTGCGGGCCTGGATGGCCGCCGAGGCCTTCTTCAGCAGGGCCAGACGCTCCTCGACGGGGGTGGCGGCCCAGGCCGGGAAGGCCTCGGCCGCCGCCGCGGCGGCGGCCCGGGCGTCCTCCACCGAGGCGTTGGGGGCCTGGCCGACCACGCCCTCGGTGGCCGGGTTGATGATGTCGTAGGTGCCGTCGCCGGCCTCCACCCACCGGCCGCCGATCAGCAGCTTCGTCTCGTCCCTGGTGACCTGCTCAGCCATGCCCGTTGCTCCCTCAGGATCGCGACGGTGCGGGTCCTCCCCGGCACCGGCCCCGGCCACGGCCGGCCCGGCGACGGGTCGGGTTCTGACGGAGCGTCAGCAGTCTAGACAGCCAGGTCCGGTTCGGCCATCGGGGGCGGGGGCCGCCCCGCCCCCCGTCCGGCGACTCAGCCCCGCAGGACGGCGACGTACTCCCGGTAGGCCGGCTCCCCGAACGACCGGAAGGCCTCGAGGGCCGGAGGCGGCAT
>Ga0302146_10001248_pt1 | contig 15071 bp, 14 predicted proteins | sample I_Bog_E3_1_FD_193578 | JGI IMG/M metagenome (GOLD analysis project Ga0302146, IMG submission 193578) | Peat permafrost microbial communities from Stordalen Mire near Abisko, Sweden - I_Bog_E3_3 | ecosystem: Environmental > Terrestrial > Soil > Wetlands > Peat | place: Sweden: Abisko, Stordalen...
ATCGGATTCCTGTACTTCTGGGGCGTCATGGGCATTGACCCAGCGCCGCGCAAAGCGAACCGCGGGATCCGCTCGCTCAGCTCCCCGATCTTGCGGATCCTCGAAATGGTTGTAACAGTGCCCTTCCACGCGTTCTTCGGAGTCGTGGTGATGATGTCGGTCGACCTCATCGTTCACTTCTACGCCCACCCCGACCCCGCCTGGCACATCACCGCCCTCGGCGACCAACAGGTCGGAGGCGGGATCGCGTGGGGCTTCACGGAAATCCCCACCCTCGTCGTGCTCGGAGTGTTGTTCTGGCAATGGCAATCCACCGCCGCGCGACACGACAAAATCGCTGACCGGAAAGCGGACAGCGACGGGGACGCTGAGCTGAACGCCTACAACGCGAAGCTTCAGGCATTCGCCGCCCGCGACCGGACGGGTCACGCGTGACCGACAACCACGCCGGCGACCCACGCGACCCGGTAGACCCGCGGCCCGATTCCGAGAGTTTGCGCAGCCGGGTGGGCTGGCTGCCGGTCCTGCTGGGCATAGCTGGGCTTGCCATCATCGCGATGATCGCCTACGCATTTCACGCCGGTGCTGCCGGAGTCGCCAGCCCGACAAGCTTTCCGATCTCTAATCAGATGGCCACGATCCTGGAAGTCAACCCGCTCATGACCCTCGGAACCCCGGCCCCAGGGTTTTCCCTCACCGACCAAAACGGGCACAGAGAAACCCTGGCGTCCCTCACCGGCAAATCCGTGGTGCTCACCTTCGGGGACGACAAATGCACCGACCTGTGCACGCTCCTCGCCGAGGACGTTCTTACGGCGAACACCGACCTCGGTGCCGACGGCAGAAAGAACGTCGCCTTCGTGTCCATCAATGCCAACGCGTTCTTTCCCTCTGTCGCGACGACCAAAGCCTGGACCGACAGTCACGGTCTCGGACACACGGCAAACTGGAGCTTCCTCACCGGGAACCCGTCCACCCTGGCTGCGCTGGCAAAAAAGTACGGAGTGGAAGTCGATCTCGACCACAAAACCCGCACCATCGACCACGGCGCAGAAATGTTCTTCATCTCCCCAACTGGCGACGAAGAACAGATCGGAGACTTCGGTACCGAATCCGCGAACACCGCCGAGTTTTCGCACTCCATGGCTAAACTCGCGAGCGAAATGTTGCCCAGCGACGACCGGCACACCGTAGCCGGGCCAGCCGGAGCGGCGAAGAAAGCGCTCGATACCTCCGTCGGCGACACCCCGGCCCCGATCGAACTCCCCACGCTCGGCACCCGCACCGCCCTGACGACGTCGGCATATCGCGGTAAATATCTTGCGCTGAACTTCTGGTCCCCTACGTGCAGCATTTGTGTGCACGAACTGCCGGCAATGCAACAGGCGTCGCATAGCCTGGACGGCAAGGCGGTGGTGTTGGGGATCGACGTTTCCGATCCCGGTGGCGCAGGTTCAGCGTTCGCTGCCCGTCTGGGGGCAAACTATCCGATGCTCTCGGACGGCCAAGGATCAGCCGCGGCAGAGTACGAAATCCCGGGCCTCCCCTACACCGTGATTCTCGACCCGAAAGGTACGGTAGTGATCCGTCATCCCGGCGAGATGACCGCGGAGCAACTCGAATACATCCTCAACACCCTCATTAGCGAGGCGCCCAATGGCTCCTGATGTCAGCGGCGTCGCGTTGCCATTGAGCATCCCGAGTCCGCCGGTCAGTTACTTCATGGTCGGCCCACTCACGGTCCACTACTACGCATTGTGCATTCTCGGCGGCATCATCATCGCCGCAGTGATCACTGCTCGGAGAATTTCGCGGGTCGGGATCCCGCGCGGCACCGTGCTCGATGTCTCGGTGTGGGCTGTCGTGGTCGGCATCATCGGCGGACGGCTCTACCACGTCGTGACCCACCCCACGGATTACTTTTACAAGGGAGCCGACCTGTGGACGATCTTCGCAGTCTGGGACGGCGGCCTCGCCATCTTCGGTTCGATCCTCTTCGGCACCCTTGGAGTGTTCATCGGATGCCGTCGGGCCGGCATCCGATTCTTCGCCTTCGCTGACGCCCTCGCTCCGGGGCTGCTGTTCGCGCAGGCGTTTGGACGGCTCGGAAACTACTTCAACCAGGAACTCTACGGTCCACCAACCACCCTGCCGTGGGGGCTGCAGATCACGTCCTCGAGTCCGGCGTTCCCGCCCGGGCTCCCTGCCGGAACGCTATTCCAACCGCTGTTCCTTTACGAGATGATCTGGGATGTTGCGGGCGGCCTCCTGATCCTGTTGCTGAGCCGCCGGTTCGTTATGTCCTTCGGCAAGGCGATGGGCACCTACTTCCTTTGGTACGGAACCGGTCGCGCCTACCTCGAGACGTTGCGGATCGATCCGACCGAGTTCCACTTCCTCGGCGAGAAAATCAACACCGACGTCGCGGCCGCCGCCGCGATCTTCGGACTGGTGATCCTTATCGTGCAATCCGTGCGACACCGTGGCGAATCTGCCCCTCCGGGCATCCTCACCGGGGGCAGACTCGACCTCGCGACAAGGGCCACGCCCGCACCCCAGGTGATGATCGGCACCAGGGGCAAGGTCGTGACCACCAGCGAAATCCTCAGGCGATGACAGGCGAGCGAGTAGCCGTGATCAGCCCTTTCTTCGCTTGCTCGACGAGCTGAGGAACACCAGAGCAGCGGTCAGGACGACTCCGCCGAGCGCGAGAACGTTGCGGTGGGAGTCCGCCCAAGACTGGATGGAATGCGAGTAGGCCTCGTCGTCGAAGATTCCGTGCGCCCCGTGGTCGCCGGCCACGGGGGAGTAAAGATTGGTCGGTAGCATCGGTTGCGTCTTGCCTGGAGCCTGTTGTCCGCTGTAACCGGTTTTTGCGAGATACCAGTCCGCGAACCAAGCGGCGGTGCGGTTCCCGACGACGGTCACGACGGTGGGGATACCGACCCAGGTCCGACGGCGGGGGTGGTCGGCGACGTCAGCAATTGCTCGTGCTCCGACTTCGGGTTGGTAGATCGGGGGCACTGGCTTGGGGTGGTGCGGCAGTCGGGATTTGACCCAGTTGAACTGGATGGTGTTCAACGCAGGCATGTCCACCTCGGAGAGGCGGACGGAACTGTGGTTATGGAGCAGCTCGGTGGTGAGAGTGTCTGTGAACCCGCGGATGGCATGCTTCGCTCCGCAATAGGCGGCCTGTAGTGGGATGCCGCGATGTGCGAGGGCGGAACCGACCTGGATGATGTGTCCGCGGTCGCGCGCCATCATGACCCTGAGAGCGGCGCGGGTCCCGTTCACAAAGCCGAGATAATTGACAGCCGTAGCGCGTTCGAAGTCTTCCGGGTCGGTGTGGACGAATTCGCCGAAAACCCCGACCATGGCGTCGTTGACCCACAGCTCGATCGAACCCAGTTCGTTCTCGATCCGATCGGTAGCCGCTTCCACCGCCTGCCTGTCGCTCACATCGGTCGGGATGCCCAGCCCTCTCCGGCCGCGATCGAGGACATCGTCTACTGCGCCGTTGACACCTTCTATGCCACGAGCGAGGATCGCGACATCCCAACCGCGGTCGGCGAGTTCGCGAACGGTGGCGCGTCCCAGGCCGGCGGATCCACCGGTTACGACGGCGACTCCTCGCTGGTGGCGAGGCTCGCCCCTGTGCGTGATGATTTCGGATGCGTGCATCGAGGTTGCTCCTTGTTCGATTTGGTTGATTAGCTCTGGTGGGCCCAGGGAGTCGTGAGCCGCTGTGACGACTCGAGGAGGAGGGCGTGGACGAAGGCCTGCGGAATGTTTCCGCGGAGTTGGCGCTGTTGCACAGAGAACTCTTCCGCGAAGATCCCTGGCGTTCCGCAGGCTGCGCGGTTGCGTTCGAACCAGCGCGCGGCCTCCAGGTCGCGGCCTTGTTGGTGGAGGGCGACGCTGGTCATGAACCCGCACAGCAGGAATGCGCCTTCGCTCATCCCGAGCGGCCGGTCGTCTTCTCGGAATCTGTACATGTAGCCGTCTTGGCCGAGTTCAGCCAGCGCCGCGTCGAGTGTTGCTGCGGTTCTGGGGTCCTCTGCGGGGAGTGCGCCGCGAACTGCGGGGATCAACAGGGCTGAGTCGACGCGCGGGTCGGTCGGCGTGCGTTGCCATCGCCCGCTCGGGTGCAGGGATGTCTGGCTGGTCTCCGCGAGGATACTGTCGGCCAGGCTGCTCCATCGCGCGGCGAGGGGAGCTGGTGCAACCCGAGCGATCGCATGAAGCCCTGCGACGCAGGTTAATCGCGAATGCGTCCAATGCTCGTTGTCGAGCTCCCAGATGCCCGCGTCCGGCCGCGTATGCCGTCGTTCGATAGCGTCGACGGCGTGGGTCGCCGCGACCCAGTGATCGGTGCCGAGCCGGTCGGCGCCAGCCGCAACGGCGAACAGGAGAAGCGCCTCCCCGAACGCGTCCAACTGGAACTGTTTATTGACCCAGTTTCCGACCTTGTCCGAGCCGCCCGGGTATCCGGAGAGTTTGAGGGGGCGTTCATCGGGAACAGCTCCACCATCGACGGTGTAGGCAGGTTTCAGATGGTCGCCGTCGTCGAGCAGGCGTGCAGCGACGAACTGAACGGCGGCGTCCAGGAGGTCCCACTGGCCGGTGAGGGCGGCAGCCTGGCCGGCATAGCACTGGTCCCGGATCCATGCGTATCGGTAGTCGTAGTTTTTGCCGCGCTCGTAATGTTCGGGCAGCGCCATGGTGGCACCGGCAACCATCCCCCCGCCGGCGCTGGTCAGACCGCGAAGGACTGCGGCCGCGTGCTCCGCGTCCCGGTCAGCGATGGTGCCGGAGACCGTCCCCGTCGCTGACCATGCCGAGCTGGTCGCTTCCCAGAGGCTGTTGGCGTCGTGTGCCGGAGCCGGGAGCTTGCGGTCAGAGATCTCGAAAACGAGGTCGTGGTATCCGCCTGCATCGACCGTCAGATCAATTTCAAGTTGACCGTCGTCGGTGAGGTGTGCCGAATTTGCCCCGCTCCACCGCCAATGCAGGGTGCCACTACGCCCCGACCAGACGCCGTCGACGTGCTCGACATCCGTCATCCGGTGCTTGCCGAACCCGGCCCGCGGGTCGAGCACGACACGCACATGGGCGTCGCCTTCGACGGCGAGTACCCGGCGAAGAATGATCGTGGTGTGCTCATCAGCTGGCATGGCGAGTGCTTCGCGGCATTCGATTCGCTGGGTTGTTGTCGTCCATCGGCTGTGCCAGATGAGGCTGCCGGGCTCGTAGAAGCCGCCCCACACGAAGGGCTCGCTGAGCGGGGTGACCGCGTACACCCCCGACCCACCGATAAGTGTTGAAAACACCGCGTCGGAATCCCACCGTGGGGCGCACATCCACGCGATCTCGCCTCGCGGCCCCACCAGCATGCCGCGTTCGCCGTCCGCCGCGAACGCGTACTCCCGCAGCACATAAAGGGGGAAGGCGGTCACCTCATCTCCGCCATATCTGCTAGCGGCCCCACCCCGACCGAGAACTCGGCTTCGGGGTGGTTCATGTCGAAGGCCGGCGACTCGGAACGGATGCGCGGCATCGACGTGAAGTTGTGCCGAGGCGGCGGGCAGGATGTCGCCCACTCGAGCGAACGGCCGTAGCCCCACGGGTCATTCACCCGCACTTTCGGCGCCCGCCGTGCGGTGATGTAGACGTTGTGCAGGAAAGGCAGCATGGAGGCACCGAGAATCATGGCGCCGATCGTCGACACCTGGTTCATCCAGGCGAAGTTATCGGAGGGCAAATAGCTCCAGTACCGCCTGGGCATCCCCTCCACCCCAAGCCAGTGCTGGATCAGGAAGGTGGTGTGGAAGCCGATGAACAGCAGCCAGAAGTGGATCTTGCCGAGCCGCTCATTGAGCATCTTGCCCGTCCACTTGGGCCACCAGAAGTAGAACCCGCTGAACATCGCGAACACGACGGTACCGAACACCACGTAGTGGAAGTGGGCGACCACGAAGTAACTGTCAGAGACGTGGAAGTCGAGCGGCGGCGAGGCCAGGATGACGCCGGTGAGGCCACCGAAGGTAAAGGTGATCAGGAAGCCGATGGCAAACATCATCGGAGTCTCAAACGTGACCGACCCGCGCCACATGGTTCCGATCCAGTTGAAGATCTTCACGCCGGTCGGAACCGCGATGAGCATGGTCATGAACGAGAAGAACGGCAACAGCACCGAGCCGGTCACGTACATGTGGTGAGCCCACACGGTCACCGACAGCGCCGCGATCGCGATGGTCGCGTAGATCAGCGTCTTGTATCCGAAGATCGGCTTGCGGCTGAACACCGGTAGCACTTCGGAGATGATGCCGAAGAACGGCAGCGCGATGATGTAGACCTCCGGATGCCCGAAGAACCAGAACAGGTGCTGCCAGAGCAGCGCACCACCGTTGGCCGCATCGAAAAGGTGGGCGCCGACGGTTCGGTCCGCACCAAGCGCGAGGAGAGCAGCCGCCAGCACCGGGAACGCCATCAGCACAAGGATCGACGTGACGAGCGCAGTCCAGACAAAGATCGGCATGCGGAACATGGTCATGCCAGGGGCTCGCATCGTGATGATCGTGGTGATGAAGTTCACGGCGCCGAGGATGGTGCCGAACCCGCTGAGTGCAAGGCCGAACACCCAGAGGTTGCCGCCGATGCCGGGGGTGAACGTCGTGTCAGACAGTGGCGCGTATGCCGTCCACCCGAAGGAAGCCGCGCCCTGAGGGGTCAGAAATCCTGACACCATGATGAGCGAACCAAACAGATAGAACCAATATGCGAGGGCGTTCAGGCGGGGAAAGGCGACATCCGGGGCGCCGATCTGAAGGGGCATGATCACGTTCGTGAAGCCGGCGAACAACGGGGTGGCGAAGGCTAGAAGCATGATCGTGCCGTGCATGGTGAACAGCTGGTTGTACTGCTCCGGCGTTCCCACCAACGCCTCGCCCGGCTCGAACAGCTGCGCACGAATAACGAGCGCCATGACCCCACCGACACAGAAGAACAGGAACGAGGTGATCAGGTAGAGGTACCCGATGGTCTTGTGGTCAGTCGTCGTCACCCACTTGACGATCACGTTCCCTTTGGGACGTGCGCTGGGCGAAACTGGCTCGGTATTGTCCGAATTCCCGCCGGTTTCGACTGGGACAAGTGTCGTAGTCATGCCCGTACCTCCGGCCCTGAATTCGTGAGCGCCGGTTGGCGCACGGGTCCAATTCCGTACATAATCTGACGGATGGGGAGCGCGAAGAAGCAACCGGACGACGATGTTCTCGGGTCGACCCTCCGCGCGGCCGACGTGCTTCTGCGAGTCGTCGCCCGGACAGTCATCGCAGTCGAGCACCTCGTGACGGGACCGCAATTGCGTGTTCTCGTCTTGATCTTCCGAGACGGTCCCACGACGCCAAGCGCCGTCGCGACCGAGCTGAATGTGCACGCGTCAAACGCCACACGGGTGTGCAGCCGCCTCGAGCGAGCCGGATTCATCAGCCGTCTCCCCGCCGGGTCGGACCGTCGGCTACGCCGCTTCGACCTCACCGCAACCGGCCGCGAACTCGTCAGGGGCGTAATGACAGAGCGCCGCGAGGCAATCGGACGCATAATCGAGCATTTGAGCGAATCGGAGTCCGTGCAACTGCGTTCAGCTTTGGACACGTTCGCGCGGGCAGCCAACATAGGCGGCGAGGGAGACGGCGGATTCACGCTCACCGCGGCCGAAGCCACCACGGTCACCGAAGCTCTCCCGCCCCAAAAACCAACGAAACCAACGCGCTAGAACCAGCGGGTCTGCGCCAACCGGGTCGCGCCGCGGCGAAAACTGCTGCGCTCGCGGAGTGGAGGACGTCGACCACGGCACCGAGTCGGTGCCAGTTCTCGTTTCCCGCGAACAGGACCGCCCCCTGCACGACGTGGCGGGCACCCAGAACGCGCACCACCCGACGCGCGACGGCGTCAGATCCGCTCACTGATTGCTGGTCGAGAAGCAGGTTCGGCGAAATGATCATTGCGACGCCATAGCCGACGCGAACCACTTCCAGGATCTTCATCGCACACTCTCCATCCAGGCCGGGACCACCGCGACCGGGATATCGCGGGGGAGTCCCTTCGAGTGCATCATCAAAAACTCGCAAAAAAAAAGTCCTTGCGCAAGCGCAATGAAAATTGATAGACCAGAAAGGATTCCCGTCCACGTCCCCGCGACCATCCCGGAGCTATCGGCATGCCACGTTCTCATTCGCGCTCGCACTCCGTCGGCGACGCCGAGTTGCTCGCCGCTCGCGCTCTCGAGGATGTCCGTCGTGGTCGGTTCGAACGATCAATGTCAGGACTCACCGCCGCGGGTGCGATGGTCACCGCGGCCGAAATCTTCTTCGAGCACGACAGCGCGAGCTTTGGAAACAAATGGATGTGGGCGCCGATTGCATTGGCACCACTCGGCGCGGTGGCCGGAATCGCTGGCGTGTTCAGTAAACGCGCCGCGAAGACCACTCTTCCCGCTGTGTCGGCGCTGATCGTCGCGAACGGACTTCAGGGTGTTTACCTGCACGCTCGCGGCATCCACCAAAAGCCCGGGGGTTTTAAGAATTTCCGCTACAACATGGAAATGGGGCCACCTCTATTGGCGCCGCTCCTCGTCACGGTCGTCGGAGGGATGGGCCTTCTCGCAGCCGTTCTGCGGCGCGAAAAATGACCGAACTGACCCTGCCACCGAGCTCCGGGGGCGACCGATTTCCAGACTTTTCGGTCATGGCGCAGGCATCGAATTGGGACGACGCAACCCGCGACGTCATTGAGGCGCGTATTGAACACCCACCAGAGGATCGCTCCTTCTTCACCCCACACGAGGCATTCACCGCGACAGCACTGTTCAACCAGCTTCTAGCCCAGAAGGGGGAACCCCACATCCCGGTCATGGAAATGGTTGACTCTCGGCTCGCCGCTGGCGAAACGGACGGGTGGCATTACGCGGGAATGGACCAAGACAGTGTGTCGTGGCGTGCGAGCCTCGGATGGCTCGACGAGGACGCAGTTGCCCTCGGCCAACCGGGCTTCGCTCTCTCCGGGAATGCCATCCAGGTCCTGATCATCCAAAAAGTGCGGGACCTCGGATCGAAGCCCTGGCATGGCGTCCCTGCCGCTCATATTTGGAGCCTCTGGACCCGCTATGGCTGCACCGCCTTCTACTCCCATCCCGCAGCGTGGCAGGAGATCGGGTTCCCCGGACCGGCGTACCCGCGCGGCTACAAAAACATCGGAATCGACCGGCGCGAACCCTTCGAAGTCCGCGATGCCCACCCGAACATCGCCGACGAGTGGGCCCCCGAATCATGAGCACCGTCCGGGACCGCAACGAATCAGCCTGGTTACTGCCCGCTCGGCCCGACCAGGCTCACCGCCCGACCGACCAGATGCGTCGGTTCGACGACGATGAGGAGATCGACGTCGTCATCGTCGGATGCGGCGCCGGCGGGTCCACCCTCCTGCAACGTCTCGCTCGCGCCGGATGGCATGTTGCCGCGCTCGACGCCGGACCATTCTGGGAACCCGAGACCGACTGGGTCTCCGACGAGGCCGGCTCCCACAAGCTGTACTGGACACAACCCCGCGTCATCTCCGGTTCCGACCCGGTCCCACTCGGCTCCAACAACTCCGGTCGGGGCGTCGGCGGTTCGATGGTGCACTACGCCGGATACACGCCCCGCTTCCACCCGAGCGACTTCCACATCCTCACCGCCGACGGCGTCGGCGCTGACTGGCCAATCGAATACGACGAGCTGAAACCCTATTACGAGGACATCGAGGGCGAACTCCCGGTCTCCGGCGAGGACTGGCCGTGGGGCGACCCGCACGGCTACCCGTACCGTCCCCACCCGGTAGGGGGCAACGGTGAGGTGTTTCTTCGTGGTGCTCTAGCCGCAGGGATCACCGCGAAAGTCGGACCGGTGGCCATCGCGAACGGACGATTCGGAAATCGACCGCACTGCATCTACCGCGGGTTCTGCCTGCAAGGATGCAAGGTCAACGCGAAAGCGTCACCACTGATCACCCACATCCCGGACGCTATCGCCCACGGCGCGGAAGTCCGTGCCGATTCAATGGTCACCCGGATCGAGATCGACCAACGAACCGGCCTCGCCACCGGTGTCCACTACATTCGCGACGGTGTCGCACGGTTCCAACGTGCCCGCATCGTCGTTGTTGCCGGGTACTCCATCGAGACCCCGCGCCTGCTGCTCAACTCCACGTCGACCAGGTTCCCTGACGGGCTGTGTAACGACTTCGACCTCGTCGGCCGGTACCTCATGGTGCAGGGCGCACCGCAGACAGCTGGTCGATTCGATGCCGAAGTACGGATGTATAAGGCACCGCCGCCAGAAGTGAGCACGGAACAGTTCTACGAGACCGACCCCACGAAGTCCTTCAAACGCGGATACTCGATCCAGACCGCCTCCCCGCTGCCAATCACGTGGGCAGAGCACGTCTCCGCACAAGGGCACTGGGGTGCGGAGTTGCGCAAACGAATGAGCGACTATGTGCACTGGTCATGCCTCGGAGCGCTCTGCGAATTCCTTCCCCAACCCAAAAACCGTGTGACGCTCGCGGAGGAGACCGATCAATACGGGCTTCCCGTTGCCAACTTCAGTTACTCACAGTGCGACAACGATCGGCAGTTGGTAAACGCCGCCCAGTCAACCATGGAGGACATCCTGCACGGCGCGGGCGCCGACGAAGTCATCACCATCAACCGATACGCCCATCTGGTCGGCGGCGCGCGGATGGCGACCGACGAGAAATCCGGCGTCGTGAATTCACACGGGCAAACCTTCGCCGTCAGCAATCTCTATATCGCCGGGGGCAGCACCCTGCCCACTCAGGGCAGTGCGAACCCGGCCCTGACCATCATGGCGGTCGCGGCTCGCCTCGGCGATCACCTCCTCGCCGAGATCCATTCCGGTAGGAATCCATGAGCGACACGCAATTCACGCTCGCATCCGGCCGCAAGATCGGCGTTTCCAGCTACGGCGACCCGACCGCCAACAACATCGTTCTGTTCTGCAATCCGACCGGCGCCGCAGGGTCATATAACCCGGACCCGCTCGTCACGGATCGTTACAACGTGCACGTCATAACCATCGACCGACCCGGATTTGGTGGCTCCGATCCTTGGGACGATGCCATCCCGCCATCCGTGGACGCATGCGCTGAAGACCTGGCCCAATATCTCAGCATCTCCGGCATCGCAAAGAGACGAGCGAATGGCGAAATGTCCGTAGGCGTCATCGGCTGGGGCTGGGGCGGCGCAACTGCACTTTCGTTCGCTGCCACCCATCTCGACGAACACGACCGCGTGGCGATCGTTGGACTGGTAAAACCCGGACAAGCCCGACGCGGCGATATGGGCTCTACCGTGGCTGAACTCAGTCGCCCCCATTTCATCTCCTCCGTCGCTGGCGCAGCCAAAACGATGACAACAGACCTCTCGAATAGCCTCACTACGCTCGGTGTGGAACCCGACGATCCAGACCTGACGGAGCTGGGTTCTTACGGGCAAATCCAACGGCTGGCCGACAACGCCGACAACGATCGTCTAGGTGTCGCTTTCGATCGCCTCTCAGCCCGAAACACGTCGTGGGCACTAGACCTCAAACACCTCGGCGCCGCGGTACTCCTCGTGTATGGCGATCAGGACCCAGTTGCCAACCACGCTGACGCCGATTGGTACGACCATCACCTTCACAACTCGACCACGATTCACATCAGCGAAAGCGGCCGGATGGTGATAATTCCAGCGTGGGACGAGATTCTTGGGTTTCTCGCTCGACAGTAGCCATACCTGCCGACAGATCCCGCCGGCATCCCACCGGCCCGGTGTCTTGGGGATCAGGTGCGATAACCCCGTCGCTGAAATGCTGTACGCAACGCTTGAGGTGTCGCCCTTGTCCGATGGCTCCTAGCTCGGCGGACGTTACACCGGCGTTACACGCAGCGGAGTAGCCTCCATCGCAAGACGAAGCGAGGTTTTCATGTCTCATCATGTTCCGAGTTACACTCTCGCGGAAGTTGAGGCCGCCGGTCGAGTCGAACTTCCCCACTTCTCGAACGGGGACGCCTATGTGTTGGGAACGATCGCCGGTGAGGTAGTCCTCCAGTGGAGGCTGAGCCTAGCGATCGACATCGTCATTGATGGCTACGTGGCCTACCGGGCACGCCTCGGAAGGACGGGTCACCGCAACGATAAATGGCTCGAACGCAAGGCGGCGACCGCGCGACATTTCGGCGAATCAACCCTGCTGGTCAAGCTGCGCCAGCAGGCGACAGGTGTGCCATTTGGTGAACTCGATGTGGATCACGACGTGATGCTGCCGTTGGGCGGATCAATACCGATCTACGTCGCGGGCGAGTTGGTTGCGACAATGACGGCGTCGGGGGAGACTGACTTGGTCGATCACGAGGCCCTCATTGAAGCCGTCAACCGCTACATCGCCGGGTCCGACAGCGGTGGGTCGCCTGCCGCGGAGGGTGCGTCGCGGTAAGCGTTCGCAGGTCATTGCCGCGAAGCAGTGCATGATCTTGTCACGAGCGGGATCCCAAATCCGAAAGGGCGATAGCCCTCGGGGGTCTCGACGGTGGTTGAGCGGCGCACCGCTTCTGGCTCATTCCGCAATGGGATGTTCCGGAATCGAGGAGCGGGGGCCCGCACCATGGCACTTCTGTCGCATCAGAGATGTCTGCGGCGGTGAGACACCAGCGCGATGGGAGAACCTGGGCCCGAGATCCTGAGATATTCGGAGCCTGCGGGACGCGAGCTTCGGCACCCGATCACCCTCGTTCTGACCGGCCTACCCCAGCCACTGGCAAGTCCACGCTGGGGCTGAGGACCCCATGATTGCTTCGCGCCCCGCTGTTCCCCGGGGACGCGCTCAGGTGAGCATTTCAACCCATAGCCGAACAGCTCTCCGCGCTTGATCCTGTGGCGCGGCGTCGGCCAAAGTGCGCCGGACTATCTCCACGTTCTTGATCACGCTCGGCTCGCGAAGTTCATATAAATACGGAAGTTTGCATCCATGTAAATATGGAAGCGCTTCAGATGGAGCGCCCACCGTTTGCCCACATGTGTGGGCAAACGACTCGATTTTGTTCAATCACGTTGACCCCGAGATCGTTGATTTTCCGGGGATTTTCGGCAAAATCCGCGGTATCAAAGGGGCGTGTTTTGAGTTCGAGTCCCTTCAGGGGCACTTTGTAAAAGTGCTGATCAGAGCCATTTTTTACCACCAAATCACTGCCCTTTTAGGGGTCGAATGCCCACAATTGAGCAGCATAGAAGGCATTAGCGGGCTTTTTGCCCACTTTCTGCCCACGCTTGAAAAATCCAGGCGAGTCAGTCGACCTTCGACTAACAACCAAGCCGTTCACTGCCTCGAGGTGTCGCGTAAGAGGCACGAGAGTGACAATTCCAAACGGGCGGGCTATACGGGCCTTCCGATCAGATCGAGATTCTCGATCCCAGTAATGGCGGGGAGTGCCCGCAGAAGGTCCGGCCTACGGCGAAGACCCCGGAAGGAAAACAAGGAGCGCATACGCGGCGATCGCACCGAGAACCGCAACGCCCAGTCCAAGCCAGCCAAAAACTCGGCCTTGGCGTTGCAGGATGGCCGTGACGGACAGACATATAGCGGCAACGATTGTCAGGGCAGCGAGCGTGGACGCGCGAAGCGCGAGAACGAATTGGCTGCCTCCAGAATCCCCGGTGTCCGCCAACATCAGAAATGCTGCATCGATTGCCAGCGCAACGGCCCCGCCACTGATCGCCAGCGCCACGATCCCTAGTGCGGGCTTGCGCGTCCGCGCGATGCCGAAAGGCTCCTCCTCAATGACCATGAGCCGAGGCTAGTCGTCTGCTCTAGTTTCAAATGAAAGCAAAGCAAGGCCATGCCGCTGGTGGATCCCATCGCGGTTCCGGGACTAGTCGAAAGGCCGCCCGCTCATCGTCTCGTTAGCGGGCTTCTACTGGGAACGGGACTTCTTCATTCGGACAAGCCAAATGCGAGACGTTGTCACTGGGTACATTTTGGCTACGCCAGAGACGAGCCGTGGGCTCGCCCGCTGCTGGGAATCCTGTTCGCCGCCTGCTTCAGCCGGCGAGCACACTTTCGGACGTGTCGGTCTCCGTCGAAGCGCGTGACGCGGCGGCCTGCTCAGCCTCGAGCCGCAGGGTCGAGCGTCGGATCAAGGAGACAATTCCGGTGGCTACGATCACCGCGAACCCGACAGCGACGGGGACGATCCAAAACAACATAGAAATCGGGTCGTCCAGGGCCCCGGCGCCGTCGCCGCTGGTGCCTAGGAGATCCCAGATGCCTTCGCCCAAAATTACTGCACCAGCTGAGAGCAGCAGCAGGACCAAGGCGAGACGCGGCCTCCTCCTGGAATGGCCGAACACCAGGACACTAGCCGCGATATCGGTGACGAACAGGAAGGACATAATCGCGTAGAGCACCGTCAGGCCTGTGCCGATCATGCGCTCTCTGCGCACCCGCGCGATGGCAGCCCAGAGGTAGATCGAAGTTGAGAGCATCGTCAGGTAGGTCAGCCCGATACCGACCGCGACGACAACCCAGAGCGCGACGCCGATGCCGATGATCAGGGTTGCGCCTCCGCCGACGAATACAACCGCCAGCACGTAGAAGTTGAAGATGAAGTATGGGATTGAGATAAGTTTCACGATCATGGCGTTGGTCGCTAGCTGTCGCGTCTTTCCGGCTCGGAGCGTCAGAACACCGTCGACAATGGCGATGATGATGACGACCAGCAGGAGCAGATTCCAGATGCCTGCGAGCACGAAGACCCAGGTCATGTCGGGTAACTGGCCGTTGCCCGGTCCCTGCACGAGTTGGTAAAAAAACGTGGCGATCCAGACGTACATCGCTGATCCGAGCGCCATGGCGACGGGCTGGATGAATCTCACGTCTGAAGCATAGGGTCATTGCACGTGCATCAAGAGGGGGTTAACCCCTCAATCGAGCCGGCGCGACCGGCTCCGCTTCGCGTCCGGTTATTGACCTTAA
>Ga0302146_10001264_pt1 | contig 14939 bp, 14 predicted proteins | sample I_Bog_E3_1_FD_193578 | JGI IMG/M metagenome (GOLD analysis project Ga0302146, IMG submission 193578) | Peat permafrost microbial communities from Stordalen Mire near Abisko, Sweden - I_Bog_E3_3 | ecosystem: Environmental > Terrestrial > Soil > Wetlands > Peat | place: Sweden: Abisko, Stordalen...
CCTCCTCTTCCGCCTCTTCGACATCTTCAAGCCCTGGCCCATCCGCAAACTCGAAGCCCTGCCCGCGGGCACCGGCATCATGCTGGACGACATCGCCGCCGGCCTCTTCGCCCTCCTCGTCGGCGCCGTCGCCACACGCTTTTTCTAATCCCTTATCCCTATTCCCTTCTCCCTATTCCCTTCTCCCTATTCCCTATTCCCTGCCTTTCGGCATACCCTCAAACCAGATGCCGCTGCTTCCCACACTCCGTCTGCACCCCGACCCCGACGCGCCGCACCTCGACGCGCTCACCCCCTCCGCGGCCATCCCCGGCGGCAGCTTTCAGGTCACCGGCAGCAATCTTCTCTCCAGCGCAACGCTGCCTCAGGCCTTCTTCGGCGAGATCCCCGCCGCGCTCGACCTCGCCCGGCCCACGCGCGCTCTCATCCGCGTGCCGGACGGCGCCATCTCCTCCGACCTCAGCCTGCGCAGCAACGGAGCTTTCAGCAATACCCTCCACGCCAACGTCGCCGTGCCCATGGCCGACGACCTGCATATCATCTCCAACCCGGCGGTCGACGCCGAAGGCAACCTCTTCGCCATGGTCTCCGGCCCGCGCGGGCAGAAGGTCCCGGTCTCCATCTACCGCATCGCGCGCGACCTCCAGATCCGCCCCTTCGCGCACGACCTGATGAACATCTCCGCGCTCGCCTTCGACCGCGCCGGCAATCTCTTCGCCAGTTCGCGCTCGGAGGGCGCCATCTATCGCATCACTCCCGAGGGCGCAGTCAGCATCTTCGCTGAAGGCATGGGCATCGCCACCGGCATCGCCTTTGACCGCGAAGGCAGCCTCTACGTCGGCGACCGCTCCGGCACCATCTTCAAGCTCACTCCGCGCGCTGCCTCGGCTTCAGGCGCAACCGCCACGCCGGAGATCTTCGTCTTCGCCACCCTCGAGCCGTCCGTCGCCTTCTACCACCTCTGCTTCCGCGACGACGGCACGCTGCTGGTCACCGCCCCCGGCACCAGCTCGCACCAGCCCATCTACGCCATCTCGCCAACAGGCGACATCACCACCTTCTTCCAGGGTCTGGGTCGCCCGCAGGGCATGGCGCTCGATGCGGACGGCAATCTCTACATCGCCGCTTCTCTGCAAGGCGACCGCGGCATCGTGCGCATCTGGAACTCCGCCACCGGCGAGCCGCGCGCGGAACTCACCGTCGCCGGCAACGACCTCGTCGGTCTCTGCTTCCTCGACGACGGCTGCGCCGCACTCGCCACCCACAGCACGCTCTTCCACGTCGACCTCGGTATCGAAGGCCGCCCGCTGGTCTAACGCAACCACCACTCTGTCATCCTGAGCGGAGGGGCTCACAGCCTTATCGTGAACCCCGCAGTCGAAGAGCCTGCCCTGAGCGCAGCCGAAGGGACCCCGAAGAAGCTTGTACAACCAATGCTGTCCATGCCATTTCAGCGCGAACATTCGCGGGTGGGTGCTGACCCGCTCATTGATAATGAATGCAAAGCCCATGAGCAAATCCACCTCCATCTTCCGCGCGCAAACCCCGGAAGAAACCGAGCTCGCCCACAAGAGCCGCGAACTCGCCGCCGTACGCGAGGTGCTCGCCCAGCGCGAGCGCGAGCTGGAGCATCTGCGCGACCAGCTCTTCAGCTTTGAGGGCCGTTACATCCGCCAGGTCGGCGTGCTCTACCGCCAGCTTGAAGAGTGGGAGGAGCGCATCGCCGAACTCCTCGTTTCGCGCGAGAGCCCCGAAGACCGCGCCGCGCAACTCCTCAAATCGCAGGAGGAGTCGATGGCCGCAGAGATCGACGCCATGGTCGCGGAATCCCAGGGCGAAGCGCCGCAGGAACCCGCGCTCGACCTCAAAGCACTCTTCCGCGAGCTTGCCAAGCGCATCCACCCCGACTTCGCCACCGATCACCACGACGAGCGCCACCGCACCCGCCTGATGGCCCAGGCCAACGAGGCTCTCCGCCGCGAAGACGCCGCCGCGCTTCAAAGGATGCTCAACGGCCACGACCCCTCCATCGACCTCTCCAACCCCGCCGCGGTCAGGGCCGAACTCAGGCGCGTGAAGAAACTCATCCGCGAGGTCCAGCAGGACACCGCCGCCGCCGCCGCTGAGACGGAAGCCCTCGCACAATCCGAGATGGCCAAACTCCGCGACAACACCACCGCCGCCGCGCTCCACGGCCGCGATCTGCTCGCCGAGCTCGCCGCGCGCGTCAAAGGCCGCATCGGCATGGCCATGCGCCGCTTTGAGATGGAGTCCAGCCCCAACCGGCGCCCCGCGCCGCCCATCGACCCCGAATCACTGCTCTCCGCCGAAACTTCCACACCACGCAAACCCATCGGCCGCCGCTTCCGCTAGGGCATCGGATACTGGGTGCCCCGTTCACGACGGCTTAATCGTCGTGAGCGGGATGAACAATGCCCCCACGCGCTATCCTCAAACAGAATGCTCGCCGAGATCATCGCCGTCGGTTCCGAGATGCTGACGCCGCACCGTCAGGACACCAACTCGCTGACCCTCACCGCCGGCCTCAACGACCTCGGCGTCACCGTCGCCTTCAAGACCATCGTCGGCGACAACCGCGAGCACCTCACCGACGCCATCCGCATCGCGCTGCACCGCGCCGACATCGTGCTGCTCTCCGGCGGTCTCGGCCCCACCGAAGACGACCTCACCCGCGAGTGCGCTGCCGCGGCGCTCGGCCTCAAGCTGCAACCCGACGCCGCTGTGCTCGCCTCGCTGCAGGCCCGCTTCAAAGCCCGCAAGATCGCCATGCCGCCCAACAACCGCAAGCAGGCCGACGTGATCGAAGGCGCGCAGGTGCTGCCCAACCGCAACGGCTCCGCTCCCGGCCAGTGGCTGGACACCACCTTCCCCGGCGCGCTCGGCCAGCACTTCCGCAAGCTCGTCATCCTGCTCCCGGGGCCCCCGAAGGAACTCACGGCGCTCTTTGACGACGAGTGCCGCCCGCGCCTCGCTGCCATCCTGCCGCCGCGGCATCTCGCCCGCCGCACGCTGCGCATGGCGCTCATACCGGAGAGCGCCGTCGACGCGCGCTGCGCTCCCATCTACCAAAAATTTACAGACGTCGAAACCACCATCCTCGCCGGCCACGCCGAGATCCAGCTCCACTTCCTCTGCAGTAAAGAAACACTCGTTGAAGCCGAAGCCCGCGTCAACGAAGTCGCGGAGCTCGTCGAGCACGAGATGGCCGACGAGATCTTCTCCGCTAACGGCGACTCGCTCGAAGAGGTCGTGTTGCTCATGCTCGACATGAAGAGCCTCACTCTGGCCGTCGCCGAAAGCTGCACCGGCGGCTGGCTCGGCCAGCGCCTCACCTCTGTGCCGAACAGCTCACGCGTCTTCCTCGGCGGCGTCATCTGCTACTCCAACTCCGCGAAGACGGAGTTCGCCGGCGTCCCCGCCGATCTACTGGAGAAAGAAGGCGCCGTCAGCGAGAAGGTCGCCCGCGCCCTCGCCGAAGGAATCCGCAGCCGCACCGGCGCGTCACTCGGAGTGAGCATCACCGGCATCGCCGGCCCGTCCGCACCCACCGGACCCGACGCCGACAAACCCGTCGGCCTCGTTTATATAGGTTTGGCGGACGGCGAAGACACCCAGGTCCGCAAGCTGCAGATCCCCGGCGACCGCGTCCGCGTCCGCCTGTGGGCCACGCAACACGCGCTGGAGATGATCCGCCTCAGCCTGCAATAACTCGCAACTCAACAGCAACCATTGCGCCCTTTGCGCTTTCCTTCGCGTCCTTTGCGTTCGTCTTTCACCCATTCACAACCCATCTCCCTCGCGCTGCTACACTCATCCACGACGACCATGACGCTCTGGCTCCTCACATTGGCGCTCGCCTACCTGCTCGGCTCCATCCCCTTCGGCTATCTGCTGGTGCTCCTGTTTCGCAAGCAGGACATCCGCGAAACCGGCAGCGGCAACATCGGCGCCACCAACGTCGCACGCTCCGGCGCAAAGTTCCTCGGCATCCTCACGCTCGCACTCGATCTCCTCAAGGGCTTCGTCGCCGTCCGCATCGCGCATCACCTCTCACCCGGCACACCCGGCCATCCCTCCACACTCATGATGGCCGCCGCCGTAGTCGCTGTCCTCGGCCACGTCTATCCGGTCTGGCTCGGCTTCAAAGGCGGTAAAGGAGTCGCCAGCGCACTCGGCGTCTTTCTCGCCTTCGCTCCCTGGGCTGGCCTCGCGTCCTTCACCCTCTTCGTCCTGCTGGTGTGGATCACGCGCTACGTCTCGCTCGCCTCTATCATCGCCTCTGCGGTCATTCCCATCTTCGCGATGCTCACCGTCCCCGACCGCTCACCCGCGTTCCTGCTCGCAATCTTCTTTCTGCCAGTGCTGGTCATCGCCAAGCACCACGCCAACATCCGCCGCCTGCTGCAGGGCACCGAGAACCGTATGGGCGCGAAGCAGGACGGCGCATGAGCCGCATCGCCATCCTCGGCGCCGGCGCCTGGGGAACAGCCTTGGCGCTCTCGCTCGCCCGCCGCAAAGGCCACCATCTCAGCCTCTGGGCGCACGACCCCGCCCACGCAGCCCAGCTCGCCGCCACCCGCGAAAACCCGCGCTACCTCCCGGGCTTCACGCTTCCGCAGGAGATCCTCGTCACCGCCCATCTCCACGACGCCATCCGCGACGCCGACATCATCCTCTGCACCACACCCTCGCAATCGCTGCGCTCCATCATGCAGCAGATCGCCCCCGCGCTCACGCCCACGCAGGTCCTGCTCTCCGCAGCGAAAGGCGTTGAGGAGCACACCTCGCTGCGCATGTCGCAGGTCATCGCACAGCTCTGCGCGAACCCCATCGCAGTCCTCGGCGGCCCGTCCTTCGCACAGGAGGTCGCCGCCGCCAAGCCCACCGCCATCACCATCGCCACCGCCGGCGAAGCGCTCGGCAAGCAGTTGCAGGACGACTTCTCCTCCGGCTCACTCCGTGTCTACCGCAACGACGACATCATCGGCACCGAGCTCGGCGGCGCGCTCAAGAACGTCATCGCGCTCGCCGCCGGCGTCGTCACCGGCCTCGAGCTCGGCCACAACGCCGCCGCCGCCCTCATCACCCGCGGCATGGTCGAGATGACGCGCCTCACCATCGCCTGCGGCGGCCACGGCGAGACCACCGCCGGGCTCTCCGGCATCGGCGACCTCGTCCTCACCTGCACCGGCGGGCTCTCGCGCAACCGCTCCGTCGGCATCGAGCTCGGCCGCGGCCGCAAACTCACGGACATCATCGCCGGCCTCAACGGCAAAGTCGCCGAAGGCGTCACCACCACCGCCGCCGCACTCAACCTCGCGCAGCATCACGGCGTGGAGATGCCCATCACCGAGCAGATGGACGCCGTCCTCCACCACAACAAGTCCCCGCAAGCTGCCATTCACGAACTCATGACCCGCCCCGGCCGCGAAGAATAGCTCTCACTGGCAACTGGCAAACTGGGGACTGGCAAACTGGAACCGAAAAAGATTTCCATCAAACCGAAACCCCGCCCGCGAATCCTCGTCCCAACTCCGTGATGCACATAGGCAATGGCTACTCAAGCCCGCGCCAACCATAGATGAGTTCCGCATCGATCAGCGAGAGCCTTCGCTCTCGCCGGGCCCTTGCACGTCTTTAAGAACCCCGAGGTCGCACGATGAAACGCATCTTCGCCATTGCACTCCTTCTTCTCCCGGTCTCACTCCTCGGCTGCGCCGCCGGCACCTCGTCCACCACCTCCACAACAACCACCACGACCACCACAACAACAACCCCCGTCACCATCGCCAACGTGCAGGCCTTCACTGACCCCACCGGCTCCGTCGCCACCTACACCACCGCCGGCAGCATCGTGGAGTCCGGCCCGTTCTTCACCGCGCTCGGCGCCAACGCCCGCACCTGCAACACCTGCCACCAGCCCAGCGAAGGCATGAGCCTCAACACCGCCTCACTGCAGGCACTCTTCACCAGCACCGCAGGCGCCGACCCCGTCTTCGACGCCATCGACGGCGCCAACTGCCCCACCGTCGCCACCGGCAGCACCGCCGGCCACAGCCTGCTGCTCAATAACGGCCTCATCCGCATCGCGCTCACCCTGCCCACCACCGCGCAGTTCACCGTCACCGTTCTCTCCGACCCCTACGGCTGCGCCACAACACTCAACTCCAGCGGCCAGCAGGTAGTCAGCGTCTATCGCCGCCCGCTGCCCACAGCCAGCCTTCCCTTCCTCAGCTCCGTCATGTGGGACACCCGCGAGACCCTCCTCGCCCTCACCACCGCCACCACGCTGGACTCCTGCCTCGGCACCGACCTCACCCAGCAGATGGACGACGCCGTCTCCACCCACGAGCAGGGCACCGCCACTCCCACAACCGCCGAGATCTCCGCCGCGCTCACCTTCGAGCAGGGCCTCTTCACCGCGCAGACCACGGACAACGCCGCCGGCTCGCTCTCCGTCAACGGCGCCACCGGCGGCCCCACCAACCTCGCCGCGCAGAACTACTACCCCGGCATCAACGACACCTTCGGCGGCGACCCCACCGGCGCCAAGTTCAACCCCGCATCCATGACCCTCTACACCGCCTGGGCGGGCAGCACGAATGCGGCGCAGGCCTCCATCGCGCGCGGCGAAAACCTCTTCAACACTGCACCCATGAAGCTCGCCAACGTCACCGGACTGCCTCCCGTCAACGGCCCCGGCACCTGCACCACCTGCCATGACGCACCCAACCTCGGCCACCACTCTCTGCCCCTGCCGCTAGACACTGGCCAGGCGCACGTCGCCGCCAATGAGACCGACCCCAACATCATCGCCGGCCTCAACCAGTTAAGCCAGCCCAGCCTGCCCGTCTACCAGATCAACGGCTGCAAGGTGAACGGAGTCGCCGTCACCTACGTCACCACCGACCCCGGCAAGGCGCTCACCAGCGGCCTGTGCAGCGACGTCAGCGTGGAGAAGGTCCCCATCCTCCGCGGCCTCGCCGCCCGCGCCCCCTACTTCCACAACGGCTCCGCCGCCACGCTCGCCCAGGTCGTGAACTTCTACAACGCCCGCTTCCAGATGGGCCTGAACCAGGGCCAGAAGACCGACCTGGTCAACTTCCTGAACGCGCTATAACCATCCGCGCGTCACACCAACAATGCATGTCATCCTGAGCGGAGGCGTTCACAGCCTCACCGTGAGCGCCGGAGTCGAAGGACCCCGAGGATGCATCCATGACCACGACAGCATGTGCCTTTCTCACCCACATAGCTCGGGTGCCCCATTCAGGGTCCCCGGCGAGCGGTCTTTGCTCGCTGGGGTGGCGTCCATGACGACAGCTTCATCGTCGGCATGGGTGGGAACGAGGATGCTGGGAGCGGGATGACCGGGAAATTGCCACGAGATCAGGACAGTTGCCCCACCCGCGCGCCGGTTTATAATTCCGCATCTATCTCGGGCCCGCCTGGAAACTCAATCTCCGGAGGCAGCGCGAAATGTCCACCCCCAGCATCGGCGATCCGCGACCGCCCACCCCATCCAACTCCTCCACAGCCCGGAAGCGCTCCCGCGCCGCCGGTTGGATTTGGCTCCTCTTCGGCATCGGCCTCATGGCGCTTGGAATCCTTGGGAGTTTTGCCGTGCCGGCTGCCTTAGATGTCGCCCTCCATGCGCAAGACAGCCCCGTCTTTGGCGTCTTCGGCTATATCGCGATGGTGGTCCTCTTCTCCATCGGCATCAAGTGTTATCTACTCGGCAGGCGTTACCTTGCGCTGTCCACTCAGGAGCTGCTGGCGAATGACCCGCGTCCGCCCGTCCTCTACCTCCGGTCCTTCGGCGCGGACAAAAAGGCCGCAAAGATTCCCACCGGCGGCATTCTCCGCTATCTCAGCTACTACACCATGTTCAGCTTCAAGACCGAGGAGGAGCTGATTGCCCAGGCGTTCAGCGAGATCGGTCCGGTCGTCTGCATCGGCAAACCAGGCGAGAAGCTGCCAGAACTGGGTGCCGCGCGCGTCTATGTGGGTCACGACCAATGGCAGCAGACCGTGCATGACTACATGGCCGGGTCCAGCCTGGTAGTGCTGCGCGCCGGGGACACGCCCGGCTTCTGGTGGGAGGTCGAGCGCGCGGTAAAGTTTATTGACCCCGCCCGGCTCGTCTTCCTTATCCCCTTTGGCCGCAGGAAGTATCGCGAGTTCGCCCAAAAAGCTGCTCAGTTCTTCCCTCACCCGCTGCCGGAGTACAGGGGACGTCGAAACTTTCTCGGCATCCGTTACACCCGCGGCCTGGGCACCCTGCGCGGCCTCATCTACTTCCAACCGGACTGGACACCTCAATATGTCGATCTGGTCAGCATCCACTGGCCCTGGAAGATGACCCTGCGCTTCATCAGCCGCCGCCGCATCCTGCAGAAGCTGAAGTGGGGTCTCCAGCCCGTCTTTGCCCAGGTTGGCGTCCCCTGGATTCCTCCCAAGGCCCGCCCCGTTCGGGGTACATTTGCGTTGCTGGGGGGGGCGGCGTTGGTCTTCACACTTGCCGTCCTCGCCTACATCGCGGTCGCCGGGACGATCATTGGCATAAGGTCGGCAATGTACGAAGCAGGCTACAAGCGGGCGCTGGCCTCCTATATCCAACGTGTGCAGAGTTCGCCCCAAGTTCAAGTGGCCTATCAAGAGGCCCATGGATCGATTGGACCGTTTGACGATACCCAGGCTGAGCTCGCTGGGGAAGAGCTGGCCGGCCGGGGCCTGCTGCGGCTGGATTCCGACGAGTTGGCGGAGCGGGCCAACCTCTACATCGCCGCAGCGTCCGAGGCAGCGCCGAATCAGTGCGGAATCATCACCGGCGGTGTCCAGCAGCCCTCCTTCCAGGAGATTCTCAAGCTTCTGACCCCGGACCAGACCCAGGCATGGTTTCGTATCCAGGGCGATGCCGTCATCGCACAGGCGCAGAACGACCCTCCTTTGATGACCTTGACCGCCGACCAAATGCAGGCCGCAGCCGCAGCCATCCGCGACCAGTTCGTCGCGGAACACGGGGAGAACTACTTATCCTCCACATTGAATGTCATAAGCTCCCAGTCCAGCAACTCGGACGCTGTACACCTACTTAATATCATCAGCCCCCCGCCCGACACAGACGGCTGGTCCTATCTCTCCTATGAACGTTCGGATCTTTGCCTTGCGATGAAAGAACTCCAAAAGGCGGCCCTCGACGTACCCCCACCCCAACGCGACAACGCGCTCCGCTTGATGGTACTCGCAGAGCAGTGATTTGACCGGTCGCCGGGTGCCCCACATCTCGGCTTTTCGAGATGTGGGTTCGCAGGGTGCCCTGTATCTCTGCTTCTGCGATATAGCGGAAGCTCATCACTCAAAGAGCGGCGCTATCCTCGCTAAGACATCGTCCATGATCTCCACCGGCACACTCTCCAACCTGCGCGCCTTCCGTGCAGCCAGGTCGAGCGGACGCGGCTGGTCGCAGCGGATCACCCCATGCGTCCGGGTTCCTGTCTCTTCCAGTGACACGGTAAACCCGGCGCTCCGTGCAAAGGCCCCTCCCGAGGTGATCGGGACTACGATCGGGACCCGGGTAAAGCTATTGAATGCGTCCGGCGAAACCACAAGGACAGGCCGTGTCCCGCGCTGTTCATGCCCTAGCGTCGGGTCGAGGGATACCAGGTAAATATCGCCCCGCTTCACAGTTCGTCACCTACTGGCACCGCATCCAGCCACTCGCGGTCTTCAGCCGTCATAGGGGCCTTGGCGTCGCACTCAGACAGCAACTCTTGAAGCGTATAGCGCGGCCTCTTCTGAGACTGAATCACCAGACGTTCCCCATCCACATCCATCCCCACAACGGTTCCAACCTTGAGGTCCAGCAGATCGAGCACTGCTGGCGGAACCGCCATCATCACCGAACCCCCAACCTTCCGAAGACTTGTCGTATGCATTTCTTTACTCCTGATTCCCCAGCTTCACGGAAGAACTATATCATGCAGTTATATCTACATATAACATTATGCGCTAGAAATACAAACTCGAAGACCCTCTTGACAAACCCCTTATAATGGAAGCAGACGAGAAGACGGCGCGGCCTCCACCGGGCTCTTCCCTCTATTGGCCCTGAGCCATCCTAAATTCTTTGTTATGAGGATTTTGGCGTTCTTTGACAATCGTGCCTCTTTGTTTTCAAGATTTTGGTGGCCTGGCCATTATGTAGATACAAGGCTAACTCCAATCTTTTGAGGATTTTGCGCGAAATCGGGGGAGGGAGGGGTCCCCGGCGGGCGCACTTGCCCGGTGGGGTACCGGAGGGGGGTACCCACCCGGGGGTGAAAATCCCCCTCCGCTAAACTAGGGAACGATGGCCTCTTCCCTCCTCGACCGCATGAAGCAGGCGGTCACTCGCACGCGTGACTCGCTGAATCAGTCGTTCAGCTCCATAGCCGCGCTCACCCGCGAGGTCGACGACCGCTCACTCGACGACCTGGAGCTGGCGCTGCTCGCCGCCGACATCGGCGGACCAACGACCGACGCCATCCTCGCCAGCCTGCGCGAACGCGCCCTGCGTCAGGGCATCGCCAGCGGCGCGGAGTTGAAAGCCTTGCTCAAGGCCGAACTGCTTCGCATCCTCACCGCAGTCGACACGCCGGTCGCGCACACAGCCGCGCCGCCCGAGGTGATCATGATGGTCGGCGTGAACGGCACCGGCAAGACCACCACCAGCGGCAAGCTCGCCGCGCTCTACCGCCGCGAAGGCAAGTCGGTTCTGCTCTGCGCCGCCGACACCTTCCGCGCCGCGGCTATCGAGCAGCTCGAAGTCTGGGCGATGCGCGCCGGGGTAGACGTGGTCAAACATCGTGATGGCGGCGATCCCTCTGCCGTGCTCTACGATGCCCTCGCCGCCGCGAAGGCGCGCAAGATCGACGTGCTGCTGGTCGACACCGCCGGACGCCTGCACACCAAGACCGGCCTGATGCAGGAGCTGGACAAGATGCGCCGCACCGCCGAGAAGCTCATCCCCGGCTCGCCGCACCAGACGCTGCTGGTCATCGACGCCACCACCGGGCAGAACGGCCTGCAGCAGGCGCGCCTCTTCACCGAAGCCGCGCACGTCACCGGCATCGTGCTGACCAAGCTCGACGGCAGCGCCAAGGGCGGCATCGTCGTCGCCATCGCGCATGAGCTCGGCCTTCCGGTGCGCTTTGCCGGCGTCGGCGAGAAGCTCGAGGACATTCTCCCCTTCGACGCCGCCGCCTTCGTCGATTCGCTGCTCGACTAAGTCGCTGAGGATTAATGTCGCCGGGTGCCCCACATCTCGATTTTGAGATGTGGGTTGCGATACCACTATGCTGAGGTTTGATGTCGCTCACGCACCATGACGAACGCCTTCTCGCCCGCGCACTCAACCTCGCGCACGAAGCTCTCGGTCTGGCCTCGCCAAATCCGACCGTCGGCTGCGTAATCGCACGCGGCGAGACCATCCTCGGCGAAGGCGCGCACCACTACGACGAACGCGACCACGCCGAGATCGTGGCGCTCAAGCTGGCCGCATCGCTGGGCCTCAGCGTCCGCGGCGCAACCGCCTTCGTCACGCTCGAGCCCTGCGCGCATCACGGTCGCACCGGCCCCTGCGCCGACGCGCTGATCGCTGCCGGCATCGCCCGCTGCGTCGTCGCTGCCGTCGACCCCAATCCGCTGGTCCGCGGCCAGGGCCTCGAAAAGCTCCATGCAGCTGGAGTGGAGATAGAACTCGCCGAGCCAACGTCGCCGCTCGCTCTCCAAGCCCGCCGCCTGAACGATGCCTTCGCGTTCTCGATTCAGAACAGCCGGCCGTTCGTCACGCTCAAGGCCGCTCTCTCGGTGGACGGCAAGCTCGCGCCGCCGGACTCCGCACGCACGACGGTCTCACCGCACTGGATCACCGGCTCTGCCTCGCGCGCGGACGCACAACGCCTCCGCAACCAGCGCGATGCGATCCTCACCGGCATCGGCACCGTGCTGGCCGACAACCCGTCGCTCACCGATCGCACGGGCCTCGCTCGCCGCCGACCGCTGCTGCGCATAGTGATGGACAGCAAGCTGCGCACGCCGCTCGACAGCACGCTGATCACAACCGCCGCAGGCGACCTCCTCATCGTCTGCGCGAGCGGCGCGCAAGCCGAACGCGAAGCCGCTCTCGTCTCTCGCGGCGCCGAGGTGCTGCGCGTTCCGGCGAGCAACGGCCATCTCGACCTCGCCGCGCTGTTCGCTGCGCTCAGCAAGCGCCGTGTCCTCAGCGTGCTGGTCGAAGCCGGCAGCAGGCTGAACGGCAGTTTGCTCCGCTCCGGTCTGGTTGACGCGCTCGTCCTCTACTTCGCCGAGCAGGAGCTCGGTATCGACGCTCTGCCCTTCGCGACCGGCTTCGCGTCGCCCTACGAGCTGCAGCAGCGTCTCACCGGCGTCACCCGCGCAACCTTCCCGCATGGCAAAGGGGAAGATGTCCGCATCGTCGGCTACCTGCATGATCCATGGGCCGGAATCGCCTGACTATTCGCTGTTAGCTGTTCCCTGTTAACTTGTACTTGTATGTTTACCGGCCTCATCGAAACTACCGGAACCATCGTCGCGCTCGCAGCCTCGCGCCTGACCATCGCCGCGCCCTCGCTAGCCGGCCGCTGGCGCACAGGAGACAGCATCGCCGTCAACGGCGTCTGTCTCACCGCGCTCGACGCCCGCGAGTCGACACACTTCGCCGCCGACCTCGCCGCCGAGACCCTCGTGCGCACCACGCTCGGCTCACTCGCGCCGGGAACCGTGGTGAACCTAGAGTTGCCGACGCCTGCCGGCTCACCGCTCGGCGGCCATGTCGTACAGGGCCACGTAGACGCAACCGGAACGCTCGTCTCGCTAGTGCCGTTGCATCCGGCGCTCGACACCACCGACTGGCGTCTCACCGTCGAACTGCCTCACGAACTCGCAGCGCAGGTCATCCCGCAGGGCTCCATCACGCTGGACGGCATCAGCCTCACCGTTGCGAAGGTAAGCGGACAGACGATCGAGATTGCCATCATCCCGCATACGTACAAGTCCACAAACCTATACAGCCTCGAGCCGGGAGCGCACCTCAACGTCGAGGCCGACGTCCTGGCCAAATACGCCGCGCAACGCAACCACCCGGCAGAAGACTGGCTCACCGCCAACTACCTCATCGCCCGAGGCTACTAGCCGAGCTCATCCAGCATGGCCTGCATCTCACTCGCCGCATGAGCGTTGCCGGAGCGCTCGCACGCCGCGAGCCCAGCCCGCAGACGCTCGCTAGCCTCATCGCCGCGGCCAGCCTTCTGCAGCTCCTGCGCGGACATCTGATACGCAGGAACGTAGTCCGGATTGCGCGCGATGGTCTCGGCAAACTCCCGCAGCGCGTCTTCGGCGCGACCCTCAGCTGCATAGGCCATCGCCAGCCCATAGCGCGCAAAGGCATCGCCAGGATTCTGCCGCAGTATCTCGCTGAGCATCGCAATCTTGTCCATGGCTCTATCCTACTTGCCCGCCATTGCGGACATCGCGCAAACATTGCGGACATTGCGTTCGGCTTTGCCTTCGCCCTTACAATAGAGCCATGAGCGAAAGCCCGCACGCGCGTCCCGTCTCCGCCTCGCAGTCCGAGCGCGCAGAGATCATCTTTCCCGGCGACGCGAACCCGCTCGGCAACCTCTTCGGCGGCCGTCTCATGCAGTTCATAGACCTCTGTGGAGCCATGGCCGCATGCCGCCACTCCCGCGCCATCTCCATCACCGTCTCCATGGACCACATCGACTTCGTCGCCCCGGTCAAGGTCGGCGACATCCTCATCCTCAAGGCTAGCGTCAACCGCGCCTTCAACACCTCCATGGAGGTCGGCGTCAAAGCAATGGTGGAAGACGTCTTTGCCCAGACGCTGCGGCACGTCGCCTCCGCCTATCTCACCTTCGTCGCCGTCGACAAGCACGGCGAGCGCGTCAAGCTGGCGCAGATTATCCCCGAGACGGACCACCAGAAGCGCCGCTTCGACGACGCCGGCCGCCGCCGCGAGCTGCGCTCCGGCGAAGTCAACCGCAAGAAGGATCTCCGCGCCAAACTCGCGCCCGAGTGGCACGTCTGACAAATCTGAAAGGTTTCACCATGGCATCGCACGCACAAGCAACACCGCAAGGCCCGCAGCCGCTCCCCGGCATCCACCACGTCGTCGCCGTCGGCAGCGGCAAGGGCGGTGTCGGTAAAACGACAGTCGCCGTCAATCTCGCCGTGGCGCTCGCCAAACTCGGCCATCGCGTCGGCCTGATCGACGCCGACATCTACGGCCCCAACGTCCCCACGATGCTCGGCGCCACGCGGCAGCCGAACATCCTCGCAGGCAACCAGATTGAGCCGCTAGTCGCGCACGGCGTCAAGTTCATCTCCATCGGCCTCATCTCTCCCGGCGACAAGCCCATGGTGATGCGCGGCCCCATGCTGCACCAGATCATCCGCCAGTTCCTGCAGCAGGTCGCCTGGGGCGAGCTCGACTTCCTCATCGTCGACCTGCCTCCCGGAACCGGCGACGTGGTCATCTCGCTGGTCCAGACCGTCCCGCTTACGGGAGCCATCGTGGTCTCCACGGGTTCCAGCGTCGCGCTGCAGGACGCCCGCAAAGCCCTCGAAATGTTCCACCAGGTCAACGTCGAAGTCCTCGGCCTGATCGAGAACATGTCGCAGATGACGCTGCCCGACGGCACCGTGATCGACGTCTTCGGCGCCGGCGCCACCGCGCAGACCGCCAAGCAGTACAAGCTGCCCTTCCTCGGCTCCATCGACCTCGACCCCCAGGTCCGCGAGGGCGGCGACCGCGGCCTTCCCGCCGCCCTGGCCGGCCACAGCACGGCCCGCGGCAAGGAGTTCCTCGACATCGCGGAAAAGATCGCGGCCCGCGC
>Ga0302146_10001316_pt1 | contig 14655 bp, 10 predicted proteins | sample I_Bog_E3_1_FD_193578 | JGI IMG/M metagenome (GOLD analysis project Ga0302146, IMG submission 193578) | Peat permafrost microbial communities from Stordalen Mire near Abisko, Sweden - I_Bog_E3_3 | ecosystem: Environmental > Terrestrial > Soil > Wetlands > Peat | place: Sweden: Abisko, Stordalen...
GCATCTTCGCTGCCACTCGAAAGAGATCCGGAAAATCAACCCTGTTATCTTCCCTTCCGCCAAGCAGGCCAATGCGTATCATGGCATTTGCCAACAACACGAATTCATCCCCCTTGGACGGCACTGGAAACGGGGGAAGAAATCCACTATTCTCATTGCTTGCCGCCTCTAAGATTACTTTTATCGTGTCACTCTCTTGCCAGCGTTGGAAGATCGCGCTCAGTTCGCAGGGAACAGTGATTCCCGCGAGAGGCGCGAGCGCCCTCTTTACCCATTTGTATTCGATCACTAGCTCAGTAACACGCACTTGTGATGCCTCACGGAGACCGTGCCGGATGCCCTCTGCGGAAACCACTTGCTGGGCTGGAGCTTGGCCGAACTTCGCAGCCTCAACTAAAAGCTTGATGAAGCTGCGCGGCGTAACCTTGCCTTGCGCATCGCCCAAATGCTTATAAGGCCAGTCGTATGTTCCGCCCTTCTTTGGATTCGCGCCCATGTAAAGCCCCGCGAAACGGTCCATTACTTGTTTTTGAGCGCTTCTGTCAGAAAGAAGAGGCCAGTGACGACGCCTCTGCATGACATCGGAAGGAATTGCGATGCCAGCATCTTCCACCACGGACCGAAAACTCTCAATGCCGATTGATTGATTCGAGAGTTGCCAATATAACATACCGTAAAGATCAACCTGTCCCCACTCAAGTTCAACCCGTCCGCTCCTCAGTTTTGGAAGTTCGACAAACCGTAAGTTCTCATCTTCCAACTGCTCTGGACGAATAAAGACTTTAGCCTTGATAGCACGGTAGGCGCGCAAAGCCCATATTGCCTCAAACAACGCGTCTACAAGACGACTTGACCGCACCCATTCGCGTGAGAGTGTATCAAGGGCGTCAAATGTCACCAGCAGTATTCGCCCAGATGCCGTTAATTCTTTGTCAAGTATTCGAAGTTCTTTTTCGGCATCTTCCGGGGCCGAGTATCGATTCATTACTTCACGGATTGGCTGAGGTTCTTCATCTTCACTGAGCGCCCATTTTGCGGCGCGAAGGATCGCGGCTTGCCAGTACTTAGGCCCTTGTTCAACCTCTTGCTCCTGATTCTTTGGAATTTCATTATCGATGGTTCTTGCATCCAGCAATCCCGCATACCCGGATTTAACGATCAATTGATCCAGATGCAAGTGCGGGTACGCCTCTGCTGTCACCCTCCTTGTATCTTCTTTTCCTAAAACGCCCGCCCAAAAACTCTTACCGGTTCCCCTTGCTCCCACAACAACCGGAGTATTCGGGTCAAGCGCATTGGCGTGCTGCTCGGGCGTGAAAATTTCATCGACGGTCGGGCTGTGGTCTCCTGCGGCATCGTGGTCTGATGGCAAGGATGCAAGTGCGCGCCTGATTGCAGCAAAGTCAATCGCCATTCTCGCTAGCTCCTCTCCGCGTCATCTATTGAAGCATCGACTATCTCACTGGCCATCTTAATCAGACCGCCAAATGTGTCCGAATATGCAGGTGTTGTGAGGATGCTGGGATCAGCGACAGGGTCAAAAAAACGAAAACGATTATCGTCAAGGATAGCCATCGTGACTGGCATATCTGTCTCAGGAATAATTTCCAACGCACTGGTAGCGTCTTTGCTCCACTCAACATCAAACGTATCTTTGTAGGAGGAAGGGTCAACGTCCGTGTCAGACTGCGTCGTCGGGCGAGAAAGGTACTTATCTCTGAGCGATTCCATACGCTCAGCAAAACTGGCGGATTTCTTGGGATCTATCGGAGCTTTCGCATGAACGATGTGCAACCTGAATCGCCAATCATCATCCTTATTTATTGGAAGAATTCCAAGATTTGCAAAAAGAAGTTCATATCCCGAGAATGCCTGAGGTTGGTCCAAGCTAAACAGGAGAACTTCTGCACCCAATCCTATAACTGCCGCTGCTGTTGTTTCATGCAATCCAGCGCGCGCATCCACAAGAATGGCATCGTAACGGCTGGGATCAGCGAACTTTTCAACCAGCGTCCTAATATGATCAGAGAAGGTGAGCGTCTCCCCATCAGGTCCATCTCCGGCTAAATATGCGCGTGCAAGTTTCGCAAGCACATTTGCGGGATTGCTAAGTGATCGCTTTCCGATTGCAGGAATTACATCAACACGGCCGCGTCCGCCTCCTGCCCATGAATGTCCAACAATATCGGCGAAGAACTCATTATCAAGAGGATTTCCAATTTCTAATTCGACTAGGTAGTCCAACAAACCATATTCCGGCAAAGTATCGTCCGGCAGAAGCAGGTTACCAAGTCCCGGGGCTTCCAAGTCCATATCGATTGCGAGCACTCTGCGGCCTTTGCTCGCGAGTTCGGCGGCCAAGACACAAAGAGCAGTTGAACGGCCAACGCCACCTTTTACGCTCGCAAAAACAAAACGGGCGGGGCTGCCAGATGAAGGCGAAGGTCTTCTCAGCCAATCTGCACCTACCATGCGCCGATCAACCAAGGCGACAACGCCATTAAATAGAGTGTGACTGATCTGCAATCGGATCGCGCCATCAACCTTTCTGATCCGGTCGTCGAATAGTTCATCCGGGGTTGCGATGGCAAATCCATCTTTGTCCACATACGCGCCAAGCTCATCAGCAGCTTGCTTCGCTAAAGCTATGCGCTCGTCCCGTGAGTGACTGTCGCTCAGTAGCACAAAGGTCAGTTTTCCCGATGCGTCGCGAAGGAACAGATTCCTAGCAACGCTATCCTCTCCCCAAGTTTTCTTGACGAGAGCAGCAAACGCAGGAAGAGAATCATCAAAACGAATTGGAATCTTCACCTTTTCACCCTGAGACCCGCAGTCGCAAATAATCGTTTTGTCACTTTAAACCACTCTGTCAATTCCGCGTTGTTGGTGCTTCCCGTCTCATGGTAACGACGATTCACATTCCATCCAGCAAAAATATCGGGCTTGAGAACATCGAACATGGACACGGTGTATTTCGAGCGTGCCCCGAAGTGCTTCCGTGCAGCAATGACAAGTTCCGGAAGATGTACATGGGGGGCGTCTGCTGCCGTGCGCAGGGATTCAAACCTAAGCTTGATCGCACACTCCGCCGCAAATCCAATGAGGTGCCCGGCATTGTCGGGTCTTCCCGACGATTGCAACGCTGCAGCGTCCTCGAAATGTCGCAATGCTGCACTTTCGTAGTTTTCGGCCACGCGTTCCTCCAACTCTATCCAGCTTAACGATATAGATCGTATCATCGCGGACATGCCCTGTTTCCAGGGCGTGTGGAATTGGGTATTGCGGCGCAATGCTCCCCCTTAGATTATTATCTCCTTTATTTTGTGTTGCATGAAGTCATGTTTTAGGATTCATCCTCGCAAGTCGGCTTCTCGCAAGTTATCGATCTCTTGCGCCCAACTTGCCCTTGTAATTCACCTGTATGACAAAAACCTCCACGCTCCCCTTGCCGTGACGCGCGTGCGCCCCGTCACAGGTGGCGCAGGTAGTTTGCCGATAATTACCCTCTGAAAGCGCACAATTCATTCATGGTGCTTCGAATGGGCGGAAACAATCAATCCAATGCGAGCCTCCCGCCACCGTCTGCCCCACCGCAGGTGGTTTGCCGAATCTTCGCAATAATAGGGTCTAAGTTGAACCAAAATAAGGAGATATTCCCATCCTGTTTCGTCCCCTTTCCCTTCGCCGTGCTGGGAGGAAGGCAGCGCGCTCTTCCGGAAGCCTACAGCGGTTTCAATTCTGCTCTTTACAGAAACCTCGAAGCCAAGTGGCATCTTTCTCAAGAAAATGCCACCCCGCATGAACTCCAGATGGCAACATGTGAATTGAAACCGCTCTAAAACCCCCGGAAATGCGCCGTAAGTCCTTTGTTCTCACATATCCGTGAGTAAGTTCTTTGATATGTCATATCTAGCGCCGCCCATCCGGTAAGCGCATGAAACTAATCCACTTAGTTTCAGGACCAGAGGGGGGGAGATGTAAACATCGGTGGTATAGACCGGGCACATCCCCGACAGATTGAAACGTGGATATGAAAGCCAGTACCCGGCAAGCCGAAGCTAGCAGCTAGAACCTAGAAGCCGAAAGGCGGCCTTCAGTTGCCCGTTGCGCCCCGGAGACCACTTTGAAGTCACCTTCCTGGTCGGCCAGCGAACTGCCTCCGATCCAGACCGTGTAGTCGGTCGCCTCCATGGTTCGGACGCTCGCCACGTTATAGAAAGACAGCTCGTTGAATCCCAGCGGGAAAGTGACCTGCTTCGATTCGCCGGGAGCCAGCGTCACGCGCTCAAATCCCTCCAGGCTGCGCACCGGCTGCTCAACGCTGGCGCCCAGATTGCGCACGTAGCACTGCACCACCTCGGTCGCCGTGCGGTTCCCTCTATTGGTCACGGTCGCGGTCGCTTCAACCAGAGCGGTGCTGCGATTCGCAACCGCCTGTGCAAGCGGAACGCTGGTTCTGGAGACCTTGACGTTGCTGTAGGAGAAGCTGGCATACGACAGGCCGAAGCCAAACGGGAAAAGCGCGCTGTTGGACACATCGATGTAGCGGGAGAAGAAGCGCGTGTCCCCGCCGGGCGGGTTCGATAGGTCGATGCCGGTGGCCGGCCGCCCGGTAGGGAACTGGTTGTAGAAGAGCGGCTCCTGCCCCACCGCGCGCGGAAAACTCATCGGCAGCTTGCCGCTCGGCGACACCTCCCCATAGAGAATGTTGGCGATGGCGTGGCCGGCCTCAACGCCCGGAAACCACACCTCCAAAATTGCGGACACGTGCTGCGCCGCCCAGTCCAGGACCAGCGGCCGGCCAGAAAACACCAGCAGCACAATCGGCTTGCCCGTGGCCGCCACAGCCTCCAGCAACTGCTCCTGGTTCCCCGGCAGATCCAGATACGCGCGGCTGCCTGCCTCGCCGCTCATGGCATTCGATTCACCCAGCGCAAGCACCGCCACATCCGCATCCTGCACAGCCTTCACAGCCTCGGCGAACCCGGCCTGCGAGGCGTCGTCGATCTCAGTTCCCTTTGCGTACAGCAGGGCGCCACCGGTCTTCTGCGCGCGCTCTAGAAGGGCCTGGCGAATGGGGATGATGTCCGGATCGCGGCCCGCGCCACCCCATGCCCCCACCATCTCCGCAGCCTCATCGGCCAGCGGCCCGATGAGCGCAATCTTTTTGCGTTCAGGCGAGAGCGGCAGCAGCGCCGCGCCGGCGACGTTGTCATTCTTGAGCAGCACGATCGACTCTTCAGCTGCCTTGCGAACCAAAGGCCGGTGCTCCGGAACGGCTGCGGTGACCTCGACGCCCTGGGCGTAGGGATGCTCAAAAAGTCCAAGGGCAAACTTCACGCGGAGCACCCGGCGCACCGCTTCATCCACCACCGCCATCGGCACCTGGCCTGAGCGCACCAGCGCAGGCAACTGCGTGTCATAGAAGTGCGACATCATGTCCACATCCACCCCGGCTGTGATGGCCTTGCGCGTGGCTGCTGCGGGATCGAGCGCGATGCCGTGGTTGATCAACTCCATCACCGCGGTGTAGTCGCTGACCACGAATCCGTTGAAGCCCCACTCGCCGCGCAAAATCTTGTCCAGAAGATACGGATTGGCGGTCGACGGCACGCCATTCAGTGCGTTGAACGCGCTCATGATGGTCGCAGCGCCGGCCTCGACGGCAGCTTGGTAAGGAGGCAGATAGTCCTGGCGAAGAGTGATGTCCGACATGTCCGTTGTCGAGTACTCGCGACCCGCCTGCGCCGCTCCGTACGCGGCGAAGTGCTTCACTGAAGCAGCTACGTGGCCCGGCTTGGAAAGGTCGTCGCCCTGGTAGCCGCGAATATAGGCCCGTGCCATGGCTGTGCCCAGGTAGGCGTCTTCGCCGGCGCCCTCGGCTGTGCGGCCCCAGCGTGCATCGCGGCTGATATCCACCATGGGCGAGTAGAACCAGCGCACCCCGCCGGTGCTCGCTTCTTCAGCAGAAATCCGGCACAGGGCAGTCAGCAGTTGAGGGTCCCAGCTTGCGGCCAGGCCCAGGGGGATGGGGTAGATGGTGCGATAGCCGTGAATCACATCCGCTCCGAAGATGAGTGGAATGTGCAGCCGGCTCTTCTCCACGGCCAGGTGCTGATACATGTCGGTGCGCGCCGCTCCGATGGTGTTGAGCATGGACCCCATGCGGCCCGTCACGGCCAGTTGCCTTGCGTCAAGGTGATTGGCCGTCACCGGGTTGATGGCGACGATCACCCCCGCGTTGTCTGCCGGCTTTTCATCGGCGGTCTGCGCATCCGGAGCATCGCCGGTGTCGTTGTATTGAACGAGCTGGCCGAGTTTCTCTTCGAGAGTCATCTGCCGTAGCAGGCTCTCTACCCGGGCTTCAATCTTCGGGTCGGCGAGCTGCGTATTGGATGGATGCGTGGCCTGGGTAGGCTGCTGGGCCTGGTCGTGCGGCGCAAACGCGGCCAGGGCGAAGCCAAGCGCGGAAACGGAGAGGAGCGTGCGCAGGGGAGGATTCGTCCACAGATCTTGAGCGTGCTTCATTGTGAGGGCGCCAACTTTCGAAGTTTTCACAACAGGGTTCCTCCGAGGCATGATCTGCGGAACGGGATTCGATGGCTGGCCGGTGCGAACAGCCGGAAAGTGCGGACGGCAAAGGTCGAGCAAAAGTTGGGAATAGGTCCCTTCAGGGGAGACAGGGATGGTTTTTCAAACGTTGCGCAATCGTTTGCGCGCACGAGATTCTTGTATCACCTGGAAATCCAGTGAGTCAAATTGTGTCGAATCGCAAGAGGGGAAATGAGGATTGAATTGAAGGCCCCCGGAGATCGGCGTCATGCTACAGAGGCTCGACCAGACGACAGAAGAGAGGTGAGCTGGATTGTCTTGACAGCGCAAGGTTATGGTCACGACAATGATGCTGCGCAATCGATTGTGCCGGCGCTGTGTCCAACCTTGCTTCCACTCTTTGTTTATGAAGAAAATGTCGAACATTTCCGGTGTTTCCCTTATGCAGGCGATGCGCGCTGGGATCGTTGACTGCGCTTCGGCTCCTTCGTTCGCGGGGTGGAGTATAAGCCGGCGTCAGGCAATTAAATCGCTGGCTGCGGCAACGGGCTCTTTGATGGCGGCATCGATTGGCTGCGCCGGCGGGCAATCGACGACAGCGCCCGTCACCCCGACTGCGCCCTCCTTGCCGGTCGGAACTTTTTCACCCACCGCAGCGGACCTCACCTTCCTCGACGATCTGGAGCAGCAGGGCTGTCTCTACTTTTGGGAACAGGCCAGCCCGATCACCGGCCAGGTGCTGGACCACGCGGCCAACAATTCGAACGGCCAGATGGACACCGGCACAACCGAGTCCAGCATTGCGGCAACAGGCTTTGGGTTGACCGCGCTCTGCATCGCCGACCAGCGCGGCTATCTGACAAGCACGTATGGCTACGCGGCCAACGTGACGCACGCGCAGATTGTCGAGCGGGTGCAGACCACACTCAGCTTTCATTTGAACAGCATGCCGAGCGAAAACGGATTCTTCTACCACTTCAACGATGTCAACACCGGGCAGCCGCTCGCAGGCTCGGAGGTCTCATCGATCGATACCGCGTGGCTGATGTGCGGCGTACTGATGGCGCGCGCGTGGCTGAATGATCCGACAGTCACCTCACTGGCCACGCAACTCTATGAGCGAGTGAACTGGCCGTGGTTTCTGAATGGCGGAACGACCTTCAGCATGGCATGGTATCCGGCCTCGGATGCGAATCCCGGTTTCACGACCACGCGCTACGATACTTACTGCGAATTGATGGCGCTCTATCTGCTCGCAATCGGCTCGCCCACCCATCCGATTGCGCCGTCCTGCTGGAACACCATTGCGCGGCCGATTCTGCAATACGAAGGTTACAGCTACATCAGCAGCAATTACGATCCGCTGTTCACGCATCAGTGGTCGCACGCCTGGTTTGATTTCCGCAGCAAAAGCGACGCGTATGCCAACTACTTCAACAACTCCATCGCTGCAACGCAGGCGCATGAAACGTTTTGCCTGCTCGCCTATCCGCAATGGTATAACCAGGACTATTGGGGCATTACGTCCTCCGATTATGCAGGTGGCTACACCGCGTGGGGCGGCCCTCCCGCGCAGGGACCCATCGATGGAACAGTCGTTCCATGCGCCGCTGCGGGCTCGCTGCCCTTTCTGCCCAATGAGTGCCTTGCCATGCTGCAAGCCCTGCGTTCGGCCTGGGGAACTTCGGCGTGGGGGCGCTACGGTTTCGTGGATGCCTTTCATCCCTCGGCCAATTGGTATGACACCGATTGCCTGGGCATCGATCTGGGCATTTCTGTCTTGATGGCGGAGAATCTTCGCACCGGTTTTGTGTGGAACACTTTTATGAGCAATCCTGAACCGGGGAACGCGATGCAGTTGGTGGGATTGCACTAGACCAGCGGACAGCATTGAGGAAGTTGAGATGACCAAGAGCAGAATTTCGTTTCAAATGAATCGGCGCACATTGCTTGCGGCGATGGCTGTGGCGGCTGGATGCGCTCTGGCGCCCAGGGGCTTGGCCTTTGCGGATGAGCCCTGGAAGGCGAGCAAAGAGGACGAGGCATTCCTCGACGATCTGGAGCGGCAAGGCACGCTCTTCTTCTGGGAGCAAGGCAGCCCAAAGACAGGCCAGGTCCTCGATCGTGCGCGCAACGACCTCGCCGGTGGTCGCGATCCACGGCGCATGGCAAGTATCGCGGCGACTGGGTTTGGGCTGACCGCGCTGTGCATTGCCGATCGTCGCGGCTATCTGCCGCATGCGCAGATTGTGGAGCGGGTGAAGACGACACTGGAGTGGCACCTGAACAGCATGCCGGAGGTGCACGGCTTCTTCTATCACTTCACGGATATTGAGTCCGGAGAACGTGTCAAGGGCGTGGAGCTTTCTTCGATCGACACATCGCTGCTGCTGTGCGGAGTTCTGACGGCGGGAGCGTACTTCGAAGATGAAAAGATCCACTCGCTGGCGCAGCAGATTTATGAGCGCGTGAACTGGCCGTGGATGCTGAATGGTGGCAAGACCTTCTCGATGGGCTGGCATCCGGAATCAGGTTTTCTCGACTCGCGCTGGAATACCTTCTGCGAGTTGATGATGATTTACCTGCTCGCCATTGGGTCTCCCACCCATCCTGTTCCGGCCGAGCGCTGGGACAGCTTCAAGCGTCCGGTGATTCATTACAAGGGATACGACTACATCAGCGGCAACGACCCAATTTTCACTCATCAGTATTCGCAGGCCTGGTATGACTTTCGCGGCAAGCGGGATGCGTATGCGGATTACTTTGAGAATTCAGTCACGGCGACGCGCGCGCACAAGGCGTTTTGCCTCTCATACCCCAAGTGGTACAGCGAGGACTACTGGGGCGTCACTGCCTCAGATTACGAGCGAGGGTATACCGCATGGGGCGGACCGCCGGCCCAGGGGCCGCTGGATGGAACCGTGGTGCCTTCGGCGGCCGCCGGATCGCTGGCTTTTCTGCCTGCCGACTGCCTTTCCGTTCTGCGTGACCTGCGTGCCAAGTGGGGCAAGCGAGCATGGGGACGCTATGGCTTTGTCGACGCGTTCCACCCCGCGGCCAATTGGTATGACTCCGATGTACTGGGAATCGACCAGGGGATTTCAGTGTTGATGGCTGAGAATCTTCGCTCGGGAATGGTGTGGAGCGCGTTCATGCGCAACCAGGCAAACGTGGATGCGATCGAGCGCGCTGGATTCCATGGCAAGGGGCTCGATAAATGAGTGGAACCCAGAACGACTGCGCGCTTCGTCCGAACACCGCATTCAGATTTTTCGCACGTGCGGAAGCGGTCGCCGCTATGATGGGAGCATCCTTGTGACCAAAGCTCCGAGTAAGCCGATCACACTGAAGGAACTTGCGGCAACGCTGCAGCTCTCTCAGTCCACGGTCTCCCGCATTGTCAATGGCGCGGCGTCCGCGCATCGCATCGCCAAGGAGACGGAGGAGCGTGTTCTGCACGCTGCGGCGCTCTACAGCTATTCCGCAAACACCGTGGCCAGGAGCCTGCGCCAGAAGCGGACGTTCACCATTGGCGTGATTGTGCCGGAGATCAGCGAAGGCTACTCCACGGCGGTTCTCAGCGGAATTGAAGACGAGCTTCTCAAGGACGGCTACTTCTATTTCGTCGTGAGCCATCGCCATCGCGCCGACCTGCTGGAAGGGTATCCGCGCATGATGCTGGCCCGCTCCGTGGAAGGAATCATTGCCGTCGATACGCAGTTGGAAGAGGAGATACACGTCCCGGTTGTATCGGTTTCAGGGCATATTCGCAGGCCGGGAGTCATCAACATCGAACTGGACCACAGGATGGCCGCGCGGCTTGCGCTCTCGCATCTCAAGACTCTGGGACACAAACGGATCGCCATCATCAAGGGGCAGGAGTTCAGTTCCGATACCAACCAGCGCTGGGAAGCGATTCGAGAGGAAGCGAAGAGCCTTGAAATCGTTTTGGACCCGCAGCTTGTAGTGCAGTTGAAAGGGCCGGAGCCGGGGCCGGGACCAGGCACGGAAGTCACGCGCGAGCTGCTCCAGACCAAACAGCCCTTTACTGCGATCTTCGCCTTCAATGACGTTACGGCGATCGGCGCAATCCTCGCTCTTCGCGAAGCGGGTCTCCGCGTGCCGCGCGACATCTCCGTCCTTGGCTTCGACGACGTGCTGATTGCGCTCACCAACAATCCGCCGCTCACCACCATCCATCAGCCCTTGCGAGGGATGGGCCAGGCCGCGGCAAGCACGCTGCTCGGGCTCATCCGTGACGAGATTCCGCACCCGCATCCTCCGGTCATCACAGTCTTTCCAAAGCTTGTGGTGCGCAAGTCGACCAGCCAGGCGCCGGTACCGGTGGCTGGCGGCTGAATCGGGCTGCACGGCTTGCGCCTTGACTACCCCCCCCCAGGTCTTTGGCAAGCCACTTGTTTTCAATGGGTTGAAGCCAATGTCTACCGTAAAGTACTTATATTCAAGAACCTGGAAGGCAAATATGTGAAACTGCGGAACTTATGTGGACTCGCGCCTGAAGCGAAAGGGGCGGAACGCAACGCCGCGGCTGTGCACATCGCGCACAACCCTCCAAAGACCACACAAACCTCCGAAGACCATAGAAATGTCCAAGATCAAGGATAGCGGATTGACGGAGATAACCGGCAAACGGAGATTCTGTATAAGTCGCTGATACTAAAATAGATAGATTAAAATGCCAAAAAAGGGCTTGACAACTTTTTGGGGCTGCATTCGTTCGGGGACTTCTCCAACTACCTGCCAAAACGGAGCGCGCCTTCCGATTCCGGGAGGCGCGCTGACGTTTTACGGAGCTTTGAATCGCTGGTTAGAACTGTATTCGAGCCAGGAATTGGATCAGATCATCCTTCCAGATGGAGGCTACGGTGTGGGTGCCGTGGCCTCTTGTTGCGTCTGAGATAGGCAGCAGAATAAAGCGCGCGTTGGGCATGCGCTTGACCTGCTGCTCGGCGATGCCGAGTTCGGGCGGGTTGATGTAGTCGTCGGCGGAGTTGATCCAGAGGACGGGCGTTTTGATCTGGTCGAGATGCGGGCTGGGATCGTAATTGCGGCTGGCGTTGATGTAGAAGAGCATGTTGTTGGCGTCGGTTGCGGCCATGGTGCGGGCCAGATAGCGGTCGACATACTGTTCTGAGAGCTCGCGGGTGGGCGCCTGCTTCTGCATCTGGAGCGGGGCGGAGCCCATGACGAGCAGCATTTCATTGGCGGTGCGGAGGCCTTGCGTCGGCTGGGTTTTGTATTCTCCGTCTTGCCAGGCGGGGTCCTGCTTGATGGCTTCGATGGCCATGTAGCGCATCATGCGGTTGCGGCCGGCAATCGGGACGGGCAGGCAGGCGAAGGGCGCGAGCGCGTCCATGAAGCCGGGATAAGTTTCGCCCCAGACGAAGCTCTGCATGCAGCCCATGGAGGTGCCGAGGATGAGGCGGAGGTGGTCGATCTTCATCTCGTCGAGCATGAGGCGCTGACTGCGGACCATGTCGTCGTAGTCGTAGGCGGGGAAGCGCGCGTGCAGGCCGTCGGAGGGCTTGGAGCTTTGGCCGTGGCCGATGTCGTCGGGGAGGATGAGGAAATATTTGGCGATGTCGAGGGGCTGGCCGGGGCCGAAGAGGACGTTGGAGAAGATGGGATTGAGGAGGGAATGGGCGTCGCCGCCGGTGCCGTGGAGCAGGAGGATGGCGTTGTCGACGTGGCCGGCCGCGTTGCGGTGGGGCGTGCCGAGGGTGAGGTAGTGGAGCTTGAGTTGGGGCAAGATTTCGCCGGTGCCGAAGCGGAAGTTGGGGAGATTCACTACGCCGTCGGCGGTGGGCCATTTGGCGGGTGTGGTTGCCTGCGCCGATGAGGTTGACGCGGGCATGGACATGGTCTGGCTGTGGGCGGTGAGGATGCAGCATAGGCAGAGCAGAGCGAGGGTGTAGTTACAGCGCATCTTCATGGGGATATGGACCTCATTCGCGAAAGCAAGTGCGGGCAGGTCTAGCGTCGACGCAGGCATGGGCCAGTGTCAAGTTGGATTTGGGAGGGGTGCTTTCAGGTTGCAACGATATAATCCGTCGCAGCGGAGCAAGATGACTAACTCCAGGCACGCTCTTGAATCGGCGATCGAAGGGCTCTATGCGACCTTTGCGCGATATCCGCGACCGGAGAGGATAGAGTACTCTCCCTGCGGCTGTACCAAGCCTGAAGAGGTCGCTCCTCTGCTTGCCGCGCCGCTCCGTGCGCTTCGATTCGCTGACTTGGGCAACTACTGCTTCAGCGCAATGACGACTCAGGGATCTGTGGACGATTTCCGCCATTTTCTTCCTGGCTTGTTTCAAGGCGCGGCAGAAGAGGAATTCGCATACAACATCGAGATTCTCTTTGGGAAGCTCAGCTACGCTAAATGGCTAGCGTGGCCGAAAGAGGAAATAGCAGGGGTCCGAGCCTACCTGAGCGCAATTTGGAAATTTGGAATCGATTCGTTCCCCATTGAACAGGGCTTGCCTGGCGTCTATGAGGTTGAGACTCTCCTCGCTTCCATAGCCGTGACAGGAGAGGTGTTGGACCCATACCTCAAGGCCTGAACTGAGACGAGGACACCTCAAGCAGACCGGAACCTAGTCCAGTTCGTGACCATGTACGGGGCTGATTTTTCCGACGGGAAGACTCTGAACTTTGCATTTTGGGAAAGAGCCCAGCCGGCAGCTGCCGAACTCCGAGAGTGGCTCTTGAGGCGGGACACGCTGGATCGCGTTTCTCGCTCTGCGCACTTGGTGCCGGTTGATGGATTCGAGCATTTATTTGAGCCGGCCGTCGCGATTCTCAGAGCCGAACAGCGGGCGGCCTATTCCTGATCGAAATGAGGAGTAGAATCACAGGTAATCCTGTTGGGCGGAGAAGCCTTTGGCCAGCGCAACTCAAAACATTACGAAGCTGACGGCAGAAGAGGCTGCAAATCGCCGCCTCGCTGTTGAAGGCGCTATAGGCTCGCTTCGCATTGAGGGGATAGAGCCGGACGGTCGAGAACTCGAGATCGCGAATCAATTCGCGCAGGGCGAGATCGATCTTGCCACGATGCATGCGCAGATGGACGCTTATATCGAAGCTGATCTCTAAGCGCGATGAAAGGCGAGCCGAACGCGATCGATCCTCATTTAGACTCTGCCAACGGAGTTCTTCGCAACCTTCGCGGGCTTACCGATCCTCGGCAGCTCGACCGATTCGAGGGGCGACAAGCGTTCAAGGCGTTGATTGACCTCACAATCAATCCAGTGTTTGGAAACTTCGATCAAGTCCATCTGCAGGCCATTCACCAGCGCATCTTTGCGCAGGTGTATCCGTGGGCCGGCGAGTTGCGCCGGGTGAACATCGCGCGGAAGGGGTCGTATCCTTTTGCGCTGGTGCAATTCCTGCAGCGGAATTTGGATAAACTCTTCAGCCAGCTTGCATCTGAGGGGCATCTCAAAGGGCTTGGCGTCCGCTCCTTTGTAGATCGCGCCGCGTTCTATCTGGGTGAGTTGAATACCCTGCACCCTTTTCGCGAAGGCAACGGCAGAACGCAGCGGGAATTCATTCGCGAACTGGCGTTGGAGGCCGGGTACAAGCTGAACTGGAGCCTGGTTACGCAGAAGCAGATGTATGAGGCATCGTCTCTGAGTCACAACCTGGGCAGGACGTCCGCTCTTGCCGAGGTCATTCTGGCCGCGCTTGGCAGACCCGCAGGCAAACGGCTTCCGTGAACTGCCGCGGCGCGCTAGAATTCTTGTGAGCGCTATGTTCAACCGTGCTGCAAGTCGCATTTCCTCGACGCCTGTGTTGAAGCGGTTTCGCCGCGGTCGGCCTGACCGTGGACGCAGCGCCTCCCGCTGAGTAAGCTTATTCCCGATGAAATTTTTCGGACATCCTGCTTGATGCAGGGTCCGACTGTGCCGGCAGGGGCTAAAGCCCGGCTCATTTTGTTGCGTTTATCGGCACGACTAAAGTCGTGCCCTAGAAAGAAACTGCATGGGAATTGTCAGACGGCAGGCCTTCATCGACTCCCACTCATCGAGCAAAAAACGCTCCGACCCAGAGGGTACCCCGATGGGGCACAGTTTCATCCATCGC
>Ga0302146_10001347_pt1 | contig 14440 bp, 14 predicted proteins | sample I_Bog_E3_1_FD_193578 | JGI IMG/M metagenome (GOLD analysis project Ga0302146, IMG submission 193578) | Peat permafrost microbial communities from Stordalen Mire near Abisko, Sweden - I_Bog_E3_3 | ecosystem: Environmental > Terrestrial > Soil > Wetlands > Peat | place: Sweden: Abisko, Stordalen...
GCGCGATGGGTTCGAACACGCGCCCGGATGCCTGGTCGAGCCGCAGCGCCACAAGCCGGCCGAACCGCCGCACCAGCGGCGCGCGGGCGGTGTCAGCCAGTTGCCCGACACGGTCGAAGCCCAGCCGCCGCAGCGCGGCGACGGTTTCCGGCGGCAGCCGCAGGGCGCCGGCCGGCAGCGTCGCGATTGCGGCCATGTGGGCGCCGGGCGCGACCACCGCAGCTGCCGCCGGCGCGAAACGGGCCATTGCGTGGGCGGCACCGGGCGTATCGGCGATTGCCGCGCGCGCATGCACCCCGCCGCCGGCAAGACGTTCCAGCAGGTCCGCGCGCAGCGCCGCTTCGCCGCCATGCAGATGGGCGCAGCCGGCGATGTCGATCCACACCCCGTCCGGCGGGTCGGCCGCGGTCAGCGGCGCATAGCGCAGGCACCAGGCGGCCAGACGCGCGAGGGCGGCGGCATCGCCCTCAGGGTCGGCGTCCACCACCGCGAGGCCAGGCACCATGGCGCGGGCATGGGCGAGCGCCATGGCGGGACGAATCCCCAGCGCCATCGCCGCCCGGTCGGCCGCCGCCACCGCCATCCGCCGCCCGTCGCTCGCCGCGGTGATCAACGGCGTTTCAGGCGACGGCGCGCCGGGGCTGCGGCGCAGCCGGTCGGTCGGCCATGTCGGCAGCCAGACGGCAACGACCCGTCGCATCGAACGCCTCCACCATCCAGGCATGCGCCTCGCCACCACGGCAACGCATCAGCTCCAGGCGCCAGCGCGGGCGGCCCAGCCCAGGGGTTTCCGCCGCCTGCGGCAGCGGCGGCGCGGACGGCACCGTGGCCACCCGCCATCGCGTCACCGCGGCATTCGGCGCGTTCAGCGCCTGGTCGGCGAAGCAACGGCTGCGGCGCAGCAGGAAGGCCGTGACCCCCGATTGTTCGGCCGCCAGTTGCAGGCGGCGCGAGGCGGTCAGGCTCAGCGCCCCGCTGAACTCGCCGACCACCGCGGCCAGACCGCGATGGCGCAGGCCCTCCTCCATGACCAGCAGCACGGTGCGCGGCTTGCGGGCATGGACATAGACGACCCGCTCCGGCGTCAGCCCGACCGCGGCGAGCGCCGGCGGGTGGATGTCACGCTGCTCCAGAACCCACAGAACCTCGCCCGGCACCCGGGCGAGCAGCCCGGCCGACAGCAGGGTTGCCGCCGTGCCGTGCTCGACCTGCGCGGCGCTGCCGGCGACCTCGTGCAGCGCGCCGGTGGCGATACCGCCGGCGGGAAGCGCCTGGTCGATCGCCGGGATGCCGAAGGGGATGGGCTCGGCCTGACGTCCCGGCCCGGGGTACCGCTCCAGGCGCGCCACCTCGGATCTCAGGGCCGCAAGGCCGGCAATGTCCACACCTGGCTGCATGTTTCCGTCCGTCCACGAGACGTGAACATATGAGGAACCCAGCCGGGTTGGAAGGGGAAATCTTCCCATGCGCACCTCGGGCGGTCGGAAGCGTTGCGAGTCAATCCATTAAAATGGCTTGCTCTTGTGCCGTCTGCGGTTGTGCCGCTATCGCCCGGTTGCGGAATTTCTTCCTAACCCACGGGGTATCCTTGGTTCCGGCCATGCACGCCCGAACCGGACGGCAACTCCCCTGCGGGCGTCGTGCCAAATCCGAACCGTTACGGATCATCGCTCGGCCGGGCGGGCACGGCTCACGGCCGCCGTTCCTGCCGCATGCCGGCTTTGAACTACCAGTGGAAGCGGCCCCGGCGGCAGAACGTACCATGCAAGTGGCCGGGTCCATAACGGAAGCCGTTAATCCCGCTCCTGCCGCGGATCAAACCCCGCCGGCGCTACGCGAGCCTGAGATTGGTGGCTGCGGCCTTGCCGCGCTCGGTGGTTACCTCATAGCTCAGCTTTTGCCCGTCCTCCAGGCTACGAAGTCCGGCTGCCTGGACCGCCGTGATATGCACGAACACGTCCTTGCTGCCGTCCTCTGGCAAAATGAAGCCGAAGCCCTTGGTGGTATTGAACCACTTAACCGTTCCGATCGCCATCGCCGCGTCACTCTCCGATGCAAACGCCGCACAACAGCGTGCGGCGTGGACAACCGGCGCTGGAGGTCTGGAAGGCACCGGTATGGATCGGAGCCGCAGCAAGTCCGCCAAACTACGATTGCGTGCGGAACGTCACCAGAAAGCCAGGGCGGTGTCAAATGCAACCGAGATTACGCGGCAGAAGCGGCGACCCAGGTGGATTCCACCAGAGCCGGCCGGTCACGTCAGGCTCGTGGCCCACCAACAGGGTCGGACACCGGCGCAGTAAAGGGCGTTCGCCTGCCCGCCGGCTGCCCGGGCTCCAGGGCAACGGTGCCGCATCCCCGGTCTCGGCCACGGCGGTGAAAGCGCGATTCTGGATTTCTCCCGCGGGAAATTCCATTGTTGGAACGCCGCTGACGCATGGTTGAGTCGCGGCGCCCCCTTGGTGAGCAACGCAATTGCCCATTGCCGTGACGGTTTGGCGCTTTCACATGGCCAGGGCCCGAAGCTGTCCTTCATCCATGGTGCCACCTCCGCCTTGAAACCTGAAGCGTCACCTGTCATATGATGGGCGACACGTGACGGAAGATCACATGGCCACCCAGCCCAGCGCCGACATACAACCGGCACAGAAATTGGAGCTTCAGCGGATCGTCTCCCTCCTCGGCGGCGACCGGTTGCTCGCCCATTCGGTGGAAAGCCCATTCGATGTGCACGAGATGCTTCTGCAGGGATTGCCGGGGAAGGCGCTGACACACCTCGTCGACAGCGTCGTCGTCCTCCGCAAGCCCGCGTCGCTGGAGAAGGCAGTCGGGATCAGCCTGCGAACCCTCCAGCGACGGAAGGATGCGCCCATGAAGCCGCTCAGCCAGGAGCAGAGCAGCCGAGCCTGGAAATTCGCTGACATTCTGGCCAGGGCCACCTCGGTGCTCGGTTCTCAGGACGAGGCCGAGCAGTGGCTGGAGCGCCCAGCCATTGGCCTCAACCAGCGGCGCCCGATCGACCTGTTGGCGACATCGGCGGGCACCGAGATCGTGGAGGACTTCCTCCGGCGGCTCGAGTACGGCGTCTACGCGTGACGCCATTGCCGCTGCTGGGCGGAAGCGAACTGGTGGCGTGGCGTCTCGACCAGGCAAACTTTGCCGAGACCTGGGACGCTGGGGAAGGGGCTTGGCTGGTGGGCGGGCGCTGGAACAGCCGCGGCGTCCGGGCCGTGTATTGCTCGATCGACCCGGCAGCCGCCATTTTGGAGGTCGCCGTCCACAAGGGCTTCAAGGCACTCGACACCGTGGCGCACGTGCTGACCGCACTGACGGTTACCGATCCCGCCCGTATCCACATCGTCTACCCGGCGGACGTACCAAACCCCAACTGGTTGCACCCCGGTGTACCCGGCGCCGGCCAGCAGGGGTTCGGTGACGCGCTGCTCGCGCAGTATGGCTTCATCCTCATTCCAAGCGTCGTCTCGACCCATAGCTGGAACTTGATGTTCGTCGGCGCGACGGCGGCCGGGGCATACGCCGTACGTTCGCAGGAGCGGTTTGCGCTCGACACCCGGTTGCATCCTCCGCCGCCGCGTTGATGGCGCTGGCGCCCCGGCATCGGAAAAGGTTTTGCCGGCGAGCGGGTGCAGTTGGTTTCCAAGCACTCATTCCCGGAGGTGTGGCCGCCGGGGAGAACGGGAACGGCAGCGCCCGACCCTCTTCAGACCTCCGCTGCCGTCGATCAGATACCGGTCTTGGTACGGAAGCAGCCCGACCGCACATCTCTGGCTAAATGGGAATGCAGCCATATTCCCTCGCGAAGGTGTTCAGTCTACTGCCCACGCCACAGTCGAGCAGGATTGGCCGCGCCAGCCACCCCGAACTACACGCCGCTCGGGAGCTTGGACCGCATCGCCGCTCTACGGTCGAAATGCCGTCCGTCCGCCACAAACGTGCCGTCGCCGACAGCATGGATCAGTCTCTTCTCTCGGCGGGCGCCGTCGAGATAGGCGGCGAGACCGTCGAGTACCACGATGTCGTGGCGCTTGACGATGTCGGCAATGCGGCATTCGATGTTGGCGAGGCACTCCGCGATGAGCGGTGCCCGAACATGTTTCGCCTTCACGCGGGTGAGCCCGAACTTCTCGAACTTGTCCGTGTCCTTCCCGGAGCATGTTCCCACCCCGACGACGGTGTCGAGCAGGTCCACCGTCGGAATGGCGATCACGCACTCCTTTGTATTTGTCAGTGCGGCATAGGAATAGTTCCAAGCTCCCGTGGTGATGCCAAATCTTGCCGTGAAGTCGAGCACCATCGTCCAGGAGATGGTCATCACGTTGTCCTTGTGGCCGTCATTCGTCGTCACCAGGACGACTGGCCCCGGCTCCATCAGCGTGAACGCCTTGCTGATCGGCAGATCGTCCATTTCTGCTTTCCTCCAGCGCGGGCCATATTCTGGCAGAAGCCGCCAGGTGGCGAGAGGCGGCCGGCTGCCCTATATCGCAAGTACGGGCCGCGTCCGCCAAGGCGAGCTCGGCCCTGATCACCTGTGCCGGAGGCAAGAACATGAAGATCGGCATCATCGGCGCTGGCAATATCGGCGCCACGCTAACCCGGCGCCTGGCCGCGCTCGGCCACGACGTGCGCGTCGCCAACTCCCGCGGGCCCGAGACGCTGGCCGGCCTCGCGGCCGAGACCGGCGCCCACGCCGTTGCGGTTGCAGAGGCGGTGCGCAACGTGGACCTGATCGTGGTCACGATTCCCCTGAAGAACATCCCGGATCTGCCGTCCGAGCTGTTCGCCGATGTCCCGGACCAAGTGGTCGTGGTGGACACCTGCAACTACTATCCGCGCCAGCGCGACGGCCGCATCGAGGCAATCGAGGCAGGACTGCCGGAAAGCCGGTGGGTGGAGCAGCAGATCGGCCACCCCGTGATCAAGGCGTTCAACAACATCTATGCAAAGCACCTCTTGGAGAACGGCAAGCCGGCAGGCACGGCGGGGCGTATCGCCCTGCCGGTCGCCGGCGACCATGCCGAGGCGAAGTCCGTGGTGCTGAGGCTCGTCGATGAACTCGGTTTCGATGCGATCGACGCCGGCGGACTGGACGAGTCGTGGCGCCAGCAGCCGGGTTCGCCGGTCTACACGAAGGATTTTGATGCGGATGGCGTTCGGCGCGGCCTGTCCGAAGCGAGCCCCAGCCGGACGCCGGATTGGCGTGGGAGCGCGAACAGCCCGGGGACGTTCACCGCTCCGGCATGATGCCACCAGACAGCGCTGCCGGAGCGTGTCATCGCCGCTTGGCGTCGATCCGATGGCTTTCCGTCAAGTCGAAACGCAACCTGCATGAGGTAAGCGGCACGGCTCGACGGTGCGGAATCTGTCGGTTCATAATGACGATTGAACCAGCTTCCATAAGCTGGCTCGACGGTTCTTGGAACAGGCGACAGGTTACGTCCCCGGCCTCATAGTATGACTGACTCTCACTCATGAAAAAGCGGGCTTGCGGGAACGGAAAGCCGCAGCATGTTCGCTGCCGCCAGTTTCTCCGCCTCCTTGCGCACGCCCGCGGTGGCCGGGTCCGACGCCAGGTCACCAGACGGGGTTGTGATGCGGACCACGGCGCGGAATTCCGGCGCATGCGCCGGGCCGGACTGGACCACCTCATAGAACGGCAACGGCCACCCCAGCGCGACGCACCGCTCCTGGAGCAAACCCTTTGGGTTGCTCGTCGCTGTAGCCGCCCCGTCCTCCCGCTCCGCTGTCATGGGCTTGCCATCGCCGAGCCGTGCGAGGAGGGCAGCGGCAGCCAGGCGCTCGGCCTCCTTCCTGGTCTTCGCCTCCCGCGGCTCCGTGGCGGCGCGACCCTCGGCCAGAATTACCGACGCGACCGCGCTGAAGACGGGAGCGTGCGGCGGACCTTTCTGAACCACGGCAAATGCGGGAAGCGGCAGACCCATACGCTGGCAGGCGGCAATGACGGCACCCTTCGGATCGTCGATCGGTGCGGCGACCCCGGTAGTTTTCTCTGGCAACGCCGAGGGCTGCCAGTGCTGTGGCGGAGCCCACTCAGCGCCGGCAAACCGAGCGAGCAATGCGACCACGGCTCGTTGCCGCGCTTCCTTCCGGGTAGCTCCGGCAAGCCTTCCTGAGGCGGCTGCCGTTCCATCCAGCGATGCACAGATGGCAACCGTGAAGCCAGCAGCACCGTCGACGGCCTCCGAGGCCTGCCCATCCGGCCGGGACAACCGCCCGGTTTGTTCGAGGTGGTTGAGAATGGCTACGGCATCGGCGGTGTTGGACTCCAGATGCCGCAACAATGCCGTTCTGGCTGCCGCGTGCGGCGGACCGGCCCCGAATACCAACCTGGACATGGCCTTGGCCGTCAGGCTCCTGGCGCCGAGGCGCTGCTCGATCTCCGCGACCAGTTCGTCGGGGAACGCGCCTTCGGCAGACGCAGCCTTGATGACCGCCTCCATGTCGTTCGCGTCCAGGCTGGCGAAGCGCGCCCGGTCGAGGTGGCGGACGGCGCGCCGGGTCGAGGCCATCTTGAACGACGCCGAGCGCTCTTCTGCCTCGCGGGTGGCGAGGTCGTTGATCCCGGCCGCGACGGCGTTGATGTCGTCAAACCCAAACGGGAACGGTTCTCCGGTCAGTGCGGCAAGAATTTGATGCTGGTTGACGAAGTCGGCGTAGCGACGGATCGGCGAGGTGACCCAGGCGTAGATCGGCAGGTTGAGCCCCCAATGGCCGAGCGCCTTGGCGCCCAGCGATGCGCGCCCCAGCATCATCTCCAGGCGACGCCCCGCCGCCTCGGCATGTGCCCCACCACCAGCCACCACATCCAGGTCCTGCCGAAGCGCGTCGCGGTCGGCGACCGGGTTGCCACGGTGGTTGCGGAACAGCAAAGGGGCGCCCGCCGCGGCGAAGCGTTGCGCCACGAGCAGGTTGACGAGCACCATCAACTCCTGGACCACGATGTAGGCTCTGGACACCGGCCCCGAAGCGTCCAGGCGCACCGGATGCCCGTCTTCGTCCGTCGCCAGGCCGGCGTCCGGCGAGAAGAAGGCGATGGCCCCGGAACGCCGGCGGTCCTCCAGAAGCGTGGCCGCGAGCCGCCAGGCGTCCGCCATCATGCCGTGCAGCCGTGGATCGCCGCGGTCGATAAGGTTGCCTGCCTCGGCGTGCGACAGGCGGCCAGCATGGTCGAGGAGGCCGGTGGCGATGCGAAAATCAAGGACGTCGAGCGTGTCCGTCAGGTCGGCGCTGAAGACGACGACCGGTCTGGGCTCGCCGGGCAGGAGGCTCAGCGCCACCTCGGAGAGGTGTCGCGGCAGCATGGGACGGATAGTGGCCGCGGCGGAATAGCGGGAGAAGCCGATGGCGCGGGCTGCCATATCCTCCGCCGATCCCACGGAGATGGCGGCGGCGACGTTGGCGATGGCGACCGTGACGCGCCAGACGGAACCGGCCCGCTCCACCCAGATCGCGTCATCGAGATCTCTGGCGGCCGCACCGTCGATGGTGACGCCAGAAAAACGAGGCTGCGCCATCAAGTCTCCCGGCATGCAGGGTGCCTTCGCTACCGAATTACCCCGCGGAGGTTTTGCGAGCAACCCAAAGCGCCGCTTCCCGGCTTGGCGATGGTGTGCTGGGGGACCCCAGCCAACTGGGTTCATAGCTTCCATTGGACTGGGCCTGGCTTCGCGCGCGCCTGCCGGCGTGGGTCGAGCCTGGCCACGACGGATGGTGATCGAAGCGCCAGGGAAGGGGGGAAGCCGCTCGCGTCCGACGCGAGTTGTTTGTTGCAAACACGACCTATTGAGGTGTCGTTGGCAAACTGATTGCGCAAGATCGTTAACGAACACCGCGGGGCTGTCGGATTTCAACATCGTCGAAGCTGTCTGGATCGCCGCGCGGAATCGTTGCCGGTATCGGCGAAGGGGTGGCAGGGGAATCCCGGCGGCGTTAGAATTGGCCGCGCCGAGTCGACCGGTCGATTCGGCTGGATGAAAGCATGCCATGCGCGAGATCCAAGCCTCGGAGGCGAAGACCCATCTACCGCAGCTTCTCGACGCCGTCGAGCGGGGCGAGACCGTCGTGATCACCCGCCATGGTCGCGCGATCGCCCGCATCGTGCCCGAAGCGGAGCACCGTCAGGCCGAAATCCGCACGGCGATTGAAGGCATCAAGGCGCTTCGCCGCGGCGGCGCGACTGTCTCGCCGGCAGAAATCGGCGCGTCGATCAATCCAGGGCGAACCGACTGATGCCGGTCGCGCTCGACGCTTCGGTGGTGGTGGCCTGGTGGTCCGCCGACACGCAGTATCCGGTCGCCGATGCGGCCCTGGAGCGCCTGGCCGGGGATCATGCCGTGGTCCCCGCGTTCTGGTGGTTCGACGTGCGGCAGGCCCTGCTCGCCAGCGAGCGCCGGCAGCAGCGTGACGCGACCGGCACGGCCGCTTTCCTGCAACGGCTCGGCCGGCTGCCGGTGGTTGTGGATGGCGAGCCGGACGAGGCCGCCCTGTTCGACCTTGCCCGGTGCCACCGGCTCACGATCCACGACGCCGCCTATCTTGAGCTAGCGCTCCGGCTCGGCGTGGCGCTGGCAACCACGAGCGACGACCTGACCCGTACGGCGCCGCTGGCCGGCGTGGCGTTGCTGACCGCGCCATGAACGTCCGTTGCCCACAGCCTGTGCGGAGGACCGTCCCGTGAAGAAGCCCCAGCGGCGCGGCCCGGCACCGTCCGCGCCGATCGGCACCCTGGAGGCACGGGCCGCCGAGGCGCTGGCGCAGGAACGCTTCAAGGAGGCGATCGAACTCTACAAGCTGGTGATCCGGCAGGACCCGCGACCGGAGTGGAAGCAGTCGCTCGCCGACGCCTATCTCGGCCGCGGCCGTGCCCTGGCTGCCAAGAAGATGTTCAAGGAGGCCGCGATGGTCCTCGAGAACACCCTTGGCGCCGACGGCACGGTCAGGGACCCCCTTCTGTACCTGACCTGCCTGATCCTGGATGGACAGCAGCAGAAAGCAGCGGCGCATGCACTCCAGTACGTCGGCCGGGAAAACGCGCTGCCGGCAGCCGGGCAAACCGCCCTGGATGAGCTGACGGCGGCCCTGCTGGTGGCGGTGCCGCAGCGCCCTGTTCCCGTCGCCACTGGCCCGGCCGACTCCGCTGCCTCTGAACGCACCCGGTGGCTCGAACTGGCCGCTGCATCCCGCGATGCGCTGGCCGCCTGGGTCAATGGGGCATCGCCGGATGAGTTGGACCGGCAGCTGAACCGGATCTCGCTGCGCTCCGCCTTCAAGCCGGTCCGCCTGCTGCTCAAGAGCATCACCAACTCGCCGCAGGATGCCGAGCGCAGCCGCCGGTTGCTGGAGGCTGTCTCGCCCGGCTCCCCGTTCTTTCCGTTCCGTCAGGCGGTGGAAGCGGCGCTGCCTTGCGAGCGCGGGCTGGATGCCGACGGGTGGAACCGGCTGTCGCAGGCGCAGCAGGCGTTCGTTGCGCAGACCCGCGGTCTGTCGCCGGCGACGGCACAGTTCCTGGCCCGTTCCGCCGAGGCCGAGCGAAGCGGCCCGGCCGCCATGTTTGCCTTGCTGCTAAAACAGCCTGATCTGCCGCCGGCCGAGGTCAGGAGCGCCTGCCTGAACCTGTTGCCGCAACTGCCGGATCGCGTGGCGCAGTTCGAGAAGAGCTTCGGTCCGCTCTCGGCCCTGGAGCGTCACCGCATCCAGGCGCTCGCCGCGGAGGCACGCGGGGACTGGGAGAAGGTTGAACGGTCCTGGCGGGCAGCCGCCGCAGCCATCGCCGACGCCGACCCGCAGGCCGGCCTGTCACGCGGCGTTATTTTCCGCCATCTCGCGCAGTTGGCCGCCGAACACCGGGAGATCGAGGGGGACGATAGCGACGATCCTTTCACCAACCCGGTTGTCAGCTATTTGGAGCGCAGCTATCGGGCCGATCCCGATTACGTTCCCGCGGTGCTGGAACTGATCGGGCATTATCGAAAGGACGCCCAGCTCAAGGACTGGCACCGGCTGGCGGACGAGGCGGTCCAGCGTTTTCCCGAAAACAGTGCCGTGCTGCTGGCCGCGAGCGAATCGGCGATGGCACGGAAAGCCTTCAAGAAAGCCGCCGGCTTTGCTCACAGACTGCTGAAGATCGATCCGATCAATCCCACGGTGCGCCGGCAGATGATCGAGTTGCAGGTGGCGCATGCCCGCAAGCAGGTACGGTCCAAACGCCCCGACCTGGCCGCCAAGGAGTTGTCGGCTGCGGCCGAATGGGAGCGGGCGGATGCCCCGAGCGCCCTGCTGCGCATCGCCCACGGTCTGGTCGATTTGCAGACCAGCCAGGGCGAGGAGGTACAGACCCGGCTGCGCGAAGGGGTCCAGCTTGCCGGCGGCGGGGTGGGCGGATGGTTCCGTGCCTGCCTGGAAGGTGAACTGATGAAGCTCGCCGGCGCCAATGCCACTCTGCTGCGCCGCGAGTTGGCGAAGGCGCGCGAGATGCCGCCGACCCGGGAGGCGGTGATGGCGATCGTCTCGGCGCTTGGCCAGGCGGAAGTGGTCGAGAACAAACGAGTGGTCTCCGGGCTGCTGCTGGGCATGCGGGCATGGCTGACGCAGGCGACCGCCATCGACTGGCCGCCGGCCGAATTCCAGGCCCTGGCCGACACGCTCATCCGGTTCGGTGCGTTCGAGCTGCTGGGCGAGTTCGCCCGGGCCGCGCGGCGGCGCGAGCCGACGAACCCGGTCTGGCGGTTCCACGAAATCGTCGCCCGCGCTGACGGCAATGCGGACCGCCTGTATATAACGGAGACGAACGAACTGGTGGCCATGGCCGCGGCGGCGGCCGACCGGGAGGATTTTCACACGGCGACCCGGATCGAGCGATTCCTGGACGGATCCCACGAGGCGCCGTTCGGTCGCCGTCGCCGTCGCCGTCGCCGGGTCATGGACGATGACCTGCCGGAAAGCCTGGATGCCGACATCATCCACGCAATGATGGGGTCGATGATATCCGGCATGCCCAAGGCGGAGGCGAAGAGGGTGCGTGATCTGGTCGGGGAGTTTGGCCGGGAGGGGACGGTGGTGCAGCTGGTCAGGGATTATAAAGGCGCGTTTGGCGGAAACGATCTGCCGGAGCCGATGCTGCGGATGCTGTGCGAGGCGATCGTGGCGCAGGTGATGGATGGCAGCCGCCCAGGGCAGGCCCGGGCCGGACGCAGGATTCCGTTCTGATGCACGATCCGTTCACCGTTCTGGGCGTCAACGAGAATGCCGGTGACGCCGAGATCAGGCGCCGGTACCTTGCCCTGGTGCGGGACTTCCCGCCGGATCGTGCGCCGGACCGGTTCCGCGAATACCGCGCGGCCTATGAGGCGCTCAGCGACGAGCGGAAACGCCTGGAGATGACGCTGCTGCGTACCAACGCCGCTGCTTTGTCGCGGCTGAGCATGGCGGCCCTCAACTCGGCCCCGCCCGGACAGGCGCGGGCAACCAGACAGACGGTGGCGGCACTGCTCGCCGAGGGGATCATGCGCATGGCAACGGATGAGCGCCGGGCCGGAGAGGAAGCAGGTGGAAGATAGCATCAAGCAGGCGCTGCTCAGCCGGTTCAGCGCCTATCTCGATACGGTGGAAGATGAGCCGGAACCGCCGGAGGACCCAGGGGAAACGACCGACCTGTACACTCTGTTCGTCGAAATGGCGGGGCTGCGCAGCGAGGTGCGCACCGAATCACGTCTGGTCAAGGAGGCGCTGGACCAGTTCCGTGGCGTCTTCGACACGTTGCAGGCGAGCCATGCCACGGTGCAGCGCGAACTCGACCGCGCGCGGAACGAGACGCGGGAACAGGCACAGGCAGCACTGCGGCCGCTGCTGCTCGATGTCATCGACCTGCGCGACCGGCTGTTGGCGGCGCTGACGTTTGCCGGTGCGGTTCGCCCGCGCTGGTACGACCGCCTGTTACGCCGTCCCCCGCCAGCCGGAGCCGAGTGGCAGGAGGGGCTGCGGATGACCCTGCGACGGCTCGACCAGGTCCTGCTGGACCGGCGCGTCGTGCCAACGAAACTGGTCGGCCGGCCGTTCGATCCGCGGCTGGCGCGGGTCATCGGCACGACGCTCGACCGGTCGGTGGCGGCGGGAGCCGTGACCGAGGAAGTCCGTACCGGCTTCCTCTGGGACGACCAGGTGCTGCGCACGGCGGAAGTGATTGTCAGCAAAGGCGAGGCCGGCAAAGGAGATTCTCCATGACGGACGAGATCGTCGGCATCGACCTCGGAACCACCAATTCGGAAATCGCCATCTACCGGGATGGCCGTCCGGAGGTGCTGGCCGACGGGCTGGGGCGCGTCATCCTGCCATCGGTGGTCGGGCTGTCCGAGGCCGGGGAACTGCTTGTCGGCGACGAGGCACGCAACCAGTTCCTGCTGTATCCCGAGCGAACCGTCCGCTCGATCAAGCGGAAGATGGGCAGTGACGCGCGGGTTCGCCTCGGCGAGTGCGACTACACGCCGCAGGAGATCTCGGCGATCATTCTGTCGCGGCTGAAGGACATCGCCCAGCAGCGGCTGGGACGGCCGGTGCGCCAGGCGGTGATCACCGTGCCTGCGTATTTCTCCGACGCGCAGCGGCAGGCAACGCGCGAGGCCGGCGAGATCGCCGGGCTGGAAGTGGCGCGCATCATCAACGAACCCACCGCGGCGGCGCTGGTCTATGAGGCGTCGCAGCATCAGGGCAAGCGGATCCTGGTCTACGATCTCGGCGGCGGCACGTTCGACGTGTCCGTTGTGCGGATCGAGGAGGGGGTCGTGGAGGTGATCTCCAGCCACGGCAACAATCATCTCGGCGGCGATGATTTCGACCACAAGATCGTCGAGCATGTGCTCGACCATCTCAGGATCAAGCACGGCGTGGATGTGTCCGACCAGCCGCGGGCGATGGCGCGCATCCTGCGCAGCGCCGAGGACGCCAAGAAACATCTATCGGACCACCCGTACGCCCGCATCGAGGAGGAATACCTCGCCGAACACGACGGCAAGCCGGTCAACCTGGACCTGGAGCTGAGCCGTGATGAATACGAGGAGATGATCGCGCCGTTCATCGAGGAGACGCTTGGGGCGATCCACATCGCCCTTGAAGCGGCGAAACTCGCCTCCTCGCAGGTGGAGGAGATTCTGCTGGTCGGCGGCGCCACGCGCACGCCGCTGGTGCGTCGCCGCCTGGAGGAGGCGTTCGGCAAGACGCCGCGCGGCGAGGTCGATCCCGATCTGTGCGTTGCCCTCGGGGCGGCCATCCAGGGCGCGGCAATCACCGGCGTCGAGGTGTCGGCGGTGCTGGTCGATGTCACGCCTTATACTTTCGGCACCAGCGCGATCGGCGAGCTGAACGGCGACTTTTACCCGTACACGTACGTTCCGATCATTCCGAAAAACACGCCGATCCCGGTGCGCCGGAGCGAAGTGTTCTTCACTGCCGTGGACAACCAGACTGGCGTGGAGGTCCGTATCTACCAGGGCGAGAACCCCGATGCCCTGGAGAACATCAAGATCGGCGAGTTCCATGTCTCCGGCCTCAGTCGCGTTCCGGCCGGCAACCCGGTGATCCTCGACCTGGCCTTGGACCGTGACGGCATTCTCCAGGTCTCGGCCCGCGAAAAGAAGACCGGGCTGGAGCGCCGGATCACCATCGACAATGCCACCTCCCGCTACGACCAAGGCCAGTTGACGGAAGCGCGGCAGCGGATCGGCGCCTTGTTCGACGAGGTTGAGCAGAATGCCGAAGAACAGGATGGCGGGGAGCCGACCGGGGCGACCCAGAACGGCAACGCCGGGGATGCCGCTATCGATGCGCTGCTGGCGAAGGCAAGCGGCAAACTCGATGCGGCTGGCGAGGAGGATCGCACCGAGATCATCGATCTGATTGAGACGATCCGCGACGCCAGAAGCAGCGGCGACGGCGATGCGCTGGAGACCGCACGCAGCCAGTTGCAGGACCTGCTGTTTTATCTCGAGACGTGACCGATGGATCGCTGTCCGCTGTGCCGCGCCATGCTCGACGGCGCGGAAACCTGCCGCCGTTGCCGGGCCGAACTCGGCACGGCACAACAAATGGAACGCACCAGCCAGGCGCTGGTCGGTGCGGCCATCCACCGCATGGCCCTCGACGATGCCGAGGCCGCCTTGCCGTTGCTGCAGCGTGCGTTGGCGCTGCATGCAACGCCGGAGGCCGGCGCCTTGTGGAAGCTGGTGACAGCGTCTTCCCGGCGGTTCGCGGGCCACGACGATGGCGATCCGCAGGATGCTTGAAGATCTTTGGTTTGCACGTCGCTGCGTACCTGTTGGCAGCGCAACGTTGCCGACCGCACGGCCGAGCGCAGAGCAAGCGAAACGGCGCGACATCGCGCGTGAGCGGGTCGGCTGCTGCCGTGCAGCGC
>Ga0302146_10001350_pt1 | contig 14430 bp, 6 predicted proteins | sample I_Bog_E3_1_FD_193578 | JGI IMG/M metagenome (GOLD analysis project Ga0302146, IMG submission 193578) | Peat permafrost microbial communities from Stordalen Mire near Abisko, Sweden - I_Bog_E3_3 | ecosystem: Environmental > Terrestrial > Soil > Wetlands > Peat | place: Sweden: Abisko, Stordalen...
GTCAGTGAAGAAGAGTGCGGCAAAGAAGGCGGCGGTGAAGAAGCCGGCTGCGAAGAAGGCGACAGCGAAGAAAACAGCGGCCAAGAAGGCGCCGGCGAAGACAGTTGCGAAGAAGTCAACCGCCGCAGCGGCCAGTTCGAGCACGATCCAGTCAGGCACACCGAACGCCACAATCGTCTCTGCGGGGAACACGCCGGCGGGTGGGTTTGCGTTCGCAAACCCGACGCTGAGCTCGGACAACTACGGCAACTTCACCAAGGCGGACATCTTTGCGGACACCAGCGCGGTGGCGTCCACGCAGTTGCAGCCGGTGCCGGGACCGTGGAAGACGCCCTCGGTGCTGGCGTTGAGCGATGTGATTGGAGCGGCGGCGACACAGCAGATTACCGCGTCCAACAGCATCACGTTCCACTCGGTGGGCGATACCGGCGGCATACACGATCCGTCCAAGCAGTTTGCCGTGGCCGATGCGATGGCGAACGACCTGACAGGCAAGACCTATGCGAGCGGGAGGCCGGCGTTCTTCTTCCACCTGGGGGACGTGGTCTATTACCTGGGGCAGGAGCTATATTACTACGACCAGTTCTACGATCCGTACCGGAACTACGATGCGCCGATCATCGCCATCCCGGGCAACCATGACGGCATGGTCGCGCCGACGGTGAAGCAGAGCACGCTGCAGGGGTTCACGGAGAACTTCTGCACGCAGACGCCCTCGAAGAATCCTGAGGCGCAGGGTTTTGCGCGCACCACGATGATCCAGCCGGGGGTGTACTTCACGCTGAACGCGCCGTTTGTGGACATCATCGGGCTCTACTCGAACATCAGCGAGGGAGCGACGCAGGGAGTCATTAGCGGAAAAGTCGCCGGCCCGGCGCAACTGGCGTTTCTGCAACAGCAGTTGACGGCGATTGCGGCGGCAAGAAAGACGGGACCGCGCCGTGCGCTGATCCTGGCAGTACACCATCCTCCGTTTACCGGCAGCGAGGACCATGCACCCAGTCCGACGATGCTGACGCAGATCGATGCAGCCTGCAAGGCGGCAGGGATCATGCCGGACATGGTGCTATCCGGCCATGCGCACCTGTATGAGCGCTACACGCGGACGGTGGGCGGGGCACAGATTCCGTACCTCGTGGCGGGAATGGGCGGGTACTGGAACCTCTCCGGGATGAAGAAGGGGAGCAACAACCAGCCGCCACCTACGCCGTTCAACGGAACGGATGCGGCGGGTAACAAGCTGGTGCTGGAGACCTTCAACAGCACAACGTTTGGTTACCTGATGCTGACGGTGTCGGCGGCGAGCATCGTCTGCACGTTCTACGGCGTAACACCGGGCGCGGGCGGGCAGGCAGCCGCGGAGGCGGTAGTGGACAAGTTCACGCTGGACCTGAATGCGCACACGGTGAGTTAGGGAGCGTTGCGGCGGTAGATGTCGTAGCTGTCGAGTTGACGGTACAGCGAGAACTGCTGTGCGAGCAGATGCAGCGTGGCGTCCTGTTGCGGCATGGGGTCGGCGGTGAGTTGCAGCGTGCGCTTGACGATGATCCAGCGGATGTTGCGCTCGCGCGCGATCTGGGCGATCTGCGCCGGGGTGTAGGGGTTGCAGGTGGTGTCAAAGAGCAGCACGGGGAACTGCGGGGTGCGGCCGGTGGCGTAGTAGAAGGGGTCCTCGCCGGGCAGCAGGAGGATGCCGTCGTCGCGAGGGATTTCGGCGTCTGTGAAGCGCACCATCTGGTCGAAGGCGGGAAGGTAGGTGCCGCGCGTGGCCATGCCACGCAGGGCGGGCAGGGTGGAGCGCTGCAAGGGGCCGTCGTGGAGCTGGGCGTAGTCCAGGCGCTCGGCACTGGCTGCGTAGAGGGTGCCGCAGGTCAGCAACGTGGCCGCGACGACGGCGGCAAGTGCGGGGACGAGCGGCGTGGTTTGCGGGGAGTCGAGGCCGGCGGCGATGCATGCGAGGAGTTCGGCGAGCAGCAAGACGAATAGCGGCCAGATGGCGTAGGTAGAACCCCAGAGCTGCTGCGAGAGCAGTGTGCCGAAGATGGTCGCAAGCAGGACGAACGGGAGCAGCGTGCGCAGGGTGAGCGTGCGGCGCTTGAGCGCGAGGATGAGGGAGACGAGTGCGAAGGCCGCAGCGAGGATCAGGACGAGAGGCCAGAGGGCGAGCAGGTCGTCGGCGCGGTCGTCGGGGTCAGTGTGCAGCAGCAGGAGAAGGAGCGTCCAGAGGAAGGGGCTGCCCAGCAGAGCGAAGACGAGGATGCGGGTCCAGAGTCTGAATGCAGCGCGGGTACGAAGCAGAAGCAGGGCAACGGCGACGGCGGGAATCTGCCAGAGCAACGCGGGTTCGGCGAAGATGCCGAGCACATCCGCGAAGCCGGGAAGGCGGCGCTGGGAGGCGAATTGGACGGTCCAGTAGACGTAGTTTCCGATGCCTACGGTGAGGTGCAGAAGCAGGGCCGATGCCAGTAGTATGGCGAAGGCAGCAGCGAGCACTGTCAGCAGCGTGGATGGATGTGGAATTGAGGCTTGGACGTCGTCGCGACGGAAACGGCCGAAGACCAGCAGCAGCAAGAGCGCGGCGAACGTTGTGAATAGGAATGGGAGTCCGATGTTCTGCTTGAAGAAGATTGGGGGGATGAGTGCGAAGCCGGCGGTGCAGGCGCGCAGGCGTGACGGCCTGGAGGGCGAATCCAGTCCTCGCAGCAGGAGCAGGGCGATGAGGATGGAGAGGATGCAGTCGCAGTCGTAGAAGGGGGTGGGGAAGATGCTGTAGATGCCGAGGCAGGTGAGGGGGCTGGAGATCAGGAGCGAAATGGTCCATGTATATCCCGCGAACCCAGGTCTCATCCTTCGTAGGCTCAGGACCGAGACCTGGGGCAGCCGGCGGGCGCGCAGGATGCCGAGTGCGAGGCGCCAGGTGAGCACGGTGGCGAGAGCTCCGGCGGCAGCCGCATAGATGACGTGGTGGAAGTAGACGCGCCCAGTGAGGCGGAGGATGGCCGCCTGGAGCAGGAAGGTGAGCGGCGAGTGGACGAAGGGTAGGTCGCGGTAGGGAAGCTGGCCGAGCGACATGCGGTAGGCGCTGTCGAGCAGATAGCCGATGTCCCAGAGGACGGCGAGGCGGGAGTTCTGCCAGAGCACGAAGGCGGCAGTCGCGAGAGAGAGCACCGTGGCCGCGAGCAGGTCGCGTCGCGTCCACGGAGAAGAAAGTTGGAGGCGCGGGTCGGGATCGAACCGACGCATAAAGGTTTTGCAGACCTCTCCCTTACCACTTGGGTACCGCGCCTCATAGCCCACACCACAACATCATCCAGGCGCAGGAACGAAAAAGCTCTTGTCAGGAGTGTAGCGCAGATTGAGGGGTTGTTTGGAGCGGGAGACCGGGGTCGAACCGGCGACATCTTCCTTGGCAAGGAAGCACTCTACCACTGAGCTACTCCCGCCCTGCCAAACGTAAGTATAGCGGCGCGGTGGGGGATTTGCAATTGTTGCGGGTGTGCGTTCGATGGGGTGGGAAAGAGGCAAGAAGCAACGGCAAGAGCTTTGAACGCGATGGGCGCGATGTTTGCGCAATGTACGCGATGTTTGAGGCGGCTGGGATGGAATTGGTGGCCGTGAGCGCTCTATTGGGCCGCGGTGGTGTGGGGCGTGAGCAGGGCGCGGCTGGTGATGCGGACGGCGCCGCGGCGCACGATGTGCGGCGTTATGGTGATGAGCAACTCGTCGTTGGCCTTGGAGATGTTCTGATCGGTGCCCTGGAATCCGGGCAGCTCGCTGAGCCCGGGAAGGCCCTCAATCGATTTTGATTCGTTGTTGTCGATGAGGCTGGCCAGCAGAGCGGTCTGGCCGGCAGGCACGGTGATGGTGGAGGTCATGGCGCGGCTGTTGAGGATGGGGATGCTGTCGACGGTGCCGCCGGCGAGCGCTTCAATCTTCATGTCCAGGGCGAGCTGGACGTCGCCGCCGTGCAGGATCTGCGGGGTGAGCTTGAGCGTGATGCCGAGATCTTCATACTGAATCTGGGGGATGGTGGTCTGCGTGCTGCCGAGGTACTGCGAGAGCAGCGAGCTGACGCTGGCGCCGTTGACGGTGAGGCCTGCGACTGAGGATGCGAGCGAGCTGCTGATGCCGGAGCTGTAGGTGGCCGTGACGATAGGGTAGCGTTCGCCGGCCTGGAAGGTGGACGCCTGGTGGTTGGCGGAGCGGATCTGCACAGCATCCAGGGTGCGGACGTCTGAGGAGTTGAGCAGAAGGTCGAAAGATGTACTTGAACCAAGCGCGAGACCTGCCAGAGGGACGCCATCATAGGTGCCGATAACCCCCAGGAGACTCGTGAATTGACTCGTGCCCGAGACCCCGGCGGCGACAAGAAACAGGAATTCAGTCAAGGCATCTTTGGCCGAATTTCCGGTCAGCGTAATCAGGCCGCCGGCGATGGCCTGGTTGATCAGCGTCTGGTTGGCCGTAATCAGGTTTTGAGCAGCGGTGGCAACCCCGAAGACACCAGCGGAGTTGGGGAGGTTGGCTCCGATGTTGTTGTTGGTGGTGCGGTCGATCTCATAGAGGCGGACGTCGAAGAGGACCTCGGAGCCGCCGTCGAGGATGTCGGCGAAGGTGGCGTTGACCAGGCGGAGGGTGTCCTCGGGGCCGCGCAGGAGCATGTCTCCTCCGGTGGCGCTGGCGGTGACCTGGGTGAGGTCGAAGACGTTGCGCGCGAGGTTGGCGAGCTCGGTCATCTGGTCCTCCGAGAGACCAGGGAGATAGATGGTCTCTTCGATCTGCGGCTGGAACTCGGTGCGGTTCTCCTGGGAGTCCTTGATGATCAAGGCCGTATGCGTCTGCACCGGGACGGCGAAGACGTGGGTAATCTGGTTGAGGACGCGCGTGGCATCGGCGAAGGTCACGTTGTCGAGATCGAGGTGCCACGAGCTGCCGTAAGGGACTGAGGGGTCGAATGTCGTCTGGATGCCGAAACTGTTGTAGACCAGACGCAGCAGGCTCTGGGCGTCGCCCTGCTGGTGGAAGCTCTTCGTACCGGGTGTTGGGTCGAACTCGATGGGGCCAGCGAGGGTGGAGGCCAGTTCATTGGCCGGGATGACCGCTGGTTCGGCGGCGGAAGGCGCGGGCTCTTCGGAAGTAGAGGCGTCGAGACCGAAGTGCTGGGCGATGACGGGGTTGCCGGGGTCGAGCTTCTGGGCCTGGGCGAGCAGGGCGTTGGCCTTGGCGTCGTCGCCCATCAGGCGGGCCTTGGCGGCGAGCTGGACGAGCTCTGTAAGGCGCTGCTCGCGGGTGACGATCAGGGCGAGGGCGTAGTCGCGGTTGGTGGGGTCCAACTGCACGGCGCGCTCAAAGCTGCGCTGGGCTGCTTCCAGGTCCTTGCGCTGGACCTGGCGAGCGCCTTCGAGATAGGCGTCGTCGGCCGCGCGGAGCTGCTTGCCGGAGATAGTGGGGTTGACGGGCACAACCACCGACGCGGCAGGCTGTGGCTGGAGCGGAATGGCGCCTGCAGGGACGCTGACAGGGGCGTCTGCGGGGTTGGACTGCGCCAAGAGGGCCAGAGGGGCTGCGACGAGCAGGAGTGCCAAGGCCAGGCCGCAGACGGGGATTCCAGAGACGGGTAGCCCAAGTGCACGGGGATGGGTTGGGCGGAGCATCTTCTGCTGGGTTAGACGAGGCAGCGGGGCTAACGTCCGTTGGCGACGATCTGCAGGCCCGGGCGGGCGGAGCGGACCGGACGAACGGAGTTGGGCGGCCGCCGCATGGCCTGGCGGACCTGAGCCGAGTCCAGGCCGAGCTCGCTGAGGGTGCGGCTGAGGGTGTTGCGGTGCATACCAAGCTCCGCCGCAGCCTTGCACTGGTTGCCGCGGTGCAGGGCCAGAACCTCAAGGATGTAACGCTTCTTGAACTCGCGCACTGCTTCGCTGTAGGCGACGCCTGCGCTGTGCATCTGGAGGACGAGGTTATCGAGATCGCGTTTCAATCGCGCAGCTTCCTTCTGTGGACTTGAGAGAAAAATCTAGTTGCCAGTTTGCTTCGATGGGCTGTGTTGTGTCCAGCCTGGAGTGACGTTCTGAATTTGTTGCACGCCGGTGAAGAGGCGGCTTTGCAGTTCCGAGGGCATGACGAAGGATACAGCATGAGTGGCCCGAAGAAAATACGGTGTGAGTAAAGAATTTTTTGTCCAGTTCATTTCCGGGGACGCGAGAGGCAGAAGGGACGTGACCGCCATCACAAAGACGATGCCCAGAAGTATGCCCCTTGCAAGGCCGAAGAGTGCGCCCAGAAGGCGGTCAAAGAAACCGAGCCCAACGGCGGAAGCCGTTCGCTTCAAGAGAGTTCCGAGCAGAGTTGCAACCAACAGCACAACCATGAGGATGAGCAGGAAGGCAGCGAACTGGGCCAAAGGCTGAGTGAACGCAGCGGAGTGAATCAGCGTTTGCAGTCGTGTGGCGATACTTTGGTAGTTCCAGCAGGCCAACAAAAATCCTGCGATCAATCCGCCCAGCGCGAAGGCCTCGCGGAGAAAGCCGCGCAGCACCGCTCTGATGACGGAGTAGGCGAGCAGCAGGGTCAGCAGCCAGTCGAGCGAGTTCATGGGAGCGCCTGCATGATTTCTTCCATCCGCTATCGAAGAGCGTACCTCAGGGCTGAAGCACTGAAGGCCGATGGAACCTGTATTGACACGGGTAAGACCGTGCCAGGGAGCTAGGCGGCGCTGCGGGTTTCGTGGGTGCGGGACTCATTGCCGGTGGAGCGGCCGCCGAGCGATACGCTGACGATGCGGGAGACGCCGGGCTCCTGCATGGTGACACCGTACATCACGTCAGCCTGCTCCATGGTGCGCTTGGAGTGGGTGATGACGACGAACTGTGTGGTCTCAGCGAGCTGGGCGATGAGGCGGGCGAAGCGGCCGACGTTGGTCTCGTCGAGCGGCGCATCGACCTCGTCCAGCACGCAGAAGGGCGCCGGCTGGAACTCGAAGATGCCGACCAGAAGGGAGAGCGCGGTGAGCGCCTTCTCTCCGCCGGAGAGCAGAAGCACGTTCTGCAGCTTCTTGCCGGGGGGCGAGGCGATGATGTCGATGCCGCTCTGGTCCGACGAGAGTCCCTCGGGGTCTGTAAGGCGCATGAAGGCCTGGCCGCCGCCGAAGAGCTTGCTGAAGGTCGCGGAGAAGTTCTGATTGATGATCTTGAAGGCTTCATCGAACTTGACGCGGGAGACCTCGTCGATCTCGCGGATGGAGGCCTGGGTGTTTTCGATGGAGTCGATGAGGTCCTTGCGCTGGGTCTCGAGGAAGGCGTGGCGTTCGGAGGTCTCGTGAAACTCCTCGAGCGCCATCATGTTGACCGGGCCCATGGCTTCAAGGCGCTGCTTGAGGGCGCGCGCGGCCTCCTCTTCGGTGATGAGTGCTTCGGCCTCGATGCGGACGATCTCGGCGTCCTCGCGGAGCACGATGGCCTCGACGGAGAGGTCGTTGAGGCAGGTGGCTTCGAGGTGTTCGAGGTCGGAGGTGAGCTTGGCGGCGCGGGCGCTGAGCTCTGAGCGCTGTTCTCGAAGTTCCTCGGTCTGATGACGCAGGGCACGGAGCTTCGTGTCGAGTTCAGCCATGGCGGAGCGCAGGGCGGCGGCTTCAGCGGAGAGCGTCTCGCCTTCGGCGATGGCCTGGGCGCGCATCTCGGTGAGCTCGGTGTGGTGCGTGGCGAGCTCGGCGGTCTCCTCTTCGCGGCGCTGCTTTTCGGCCGCGGCGGCGGTGAGCTGGGAGTCCAACTGCGCGATGCGCTGGGCCTGAGCTTCATAGAGACGATGGGTCTGCTCGAAGTTGGCGTCGGCGTTGCGGCGGCGCTCTTCGAGGCCGGCGAGCGCCGCAGCTGCGGCCGCGGCGGAGGATTGAAGCTCCTCGCGGCTGAGGCGAAGAGCTGCGATCTTCTCGGTGAGCTCGGCGACCTGGGCTTCGATGATGGTGCGCTCGGATTCAAATGCGGCGGCTTCGTCGCGCTTGCGGGAGATGAGGTCCTGATGGGACTGGCGCTGGTCCTGGTTGCGGTCGGCGGCGAGCTGCCACTGTTGCAGACGGCCCTCAATGCGGGCGGTCTCGGCTTCCATCTGCTGCAGGGCGGCGCCGGAGTTGGCGCTCTCGCGCTCGGCATCGCGCTGCTCGTGGGTCTTTGCGTCCAGCGTAGCCGTGAGATCGGCGATATCGCGGGTGAGTGCCTCGGTGGCAAGTTCGTTGGCGGAGAGATCGGCCTGAACGGTGTCGACCTGGGTCTGAAGCTCGGCGAGTTCGCGCTTGAGGGCGAGTGGGCCCTGCTCGCGCGGCTTGCCGCCGGTGACGGTGACGTTGTGGAAGGTCTCGCCGCTGGGTGCGAGGAAGAATGCCTGCGGATACTGCGCGGCCAGCGAGCGCGCGGTGGCGGTGTCCGGTGCGATGTAGCCGTCGCGAAGCTTGGGGAGAATGGATTCGAGCGAGCGGCCGAAGCCGTTGAGGACGCGGATGCAGTCGCGGAGGGGGATGGCGGTGGACGGCTGCCCGGAAGAGTTGTCCCCCACCCATGCCGACGATGAAGCCGTCGTCATGGATGGGCCACCCGGATCTGCGGTAGATGGGCCACCCGGGTTTTCGGCGTGGACGAGGAAGGTGGCTCGACCGGAGACGTCGGTCTGGAGCAAGCGGACGCCGGCGTCGGCTGCGTCCCAACTGCGAACGACGATATAGTTCAGTTCATCGCGCAGGAACTCATCGACGATAGTCTCGTATTGGCCGTCGACCTCGATGAAGTCGGCGAGTGTGCCAAGCGGGGCGACGCCACTGTGTTGCTGGCCGCCCTCCAGATGGCGGGCGTTGGCGCGGAAGATGTCGCGCACGGTGTCGGTGGAGTAGCTGTGTTCGCGGATGAGGGCTTCGAGCGAGCTGCGGCGGCCGTTGAGCGAGGCGGATTCGGCGCGGAGTTCGTCGCCGCGGCGGCGGGAGGCGGTCTCTTGAGCGCGCTGCGCATCGCGTGTCTGGCGGAGGTCGGAGATCTCGGCAGAGAGGCGCTGGAGGCGCTCTGTGACACCTTCAAAGGTGAGCTTTGCCTGTCCGCGCTGCACGCCCAACTGTTCGAGTTCGGCGCGGGCGGCAGAAGATTCGGTGGCGAGGCGCTCCTTCTCCTGCTCCAGCGCGGCGAGCGCGGCTTCGGTCTGAGCGATCTCGTTGTTGGCCTGCGCGGCGCGCTGCATGGCCTGCAGGGCGCTGTGGCGGAGCGTCTCGGCCTGGGACTCGGCGGCGAGGACGTTGCGGGTGGCCTCCTGCGCCTGTGCCTGCTGGGCGTCGGCGGTGTTGCATGCGGCGGTGGACTCTGCGGTAGCTGTTTCGAGGAAGCTGCGATGCGACTCCAGTTCGCCGGCGAGGATTTCAAGCTGGGCGCGCGACTGCGCGAGGTCGTCGTTGCCGTCGGCGATGCGCTGGGTGAGCTCGGCGACGCGGTCCGCGTTGGCGGCGGTGCGAGCAGCGATGCGTTCGAGCTCGACGGCGCTGGTGTTGGCCTTGGCGGCGGAGTCGCGAATTTCGCTGTCGAGCTGGTAGCCGCGGGCGACACCGGCGGAGTGCTCGGCGTCCATGGTGTCGAGTTCGGCGGCCTGCGCGTCAATCAACGCACCGAGGCGGGCGATCTCGGCGGCGGCGGCGGCCTGCTCGGCGTCCATCTGGGTGAGGCGGCTGGCGATGACGACGCGCAGCTTGCCGCGCAGTTCTTCGCGCAGAGCGGTGTAACGCTCGGCTTTGGCGGCCTGGCGCTTGAGAATCCCCATCTGGCGCGTGACTTCCTCGAAGATGTCATTCACTCGGGAGAGATTTTGTTTGGCAGACTCGAGGCGAAGTTCTGCGAGGCGCTTTTTGGTCTTGAAGCGGGTGATGCCGGCGGCCTCCTCGATGATGGCGCGGCGGTCGAGCGGCTTGGAGGAGAGCAACTGGCCGATGCGCTCCTGGCCGATGATGGCGTAGGTCTCGCCTCCGAGGCCGGTGCCCATGAAGATGTCCTGGATGTCGCGCAGGCGGCAGATCTTGCCGTTGAGCAGGTACTCGGAGTCACCGGAGCGGAAGAGGCGGCGGGTGACGGTGATCTCGCCGGCACGGACCGGGGAGCGACCGAACTTACGGCGGCGGATCTTGAGGACGACGTTATTGGCGTCCGTGCTGGTTGCGGCGGCGTCGACGTCTGCGGCTTTTTTCGCCGGGCCTTCGGCCTCGTAGGTTGTACCGGGCTGGGCCTCGGCGATGGCCTCTTCGGTCTCCTGCGCAGCTTCGGCGCGCAGAGCAGACTCGTCCCAGTCGCTGGCGGAGTCGATGGAGGTGACGGAGTGCGTGGGGCCGGCGAGGACTTCGCTCTCGCCTTCGGCGAGGGTGTTGCCGTCGTACACGTCGGGATCGACGAGGGTGAGCGAGACCTCAGCCATGCCCAGCGGCTTGCGGTCGCGGGTGCCGGCGAAGATAACGTCCTCCATCTTGATGCCGCGGAGGCTCTTGGCGGACTGCTCGCCGAGCACCCAGGTGATGGCGTCAGCGATATTGGACTTGCCGCAGCCGTTGGGGCCGACGACAACCGCGATGCCCGATCCTGAGAGCTGCACCTCGGTGCGATCACAGAAGGACTTGAAGCCGAGCATCTGGACTTTCTTGAGCTTGAGCAAGGGGCAGAAACCTCAACATGAAGCGTTAAGGCGGCGAAAAATTCGCAGCCTTCAAGTCGAATCGTAAGCGGGGCAGGGGTGCGAATCAACACGCCGGGACAAGATGTTGTGGATAAGGGCGTACGGAATCCGGAAGGCGGCGGTTTGGGGTTTTGGGGAGGCGAGTTGCGTCAGAGCGATACGATTCCTATAATTCGCATCACCCCGCAATATTCCCTGGTGGGGGGCAGACGGACGATTCCCAGCGCATAAAGTGCGCTAACCTAGCAAGAGACAACAGACAACCATACGTATCTGTTTGAGGAGCTCCAAATTATGAATAAGGTCGTACTTGCTTCGCTGCTGGCGATGGCCGGCGCAGCAATCTCAGTGTCCACCGTACCGGCCCAAGAGACGGCAGGCGGGCAGGTGGCCATGTCAGCCGATGAGTTCACGGCCTACAACAACGCCAAGACTCAGACCACGCCGGCGGCGCAGGCTGCGGCGTTTGAGGCGTACCTGAAGGCGTACCCTAACTCTTCAGTGAAGACCGATGTGCTGAACCAGATTTTGTTTGACGACAGCCAGACCGGCGACGAGGCAGCGACTCTGAACGCTGCCGACAGGCTGCTGGCGATCGATCCAAACAACCTGCGCGCACTGACGTTTGAGGTCTACTACAAGCGCCTGGACGCGGACAAACTGACGGACCCCGCTGCCAAGACCGCTGCTTTGGATGCTGTGGCTGCGTACGCGCAGAAGGGCCTGAGCGCTCCCAAGCCGTCCGGGGTGGCCGATGCCGACTTTGCGCAGTTGAAGAGCGCGACCCAACCGACCTTTGAGAGCGCCCTGGCCGACGATGACCTGTCCAAGAAGGACAGCGCCGATGCCATCACGGCCCTGAACACGGAGATCAGCGGAGTTCCGCTGGCCCAGACTCAGGCTGTGGGACCGGTGCTGCAGGATGAGTATGTGCTGGCACAGGCGTACTACACCGCGACTCCGCCGGACTACCTGAACTGCGCCTGGTGGGCGACCCGCTCGGCCAACTTCGCTCCGGCGGCGTATAAGACGACGATCCAGCCGCTGGCCAACTACTGCTACAAGAAGTACCACGGCGACCTGACCGGGTATGACGCGATGCAGGCTTCGGTGCAGACCAACCTGAATCCGCCCGCAGGCTTCTTTGCGACGATCAAGCCGGCGCCCAAGCCGGAGGACATTGTCGCGAACCTGATTGCGACTACGACGGACCTGGGCGCGCTGGCGATCAGCGACAAGGAGTTCGTGCTGCAGTACGGCAAGCAGGCGGATGCAGACAAGGTCTTCGATACAGTGAAGGGCAAGTCATCGGAGTTCCCTGATGTGACGGTGATAGCTGCGACGGCGAGTGCCTTGCAGGTAGCTGTATCTGACGACGCGGTGACCAACAAGACGGCGGATTTCACCTTCAACCTGACCACCCCGCTGACTACCGTTCCGGCGATCGGCGCAAAGATCACACTGGACGGGACCTACGCCAGTTACACACCATCACCACTGATGATCACCATGAGCGATGGAGCGATCGTGGAGAAGAAGCCACCACCGCCGGTTCATCATCCGGTGCATCACGTAGCGCACTAGAACGAGATAACTCGGTAAGACCAACGGCCTCCTTTGCGGGAGGCCGTTGTGCGTTTGTGGATAGGTCACTTCGCGAGCAGATTGACGAAGAGGCGGTAGGCGCCGGGGACGGCCTCCGGGAGTTGGCGGTAGAGGGCGAAGGCGACGTAGGTCCAGCGGCCCTTGCCGAGCTGGGTGGTGATGAGGCCGCCACGCTGGGGGGTCTGGCCGGGGTCGTGGGTTTCGGTGAGAACGGTGTAGCGGGGATCGAAGGTGCGCAGGAAGCCGTGGCCGCGCTCCTCGATCCAGCCGTCGAAGTCGGCGGGGGTGATGCGGTTAGGGGTGGTGAGGAGAGTGTTGTCGTTGCCCTGCGGCGAGGGGTCTTGTTCAGTTCTGAGTTTCGAGTTTTGAGTTTCGAGTAAGACGACCGGAGCACTCTCGTCGACGACGGTGCCCTGGGGGACGTTGGGGGCGAGGGTGAGCGGGTAGGGGGCGTCGGCCGCGGTGAACTCGTTGGTCTGGTACTGGACGACGACGTTGCCGCCGGAGCGGGCGTAGTCCAGCAGGGCCTGCGTGGGGGCGCCGTGGAGGTCGGGGTGTGCGGCGTAGGTGCGGACGCCGAGGATGACGGTGTCGAAGTCGGCGAGTTTGGCCGGCGTGAGGTCGGCGATGGTGAGGACGGTTGGCCTGAGGCCAATGGAGGCCAGCGCCTCGGGGACGGCGTCGCCCGTACCGGGGAGGTAGGCGATGCGGCGCGCGTCGGGGAGCGTGAGGTCGACCGGGACGATGCGGTCGGTGGCGGGGGTGAAGTAGTTGGTGCGGGGCAGATCGCCGTAGCCGACGGGGCGGTAGCCCTCAGAGGATGGCTCGAGGCCGCGCCAATTGGCCGTAACTCGTAGCGTGGCGGGGTTGCGGTCACCGGAAGGGTTGCTGACGCTGAAGGCCGACTCCGCGGGCGCGCCGGGTCTAGGGAGCATTCTTGGCATGGGAAGCGGAGTGGCGAGCCAGCCGGAGGGCGTTTCCACTTGCAGGATGGGAGGCGATGGAACGCCGTGGAGGCTCAGGGCCTGGTTGGACGCGAGGAAGACGTTGAAGTGGGTAGAGGAAGATTCCTCAGTGGGGAGAATCTGCGCATGGCTGGAGAGGGAGACGCTGAGGGCGGGGACGAAGCGGATGGGCTGACTGCCGTCGAGAACGATGCTGGGGAGGATGATCTCGGTGTCGTTGTAGACGACCACGGCGAGTGCGGTGAGCGAGGGGACGCTCTGGGGCGCGTTGCGGAGGGCGGGATCTTCGAGGTCGTAGGTGGGCTGCTCGATGTTGCTGCGATGGAAGTAGGGGCGCTGGACAAGGCCGGCGTCGGTGGCGGTGAGGGTGAGCGTGGCATCAAGGCTGGCGGGGAGCGCCGTGCCGGGGTCTGAGTTTAGGTCTGGGCCGTTACCCTTTGCGTTGGCGAGGGCGCGGGCTTCGAGATAGACGGGCTCGGTGGATGTCTTATGGATAGAGATTTTTATGGGTACTGGTTGGCCGGCAGGGATGTCGCCTGATGCAGAGGTGGCGGTGGCGTCGAGCGAGAGGCCGAGGGAGAGGGTCAGCGCGGCGGTGAGCTGTGCCTCCTTGATGCGGAGTTCGTGGAGCACATTCAGCTTTCCGACGGGGGTGAAGTTTGAGGTGTCATCGTTGATACCGCCGATGAGGCCTTTGCATTGCTGGAGCGCTGTGGCGAGATCGGGGGCGATGGCGGCGGGGTGATTAGGGTTGTAGTGCGCGGTGGCCGAGGCGATGGCAGCTTGGAGACGACTGAGTGCTTCGCGGAAGATGGGTGGGCCTGCGGGGGCGAGGGTGGCGATGCCTTCGATGCTGGTGTCGATGCCGTCGAAGAAGCTGTCTTCGTGCTCAGGATGAGTGGTGAGGCGCGAGGCATAGCGGTGGTAGCTGACGTCGAAGGCGCCCGCGGGTGCGGTGCGCATGCCGGGGCCGACCTGGGACTTCTGCTGGCTGAGGCCGATGCGGGCGAATTGGACGTAGCTGCGCGTGGGTTCGCCGGGATCGCTGAGGATGGGCTCGGTGGTGCCTTCGTGGACGATGACGTCGGCGGTGGGCTCGGTGGTTGTGGCCTCGCCGGTGACGTAGTTGATGAATTTGGCGGGCGTGTACTGGCCGGTGGCGTAGTCGAAGAGG
>Ga0302146_10001363_pt1 | contig 14326 bp, 10 predicted proteins | sample I_Bog_E3_1_FD_193578 | JGI IMG/M metagenome (GOLD analysis project Ga0302146, IMG submission 193578) | Peat permafrost microbial communities from Stordalen Mire near Abisko, Sweden - I_Bog_E3_3 | ecosystem: Environmental > Terrestrial > Soil > Wetlands > Peat | place: Sweden: Abisko, Stordalen...
CGAAATGGTGCAGAAGACGATGTTGGGGTTGAGGACGCGGAGGTCCTCGTAGCCCACGCCGCGCCGGGCCAGCGCGCCCGGGCGCATGGCCTCGATCACCACGTCGGCGCCGGTGGCCAGCTCCTTCAGAATGGCGACACCGGCTTCGGTGCGCAGGTCGAGGACCAGCGAGCGCTTGCCCCGGTTGAGATGGAGGTGCATGAGCGAGGTGCCCTCCACAATGGGCCACGTCATTTCGCGGATGTAGTCGCCGGCCGGCGGCTCGACCTTGATCACGTCCGCACCCAGGTCCACCAGCGCCGTCGTGATGGCGGCGGGGCCCAGGGCCGAACACTCAATGATGCGCAATCCGTGCAGTGGCGGCGTCGTCGCCATCGGACCTCCTGTCGTCAGTGCCGGATCGTAGTGGCCGCCGACGTGGGCACCCCGAGCCGGGTCTCGCCATACTGGGACCATGGAGACGGACACCCTGAATGACGCCCTGACCGTCTTTGCCGGCACTGCGCCCACCTACGGGGCCGTCGGACTGTCGAATCATGGCCCCATGGCCGCCGAGGCATTGGCGCACCTGGGTCGGCACGACGCCATTCCCGGCTGGGTGGCCCGCTACCGGACCCGGCTCGACGAGGCGCCGCCACCGGCCCGGCCCCTTTCGGAGGAGGACTGGCCGGCCGCGCTCGGGCAGCCCGACCGCTTTCCCGAGTGGCTCGCCCTCTTCGAGAGGGAGATCGCCGACCGGCCCGTCGCGGCCGTGGTGGGGGAGTGGGTGCCGCGGTTGCTCCCCGGCTCCGTCGGTGCCGCCACGCACGGGCTCATCCGTACGGGCCACGCGCTGCGCGGGTTCGGTGACGCCGACACGCCGCCGCGTCGCGTGGAGGTGGCCAACGGACTGGCCTTCTGGGCCTCGAGCTACGTGGAGCTTCCCGGCCCACCGCTGCTGATCGGGCACGAAGGCGTGGCCCAGGCGCTGGCCGACCTGCCCTATCTCCCCGAAGACGCGCCGCGCCCCAAGCTGATCAGTGACCGCGTGGCGGCGGTGGCCGACATCGCAGACGAGTTCGAGCAGGCGGTGGCGTCGCTGGGCTGGACGGGAGGCGCGGTGGACCTGCTCGACCAGTTGGCCACGGGTGGGTCGATGGCCTATCTGCGCAACGCCGACGCGGGTGGGGCGATCGGCCTTTTGCACGCGGTGACGTCGCCCTTGGCCTGCGAGCTGGTGCTGCCCTGGCTGGCCGAAGAGGATCGGGACGCCGCCCTGGGCTACGTCTGGCAGGCCGCGGCGGCCTTGCACGTCGCCTACGACGTCGACCGGACCGCTCCGCCCCCGACGGACGCGCCGCCGGCGCGGGAGGACCTGGTGGACCGGGCGGTGGCCTCCGGTGACGAACATGCCATAAAGCTGACCGAGGCGGCGCTGCGCACGTTCGGTCGCAGCGGTACCGGGGTGGTCCTGCTGGCCGCCGCCGACGCCTGCGCACGCCTCTGAGGCAGCCGGCCCGCGGCGCGCGGCGTCAGGTCCGTTGGTAGCTTCGCCGGATGGAATACCGCACACTCGGAAGAACCGGTCTCAAAGTCAGCCCACTCTGCCTGGGGGCGATGATGTTCGGGGCTTTCGGCAACACCGATCACGACGACTCCATCCGCATCATCCACGCCGCGCTCGATGCGGGCATCAACTTCGTGGACACCGCCGACGTCTACTCGTTCGGTGAGTCGGAGGAGATCGTCGGCAAGGCCCTGGCCCAGACCAAGCGACACAAGGTGGTGCTGGCCACGAAGGTGCACGGGCAAATGGGACAGGATCCCAACGCGCAGGGGAACTCGCGCCGTTGGATCATGGCCGCCTGCGACAACAGCCTGCGCCGGCTGGGCGTCGACTACATCGACATCTACCAGATCCACCGTCCATCTCCCGAGACCGACGTCGACGAGACGCTGGGCGCGCTGACCGACCTGGTGCGGGCCGGCAAGATCCGCTATTTCGGCAGCTCGACCTTCCCGGCCCACGAGATCGTCGAGGCCCAGTGGGTGGCCGAGCGCCGGGCCCGCGAGCGTTTCGTCACCGAGCAGCCGCCGTATTCCATTCTGGTCCGCAGTATTGAGAAGGACGTGCTGCCGACATGCCAGAAGTACGGCATGGGTGTGCTGTCGTGGAGCCCGCTGGCGGGGGGCTTCCTCTCGGGCGCCTTCGGGCCGGGCAAGGAGAACACCAGCCGGCGCGCCACCTTCCTGCCGCACCACTACGACATGGAGGTACCGGGGAACCGGGCCAAGCTCGAGGCGGTCACCCAACTGATCGACCTGGCCGACAGCGCCGGCCTGTCGCTCATTGAGCTCGCCCTCGGCTTCGTGCTCGAGCATCCGGGCGTGACGTCGCCCATCATCGGTCCCCGCACCATGGAGCACCTGCAATCACAGCTGCCGGCCCTCGAACTGCGTCTGAGCCCGCAGGTGCTCGACCGCATTGACGAAATCGTGGCGCCCGGAACCGACCTCAACGACACCGATGTCGGGTGGGTCCCCGCCGCCATCGCCGATCCGTCGCTGCGCCGCCGCCCCCGCTAGGAGGGTTCCAACAGCAAGCAGGCAGCCGAGGATCAGCCCTGGTGCGAGTTGAGTGCACGCGCCAGCTGCAGCGCTTCGGATCGGTTGAGGTTGCCGCTGAGTTCGCCGCGGCCGTCGAACGACGAGAAGGACGACTGCGTGGGTTGCATCAGCGGCGTCGCTTCCACCACTCCGTTCACTTCAATGCCGAGCATCTGGTGGAAGTTCTCGCTCGCCACCTTGTCCCACACGGCGGCGCCGGCGTCGGTCGTGGTGTAGTCCACGACCCATTGACCGGTTCGGCTTCGGGTCGCCGTGGCCTTGGCGATGGCGCGCCCGGACATTTCGGCCGGACCGAGCACGCAGCGCCCGTTCGGGATCCCATCGCATGCGCCACGGGCTCCGGGGAGGAGGACGGTCCGGGAGGCGTACCCAGGGCTGTGCACACTGGTCGAGGGATATGACCCGTACTGAGGATCGGCCGGCACGTTCCCACTGGAATACCCCTGGGCACCACCTTTCGGCATCACGTCCAGGTTGGATGCCGTGAGTTGCGAGCCGGCCGCACAGGCTGGGATGGGCTCGGTGCTGGTCGGCACCACCTCGCTCGGGCCACCCGCCGGCGCTGCGTACGGTGCGGCCAAGCAGAGGACGGGGCGGAAATACACCACGGCGCCGGCGGCGGCGGCGACGGGTTTCGAGTCCGCGCCCGTCTTCCCCCCGGCCGACGGCCCGCGCACGAGCAGCACGGCCGACAGGATCAGTGCGGCCAGGACGAGGGCGGCAATGACGGCACGCCCACCCCGGCGCCGATAGCGCGCCCGTTGGTGCTGGCGGGCTTCGGGGATCAGGACCTCCACCGACGGCGGCGACTCGATCGTCTCAGTCTTCATGGTGCTACTATGTATAGCATCATGTTGCGTGTCAAGGTCGACCGCTCCGAAGCGCTCACCCTCCACGACCAGGTGGCGGCCGAGCTCCGGCGCGCCATCGCAGCCGGTGAGGCCGCGCCGGGCGAACGTCTGCCGCCGGCGAAGGACCTGGCTGCCGTGCTCGGCGTCAATGCCAACACCGTGTTGCGGGCGCTCCGGCTCCTGCGCGACGAGGGCTTGCTCGAATTCAGGCGCGGCCGTGGGGTGACGGTGGCCGGAAGCCCCGAACGCGGTGCCGTGATCGAACGGACGAAGCAGCTCCTCGAGTTCGCCCGCTTCAACGGGTACAGGAAAGAGGACCTGATGGAGATGTTGGGCGAACTGCCGTAGCTCTCGCGCCGGCGGGCGGCCCGGTCGATCCGAACCGACACGGGACGATCGGGGTCATAGTTGTCCGTGCGGAACCTGCGCCTGGTGGTGGTGATGGTGGCGGTCGCCGCGGGCATCGCCGGCTGCGCCTCGCCGTCGGCCCACCAGACCGCTTCGCCAACGACGCCGATACAGCACGTGCCTCGGACCACCTCGCAACCACCGAGCACGGCCGGTTCGGGTGTGGCTCGTCCCGGCTGTGCGCAGGGTGCCGTCACCGTCACGGCCGCACCGGGTGGTCAAGCGACACCGATCTGCGTGACGGTCGGCGCACGCATTGTGCTGCGCGGTGGCAGTGCCGCCTCCGGCGGCACGTGGCCGGGGCCGGCGCACATCTCGAACCGCAGCGTCGTCACCCTCGTGTCGAGTCATTCGGCAGGGGCCAGCTACACGGGAGCGCTCAGGGCCGTCGCCGCGGGCACCGCGTCCGTCACCGTGCCCTTCGTGGCGGGCGCGGATGCCTGCAATCCCACGCCGTGCACGCCCGTACCCGGGGCGCCGTTGCGCTTCGTCGTGACCGTCGTGCGCTGAAGATCTGTGCGCCGAAGATCTGCAGGTTCGCCGACGGCTGCCTTGACTACGGTGTCGCCCACGAGGGGCTCGAGACGGGGGACGTGATCTGGTGCCGACGCGACGCGAGTTGCTCAAGGGTGGTGGTGGAGCGGTCCTGGCCGGCCTGGCGGGGTCCTCCGCCGGCGTCGACGTGCTGGGGTCGGGCACTCCCGCTGGTGCGTCAGAGTCACGGTTGGCTGCGTTGGAGCAGGCCCCCTCCTCGGTGCCCGGATTCCGGCCCGGCGGGCCGGGTCCTCTCTACTGGAGCACCTACGACTACGAGAACGTCTTGAACACCATCATCCCCGAGGCCGTGTGGAAGACCAACATCGACTGGGTGGCGGAGACCTTCCGTGACTACGGCTACACCATGGTCTGCACCGACGGGTGGATCGACAACACCCAGAAGGTCACGAAGCACGGCTACATCGTCAGCCAGGCCGACGACTGGGAGCACAGTTGGGCCTGGTGGGCCAAGTACCTGCAGTCCAAGGGAATGCAGCTCGGCGTCTACTACAACCCACTGTGGGTCACGAAGTCGGCTGTCACCGACCCGTCCGTCACCGTTGCCGGGCGCCCTGACGTCAAGGTGGCCGACATCGTCAACCCGAACGACTACTTCGATGGCGGTGGGCAGCTGCAGTGGGTGGACACCACCCGCGACGGTGCCGAGGAGTACGTCAAGGGCTACGTGTCGTACTTCCGCGAGCTGGGTGCGGTCTTCCTCCGCATCGACTTCCTCGCCTACTACGAGACCGGATTCGACCAGAACGACGGCACGGTGGGCGTCAACCACGGCCGCGACGGCTACGTGCGGGCGCTCCAGTGGATGCGCGAGGCCGCGGGGGACATGCAGCTCAGCCTCGTCCTGCCCAACCTGTTCGACCACGGGTCCGCCGAACGCCAGTACGGCGACCTCATCCGCATCGACAACGATGCCGGCTTCGGCACGTGGTTCACCTTCAGCGGCGGCCGCGAGACCTGGCAGCCCGAGTGGTCCCAGTGGAACAACCCGTTCATGGGCTTCACCGGGTTCGCCGATATTTCCGGGCGCGGTCAGGTCATTCTCGATGGCGACCCGCTGATCATGCGGACGTTCAGCCGCGACGAAGAGCGCCAGAGCGCCATCAACCTCTTCACCATGGCCGGCGCCGCCATCGCCATCACGGATCATGTGGACACCATCGCCGACAATGCCCACGTCTTCCAGAACCGCGAGGTGCTGGCTCTGCGGAAGCAGGGACTGGTGGGCAAGCCTGTCTTCAACAACAGCCATGCGCTCGACTACGACCCCACCAGCCGCGACCCGGAGCGCTGGATCGGCCAGCTGCCCGACGGATCCTGGGCGGTCGCCCTGTTCAACCGCTCGGATGCCGCCGCGTCCAGGTCGATCACCTTCGCAGACCTTCTCGGTTTCAGCGGTACGGCGGCGGTGCGCGACCTCTGGGCCCATCAGGATCTGGGGTCCATGACCGGCTACCAGGTCGACCTGGGGCCGCACGCGTCGGTGCTCCTGTCGGTCGTGCCGCAGGGCAGCGTGCACTACCAAGCCGAGGTGGGCGCCTGGGCGGGTTCGGCCCGCTTCGAGAACACCTTCGGTGGCCACGAGGGGATGGGCTACGTCACCGACCTCGAGAACGTGGGGAGCAGCGTGGCCCTCGGCATCGCCGTCCCGAAGGCCGGGAGCCGGCGCCTCAGCTGCCGCGTGGCCAACTCCACCGGGAGCCCGTCCGCCCTCACCGTGCGCGCGCTCCATCCCGAGACCGGCCAGGTGCACGGCTCCACCGTCCTCCATGTGCCGAGCACGCCGGCGTGGAGCTCGTGGCAGACCGTGCCGGTCACGCTCACCATGGCGGCGGGCACCAACCTTGTCGTCCTCAGCGTGGAGGCGCCCGACCAGGGCGGCGTCAACCTCGACTACGTCGCCCTGGCCTGAACCGCTCCCGTCGGACGCAGCTCGAGGGCGGCGCGGCGACCGGCCCGGTTCAGCCCGCAGTGAGCCTTGCTAAGTTCTCCGCCGGAGGGGTCGGAAGCTCAGGGCCGGGGGATTGGCGATGAGGCAGTTGGGTTGGGGCGTACGGCCGCGGATCGGCCGGCTGGTCATGGCCGCCATGGCGATGACGGCAGTGACGGTGGGGATCGGAGCGGTGCAGGCGTCACCCGACGCCGCCGCGGCCAACCCGCCGACGGCCATCACGGGCTCGTTTGCCGCCACCGGCTTCTTCCACGTGGCCCAGGCCTCGGACGGGCGGTGGTGGTTCGTCGACCCGTCGGGGAAGCCCTTCTATTCGACCGGCATCGACCACGTGTCGATCAGCCCTGATGTCGACGTGACCACGGGGAAGTGCCCGTATTGCCAGGCCATCGCCGGCGTCTATCCGAGCACGGCCGCCTGGGCCACAGCCACCGTCGCCCAGCTACGCTCCTGGGGCTTCAACACCATGGGCGACTACTCGGACACGTCGACCTTCGCGCCGTTGATGCCCTATACGGTCCAGCTCTCCATGGCCAGTGGCAACGACTGGTTCGCGCCGTCGTTCGTCACCCACGCCGATGCGGTGGCGGCTTCGCAGGTGGCGCCGCTCGCCGACGACCCCAATCTCATCGGCTACTACACCGACAGCGAATTGCCGTGGGGCCCCAACGAGGACAACAGCCAGTCGCTGCTGAACCAGTACCTCGCGCTGCCGGCCGGGTCCCCGGGGTACCTGGAGGCCCAGCAGTACATCGGCAATCCGAGCGGCTTCACCACCGCCCTGGCCACGCGCTACTTCTCGGTGACCTCCACCGCGCTGCACGCCTACGATCCGAACCACCTGAACCTGGGCGTCAAAGTGGAGTCGAACGACGTTCCACCCGAACTGCTCGAAGTGGCCAGCCAGTACGTCGACGTCTTCAGCATCGACGATTACGCGCTCCAGCCCGGTTATGCCGCCATTCCTGTCAGGACCTGGAACTACCTGCCCGTCGAGGCGAACTTCGCCAACTTCGAGGCGCTGGTGCACAAGCCGCTGCTCATCGCCGAGTACTCGTTCCGGGCCACCACCCCCACGACGCCCAATACGGTGCCGTCCATTCTGGCCACCTACCCCGATCAGGCGACCCGGGCCGCGGCGTACACCAACTACATCGGCACCATGGTCCAGACGGCGCCGTGGTTGGTCGGGGACCACTGGTTCGAGTACGTGGACGAGCCCCAAGGTGGTCGCTTCGACGGGGAGAACAACGACTTCGGGATCGTGTCGACCGCCAATGTCCCCTACGCGGACATGGTGCAGGCCATGTCGCTGATGCATGCCGCCACGCCCGACAAGGCCGTCAATGCGGGTGCCGAATGCGACTCGTGGTCAGCCACCGCCAACGGCACCACCTGCACGGCCGACATGCCGGCCCTGGCCGAGCCGCTCACCGTCACGACGACCTCACTGCCGACGGCAGATTTCCAGTTGCCGTACTCGCAGGCGGTCGTCGTCGGGGGGGGCACGCCCGGCTACACCTTCAGCACGCAGGGCCAGTTCCCACCGGGCCTCAGTCTCGACCCGCACACGGGCCTGCTCTCGGGGACGCCGACCTCACTCGGTCTGTTCAATTTCAGCGTGCAGGTTACGGACTCCTCCAGTCCGACGGGCACCACGTCGGTGCCGCTCAGTCTCGACGTGGTGCAGACCCCGCTGTCCGATCCGGTGCCGACCCTGACCTCCATCACCCCGGCGCTGGGCGGCGGCTCGGGCGGTGGGACGATCACCATTGACGGGACCGGATTCACCCAGGGACTGGCCGGGCCGACGACGGTGGCCTTCGGCTCGGTGCCGGCGACCAACGTGGTGGTCAACGCGGCCGGCACGCAGCTGACCGCCACCGTCCCCCCGGCCACCGCCAACGGGACGGTCGCCGTTGCCGTGACGACGCCCGGGGGCAGTACGGCCCTGAGCGCGGCCGACCTCTACACCTACTTCTTCGCCCAGCCTTCGGTCAGCGCCGTCTCGCCGCCGAGCGGCCCGGTCGGCGGGGGCACCGCGGTCGCCCTCACCGGGAATGCGTTCCTCGGCGCCACCGCGGTGAAGTTCGGTGGGAACCCGGCCAATTTCGTCGTGAACTCGAATACCTCCATCACGGCCACCGCACCGGCGGGCACCGGCGGCACCCGGGTCGACATCACGGTCAGCGGGCCGGGGGGGACGAGCAGCCTGAGCACAGCCGATCAGTTCACCTACGGACCGATCGTCAGTGGTGTCAGCCCCAACACCGGCCCGCAACAGGGCGGGACGACTGTGGCAATCAGAGGCGCCGGCTTCAGCGGCGCCACCGTGGTGGACTTCGGATCGATTCCGGCCACCAGGTTCACCGTGAACTCGGCCACCCTCATTACCGCCACCAGCCCGGCCGGCACCCCGGCCACGGTGGCCGTGACGGTGACGGCCCCGGGCGGCACCTCACCGTCGACGACGGCCGATCTGTTCACCTACATCGCCCCGGCCCCGACGGTCAGCGCACTCTCCCCGTCGAGCGGGCCGGCCGCCGGCGGCACCGTGGTGACGATTTCCGGGTCATCGTTCGCAGGCGCCACGACCGTCAGCTTCGGGGGGATTCCCGCCACTGCCTTCACGGTGAACTCGACCACGTCCATCAGCGCCACGGCACCGCCCGGCACACCGACGTCCGTCGTCGGTGTCACGGTCACCGGTCCCGGCGGGACCAGCACGGTCACCGCGAGCGACAGCTACACCTACGGGCCGCTCGTCACCGCGGTGTCGCCGAACTCGGGGAGCCACCTGGGCCGGACCACCGTCACCATCAAGGGGGTGGGGTTGACCGGCGCCACCGCGGTCAACTTCGGGACGACCGCGGTGACGTCGGGGTTCACGGTGAACAACACGGGGACGCAGATCACGCTGGCCGCTCCGGCGGGCGTGGCCGGGACGGTGAACATCACGGTGACGGTCGGTGGCACCACGACCACCGTCGGACCGTTGGATCAGTACACCTACTTCTGAGCTGACGCATCGCGCGTCAGGAGGGACCGAGCAAGGGTTGCAACGACGCGCCGGCCAATCGTCCGGCCTCCTCCGGATTCAGGGCAGAAAGGACGTCGGAGAACACCTCGACCCCGACCGGTGCCGTAGTGCCGGTGGCCCCGAGATCGGCCAGCAAGGTGGGGAGGGGGAGCTCGCCGTCGCCCGGTAGCAGCCGTTCGTGCAGCGTGGCGTGGAGCGGATCAGCCTCGGGTGTCGCCGGCGCGTCGCACAGCTGGATCCCGAGGATGGACGAGCCCGGGATGGAGCGCAGGAGCGCGCCGTCGGGATCGCTGCGAAAGTAGTGCCAGGCATCGAGCATGAGGCCACCGTTGGGCCGGTCGGCTGCACTGACCACCTGCCAGGCCGTCGCCAGGTCGGGGATGCGCGACCACGGCAGGAACTCCAGGTGGACGAGGAGGCCGTGGTCGGCGGCCCGGTCGCACAGCCCGGCGAAGGCCAGCGCCGCCTCGTCGAGGGACCACGGGCCTCCGAAGACGTCGACGGCGTTGAGCGAGCGCGCCCCGACCGCGTCGGCGACGGCGAACAACTCGGGCTCGGCGTAGCCGAAGATCTGCTCGGGGTCGTGGGCGGGCGGAATGTGGATGTCGGAGGCGCCCGGAAGCCACCACCAAGCGGGGTCGAGCTCGCCCACCGACAAGCCGTGATCCTGGAGCAGCAGGCGGATGTCCTGGTCGTCGAGACCTTCATCGCGGGCCACCCGGTAGTCCCGGCCCCAGAGCGAAAGGCCCGAGAAGCCGCCGGCCCCGGCTGCCGCCACCCGCTCCCGGAAGGAGATGCCGGGCCGGAGCGTGCCCGAGCAGAGCACGGTGTCGCCCGCGCCGAGCGTCATCGGCCGGTCCAGGGGGTGTCGTGTGGGACGGGCCACGGCGGACGTCGGCGACTGGTCACTACTGTTCCCTTCGTGTCCGAGAACGGTACCGGAGCCGAGTCCGGAGCCCACGAGAGGGCGGGCCGGCGTGCCTAGGCTCGTGCTGCTCGACGCCACCGTCCTGGACGCCGACGGCGCCCGCCCCGGTACCGCCGTGGTGATCGAGGATCGCCGCATCACCACCGTCCGCCCCGGCGGCTCCGTGCAGACCGGGCCCGAGGACCGCGTGGTGGATGTCGGTGGTCGCACCGTCATGCCGGGCATGGTGAGCAGCCATTTCCACGCCACCTACAACGAGCTCGGTTCCAAGACCGCCCCGTTCGGGCTCGAGGAGCCACCGGCCCTGCAAGCCGTGCGGGCGGCCCACCACCTGGAGCTGCTGCTGCGCAGCGGCTTCACAGGAGCCGTGAGTGCGGGCGCCCCCTTTGCCATCGACGCCTCCATGAAGGCGGCCATCGCGGAGGGTCTCTTCCCCGGCCCCCGGCTCATGGCGGGCAGTCGGGACGTCAGCACGACGGGGCACGCCGGCGACAAGAGCTTCCCGTGGTACTGGGACGTCGGCGCCCGCGGAGCCATCCATCGCGCCGACGGCCCTGACGGCTTCCGGCTCGCCGTGCGCGAGGAGATCAAGCAGGGCGCCGAAATCATCAAAATGTTCGTGACGGGCGGGCACGGCACGGTGGCGCCCAGCGAGCAGACGGAAATGACGCCGGGCGAAATCACGGCGGGGATCGAAGCGGCGCACCAGCGCGGGGTGCTCGTCCGCGGCCACATCGCCAACCGTGACGCCATCCACATGGCACTCGACGCCGGCATTGACGTCATCGACCATGGCGACGGGCTCGACGCCATGGCCATTGAGCGCATGGTCGAGCTGGGCACGTTCCTCGTTCCGAGCCAGCTCTTCCCGGTCCGCTTCGCCCAACTGATGGGCGGAGGTGGCCTGGGCTTCACCGCTGCCATGTCCGAGGACATCGCACGCTCGCTCGCCATACTGCCCAAGGTGAACGAGGCCGGGGTGAAGCTGCTCTGCGGCGACGATTACGGCGCCATCAGCCTGCCCCACGGGCGCTACGCCGACGAGCTCGAGTTCTACGTGAAGGAGGCGGGGATTCCGCCCCTCGACGTGATCCGTTGGGCCACCCGCAACGGGGCCGAGCTCATGGGCCGGGCCCACGAGCTCGGGTCGGTGCGCGAGGGCTACCTGGCCGACCTGCTCGTGGTCGATGGCGACCCCCTGGCCGACATCGCCGTCCTGCAGGATCAGGCCAAGCTGCTGGCCATCATGAAGGGCGGCACGCTGGTGCGGGACGACCTCGGAGCGCTCGCCGTCGCCGAGAACCACTAGCCGCGACGCAGGGAGCCGCAGCATGCCGGACCTCCGGCGATGCGGGTTATCGGGCGAGTGTCGCGTGGCGCAGGTGCAACGACCGGCAGGCGTCGCGCACGCCGGGACTGACATCCCGGGACGACACGAGCACCCTGGCGTCGAGGTACTCGGCTGCGGCGACGGGTTCCGGACCCAGAGTTGACAAGCCACGATGTTCTGCGACGAGTTGACCCATCCTCCAGACCAGCGCGCGCATCGGCACAACCTCGAACTCGTCAAGCAATGCCACTAAGGCAGCAATGAGGGCGCCGCGTTCGTCCCGGTCCCAACCGCCGAGTAAGGCTCCACCCTGCCGGCCAGCCGCGCTCTTGCACAGACGGGTGAAAAAGAGGTTCGTCGTCGCCAAGCTGTCGTGCCGGATGGCTTGTCTGAGCGCTGCATCGGGACCAGCGATCCAGTCACGAAGAAGGTGGTCGTCGAGTAGGACCATCAGCTGCGCAGATCGGGATCATCCTCAACGGCGACGGCCCGGTAGTGCGCCTCGGCGGGAAGAAGCTCGTCGACCAGACGGCCGCGGTATCCGGCAGGAAGGGTGAGAGGACTCCAAAACCCAGGTCGAGAACGTCCACCCTGCCACCCTTCTCAAGGTGCCATCGCCGCCGAACGGCAGCAGGGAGGCTCATTTGGCCAGATGTGGAGACCTTGAACTTCTCTGCGGGAGCCACTGTGCGACCTCCTACTTGGTAAACCCACTCCTTGACCAAGTGCAGACCCGTCTCTGCCCCATGAGGCCGGCCATTCTGGTGTCGGCCCGGCAAGCGCAGGCGTCAGGTCGAGATGGTCACGCTGTCGATGTTCAGGCCGCCGACGTCGCCTGCGCCGAAGCTCGTGGTGATGAAGTTCGTGCCTTCGGCGAGCGTGAGGGCAACCCGAACGTCGTGCCAGTGTGACCAGTCCCGGGAGGCCGCCACTTCCAAGCGGCCGACGCTGTGCGTCTTCCCGGATTCGGGATCGTGCGCGCTCACGGTCAGGCTGGCGGGCTTTCCCGTTCCGTTGGCCACCCTGAAGATGCAGTCGTGACTGCCCGCGTGCGGGATCGCGATGGCCAAGGTGAGGCTGCTGCCCAGCGTGTCGAGGCCGGTCACGTAGCCCATCCCGGAGTGTCCGTTGAAGGTGTTCTCGAAATGAGCGCCGCCCGACCAACCGCCGACATCTGCCTGGTGACGGATGGCCTCCAACGGTGTCACCTTGACGAGTGACGAACCGTGCGGGCCGAGGGAGGTTGTCCAGCTGGTCAAGGTTCCGACATCCTCATGCGCCCAGAGGTCGCGCACCCGAGCCGGACGGGTCAGCCCCAGTACGTCTGCGAAGTCGACGGTCCGGCTCACCTCGGTGGCGGCGTCGGCGCGATTGAAAAGGGCGACGACCCAGTCCCCGTTGGGCAGTTGGGCGACCCAGCGCTCCGAATCCCGGCTCGCCTGGTCCCAGTCGTAGGAATGACTGTTCAGATACACCGGCTTGCCGACCAGACCGGCTTGACGGAGGTCGAGGATTTCCTCATTTTTGTAGAAGGAGGCATGGGAACCGATGGTGTCGTACTGGTCCGCAATGGCGATGGCGGCGCCTGCCATCACGAACAGGTTGATGGCGGACTGGCGATCGATGTCGTGCTGATAGGAGCTGATGGTGAGAGGGTCTCCGTCGAGAATGACCTGACCCGGACCGGACACGTCCGAGAATCCCGTGAAGCCTTGAAACGGGTTCTGCCATTGCGACCAGATCGGTTGCCACGTTTCCCGCAGCCCGCTCAGGAGTAACCACGTTCCGAAGCTGGCGTCATTGTCGATCCGGATCAGGTCACCGTATTGGCGCTCCGCCTCGGCGTGCTGCAAGAGGTTGGGCATGACCAAGATCACCTGGAGCTTGTCGGTGGCCGCTTCGGCGATCCACCGGAGCGCATTGATGTAACTGTCGCGGCCGTGCGCGACTCCGATGGTGCCCTCGCTCTGGTCAAATCCAGTCTCGTAGTAGCTCAGAAAATCGATGCGAAGGTAGACCGCGCCGAGGTTGGCGAAATACTCGACGTAGCCCTTGACGTACTCTTCGGCGCCGTCCTTCGTGGCGTCCACCCACTGCAGCTGGCCTCCCGGGTCGAACCAGTCACCAGGGTTGACGATGTCAGCCACGGCGATGTCCGGGCGACCGGCGACGCGGATGGAGCGGTCCGATACGGCCGACTTCGTCACCCAGAGCGGGTTGTAATAGACGCCGAGGTGCATGCCACGCGCTTCGAGGTAGTCGGCCCACCAACCCCAGTCGTGCTCCCAGCCGTTGAGGCTCTTGATGTAGCCGTGTGAGGTCACGGCCTGGTCGGCGTCGATCCAGCCGTCGGTGCAGGCCATGCGGTAGCCGTACGGGGCAAGCTCCTCCGCGATCCAGTCGACGTTGGCCTTCCAGACCGATTCAGGGATCTGGACACCCATTGCGTTGTTATAGCCGTACGTGCTCCAGTAGAGGGGGCCCGGTCCGCCCTTGTGGAAGGGCTTCATGATGGTGTCGGGAACTTCGGTGGCCGTGAGCGCGGTATCGGCTGTCACCCCGCGCTGCTCCGCCGTGGACGCGGCACTCACTGAAGGCGACATGAGCGATGCGCCGGTAAGCCCGCCGGCGGCCATGGCCCCGCCCGCCTTCAATA
>Ga0302146_10001371_pt1 | contig 14287 bp, 13 predicted proteins | sample I_Bog_E3_1_FD_193578 | JGI IMG/M metagenome (GOLD analysis project Ga0302146, IMG submission 193578) | Peat permafrost microbial communities from Stordalen Mire near Abisko, Sweden - I_Bog_E3_3 | ecosystem: Environmental > Terrestrial > Soil > Wetlands > Peat | place: Sweden: Abisko, Stordalen...
TTGCTGTTTGCCGGAAACTCGCTCCGAGCAGGTTCATTCGCACGGCGGATGAGCTGATGGTGGGCTGCAGCTCCTTCGGGTCGGCCGAGTCACGCTTGGCCGGCGTAATCTTGTTCATCTGCAGCACGGCGTCAGTACCGGCGAGATATAGCGTGTACTCCGGCCCGCGCGCCAACCACTGTACTTCGCTCGATGTCTGGCCGCGATTTGGTTCAAAACTCAACGGCAGCTGGCCGTAGTGGATTCTTGCCTGGGTTGACGGCGCAGCCTTCGCGGAGGAAGGCACATTGGCTGCACTCGTCTGGCCATACGTGGCAAGGCCGAGTGAAGCTAACCAGAGAGCAGCGACGAGTTTGATTGCATTGCGAGCGTTCACGGGAATCTCCTGCATGGTTCGCGCTATTCAGCGAGAAACTGCATCAGGTGCCCGATGAAATTTTCAGAATTTTGCTTGCGCCCACAGATTCCACACTTCTCGATCGCGCTACTTTGCCGCCAGCCTGGCTTGGATATCGATTAGCAGCTTATGGGCTTCAGCATTCATCAGCTTCGCGCCTGGAGAGAATCCATTGGCGAGTAATCTGTCGGCGATCTCAGCGTGTGGCAAGGCTTCCTGATCGCGATGCTGCCCGAACAGCGCCTGACCCCAAAGAAGGTGCGATGCGCCGAACCGCCGGTCGGTTGGCGCAACCCGTCCCGTCTGAACAGCGACCAGTTCCGTAGCCACTTTCTCGCCATCCTTGAAGTGCCCCGTATCGATATATGCCCGGCAGAGAAAGTACAGCGGCTCGGCCAGATCAGGGCTGGTGCCCCGCAGCTTCCTCCACGTGGGCATTGACGCTTCCATCATTGGCAAGGCCTCTTTGGCCCTTCCGAGCTTCATCAGGGCGCCGGCCATATACTCCTGCTCCGTGAGTGCTCCGCTGCCATCCGGGCCGGAACACTGCGCGTAACCGTCATAGGCGCGTTGATAGATGGGGAGGCTCGCCGTGACATCTCCTCGCATTTCAGTCACGTAAGCAAGATCTCCGTAGACCTCCGATTGATCACACAAGGCGAGAGGATCCTGACCGTAGACCTGGAGTGCATCCTTAAAAGCTCGCTCGGCCTCATCCAGATGACCTCGTAACTCAAGATCCTCGCCCATCATGTAGAGAGCATCGGCACACTCGCGTGAGGAGAGATCGTTGTCCCGGCACTCCTTCACCGCAAACTTCAGCAGGCGCAAATTCTCATCGCTCTGATAACCATTGTCATCGCGGTTCCACGCATAGAAGATCGCGCTCCAAACACGAACGGCTGCAGGCACACCAGGCTTGCGCGACAGTTCCAACGCGTGCGCAGTAAGTTTCTCGCCGGCGTCCATCTGCCCTTGCAGGTAAGCGATGTTTCCGGAGAATGCTTCCGACTCAGCTTCCTTAGGAATGTCGTTTGCAGCCTTTGCGCTCGCAATGGTCTGGGTAAGAACCGCCTGGGCGCTCTCCAGGTCGCCGTTCTCATACATTGATTCGGCAAGTCCCATCTCCGCCTCCCGCAGATCGGCAGGGTCTTTGATGTACTCAGGCAGCACCTTCACGCCAAGCTTCAGAAACTCAGGTACTGTGGCTGCAGGCTTGCCGGTGTAATTTGAGTTCGCCAGCTTGAAGAGTCTGTACATGAAAGTCTGCATGCGCAGTGCCCGCTGACCTTCGAGAACCGCCTGCTCCTGGCGCCACCCCGCATAGGCTGCACTGGCCAGTAAGATGCTCGCTACCAGGAGTGTTGCCGCCACTGCCCCTCGATGACGACGCACGTATTTGCCTAATCGATAGAACGTCGTCTGCGGCCGGGCGAGCACCGGCCTCCCGCTGAGATAACGCTTGATGTCCCCTGTCAGCAAATCGATCGCTGGATAGCGATCCTTGGGCCTTGGGTTCAGGCACTTCTGGGCAATCGTCGCCAAATCGCCAGTCAATAACTGGCGCAGCCGGTTCCTCGCGAGTCCGCGCTGTTCGGCCGCTGCGCTGGTCACTGCATCCGGCAGCCGTTCGGGCTCCTGTTCCCGGATGGCCCGCTCAATCATCGCCGCCACGGACGCGCTTTGGCCGGGTCTCGTTCCCGCAAGCAATTCAAACAGCACGGCGCCGAGTGCGTAAATGTCGCAGGATGTCGTAACCGGTTCGTTCCGCAGTTGCTCGGGACTGGCGTAAGCCGGTGTGGCCATGACGGTGGTCGTCAACAGGCTGTCCGGCTGGATCAACTTGGAGGTTCCGAAGTCCAGCAACTTTACGGTTCCGTCAGAGGTGACAAGAATATTGGACGGCTTCAGATCGAGGTGCACCACCAGGTTCCGGTGCGCATAGGCCACCGCATCGCACACGCGAATAAACAGTTGCAGGCGTTCGGCAATTCCCAGCTTGCGCTCATCGCAGTAAGCATCCAGATGGACACCGTCTACAAATTCCATCACGAGATACGGCTGTCCTCGATCACTCAGGCCGGCATCCAGCATGCGCGTGATGTTGGGATGATCCAGAGAGGCTAGAATATGCTCTTCGCGGTGAAACCGTTCAATGAACGCGGGACCCCCCGAGTGCGGGGCCAGAACCTTCAAAGCGGAGCGCTGCAATGCGCCGCCAACCATGCGCTCCACCAGGTAAACAGCGCCGATGCCGCCAGTCCCAAGGTGCTTGATCAGCGTGTAAGGCCCAATCTTGCCAGTCAGGTCGGGAACTTCAGGTGCCCCGTGCTCCGCTTCTTCTCTGCTTGACGCTTTGAGAATACCAATCGCCCGGCGGCACAACTCCGCATCCGGACACCGCTCGGCCAGTACCCGTTCACGCTCTGCTGCGGGCGTTGCTTCGGCGAGATGGAACAAATCCTGAAGCAATTGCCAGTTGTCCGCGTCCTGTGCCATGACCCTCACTTCCGGTTGGCGCGAAGCAGAGAATAAATGTGTCACGTCCTAGGCCGAGTGGAGACGGTCGTAGAGCCAACCACGCACAAATCTCAAATCCCGATCCACCGTTGCCTTTGAGGTATTCAGCAGCTCCGCCGTCTCTTCCGCCGAGAACCCCAGAAAGAATCGCAGCTCGACCATTCTGCACTTGCGAGGATCCAGTTGCTCCAGCTCTTCCAGTATGCGGTCCAAGTCCATTAACTCGACGGGTTTGGCATCAATCCAGGCCAGGTCCGGGTGGAGTGGAACGGGAATCCCGCCGTCGCGTTTTTGTCTTCCTTCGGAACGGGCCTGATCTATCAGGACCCGGCGCATGAGTCGCGCAGAAAGACTGTAGAAGTGTTCGCGGTCTTCAAATCTTAGGCTGCGCTGCCGAATCAGTTTTAGAAACAGTTCATTGACCACGCTGGTCGGCTGCAGCAAGTTCTCTGGCCGCTCTCCACGAAAGAGTGAGCCGGCGATCTTCTTCAAATGCGGATACACGAGTTCGAAAAGGTGCTCAGTAGCGGAGGGATCCCCCGCACTCCAATCGCGGAGAAGCAACGTGATCTCACCCGGTTGCGTCATGAAGGGAGCACCTGCATCGAAGTATAGACAATCTGAAGCACTTTTAGGGTATTGCAAATCGAAGTTGGGCTTATCTTGGTCAGAATAATTCCGTCTTTATAGGAGCCGGGCACGCGCTCGTCGTCGAGTTTGATGAACTCCAGCGAGGAGAACCAGCAGTTTGGTAGTGCCCAATGTTCTGGATTGATGCGAATTCGCCAAGTCACTCATCGAGGCCCGAGAGCTACTCAATCGGCTTATCGCGAATTGAGGTGTTCCGAATCGAATGCATCTGCAGCTTACAGCAATCCAGGGAATGACCTGAGCATGAGGCCTGCCACTACTGCCGGTTGAAAGTCTTGGAATGATCGTCTATTCGATGAAGGAGTTGGCGTGTGCTGGCCACAGGTCGGCGCGCCCACTCAGCCACGTGGTCATCGCCGCTGTCCGCTCTTATCGGTGGCAGGCGAGACTGCAGGCATCGAAAGAGCAAGTGGCGCGACCGAAAGAACAGCCTAAATCGGTTCCCAATGAGCATCGGATTTCATCGTCAGTCGTGCTGTCCAGCAATACTCATAATCCCGGTCTAGGCCAAACAATATCCACGGCCTGATCGAGGGTTCATTTTCGTATTACCTATACCAGGGGCTTAACTTGACCTCAAAACAGCAATTCTTGTTTCATAACTATCAAGACTTGGCAGGGAAAACACGTTACCCACCCAATCTGACCCTGTTTTGATGTACCGTGACTTGACAATGCGACACATGAGTTTCCCACAAAATTCAGGGCCGAAAAACGGCGTCGAAAGCAGGCGAAAAAGTGTGCCTTCCGAGTTAGCCACAGACATACCGGATAACCCCTTCCAGCAACCACTGAACAGAGACCAGGAGCCAGACCGTTTGCGCGTGTGAGCGAGGTTTCTGTTGTGGTTCAGGATGGAGAGACCTGGTTTTATATCTGTTGTTCCGCATCGCATGCTGGGGCATCTCCTGTTTTGGAAATGTTGCACCGGAACCTTGAATCCGCCCGTCCCGCTTCCTGCGGCGATTCTCGAGGCGCCCAAGGGTTCGAGGACGACCTCGATTTATGGTGACGAGGACGATTTCCTGTTTCCGTTCATCCAAAAGATGGGCAAGCAGACACTACAACCTGAGATGATCCTCCGGCGCCATATCCGCCCGGCCTTGAAGCCGCTGGGCCTAACGAAACGCATCTCCTGGCACTCGGTCCAGCATCCCTTGGCAAACCTGCTCCGGCAAAACGGCGTGGATGTAAAAGTAGCCCAGGAACTGCTTCGGCATGCCAATAGCCGGATCACTCTGGAGATATATCAGCAGTCGGTAACCGAGGAAAGGAGGGCCGCCCAAGCACTTGTATTTAACGGATTGTTGAGGGGATCAAATCCTCAGCACCCTAAAACACCCTAATTGCGACCTGAAAGAAGAGGTGATCCCAGTAAGTTCTTTATTTTATATAAGATATGGTAGGCACGATTGGATTCGAACCAACGACCTCTTCCGTGTCAAGAAATGCCACGAATCGCATGTTGTTGACGGTGCAATAGTTATAAACCGGCACAACCGGCAAAAACGGCCCTCTGGGCGGTATTTGCGACAAAAATGCGACAAACTTTTTACGGGCCTTTGGGCTGGCTGTGTGGGACCAGCCCGAAGAATATCGGTCAAATCGCACTTGCTGAAGGAGCCCTCCAAAGTACTTGGAGGTTTGCCTGTATCTGGATAGAATAGTCGGAGAACATATGCAATCTCCGAGGAATATATCCGACGCCGCACAAACGCCCGAGCCGGGCGCGATGAACCGTGCCATCGGCGTCTTCAAGAAAAGCGGCGGCATCCTCAATACAAAACGCGCTGTCGAACTGGGCGTGCACCCTCGGGAACTCTATGCGCTTCGAGACGCGGGGAAACTGGAGCGGCTCGAACGGGGGCTTTACCGACTTGCTAACGCGAAGCCATTGGGCAACCCGGATCTGGTGACGGTCTCGCACAAGGTGCCGAAGGGGGTTGTTTGCCTTATCTCGGCGCTGGCGTTCCACCGACTCACAACACAGATTCCGCACGCCGTTTATCTTGCGATTCCGGCTAACGACCAGGCCCCTGCGATGCAATATCCGCCGCTACGCATCTTCTGGTATTCCAAGCCGGTTTATGAAAGCGGCATCGAGGAAGTGACGCTGGACGGAACTCCGGTGCGCGTCTACTCTGCCGAGAAGACGCTGGCAGATTGCTTCAAGTACCGCAATAAACTCGGCATCGATGTATGCACGGAAGCACTGAATCTCTACCGGCAGCATGGACGCATGAGGCTCGATCAGATTGAGCAGTTCGCAAAAGTATGCCGCGTTGAACGTGTCATGCGGCCTTACCTGGAGGCGATTCTTTGACGGCATCCGTGGTCAAAAACATGGGCGCTTCTGTTCGGCAGCGTCTGCTGAATTATGCGAAGGCGAACAACCGGCCCTTTGCCGAGGTGCTTCAGTATTACGCGATGGAGCGCTTTCTCTACCGCCTATCGGTTTCTCCACACGCCAGCAAATTCCTGTTGAAGGGAGCTCTGCTGTTGACGGCGTGGCGTGCACCCATGTCTAGGCCGACAATGGATATTGACCTCCTGGGTAGAACCAGCAATGAGGTAGACGACATTGTGAACTTATTGAAGGAAGTTGCCCAAGTCGATGTTCCCGATGATGGCATCAACTTTGATCTTGATTCATTTGCCGGATCGGTAATTCGGGAGGACGCCGATTACTCTGGAGTTCGTACTGTGTTCACGGGCCATCTCAATGCGGCCCGTGTGACCATGCAGATCGATATTGGATTCGGCGATGTGGTGACGCCAGAACCGGAGCGGCTTGCCTATCCCACGATTTTGGACTTTCCCGCGCCTGCGCTGCTTGGCTACACCCGCGAGACGGTTATCGCTGAAAAGCTGGAAGCGCTTGTCCAGCTTCGTATGCTGAACAGCCGTATGAAGGACTACTTCGACATTTGGATTCTTCTACGCCATCCAGAACTTGACCTGATTGTGCTTCGCGCAGCTATCGAGCGAACCTTCAAGAATCGGAAGATGGAAATCGATGCCACGCCGGTTGGTCTCTCGCCGCAATTCGGCACCGATTCAGCAAAGCAAACACAGTGGCGGGCATTTCTGAAACGCTCCGCATTGAAGGATGCTCCAGATCAGCTTTCCGTAGTAGTCGAAGAATTGCGCGCGTATTTCGAGCCAATCTTTACGAGTCTCGCCTGATATGTTCTGCACGGTAGCAACATATTTCTGGCGGATAGGCTTTTTATAGCGGTCTATCGGGAAAAATCAGAAAACAAATCGCCGGGCGTAACCGAGAGCGCCTTCGCCAGCTTTACGATGTTCTCCAGGGCAACGTTTCGCTCACCGCGCTCGACGCCGCCGACGTAATTCCGATGCAGTCCGGCGCGCTCTGCCAGTTCCTCCTGTGAATAGCCCCGCTCGTCCCGGAGTTGCCGCAACCTAGAGCCAAATCGAGACTTAACGGAGTGTGGGGCCACATCTCCATGCTCGGAGGCTGACCACTATGCGTCTACACACGATGAGTGTGATAATGTCCTGGTTGAAGTTGCCTTCGATGGGCCGCTCTCGTTCGGTGCGCTACTGGAAACGGCCAAAGATGACCGGAAATTCATCGAATCTGGTTTCGCATCGGGGTGGGTAGAATACGATTCAAAAGGAGAGGAGGGAGATTTTGTGAACACAGATTTCATCGACTGCCCGGAAGTGGCAGGAAAGACAATTCAATTGCTCCGGATTCACCGGGACACCGGCGACGGTTCGAGCGTCCAGATTGAACTGACTGACGGAACCAGCTTCACCTGCTACGTTACGGTCCGTCCAGCCGTGGAAGCAACCTTATATAGGGGTGGCGTCGGAGCACCGGAAATCATTCGCGACTACAAACTGTAGGCAAATCCTCCCCCACAAAACCCGGTCGCTATTCCCAAATGGAATAACGGTCTCCCTGGAATTCATTGGACGCGGCCCCAAAACCGACCTAACTTTGCCCTAATGCTGACGCCAAGTCAGCGGAGGTGCAAAGTGAATCGATTCCGCCGTCTCCTCCGATTCGATACCGCTCGTAATCGGCTGCTCATTCTGTCCGCCAACCGGCTGACGGGACAAACCCTCAAAACCACACTTCTCTCAGCCATCCGCACGATGGCTCCAACCCTTTGTGCCCTCTCGTTTGTCGGCGTGGCTCATGCCCAGGGAACGATGGACTTCTCTGGCGCGACCACGCTGATGACCACCTTCAAAACCTTCGCCATTTATGCGGGCGCGGTCATCTGCTTCGGCGGGCTGATCTTCGCCGGAATCCGCATGATGTCGGGACGGTTCCAGGACGCCATCCCTGGGCTCTTTGGCGCGCTATTCGGCGCTGGAGTCCTCGGTTGGGGTGCTGGCTGGATTGGCTCGCTCACCGGGCAGACGATGCAGTAGGAGGCGGCCATGACCAAGCGAGGAGAACCGTTACCAATCAACCAAGCGCTGAATCGGCCGAGGGCCAAGCTGGGCCTCGATCTCTCAGCATGGATGGCGATTGTATTCGTCTGCGTAACGGTTTTCCTCGTTGGGTTCCGCGTCGTGGCGCTGATCGCTTTTCCGTCGCTGACCGTCGGCGCGTGGATTGTTGTCCGCAAACATCCGAAGATGTTCGAACTTTGGAGCTTGAGTTTGAGCCAGAGGTCTTATTATGACCCGCGTAAACACTGAGCAACAGAGATACACGCCGTGGTTTGCCAAGGCCGGAGCCGCGTGCTCTATCGTGCCGATCAGCCGGTTCGTCAATGACCGCATCTTCGCGCTGAAGGGCGGAGGCTACGGTTGCCTCTTTTCGCTCGCCGGTATCGATGAAGAAGGCGTGACCGATCAGGGGCTTGAAGCACAGGTGCGCTCGATTGAAGGCGCGTTGCGGGGATTGCCGGAAGGCGCGTGCCTTTACCAATACACGCGCGTCATGTCCGGCTATGATCTGCCGAGAAAGGCCGCCTACTCGAATTCAGTCACCCAGGTCTTCGTCGATGACCGGTTGAGTTTTCTGGACAAATCGGCGGGCTTCCGCCGAATCGACTTGCATTGGTGTTTGACGCTTGAGCCGCCGAAGGCCGCGGCCTTCACGCGGAAGCCGAAGGAGCACGACACCGACACAACGCGGATGCTGGCCGACCTTGAGAAAACAGCCACACTACTCGAAGGCCATCTCAGCAGCTCTCTTGGGTTGCGGCTACTCGAAAAGAACGCCGTCTTCCAGTTTTTCAGTTATCTTTTCAATCTTGAAGAATGGGCAGCAGCCTACACATTGACCGCCGATGACGGCGTGGACCGCCAGATCGTGAACAGCCCGGTTTCATGGCATAGCGACCATCTCACGATTGGCCGCCGATACGTCCAGATGTTTTCTCTGAAGACTACGCCCGAGGCGTCGCGGCCCTGCCTGTTCTCGGGACTCATGGCGCTCGATTGCGACAGCATTCTGTTGACAACCTGGCGGCCCAAATCGACCGCCGCAGCCAGAGGCGAGATCGACGCCCAAGAGAAGTTCATATCGTTTTTCAAAGTCGGCGTACTGACGCGCGTAATGAGCGGGCGCGATACGGCGTCACTTGAAACTGGGGCCGGAGCGCGGGCGGCGAACACGCAGGTCGATGACTTGGGCGATGTCATCCGCTCGCTCGACAAGAAGGCGCAGGGCGAGTTCTCGCTTCGCTTTCTTGTGGCCACGCGCAGCGTGGACGAACTGCGCGGCATTGCTCCCGCCGTGCATCGTGTCTTCGTCGATGCGCGGGCGCAGGTGATGGAAGAGACACTGGGAAATCTTTCCGCCTTTTATGCGATGTTCCCCGGCAACGGGAAGTTCAACGTCTTTCCAATGTGGCTGGCAGAGGACCACCACGCGCGCCTGTCCTCAGTATTCGCGCCCCATCTCGGTCATCCGTATTCGGAAGACCTCGATAACGAGTACCTTAACATCTTCGAGACGCGCACACGGACGCCATTCTTTCAGGACGTGTATGTGGACGGCGTGCGCGTCATGCTGATCCTTGGACCGACCGGAACCGGCAAAAGCGTTCACGGCAATCTGGCCATTGCCCATGAACAGAAGTACGGCGGTTTCACTTACATCTTCGACATTGGCGGCAGCTACGAGAGTGTCGTCGAGTTGTACGGCGGGCGCGTGGACCGCATCGGCAAAGACGGGCCGCGCGTCAATCCATTCCAGTTGGAGCCGACTGAGAGCAATATCACGTTTCTCTATTCGTTCATCAAACTCCTGCTGATGAACGGCGGCGCTGAACTGGAGCCAGAAGACGATAACGTGATCCACAAGGCGGTGCGGGACATTTACCTTCTTGACGCGGAGAACCGTCGCCTCTCGAATCTCTTCCTACCCAAGAAGCTCGACCGGTATCTCTCGAAATGGGTTGGCAAAGGCGTCTATGCCGCTATCTTCGACAACGTCGAAGACAGCTTATCGCTTTCGCGACTGCAATGCTTCGACTTCCAGGGCGTCAATAACGAGCAGTACGCCGACCTGATCGAACCGCTGATGGTGTGGCTCTTGCGCCGGATCAACGATGTGCTCTACAACCCGGCCAATCTTGGCGTGCCCAAGCACATCCTAATCGAAGAGATTTTCTCTTCGATGAAGAACCGGCAGTTGCTCGAAGGCGCACTCGCTTCGATCAAGACCGTGCGCAAGAACCTAGGCGGCGTTACGATGATTGGCCAGTCTGCGGAAGACCTTGGCGCTAACGCCGACAGCATCGTGAACTCCTGCACGTCATTTCTGTTCTTGAAAGACGCGACCTTCAACCGCAAGCGGTATGCGGAACTCTTCAGGATGAACGAGCAGCAGCTTGCGCTCTTCGAGAGCTTGCAGGACCGCGAAGGTCTCTACATGCGCCGCGACGGATTGACGAAGGTCGTCACGCTCAATCTCGACAACCGCAGCTACGCAGTCTTTTCGACCAAGCCGAAGGACCGCGTGCGCCGGGCCAAGCTCATTGCCAAGTACGGACTCACGGAGGGAATCACTCGATTCGCCCAAGGCGAGTCCGAATAACCCCAACAACAACCCGCAGAAAGGACTTGAGAATCATGCGCCCCACCCTTTTTGTCTCTTTTTCCGTTTGCATGATGCTAGCCACTGGCCAGCTTCATGCTTCAAGCGAAACACATCCTCTGCAACCGAGCGCGCCGCGCACAGTCATGGTGTCGGAAGCGGATACGCCGCCGCAGATTCGCGCTGGGCTGCTGCAATCGACGCTCATCGTGCTACCCAACGAAGAGAAAGTCGCCAACGTCTTCGCCGGCGACACGGTGAATTGGATCTTCGACGGCGGTCATGTGGCTTCGCGCTTCATCAGCGTCAAGCCCAAAACAGCTAACGCGGCCACGGACATTCACATCGTCTCCGATCATGGCAACGAATACACGCTGGCGCTGCGCGAGGTCTCCGATGATTCCGATCCACACTTTGATTCCAAAGTCTTCATCGCTCCCGGCGATCAGGCAGCCAAGGACCGGCTGGCCCAGCTTCCGGTGTTTGTGCCGGTTGCCGAACTGGATAAGGCGAAACAGGAAGCTGCTGCCGCGAAGGCCGCTCAGGAGGCCGAACTCAAAGCCCAGCAAACAAAGGCCGAGCAGTACCGCGGCGAATACCCCGGCTCGCTGCACTTCGATTTCGTGTGGGACGAGCGCAAGGGGAAAGAACTCGGACTCCAGCAAATCTGGCATGACGACAAGTTCACCTATCTGCGCGGCCAGTTCCAGGAGACGCCCGCGCTCTACGAAGTGAAGGACAAGAAGCCGTCGCTCATCAACTTCGATTTCAACGGCGGGCTCTACACCGTGCCGAAGCTGCTAGAGCACGGGTATCTCGCCATCGGCAAGCAGAAAGTCGAATTCCATCGCGAGGGAGGTGCGAAATAGCCATGACCGAACAAACACCAAACACTCCCGCAATCATTCCAGAGCAGCCGGATGCCAAGCCGCCGCTCAAGAAGAGTATGCCAGTGGTCATTGCACTGGTAGCGATTCTCGCCATACTCGGCATTGCCAACGTAACCAGCCTTCTGCGCGGCAACAAGAGGACGGCACCAACAAGCGCGCTGCCGATGCGCCCGACCTCGCCCAGTGCGCAGCAAGTATCGAGCTTCGAGACACAGCAGCAGTTGCAGGCGCAGCATGATGCCGAGGAAAAGCAGCGTCAGCAAGAGTTGCTTGCGGCGATGCAGCAACTTCAAAACACCGAGGGCGCACCCGGCCCAGAGTCAACCAAGGCCGCGCCGATGACAGCGGCGCAACGTGATGCGATCTACGGCGGGAGTTCCAATGCACCGCAGCGCACCTCGAATGTTTCGGAGGCGCAGGCCGAAGCCAAGCAGCGGGCACTGGCGCGTGAAAAGCAGAAGCAGGACGCCATCAACAGTGACACGATGGCAATTGACTTTGCGCGCGCTGGAGAAGCTACAACCGGCCCATCACCGAATGCTCCGGCTGCCACCATGCTTGCGGCACGTGCGGAAGCACCCTTTTCAGCGAAATCGGAAGAGGTAACGTCCGCCCAGACCATCGGCGGCGCGCCTTCGCAGAAGAGTTCCAATGCAGCAGCATCGGAGCAATCGGCTACGACAAACGCCAAATCCGATCCGATGGGGCCGTATTCGTTTGACCAGTATCAGGGGCGTCTCTATCGGATCTTCGAGGGTACGGTTCTCGAAGGCGTTGTCACCAACCACATCGACGGCGGACTCAACGGGCCAATTCTGGTCATGCTGACCACCGATTACTACTCCCACGATCATCAACAACTGCTCATGCCGCAAGGCACGCGCCTGATCGGCACCGTGCAGAGCGTGGGCAGTGCCCAGCAGCGCAAAATGTTCGTCACCTTCCATCGCGCTGTCTGCCCGGATGGGTTTTCGCTCGACTTCGACAAGTACATCGGGCTTGACCCGCTGGGTACAACCGGACTCGCCACCAAGGTCGATCACGGATACTTCCAGGCATTCGCCGCTGCCGCAGCCATCGGTGGTATCGGCGGCCTTGCGCAGATCGGCAACAACGGCAGCGTGCTCGATCCCTCTACCGAGATTCGCAATGGAATCTCGGAGCAGATGGCAAGCGAAGGGGAGCAAATATTGAATCACTTTCTCAATCGTCTGCCGGTCATCACCCTCAAGGAAGGTTCGCGCGCTCGCGTCTATGTGGGCCGCGACATTCTGATTCCGTCCTATGCGGAACATCGCATGGACCCAACCCTGTAGAGCCGGAGACTGGCCATGATGGAGCAGAGCGAACGATCACGGCATCTGATTGAGGTTTCGCGCCGCGCCATGCATCGCGGTCATGATGCATGGGCAGCGTTCAACTTGAGCGACAAGGTGGTTGTGGCGCTTGTGCTCAATCGTGCCGACTGGCTCGAAGAGTTTGGCTGCACCCTGGCCGAAGCTATCGAGGAGGCGGGCGAAGAATGGATCGTCGTCATCCCTCGAATTGCCCGCGCGCTTCTCAACGAAGGGTTGTGACGCGGTGCGGCAATCTCGCCGTCCCCGCTAGGCTCGTCTGCAGCCAATTTAACCAACAACGAGGAGGTAGTATGGCAATTCAACTCAAAAGGCAGCGCAAGTGGCTCGTAATCACCGCCGCTGTTCTGTTGACCGCAACGCCCAGCTTTGCGCTCTTCGGGATCGGAGACGTAGTCTTCGATCCCACCAGCTATGCCAGCCTGGTCCAACAACTGACCACGCTCCAGATGCAGTACAACATGGTCAAAAACAACATCACACATTTCTCGCTCAAGCAGCAGTGGCAAACGACACTGCACAAACTTGAAAACGCAAACGTCGCCAATATGTTTGGCGAAACGGCAGGCATCAAGATTGCGCTCAACTCGAACGCCCCTTCCACTTCCGCCACGGCGTGGAAGACAGCCACGGTCTCAATGAATAGCGGCACGAGCAGCTACCTCGCGGGACAGGCGCTTGGCAGCGCGCGCATCTCGCAGCTTGCCATGATCGAAACATCCGATTCCATCTCGCCCGACTGCCTTACAGCAGTGGGCCAGTACCGGACCAACAGAACCGAAAACTCAACGGCCAATTCCTCGCTCCTTTCGAGTCAGTTCGACATTTCGAGCGGCACGAACAGCGAGGTCCAACAACTCAATCTTTTGAACGCCGCCGAAGCTCAGAAGTTGAGCGAAATGCAATCGCAGGGAACGCTTCAATCCTGCCTTGCTGGGCAGATGACCGTCGCCAACATGGAACGACGCAATGCCGCCGTCGAAGACATCAATACGGCGGCCTTCGTGCAGCAGCAACGCTCGACGAACAATGTCAGTGCTGCCAGCGAAAGCAATACCTGGAAGACCTACCTTCCGTAAGTGCAACCCACGCGGCGCTGGTCATTCTGACAGCGCCGCCCCTTCCACTACGAGGTGACGACTATGATTTCACCGACGCTGCTGGCCCAGGCATTACCGGGCACGAGTTCCGGCGTGGACTGGCTCTACCAGTTCACCAACAATCTGACGAATCTCACCACGCAAAACGGCGGCGTATTGACGCAGCTTGGATTGACCGAGTTGAGTTGCATCGCCCTTTTCTCGCTGATCAACATGGTCATCAACTGGAACACCTCCGGGATGACGGTCTGGCGCTTTCACGCGCACCCAGTTCGCGCGGGCGATCTGACGCACTTTCTGATGCGGCTCATCATTTGCTGCCTGCTCATCAATTACTGGGT
>Ga0302146_10001408_pt1 | contig 14050 bp, 13 predicted proteins | sample I_Bog_E3_1_FD_193578 | JGI IMG/M metagenome (GOLD analysis project Ga0302146, IMG submission 193578) | Peat permafrost microbial communities from Stordalen Mire near Abisko, Sweden - I_Bog_E3_3 | ecosystem: Environmental > Terrestrial > Soil > Wetlands > Peat | place: Sweden: Abisko, Stordalen...
ATCCGCAAGCAGTTCGCCAGCTCCATCGGCGAGAACGCCATCCACGGCTCGGACGCCGAGGAGACCGCTTCGTTCGAGATCGGCTACTTCTTCGCCGGTTATGAACTGAAGTAAGTCACCGCGCCAGAGAACCTCTGCGTCAAGTCCTCTACGCATCTTCAACAGAGAACTCTTGGCAAAGCGTTTTAGCGCGCAAACAGCTTCAGGTCGATGGAGTCACCCATCGCCTTGTATCCCGCATCTTTAGGGTGCAGGTGATCACCGCTGTCATATGCAGGCAGGAACACGCTCGCATTGGCCGGGTCCCGGATTGCCTTCTCGAAGTCGATGACGCCGTCGACTTCCTTCGTGGTGCGTATCCACTGGTTCACGGCCAGGCGCATCACCTCGCCGGCGGGCGAATAGTAATGCGCGCCCACGTACGGCGTGAGTGTTGCCACGATGACCTTGATGCCGTGCGTGTGCGCGCGTCGCGCCATCTGCGTGATGCCCGCAGCAAGATCATCGACGGAGACCACATCGTAGGGCTTCACAGGATCGGCCGCGTGGCCGATGTCGTTGATGCTCTCCATGATGATCAGGTACTTCACACCGCTCTGCGCCAGCACGTCGCGGTCAAAGCGCGCCAGCGCACTCGGCCCGGTCACGTCGTGCAGAATGCGGTTGCCGCCGATGCCCTCATTCAGCACGCCCATATGTGCCGTCTTCTTGTTCGCGGAGAGCCGCGCGGCCAGCACATCCGGCCAGCGCGCGTTCTTGTCGCGGGTGCTCAGCGCCCCGTCAGTGATGCTGTCACCGAAGGCCACAATCGCCCCGCTGTCCGCACTGTCGCTCTTCACATCGACGCCCTTCAGAAAGTCCCAGCCAAAGTCGCTCTTCGGGTCCGTCAGGGTAGCGCTGGTCACGGCATCGCCGGGGACGGAATAGTTAGTCTGGTATCCCGCTCCATGCCGCGTCAGCTCGGTCATCGGCTGCACCGGTACAAACAGACTCACCGCCACGTCGGAGAGCGGCGGCAGCGCCAGTGGGGCCGCATCGCTCACCACCAGCGCGCCCGGCGGAATCACAACCGACGCTCGCCCGCTGAAGGTCAGTGGCACTGCGCTTCCCGGGGTAATGCCGCTCTCGCTGGCCCGTAGCGCAATCGCGGCCGAGCCGATGGTCAGGGACTCCGCGCCGAACTCATTGCTCAGGATGACGCGCACCGTCGATCCGCCGATCGAAACATGCACAATCTCGCGCAGCGTGGTGCCGGTGCTGGTGGGGTCGCCGAAGCTGCCACTGGCGTTCTTGAAGCCCATGGGCGCGGCTGCCCAGGTGCCAACCCAGTTGTCATGGGAGGTCTGCGCTGCGGCAGGCGAAGTCAACGCCGCGGACATCGCGGCCAGAAGCATAGCGGAAGACAGGGCAGAGGTCAGAGAGCGGCGATACGATAGCACAGGATGACTCCTTTGGAGGGGGAGATGCGTACGCCGCACGCTTGCGACGGCGCAACCATCCTACACAAGGGAGTCCCTGAATTGTGCATCTGGAGGCCAAAAGGACGTTACTCGTGCCTCGCGCCTAGTGAAGGTTGGCTATCTCGGCGTCGAGTTTGGTCACCTGGTCCGCATCCAGTTGCTGGCGAATCTGCATCAGGATGTAGGCGTTTTCCTTCTCCAGCTCGGCGCGCGCACCGGCCACGCGGTCGATCTGCGCAAAGACCTTGCCCTGGTCCTGCAGGTCCTTGGCCGACATCGAACTCAGCCGGCTCTCCTCGCGCTGCAGGGTCGTGAACCGGTCGAGCAGTTGGTCCCGGTTGGCATCGAAGACCCTGTCCATCTTCCTCTGTTGGTCGCTGCGCAGGTTGAGCTGCCGGACGGTCCTGCTGTCATCCCACCAGCGCCCGGGCAGACCCAGCGCCAGTCCTGTTCGAGGCGGCATGTGGGTGGCCATCGGTCCCCGCTCGCCCATGTTTCCGCGCGGCGCGCCGATCATCCCGCCGGCTCCACCGCCCGGTCCTCCGAAGCCTCCACCGCCTAGCCCTCCACCGCCGGGTCCACCGCCGCCCGGCCCTCCGCCACCCGGACCGCCGCCTCCCGGAGCGCCTCCACCGCGCTGGGCGTGCGCCATAGTGGCAGCCATGGAGAGGCACCCAGTCAGCAGAAACAGTCGCATTGTCCGGCTAAACATCAAGATCGTTCTCATTTCCTGCCTTGTTCAGGGCAGCGTATCAGTCCTGCATCTTCGAGCGGTAGCCGCGGTTCCTGCCCGTCGACTCCTGTAGTCCCAGCGCCGCCGGGCTCTCCACACTCGAGCTCAACTCCTGGTCAATCGCCCTCAGCATCTGGTTGTCGCGCGCGATCTGCTGCTGCTGCGGTGACTCCTCGGACGCTGCGCTCGCCGTCTCGGTCGTCGCAGCCGCCTGCGCGGACGGCAGACTCTGCGCCGCATCCGTATGGGTCGCTTCATAGTGGAGGACCGGCACCGCCACGCCGATGGCCAGCGCCGCAGCCAGTCCCGCACTCAGGGCGAACCGCTTCCGCCCGGCCACGGCTGCACGGCTCTGCGCTGCCTGCAGGTCGCGCAACGGCATGGTCGCCGAGCGCCGCTCGCTCCACGCCAGCGTCACCGCGCGAAAACCGGCCAGCGGCGCCTCGAGCTCCGCCAGCGCTGCCTTGCACGGCTCGCACGCTGCCAGATGCGCGGTGTGCTCCGGCGCTGCATCGCCGATGAGCACACTCTCCAGCTCGTCCTCATTCAAATGCCGAGCAGAAATCCTCATCACGTCGTTCACCTTACGCCCCCTACCTGCGCCCTTACGGACTTCAACGCCCGGTGCAGATGGGTCTTCACGGTATTGATCGGCATCCTGGTTGTTGCCGCTATCTCGCTCAGGTCCATCTCTTCGATGAACCGCATGAGGAAGACGGTGCGCTGATTCGGCGAAAGATGCTCCAGCGCTGCCTGCACCTGCTTTGCCTTCTCCTTGGCCAGGATGCTGGTCTCCGGCGAACTCTCATTGCTGGGCAGGAAGCTGGCCGCATCGGTGATGTCGATCGCCGTCGCCCGCGCCTGCCGCCAGAACCGGAACTTCTGCAGCCGCTGCTGGTCGCGGATCAGGTTCATCGCGATACTCGTCAGCCATGTGTTCACCGAGCAGTCGCCGCGAAAGCTCGCCCGCCCGTTGTACGCCTTCAGAAAGCAGTCCTGCGTAATCGACTCCGCCAGGTCCGCATCGCCGATGGAGAAGGCCACAAACCGCAGCAGCCGGGCCCGGTAAGTCCGAACCAATGCGTCGATATCATCCAGCTCCGAAGCGACTCGTCCGGCGGCGGGAACTTGGCTCATGGTTGCGTCGAGGGCTAGCTGCATATCAGTGGAGACGTGCGGCCTACCTGTTCAGGTTACACAAAAAATGCCGATTTTCCTTCAAAAATTGAATGACTTACCCCTCTTCGGGCAGGGCGTCCTCCGGCTCGTCCGTGTCCTTCTGCACTACGTACTCATCGATCAGAACCGCCAGCAGCGCGGCCGTCGGGACCGCGACCAGGGCTCCCACCACCCCAGCCAGCGCTGAACCCGCCAGCAACGCGATGAGCACGGCCAAACCCGGCAGGTTCACGCTGCTGCGCATGATGCGCGGCGTCAGGTAGGCGTTCTCCACCTGGGTATAAATGGCATAGAAGATCAGCACTCCAACCATCTTCTGCCAGGAGTCAATCGCCGCCGCCCCCGCAGCCAGCAGAATCGTAAAGACTCCACCGGCCACCGGGATGATATTAAAGAGCCCCATCAGCAGGCCGAGCAGGATCGCATAACGCACGTGCAGCAAACTGAAGACGATGGTGCTGGTCACGCCCAGGATCAGCATCAGAGAGCCTTGTCCCAACAGCCACTTGCTCATCCTCACATCCGCGGCGAGCAACGTTCTCGCCAGCCTCTCCCGTGACTTTGGGTGGAAGAAGGACAGGAAGTAGTAGTAGGCGAACTCGCCCTCCAGCATGAAATACACGCACAGGATCAAACCCGCCACCAGGTCGAAGACCTTGCTCAGCCACAAGGGCGCAGAGGCCAGCAGATACTGCGCTGTGGAGCTCACCATGTTCTCCGAGCGCTCAGCCAGGGAGTCCACACCAATCTTGTCAGCCACCGGCAGCCGCTTGATCTTGGCCACCAGCACCGGAATCCGCTGCGGCAGGTCTTCGGCAAAGTTCTTCAGATCGCGCAATACCGGCGGCAGTCCCAACCTCAGGAAAAGGGTCAACAGCACGACCACAGTGAGAACCAGCGCTATGATCGCCAGCGGACGCGACGGGCTCCAGCGGCGGATCTTCAGCTGCATAATGCGCTGCACCGCCGGCATCAGCACCACGGCGAACAGCGCGCTCACATACACCAGCTCCAGTACCGCGAGCAGCCGCCACGCCAGCAGCAGCGCCAGCACCAGCGCCACGGCGAACAGGATGTGGCCACGCACGGCTACGGACTGCCGCCTCCGCTCGGCGGCTATCGGGTCAACTGGATTCGGCGAAGACAGGGTTCACGCTCCTCGAGTACTCACTGGGGACAACGGGTAAGATGCCGCCGACGCCCAAATCGGCTGCCATCTTGAGTTTAGCCATAGGCTAGCGGTTACGCCCGAGGGCCTCCAGTATCGCATCCGCGGCCTCCTCCACGCTGCGCGCGGAGGTCTCCACCTGGTGCCCGGCGATTCGCTCATACAGGTGCCGCCGCACCGCAAAGCGCTGCTCCGCCTGCGCCAGCAGAGGCCGTCCCGCGGAGCCCGTGCGCGCATCGTCCCGCTCGCAGCGGTCGAGCAGTGTCTCCAGAGGCGCTGCCAGGTAGACCACTGCCGTGCGCGGCGTCTGTTCCATCAGCAGCCGGTTGCCCAACTCCTCAGGAGCGCCACCGCCCAGCGCCACCACGACCCTGCGCTGCCCCAGCAGGCCGGCGAGAGCGGCTGTCTCCTGCTTGCGGAAGTGGGCTTCGCCGCTCGCGGAAAAGATCTCCGGCACCGTGCGCCCGTCGCGCCGTTCAATCTCCGCATCCAGGTCCAGGAACCGCCATCCCAGCCGTTCGGCCAGCACGCGGCCCACGCTGGTCTTGCCCGACCCCATAAAGCCGGTCAGCACAATGCGGTCGACTCCCGGCGCTGTGGCTCGCTTTCTCACGTTCTCTTCCAACTCCGTTTCTGCTGCCAGTTCCAGTGTTGCAGTCATTGTCGTCTCCGTCAGGCCTCGCGAGGAAGCCGCTGTTATTTTCTTCGCCCAAATGCAGAAAACCGCAACCCCTGGGGGATTGCGGCTCGGTGGAGGTGCTGTTGTTTCGGTCTTGTCTACAGACGCGCACAACTCCGCCGGGCCGCTGGCTGATACCAGTAGCTAAATCGCGCGGAGATGCGGAAAGTCGTCATCGAGGGAGAGCCTACCTGAATCCGGGCGCAGAAAGCAAATAGGGTGCATGTTCCTCCCTACCCTCTTGTAAGGGACAAGCGGCTGTGGTCATATCGCATCGAGTCACAGGCATGAACTAGAGAAGTGAATCGGAGACGCAGAGAATGAAGAAGAAAAAGCCCTCAGCCTTCAGCGAGGCAAGACCGCGAACCGCCAAAGGCGCGGCCCTGATGCGCGAGCGCGTGACCATGAATGCAATGCAGACTCTGACTGCTGTCGCAGACGAAGAGAAGTTCAAGGAGATGCTGACGAGCCTCTACCAGCTTAAGCCGGGACAGCCTCAGTACGAGGCCGCTTTGCGCGCCTGGCGGGAGGCGCAAGCTTTGCGCTGACCGCATCGCTGACAAAGGCGACTAACTCGGCCGTCTTCGCGTTCTTTTCCTTCTCGCTCAGCCCCAGGCTGTTCATTTGATCTTCTAGAATGACCGCAATCTTGCGCAGAGCAGCCTCGCGTTTCGCTTCCGCCGGGTCCACTTCAGGCTTCTTGCCCGACCACCGTGCCCTCGCCGCTACCGATGCAGCTTCCCGTCGTGCCAGTGGGGACATATTGGCCGCCCTTCGCTTGCCGCCGATCCTTCCGCCTTTACTGCCCATCTCGGCCATGACCGACCTCAGTCCGGTCGCCTTGGCCGTTCCAGTGGATGAAGTGGGTTTCGTCCTGCGTAAGCGCTTTGGCATATCCCATCATGCAACGCAGGATGATGAATTTGCAAGCATGATGTTTCAGCCTAGCCCCCGTCGCCCTCCGGCGGCGGGTCCTTGAGCTTGCTGGCGATCTTGGACCAGACCTCCTCGCTGGGCTCCAGGCCGTTCCCATCGCCGATCGGCTCAAACAGGCTCTTGGCCTGCTCGGCGATGGTCTCCAGGTCGCTGACCAGCTCTGCGCAGGTTGGATTGGCCTTGAAGAAGGTGCCGAAGCGCGGGTTTTCGCTGATCTTGCCTCCACCCATGGCGAACAGCTCGGGCAGATACTCCTCGAACTCCGCGGCGGTCATCTTGTCGAAGTTTGCAGTGGCCAGGTCTTTCATCGCGCGGCCTCCTGCAGGCCTGCCACCGGCTGTAGCTTCTCCGGCTGGCGCAGCAACTCGCGCAGCTTCAAGCGCGCCTTGTGCAACTGCGACTTGCTGTTTCCCGTCGAGCACTCCAGCATGGTGGCAATCTCATTATGCTCAAAACCCTCGACATCATGCAGCACAAAGACCATACGGTAGCCCGGCGGCAGCGACGCGACCGCGCGTTCCAGCGTGACGCGGTCCACCGAGCCCGCCAGTTGCGTATCCCGCGAGCCGAAGTCCCTCTTCGGAGCATTCTCCTCAGAAGGATTGATCGTCTCCTCCAGCGAGACCAGGTTCAGGCCCTTCTTGCGCAGGTGCATCAGCACAAGATTCACCGTAAGCCGATGCAGCCAGGTGGAAAACGCGCTCTCGCCGCGAAAGCTGCCCAGCTTGCGAAACAGATGCAGGAAAGCCTCCTGGGTCATGTCCTCTGCCTCGGAGACGTTGCCCAGCATACGCAGGCACAAGGTATAAACCCGCCGCTTGTGTAGCGCATACAGTTTGGAGAACGCCTCCGCATCCCCATTCTTCGCCTTCTCAATGGCCTCGGCTTCGCCGGCGATGGGAGGGTTCCGCTTGAAGAAGCCGGGGTTGGGTTTTGTCTGCATGCGTGGGGGGCCTTGGAGTTCCATGGGGTACATATCCAGTAGTCACGTGCGGGGTTCTTGAGGTGCGAAGCGTCTGATGAGAGAAAGCAAAGGGAACCGTCTAAATCTTAGACTGCTGTTGAAGTCAAACGCGGAGCCGCGAAAAAGGTTTCAAGCGCTAAGACACCGGAACGCCATCTGGGGTTGTCCGCGACCCGGCAATTTTGGTGCTAACGGGCCTGTCCAGAGTGACTTGCGACTCCTTCATAGCAGACCCTGTCTGGATCACGAACCCAGATACCGCGCATACAGCGACCGTGCCAATCCGGTATCGGTAGTGCCCTGCACCAGCGCGCGGCCGTCCGGAAAGACGGTGAGCGTATACGGCGGTCGCTCGAAGCGCAGCAGCAGGCCGTTGGCGCGCACCTCACCCAGAGGGGCCAGCCGGTCGCCCAGCGCGGCGAGATCGAGTGGCCGGCGGTGTTCGTGAATCTGCACGGCATTTCTTCCGCAGAGCGTGATGTGGGGCCGGCCCTCGCCGGCAAGCGCTCGAAACTCGCGCCTTCCGCAGACCGCGCAATCCTCGCGCGGCGAGCTGGTGGCAATCTCCGAACGCTCCCCGCTCCACAGGTTGAACGAGAGCAGGCTCCGCCGCAGCAACTCCGGCTGTCCGGTGAGCAGCTTCAGGGCTTCCGTCACCTGGAGGCTGGCGGCCAGGTTCACCGCGGTCGCCAGAATGCCGGCGGTCTCGCAAGTCTCCACATCGCCGCCCGGGGCTGAAGGGAAGACACACGCCAGGCATGCGGTCGGAGGCCAGGGTTCAGGGTTCAGGGTCGAGGGCTCAGAAAGCGGACGAAGAGATGGAACGGATCCGTCTTCTGAACCCTGGGCCCTGGGCCCTGGCCCCTGACTTGGCAGAATATTCATCGTCGCGGCATACGCTCCCACCGCGGCGGCGTAGATCCACGGCAAACCCTCGCGCACGCAGAGGTCGTTGATCAGGTAGCGGGTCTCGAAGTTGTCGGTCCCGTCCAGCACCACATCGGCTCCGCGAAGCAGATCGGCCACATTCTCCGGCACCAGGTCGGCGATCTTCGCCTCCACGCGCACACTTGAATTGATCCGCTCCAGGTGCCGCCGCGCAGCCTCTGCCTTGGGCAGCGACGCGCGCGCATCCTCCTCGTCGAACAGCATCTGCCGCTGCAGGTTCGATGGCTCCACGAAGTCGCGATCGATGAGCGTCAGCCTTCCCACGCCCGCGCGAGCCAGCAATCCCGCCGCTGCCGCTCCCGTCGCGCCGACGCCCACCACCACGGCGTGGCTCTCTCCCAGCCGCCGCTGTCCGCGCTCGCCGATTCCCGCGAACAACACCTGCCGCGAGTACCGCTCCCGCTCCTCGATTCCGTCGCTCACAAGCGCAGCCATTGTTCGCAGTATACGAGCGGGGCTGGGCGTCCTCCGGCGAACCTGCCGCGACCATCCTGCATCTGTAAGATGAAACCGTGCGTCCAGGCAGGTGGCGGGACGATCTTCGGGCTCTGTGCGATTCAGCGCCGCTCGAGTTGGGTTAGCGGATGAGAGAGCGCATCTTCGAGTGGGAGAGGAAAACGGTGACGGGTCCAGAATGCCTCAGCCCGCTGGACTCCAGACGCTCCCCGCAGTGTGGACTCGACCTTCCCGCAAATGCGTCGTGCACCACGCCACACTGGAACTCACTGCATCTGATAATGGTCACCTGCCTGCTGACTCTACTCGCAGCCCCGCTGGCATTTCCTCTCTCCTTGCAAGCGCAGACTCCATCCCCTGCCGTCATCACCAATCCGCTCCCGGCGCTTCCAGTCAGCATCTGGTCGCGCACCGGAGTCACCGTGCAGGCGGTCCGCTTTCAGGGCGTCACCTTCAGCGCCAACAATGCCATCTTCGCCGAGCTCCAGCAGAAGTCCGGCCAGCCGCTCGATCCCGACAAGGTTCGCGTCGATCTCCGCCGTCTGTATGCGAGCGGCCGCTACCGCGATATCAGCGTCTACGGCGAAGAGAGCGCCGCCGGCCTCACCCTGGTCTTCAGCGGCTCGCCGCGTTACTTTATCGGTCGCGTCTCCATTGAAGGCGTCAAGCAGGAGCGGCTCGCCTCTCTGTTGGAGTACGCCACCAAGCTCGACCCCGGCAGCGCCTACACCGGTGCCCAGCTCCCCGCCGCAGTCGAAGGCGTCAAGCAGTCGCTCGCCACCAACGGCTACTTTGAACCCACCGTCTCGGTCGCGACCTCGCTCGACGACGAGAACCAGCAGGTGAACGCAGTCTTTACCGTCAACACCGGCCCCCAGGCGCGCATAGGCAATGTCGCTGTGGCGGGCCAGGACCCCGGCCTCGACGTGGAGACCTTCCGCCAGAAGGGCCACCTTAACTGCTCGCGGCTGGCCACCACCTTCAATAAAAACTGCAAAGCCAAGGTGAGCCGCGAAACCACCAATAATGCGCTCGCCGGAGTGCGCTCTTATTACCAGAAACAGAATCACCTCGAAGGCGCCATCAGCCTGCAGCAGTCCACCTATGCCGCGCCGCGCCGCCAGTTGGACTACAACTTCAATGCCAGCCAGGGCCCGCTGGTCCGCGTCGTCGTTGACGGCGTCAAGCTCTCCCGCTCGCGCATCAAGCTGCTGGTGCCGGTCTTCGAGGAGGGAGCGGTTGATAACGATCTGCTCAACGAGGGTTCCTTCAACATCAAGGACTACCTGCAGCAAAAGGGCTACTTCGACGTTACCGACAGCGTAGAGCTGCTCGGCAACGGCACGCCCAACGTCGTGGTGCAGTACACGGTCCAGGCCGGCACTCCGCACAAGGTCACCGCGGTCCAGATCAAGGGCAACAAGTACTTCGACAGCGACACGCTGGAGGACCTGCTGCGCGTCAAGAAAGCCGATCCCTACAACCGCAATGGCCGCTTCAGCGCCCAGCTGGTCTCCCAGGATCTCGCTGCCATTCAAGACCTCTATCGCGCCAATGGCTTCTCGAGCGTCAAGGCCACCGACACCGTGAAGGATATTGATAAGGACTCCAGCGGCCATCCATACAAGACCGCGCGGATTGAGGTCACCTTCAACGTCGAGGAAGGTTCGCAGCAGAAGTTCGGCGCCGTCACCATCACCGGAGTCGATCCCTCACGCGAACAGGGCATTCGTTCCATGCTCAATGCCAAGACAGGCCAGCCCTTCTCGCTGCTGACTCTCTCCGGTGATCGCGATGCCGTCCTCAGCTATTACCTCTCCAACGGCTTCGACCACGCTCGCATTGAGATCCAGCAGGCCATCGAATCTGCCGATCCCACCCGCACCGATGTGACCCTCAACGTCACCGAAGGCCAGCAGGTCTTCATCGACCATGTGCTGCTCTCCGGAATCACACACACGCGGCCCTCCGTCGTTCAGAGCCAGATGCTGGTCCACGCCGGCGACCCTCTCGATCAGGCAGCCCTGCTGCAGACGCAGCGCAATCTCTATAACCTCGCACTCTTCAATGAGGTGAACACCGTGGTGCAGGACCCCACCGGCAATGCGCCCAGCAAGAATGTGCTGGTGCAGCTCACCGAGGCCCGGCGCTGGGACGTCACCTACGGCTTCGGCTTTGAGGCCCAGACCGGAACGCCCGCCGTCGTACCCGGCGAGACCCGCGGGTCCACTGCTGCGCAGAACGGCAAAGCCGGCGTCAGCCCGCGCGTCTCGCTGGACATCTCGCGCATCAACCTGCGCGGCACTCCGGACTCGCTCACCCTGCACACCGCGTACGGTCTGCTCGAGACCGTTGCCACGCTCAGCTTCAATAACCCCAACTTGTTCGGTCACAGCAATCTCACCGGCACCGTCTCCGGCGGCTACTCCAACGTGCAGGACATCACCACCTTCGCCTCCTCCACTTTGCAGGGCGACTTCCGCATCATCCAGAAGGTCAAGCGCGCCGACAACTTCATCTACGACTTCCAGTACCGCCGCGTCTCGGTCGATCCCAACAGCCTCGAGATCACGCCCAACCTGATCCCTCAACTGTCAGAGCCGGTCACCGTCGGCGGTCCGGGCATCACCTACTTCCATGACACCCGCGATCCCGGCCCACTCAACGCCGGCAAGGGCCAGTACTTCTCCATTCAGGAGTTCATCGCCTCGTCGAAGTTCGGCTCCGGCACCGACTTCAACAAGGTGGACGTGTCGCACTCCAGCTACTACACCTTCGGCAAGCGGAAGTACGTCTTTGCGCGCAACCTGCGCGTGGGCTTTGAGAACGCCTCCGGCACGAACCCCAACGCAACCACCAGCCAGATCGGCGTGGCCCCCACCGCCTGCGCGGGCACGCTGCTTCAGACCAACCCCACCTGTAACGCCATCCCACTGCCGGAACGCCTCTACGCCGGCGGCGCGACCTCGCATCGCGGCTTCGGCATTAACGACGCAGGCCCGCGCGATCTCACTACTGGCTATCCGGTCGGCGGCTCGGGCGTTGTGGTCAACACCTTTGAGCTGCGCCTTCCGCCGCCGACGCTCCCGCTGGTGGGCGACAGCATCTCGTTCGTGCTCTTTCATGACATGGGCAACGCCTTCCAGTATCCCAGCGACATGTTCACCAGCATCAAGAACTTCCATCAGCCCAACCGGGGCACCTGCCGCAACATCACCGTGCCCGCCGGCCAGACGGCAGCCACCAGCGTCGGCACCTGCAACTTCAACTACTACTCCCATGCCGTCGGCCTCGGCCTGCGCTACGCCACGCCGGTCGGCCCCATCCGCGTGGACTTCAGTTGGAATCTGAACCCGCCCATCTATCCGGTCTTTGATGACTACACCGGAGCAGCGCCCTACGTCGGCCAGGCCAGCCACTTCAACTTCTTCTTCAGCATCGGACAGTCCTTCTAGTGATCACACGCGGCCTCCATCCCGGCATCCTGACTCTCAGCGCGACCGCGCTGCTGCTGGCGGTGTTCGCCGTGTCGCCTTCACGCGGGCAGACGCCGGCGCCAGTTGCGCCCGGCCATGGAGGTGTGGTCGTGCCGCCTCCCACTCCCGTGCCTGCCAACCGGGCCGGCTCGGAAGCCACGCCCACCACGGTCACACCGCCGGCACTGCCCTCCATGCCCACGCCGCCCGGCACTGAGATGGACCGCGTCGTCGCCACGGTCAACGGCTACCTCATCCTCGATAGCGACGTCGATCAGGAGCGCCGCTTCGCCGCTCTGCTCCCCTACGGCGAGGCCTCAGGCGCCTACTCGCGCGAAGAGGCCCTCCAGCGGCTCATCAATCGCGAGCTGATTCTGCAACAGGCCCGCCTCCAGCCACAGGACATCATCACCACCGCCGCCGCACAGGCCGACCTCGACGCCCTGCGTAAGTCCCTGCCCAACTGCAAGCAGTTCCAGTGCGAGACCCAGGCCGGATGGGACCGCTTCCTTGCCACCGAAGGTTTCACTGAGGCTTCTATCCTCAGGCTCTGGCGTCAGCGCATGGAGGTGCTCGCCTTCATCGAGCTTCGTTTCCGCATGGGCCTCAAGGTCTCGCCGGACGAGATCGCGGCCTACTACAACAAGACGCTGCTGCCGCAGTACGCCGCGCTCCATGCCACTCCGGCCCCGTTGTCTGCCGTCTCGGACCGTATCCAGCAGGTGCTTCTGGAACAAAAGGTCACCAGCTTGCTCGACGACTGGCTGGAGAGTCTGCGCGCGCAGGGAAGCGTCGTCGTGCTGCATCCCGGGGAGGTCGCGCCATGATCATGCAGCCCGCGACTCCGGCCCGCCGCAATTCGTGGCGCAAGCTCGCCCGCATCCTTGCCATCGTCTTGGCTTGCCTGCTCGTGCTTCTCCTTGCCGCGTCCTGGTACACCACCACCGACGGCTTCCAGCGCCTCGTCGGCGGCGAGGTCGTCAAGGTGCTCGAAGACTCCACCGGAGGCCGCGTCGAGCTCGGCCACATCTCGTTCAACTTCTGGCATCTCGCCATCGAGGCCGACAACCTCGTCATCCACGGCACGGAAGCTCCCGGTGAGATGCCCTACCTCTCCGCTCAGAAGATCAACATTCGCCTGCGCCTCAACACTTTTCTCACGCATATCCGCGGCGTGGGTCCGCAGTCGCGGATCGGCCTCTCGTATCTGCATATAGACCAGCCGCACATTCACCTCATCGTCTATCCCGACGGCCACACCAACCAGCCGGTCCCCAGGCGCACCGGCACCAGCTCCGAGTCGTTGCCGGACAAGTTGCTCGATCTGCAGGCAGGCCAGGTGGAGCTGGCCAACGGCCTCGCCGTCTTCAACGACCGCGCCATCCCCTTCGATCTCGCCGCCCACGACCTCAACGCCCAGGTCCATTACATCCGCTCATCGGACCGCTACGGCATCACGCTGGACCTCGCCGATCTGCGGACGAAGATGACCGACGAGCCCGAGGTGCAATCGAAGCTCCATCTCGCCGCCGAATTCGGCCGCGACATGGCCGCGCTCGATAGCTTTGACTTCGACACCGGCAGCCACACTCACCTCTCCGCCGACGCCCAGATCCAACACTTCAACAACCCCGAGTGGCAGGCCGAAACTGCCGGCGACATCGATCTCCACCAGCTCAGCCTGCTCACCGGCGTGCAGGGTTTTACCGCCGGCTCGCTCAATCTCTTTCTTAAGGGACATAGCTGCCTGGTCACGCCGCAGGTGGCGCAGCAGCATCCGCGCTTCTGGCAGCGCCACAACAAGATCGCGCCCTCGGCAAAGGTCCTCCCGCCAGACCCCAACTGCAGAACCGGCTATCTGCTCGTAGGCGCGATGAAGATGCACGATGTGGGCTATCACATCCCCGGCGTCCGCGCGGACCACGTGAACGGCGGCGCGCAGTTGCACGTCACCCCTACCGAGCTCCTCTTCACCGCGCTCACCGGCGTACTGCCCGGCGGCGGAGTGATCGATGGTCAGTTGAAGATCGAAAACTGGCTGGGAGAGACGC
>Ga0302146_10001429_pt1 | contig 13970 bp, 9 predicted proteins | sample I_Bog_E3_1_FD_193578 | JGI IMG/M metagenome (GOLD analysis project Ga0302146, IMG submission 193578) | Peat permafrost microbial communities from Stordalen Mire near Abisko, Sweden - I_Bog_E3_3 | ecosystem: Environmental > Terrestrial > Soil > Wetlands > Peat | place: Sweden: Abisko, Stordalen...
GATCCAGTCGGTCCTGCCGTCGATCTATCCGATGCTCAAGGCCAACTATGGCCTGACCTTCACTCAGGTCGGGCTGATTACCCTGACATTCCAGGTGACGGCTTCCCTGTTGCAGCCCTGGGTCGGGTTTTATACCGACCGTCATCCCAAACCCTTGCTGCTGCCGATGGGGATGATCAGCACGCTGATCGGGATTCTGATGCTGTCCCAGGTCGGCAGTTTCCCTCTGATCCTGCTGGCGTCGGCCTTGATTGGTATTGGCTCCTCGACTTTCCATCCGGAAGCTTCGCGGGTCGCCCGCCTGGCCTCGGGCGGGCGTTATGGGCTGGCGCAGTCGAGCTTCCAGGTCGGCGGTAATGCCGGTTCCGCCTTTGGCCCGTTGCTGGCGGCGGCGATCATCATTCCGTTCGGCCAGGGCAATGTCGCCTGGTTCGGCCTGTTTGCGCTGTTTGCCCTGGGCGTGCTCTACGGGATCAGCCGCTGGTACCGCGCGCACCTGAACCTGTTCAAGCTCAAGCAGGGCCAGAAGGCTACTCACGGGTTGTCGAAGAATCGGGTGCTCGGGGCGCTGGTGGTGCTCGGGTTGCTGGTGTTCTCCAAGTATTTCTACATGGCCAGCTTCACCAGCTACTTCACCTTTTACCTGATCGAGAAATTCCAGCTGTCGGTGGCCAGCTCGCAGTTGCACCTGTTCCTGTTTCTCGGCGCGGTGGCGGCGGGGACCTTTGCCGGTGGGCCGATTGGCGACAAGATCGGGCGCAAGGCGGTGATCTGGTTCTCGATCCTGGGCGTGGCGCCGTTCACCTTGATGCTGCCTTATGTGGACCTGTTCTGGACCACCGTGCTGAGCGTGGTGATCGGCTTTATCCTCGCGTCGGCCTTCTCGGCCATCGTGGTGTTCGCCCAGGAACTGGTGCCGGGCAATGTCGGGATGATCGCCGGGGTGTTCTTCGGTTTGATGTTCGGCTTTGGTGGGATCGGTGCGGCGTTGCTGGGGCATCTGGCGGATATTCACGGCATCGAGTACGTGTACACGATGTGTTCGTTCCTGCCGTTGTTCGGGGTGTTGGCGGTGTTGTTGCCCAAGACCAGGAAAGCCTGAGTGCTGGGCTGATCCGGGCTGACAGGTGTGTCAGCTCAAATCAGCCCTCGGGCCATTTAGCCCGGCTAGCGGCCCCAGGACTACTTCAGATCCCCACCCAGGCTCGGTGTGCCGAAACCGCTCAACGAGGCGTTGGAGTGGCTGAAGTATTCGCCCCAGAACTGATTCAGCGCGTCCATGGTCTTGCCTGAGCGATAACTCTGTTTGACGCCATCGGTGATCAGGCCTGCTCCGGTGACATAGATACGAGCACCAGACAGGTCGGCAAACAGGTTGTGGGTCTGGGCTTTTTTCAGTTCGTCGGCGACGACCAGATTCCTGATCTGGTTTTTCGCGTAGAAGCTGGTGTAGTCACTGTTTTCCAGCATGTCGCTGATCAGGAACACCACGTGATCGCTGGCCTTGTCCGAGGCTTTGATGTCTTCGCCGATCTTGCGCAAGGCGTTCATGATTTCGCTTCGCGGGATATCCTCGCGAGCCTCCCGCAGGCTTTTGACGAACAGTTTGCCGAAGCCGGCCTCAAAGTTTCTTGGCTGGCTGGCCAGGCACTGGTCAAGCGTGCGCAGCTTGCGTGCGCTGGCATCGTCCCGGGCGTCTTCTTCCGCTTTCTTGTCGAGCTTCCCGGCGTACAGCAGCCGCAGGTATTCGCCTGGCAGGAATGCCGAAAAGCTGTAGAGCTTGACGCTGTCGCCGGGCTGTACGAAGCGGCTGATCTGTCCCCAGGCCTGCTTCTGGATGTCTTCCGGAACGGGGACGGTTTCATCCACCACGACAATCAGTTCGCGACCTGGTGCTACCGGTTTCAGCTCCGGCAGTTGTGCGGTGTCATAGCAGCTCTGCAGATCATTTCGCTCGCTGGCCATGGCGATGCCGGGCATTACCAGGGCTGCCAGCAGGAGCAGCTTGAGCCCCTTCATGCGTTGACCCCGCCGACTTTAAAGATGCCCAATTGCTTCAACAGCAGTTGTTGATCACGGATGCTCTTGAGGGCGTCCTCGGTCTGCTTCAGGGCTTTTGCCAGGGTCGGCAACTGTTCATCGGTGACACTGGTCAGGTCATGGAAGCTGTTGGCATCGATCTCAGCCGGCACCGACACGGGCGCTGAAACAATCGGTGCATGCTCGGGCAGTGCCGCGATCGCCGCTTGCAGGGCTGGAACCGGTGTCGCCGATTGTGCCGCCGGCACAACCAGAGGTGGCGTTTCAACGACGGGTGCAGGGGTGGCGTTGATCCGCTCATTGCTATTGCGCAGGTTTTTTTCAGCAGTGCGGCGAACCGTCACATAAGCATTGAAGTCACGCTTCTGGATGGCGGCCCCCTTCATGGCGTTCAGGTGCTCAGCCTTGTTGGTGTCACGGCTGGAAAGCTTCTGCTGCAGCATGCTGAGCTTGTGGTCCGCATGGCCGGAGATCTTGGTGCGTTCACGTTCAAGCCAGCGGACCATTTCATCGGCGCTGTTGAATTTGTGCGTGTAGTCATAGGCGCGACGCGAGTGGACGCCGGCAAAACCGAAAATGGTTGCCAGCCAGCAGGTGATGCACTGGATGGCGATGTAGATCACCGAGAGGATCAGGTAAGTGGTCAGCGAGGCTTCTCTGATCGCTTGCATCTTGTCGTCGATGGTCTTGTTATCTGCTGAATCGTTGACGGCCTTGGATTCATCCGGCAGCTCGAATGGACTGGCATGAGTCGCACCGGCATTGTTCGTGCTTTCTGCGCGTAGCGAATTGACCATCTCGTCTTGAATGCTGTCGAGGGTCTTGGCACGAACCACGAACGCGGCCACGGACATGATCAGGATAATGGCAACGAAGGCACCGATCAGCAGGTACTTGGGCGCCACTTCGACGGACGTCGCGATGCGCGACAGGATACGGTTGTAGTCCTTGTCCTGGTTGTCGCTGAAGCTGTCTTCGATGTTGATCGAGTCGATTTGCTTGAGGTGGTTGGAGCGCGAATCCGAGGCGTCGCCACGCCACCAGGCACGTGCTTTTTTGATCAGGCTGTTGTGGTGGATCGCATGACCTGCTGCCTCGGCAAAACCACAGGAAATGACGGCCAGCAAAATCGCCACGCCAATGGCTTGGTAGCGTTTGTCACTGGCTGAGGCGTCGAGACTCAACCATCCCGACAGCACATAACCGAAGCCGATGGCTTCTACGACCAACAGCACGGCAGCCAGGACAAACACCCAGGCCGGGCGAGGTCGACGGCCGGCTTCACCGATCTTCTTCAGGTAATCCTGACATTGGCGGAAGAACTCCGGGCTCTTGTCGACCTCGTTGTAGGTTTCGTAGTAACTGTTGCACAGGTCGTATTCTGAACTGGTCCAGCCATCCGGGCGGATGGTCGGCTCTTTGCTCGCCAGGCGCGATACCGTGCCAATCAGCGGCACGCCATGCCAGATACGCATGGCGAAGTAACCGACTTTCGCCCAGTAAAACTTCAGAAGGCACAGCGTCACGAAGAGGGCCGTGATGCTGATGATCGCCATCTCGTTTGCAGCAATAAAGGCCTTGAAGGCAGCCATCGCGGATTCTTGCACGTTCATTTGCTCCTTTGTTTACCGCTGAGTGCTGACTGGCGCGTAGGCAACGGTGTAGCTCTGGTCGCCGACGGGGTAGAACAATGCACCGCGTTCCGCGGTTGCATTGCCTTTGCTGAAGACAATGTCCATACAGGCCACTGGTGCTTTGGGTTCATTGATAAACACCCGATACAGCACCTGCTTCTCGCCTTCGTAGGTGTTGGCGACAGCGTTCATCTTCGGCAGTGCCTTGCGGTTGCCGTCGTCATACCCCTTCACCACTTGAATGAATGGCTGCTTACCGACTTCAGCGCCGTCGCGAAGAATCGAAACCGGCGAGATGGTGACCAGGTTGCCGTTGACGGTGTTGGCCCATACGCGGTTGTTGTAACCGGGCAGGTAGTCACGGGTTTTCACACCATCAAGGGGTTTGTCCGTGGCCAGGCTCTTCACCTCGCCGCTCTCGCGTGGCATGTCGTCCTGGCAACTGCCGACCGGGATCGAGTTGGCGTAGGCGCTGCTCAGCAGGCTGAAACCACCGCTTTTTGGTGTGATGTTCTGGCCCAGGTTCCACTGCATGCTGGAGGTCGGCACTCCGCCGAAGTCCACGCTCGGTTTCGCACCGTTGTTGGTGGAGGCTACGGGCGTCGGAGGAGGGGTTGCTGCTGTTGGGCTCGTCGCGACTGTCGGTGTGGCCGGTTTGCTGACCGGTTTGGCCGTGGAGGTGCCGTGGGCCAGGTACTTGGCGTTGGATTGCTCGGCCTTGGCCCGCAGTACCAGCATTTCCTGCGACGTCAGCTCAGCGATTTCTACCCGACGGTTCTCGTTACGACCTTCGAGCGTGCTGTTGTCTGCAACCGGTCGCGAAGCGCCGGCGCCTTGATAGAAGATCGAGGTCGAAGGGATGCCTGCGGCCATCAGGGCTTTCCCTACGGTACGCGCACGGCGTTCGGAGAGTGACTGATTGGTTGCGCTGCTGCCCGTGGCGTCCGTATGGCCAACCACCAGCAGGCGTCGAGTGTTGACCAGTTTCGGGTCGACATTGGCATAGACAGCGGCCATTTTGCTGACGCTGCGCTGGCCACTGACCGTGAGCTGATCGGAGCCGGTCGCGAACATCCCCGAGTCTTCGATCTGCGTCACGACGCCTGCATCTACCGGGGCCGCATTCGGTGTGGCCGATGCGGTCTGCAGGGGTTGCGAGCTGATCTTCAGGTTCTCTTCCTTGGCGATGCGGTCCAGCTCCTGCATCCGGCTTTGCCACACGGACCCGGCGTAACAGCCCACGGCTGTGCCGGCGGCGGCGCCAATCAACGCGCCTTTCTTGCCATTGAGGGCATAACCCGCCGCGCCGCCGGCAACCAGTCCGGCGCCGCACAAGATGGCCGTGCCATAGTTCTTGCCCAGTTGATCGAACTGGCCGGTAGAACAGCCGGAAGCCAGCAGCAGCGCGCTGGCAAGCGCTGTGAAGCGAAATGCGTTACTCATCTCAAGTCCATTTCAATGCGGTTGTATAAAACGCCGTTGCACCGAAATGCCGTTAAGAACTTCAGTCATCAGGCAAAGCAAAATACGGTTGGACGTTTGTTTCGCGCGCACTAAAGCGCCAGACGCTGTTTTCACAGGTTGGCAGCTGGTATCGGCGCGATAACTTTCCCGGGAGGGCGTGGGTAAACGGATAGCGGGGTGATCTTTTGGTTCGCGCACGGTTTTTTGCAGGCCTGGAGCAAGCATGGCCTTGGCAAAAGAAAAGAGAGTGTTCAAGCGAGATCCTGTTCCATGGAATGCGCGATCAAGTCCAGAATGATAGCTAAATGGCATCATTTGTCTTTTGATGCTAATGCCATTGCGGGGGGATGTCACGAAAATGTTGAAACGCAAATGACGCTTGCACAGGGCGGCCGGCCTCGACCCGACAGGGCTCAAATCAGCTCGGAGATGGGCTGATTTGAGCTGATACGGGAGTCAGCTCATCCAAACTGCAGCATAAAGAGGGAGGCCTTGTATTCGAGGCTTATAGTCAGATAGTTATTGAATTTTTTGTATACAAAAAATCGGCGGATATACCTCGTGATCTCCTGGAACAGGCTTGGTGGCAAATCGCTATTTGTCCGTGTAGTCTGGCCATTCGCACCCCACTTGCGCGGATGGTGATTGTCGCAATGAAAATAAAAAACAAGCTCGTCCTTGCCTTTGTATTGGTCGCCTTCATCCCGGTGAGCCTGGTGGCGGTGATATCGGTGCTGAATATACGGGCCCAGGCGGTCGATCAGTTTATCGATGGCAGTACCCGTGAAATACGCCAGATCGACGGTAATATCCGGCAGTTTTTCGATGGGTCTCAGCAGAACGTCGATCAAATGGCGGTTGATCCTGTATACACATCGGTTGCAAGCCTAAAACACTATGAGACCTCCGATGCCACCAGCCAGCCTCTGCCAGCGGCTGCCCGCCAGGTGATCGATGCGTTTGCCCGTTATGGCGCGACCCACCCGGCCGCCGCCATCCTGTCCATCGGTTTGGAAGATGGCAGCTACGCGAAATGGCCGGACGACCCGCAGCTGTCGAACTACGACCCGCGTTCGCGCCCCTGGTACAAGGCTGCCATGTCCAACCCCGGCAAAACGGTGCGCACGCCCGCTTACTACTATGACAAGGACGCTGTGGCGCTGGTCGGTACCGCCCGGGCAATGCTCGATGAGGCGGGCAAGGCCAAGGGTGTGTTTGTCGTCAGCGTTTCGCTGAAGAACCTCACCGAGCTGGTCAAAAGCATCAAGCTCGGCGAAAGCGGCTACGTGATGCTGATCGAAGACGGCACCGTGCTGGTCGACCCGCGTGACGCCGGGCACAACTTCAAGCAGCTCAAGGACCTGGGCGAGCCCTACGCCAAACTGGCCGCCACTGCGCAGGGGTCCACCGAGGTGCAAATCAACGGGGTCAGGTACATGGCCAATATCTGGACATCGCCCGGCCTGGGTTGGCGTTATGTCGGTTTGATCGAGTACAACGAAGTCATGGGCGCGGCCACGCGCATGACCTATGTGACGGCGGTGATCGTGGTCGTGCTGGTGCTGCTCTTTGCGCTGCTCGCGGCGGCGTTCGCCCGGGTGATCGTCAAGCCTATCGGCCAGGTCAGCACGGGGTTGCAATCTATTGCCGAGGGCGAGGGTGATCTGCGCCGCGATCTCGAGGTGCAGGGCAAGGACGAAACCGCGGAGCTGGCCGGTTGGTTCAACAAATTTCTCGCCGCGATACGCCAGTTGATCCAGCGTATCGGCGCTGCCTCGACCAATCTGCAGGATGCCTCGCGGGTCAACAGCGAGGTGGCCAACAACATGAACCAGGCGGCCGGTCGCCAGCGTGAAGCGGTGGAGTTGGTGTCCACGGCGTTCAACGAAATGGTTGCCACCGCCAACGAAGTGGCCCGTTCCTGTAGCACGGCAGCCGACTCCGCCGAGAGCGGGCACCAGCGTGTGGCCGAAGGCAAACAGCAGATCGAGTTGACCACCCAGAACGTCGGCCGCCTGGGGCGTCGTTTGAGTGAGTCTTCCCAGGCCATGGTGGAGTTGGAAGAGGGCAGCCGCAACATCAACCAGATTCTCGGCACCATCCGCGCCATCGCCGAGCAGACCAATCTGCTGGCGCTGAACGCGGCGATCGAGGCGGCCAGGGCGGGTGACCAGGGCCGGGGCTTTGCCGTGGTCGCGGATGAGGTCAGGGCCCTGGCCAAACGCACGTCCGACTCCACGGGGGAAATCGACCAGTTGCTCGGTACGCTCGGCAGCAAGACCCAGGAAGTATCGCAGAAAATGGAAAGTTGCCTGGACCTGTCGCGCGCCAGCGTGTCCTCGATCGAGAGCGCCCGTGACAGCTTTGAAGGCATCCAGCAGTCGGTGAATGAAATCCGCGATCAGAACCTGCAGATATCGGCAGCGGCGGAAGAACAGCACAGTGTGGCCGAGGAGATCAATCGGCATATCCAGCAGATCTACGACGAAGCGCGGCTGGTCGAAAGCCTGGCCAGCTCCGCGCAAGAAGACTCGGGCCGGCTTTCGCACCTCTCGAATGAACTGAACGGGCTGGTGGGGCGCTTCAAGTCGTAGTGGCATTATGCTTTCGCCGGGTGGCTGATAGCCTGGCGATTCACTACACTTCAGACGCTCCCCGGCTGCTGGTTATCGGGTAGTCAACCTAAGTAAAAACCGGGAGTCACAACCGGAACTTGAGGTAATAGGCTCGATGCCAGGGACAACCCCAGAACACTCGCACAAGAGTTACGCCCGTCCCGAGTTCTGGCAGCTTTCCATGCGTTGCTGCCAGTTGGCTGGCGCTGTGGATGTCGCTTTTCTCTTTATCTTTCTCATACTTGGCTCACCCATCCTGGCCTGGGTCAACGTGATCAGCGTGGCCATGTATGTCTACGCCTATCGCGCGTTCAGCCAGCGGCGTAACCGGCTGGCGATCCTGCTGATCCGCACTGAAGTGCTGGTGCACGCAGGATTGGGAACCGTGCTGATAGGTTGGGAAGGTGGTTTTCACTATTTCTTGCTGATGTTCATTCCCGCTCTGTTCGTGACCATGCGCGCCCGTAGCGCCTGGATCCTCGCGGCTTGCCTGTGGGCCTACTATGTGGGGCTGGATGTGCTCATGTGGTACATCCCGCCGCTGCAGCCCATTTCCTCCAATGCGCTGTTGGGTGTGCATGTGTTCAACCTGACGGTGGTGTTCTGCATGTTCAGCTATCTGGCGCTGTTCTATGTGGTCACGGTAACCCGGGCACACAGGAGCCTGGCGCGGATGGCAACGACTGACTCGTTGACCGGCCTGTTCAATCGCCGGCACGTGATTGCGCTGACCGAGAAGGAGCTGGCGCGGCACCATCGATGCCCCAGTAACCTGACCTTGATGTTGATGGATATCGATCACTTCAAGCACATCAATGATCAGCATGGTCACGATGTGGGCGACCGGGTGCTCGATGCTGTAAGCCAGGTGCTCAGGGACTCAATGCGCGAGCAGGATTTTATTGGCCGCTGGGGCGGGGAAGAGTTTCTGGCAATACTGCCGGAAACCGATCTTGACCAGGCGGCTGCCAGCGCGGAGCGCATACGCAAGGCAATCCAGGCGTTGGTGGTTGACAGTGACGGCCATGAAGTCAGCGTGACCCTGTCCATCGGCATCACCCAATATCGTGCACAGGAGGCGCTCAGCCACGCTATTGCCCGGGCCGATCGTGCGCTCTACGAGGGCAAGTCGGCTGGGCGTAACAGGGTGGAAGTGGCGCTGGCTTGATTGCGCTCTTGGCGTGCTCAGCAACTGGCCGATCTCACTTGCACCCACGCTTAACCCTACAAAGGGCGGCCAGCACTGATCCAGTTCTCGGTCTGCTTCATCGTCAACCGGTAGCGCGCGCAGTTGAAAACCTCCAACAACTTGAGTTCGTCCATCAGCAAATGGCGTAATAGCTGCGTCTGATCGGCGGGCAGCGACAAGTCTGCGATTGCCTCTTCGTAGCTTTTGCCATCACGCACAATGGCGCCAATGGACTCATTGAGCGCTTCCCTGAGTTGTACCCGAACGGGGTCGGGTTTGCCCATCGCCTCCAGGGTGACTTCGTACTTTCTGATCGAGCGGCGATAGGCCCATTCGAACAGATCCGCGGCCAGCGAAACATCCAGGTGTTCATAGACGCCCATCATGGCGTGCGCATAATCCTGCACATCCACATCCAGAAAGGACAATGGCGCGCTGTTGTACAGCATCAGGGGCACATTGGCCGCCAGACGGCTCGTGCGTTTGTTGCCGTCGTCGAAAGGTTGCAGATAGGCCAGGTTGATCCAGAGGAAGAAGGCGGACTCGACCGGATTTTTGATCTGCCTGGCCTTCTCCAGGATGCATTCGAGCATTTCGCCGAGGAGGGAAGGGACCTGGCTGGGGAGGTAGGTGGTATCGCTGATATTGACGACTTTCTGGCGAATGGTGCCCAGGCCACTCGGGTCGGCCAGCAGATCCTGCATCAGGAGTGCATGCAGGTTCTGGATCACGGGAGTGGTCAGGCCGTAGGTGGGGACGGCGTCGACCATGAACTCGATGGCCGCTTTGTGGTTGAGCAGCATCACTGCATCCAGATCGCCACCGGTGGCTCCACTCTTGAACAGCTCCTCGGTGGCGAGCAATGAGTAACGGTTGCCCTCCAGGCGCGAAGAGGACCAGGACAGGTCGATAAGCAGGGGTTCCAGTACCTTGCGTGCGTAGGTGCCCGCAGGCTGTTGGCCGCGCATGCGTCCTTCTTCCATCAGGGTCGTGGCGAGTGACGGTGGTAGCAGCGAGGTCTGGTTGGGGACGTAGTTGTCCACGAAGGTGCGTTGGTAGGTGACTGCGTTGCGCATTCCCAGAGGCTTTTCCAAGGTTGCACGTAGCGACAGGCTCTGGGCTGACCAGATGGGACCTGTGCCAGTCGTGGGTGTAGTGTTCTGTGTTTCCCTGGTATCGGAAAGCTTGTAGCGTGTCGAGCGTGTTCGACCTTCCTGAATCACAAGACCTGAATCGACCAGTGCCTCAAGGTGCCGCTTTACTGTGGCCAGGCTGGCAGAAACCTCGCTCTTGAGCTCGGTTGAGCTGGCCCATGGCTGATCGTTCCGAGCACGCTGAGCTAATGCGGCTAGAAGGCTGTTAGATGTATCGGTCATGGGATTTTCCTTATTACGGCTCAATTACAGCTCATTTTAGCCCGTTACAGCTCACAATTACGCAGTTATAGCTCATTACGGCTCATTGTTGTTCAATAAAGCTCATTACAACTCAGTCAGTCCTGGGATTCTCAATACTTTCCTTACTTTGGTCAGCACGTCGCAATGCTCGAACATGCCTAAAGCACTTCCCGAAGGTTTCTTGCTATCCTGACCATCCTCTTTCATGGACGAATACCGAGAGAAGCCATGGCTAACTCCACCCCGTCACGCCTCGGGAAGATACTGCAGGGACTGCTTTTTGCCCTGATCGGTATCGTCTTGTTGGGCATTGCCGTCAATCTCACGCTTGATCGGCGCGAATTCCTCGCTCACGCACAGACCGCCGATGGCATCGTCAGCCACTTGAATGCCGGTGGCTCGCATCCTGAAATTGCCTTCACCGCCAGCAGTGGTGAAAAGGTCTCCTACCCCCAGGGCGGTTTTATTTTCGGCTATCAGAAGGATCAGCCCGTGCGGGTGCATTACCTGCCCGAGCAGCCGGCCAACAGCGCCACCGTCGATGATCCGGCCGCACTGTGGGGCACTCCCGGGGTGCTGGGTGGTATCGGTCTGGTGTTCATCATTGCCGGTCTGCTAAGGGGCATCCGTCAGCGCGGCCGCGGTGCGGTTCATTCACTAAAAGGACTTTGAACGTATGAGCTACAACATCCCGATCCCGGTCAATGAAAGTCGCTGGCAGTATCAGACCGCCAGCGGCGGCGGCCTGAGTGTGGCCCTGCTGGCGGGCAGTGGCGGTTCGATCATCCTGCGTTCGCCCCAGGGCAAGGACGTCAGCTACCGCTACGGTGGCGTCGGGGTGGGTGTCGGATTTGGCGCGCGCCTGCCGCGCTTCGGCAAGATCAATATCCAGCTCAAGGGCAAGAGCGTGGGGGCCGCCGGTGCGGCAGAGGCTTTTCCCAGTACCGGCAAGGTGTTTGTCAGCGACGCCTTGCTCAGTCGTGACCTGACCGATGACGATATCACCGGACCTTGCCTGTATACCGAAGTGGCGGCGGGTCTGGTGGTCGGCGGTTCGGCCACGGCCCTGTTGTTCGGGCTTGATCCCAAGCTGCTGGCGTTGTCGGCGGTGCTGAGCTCCAACCCGGCGACCTCGCTCATTGCCTCCTCCACGGTCAACCGGCAGTTGCTGCAGTCGGCCAAGGGCGCGGTGGTCATGGCCGGCATGAACGCCGGCGTGCAGGCTGGTGGTAGTGCGGCGATCTATATGGGTTATCTGTTCTAGCCGCTTATAGCGGGTCACTTGAGACAAATCCTCACATTGGCGATGTGCTCATGAGTTCGCATTGCCACGGCTCTCGACGAACAGCCGGCAGGGCAGGCAGGCTGAGGACGGCTTGAGAGATGCGATCTCCCTGCTTGAGGCGGAATTCTACGAGGTTGCTCTTGAACCATCGTGCTGGCTCTGATTTACCCGAACGGTTAAGGTTCGACTATTCGTCAATAGCGCCTCGTAGAGAGGTTAGTGGCAGTTAACCTACGCTCCAAGTTCACGGTTGTGCCGCCAACGGGCGAACGGAGTGGACTGTACAAGGTACTGGCCAGACCTCTGCTGCCTGGCAGGGTTAGCAATTGACCCATATGAATCCTGTACCGGAGGTGCCATGAGTCAAACCCCGCTGCTCCATCCGGACGCGCAGCTACAACCGTTACTCGGCAGCCTGGCTGGGCTGATTCGGCAGGCTCGCCAACAGGCGCTGCGGGCCGTGGATGTGTTGCAGGTACAAACCTGCTGGGAGATCGGTCGTTATATCGTTGAGTTCGAGCAGGGCGGTGAGGCGCGTGCGGTCTATGGCAAGAAACTGCTACCGACGCTGGCCAAGGTGCTGAGCGCTGAGTTCGGCAAGGGCTTTGACGCGACAAATCTGCGTCATATGCGTGGCTTTTTTCTGGTCTTTCCAAAATACGACGCACTGCGTCGCGAATTGAGCTGGACGCATTACCGCACGTTACTCAAGGTCGAAAGCGACACTGCGCGGCAATGGTATATGGCCGAAGCGGTTACCCAAAACTGGAGTACCCGTGCACTGGAGCGGCAGATCGGTACCTTGTACTACGAACGCTTGCTGGCCAGTCAGGATCGCGCCGCCGTGGAGCAGGAGGCCGTAAGCAACGTGCAGGCACTGGGTAAGAGCCCACGCGAATTTGTGCGTGACCCGGTCCTGTTGGAGTTTCTCGGTTTGCCGAATGCAGGTGCTTTGCTGGAGAGCGACCTGGAACAGGCGTTGATCCACCAATTGCAGAGCTTCCTGCTGGAGTTGGGCAAGGGTTTTGCTTTCGTGGCACGACAGCAGCGTATCAGTACCGAAAGCAAAGACTTCTATGTCGACCTGGTGTTCTACAACTACCTGCTCAAGTGCTTCGTGATTTTCGACCTCAAGCGTGGCGAGCTGACCCATCAGGACATTGGCCAGATGGAAATGTACGTGCGCATGTATGACGACCTCAAGCGCGGCCCGGAAGATGGCCCTACGGTCGGCATCATTCTTTGTGCGCAGAAGGATGCTTCAGTGGTGCGCTATTCGGTCTTGCAGGGTAATGAGCAATTGTTCGCCAGCAAGTACAAGTTGGTGCTGCCGACTGAGGAGGAGTTGCGCGCGGAGTTGGATCGCGAGCGGGCCTTGTTGGATGTGAACCCTTCTTTGGGATCGTATTAAACAAGATTTGAGGCAAGTCGGGTTATGTCGTCCGGACTTGAGTATGACCGGCTCTGTAGCTGGTTAGAGTTAGGATCACAGCGAATCCCCGTGGAAGCTACTGGATAAGAAAAACCCCCGTATCACTGCGTGAGTACGGGGGTTCAGTTTCCGTCAGCGTCCGCCGGAATCCGGCTTCGCGCTTACACGTTGAAACGGAAGTGCATCACATCACCGTCTTTAACGATGTATTCCTTGCCTTCCAGACGCCATTTGCCGGCTTCCTTGGTCCCGGCTTCGCCCTTGTACTGGATGAAGTCGTTGTAGGCGATCACTTCGGCGCGGATAAAGCCCTTCTCGAAGTCGGTGTGGATCACACCGGCGGCCTGCGGCGCGGTTGCACCGACACGCACGGTCCAGGCGCGGACTTCTTCAACACCGGCGGTGAAGTAGGTCTGCAGGTGAAGCATTTCGTAACCGGCACGGATCACGCGGTTCAGGCCAGGCTCTTCAAGGCCCAGGGCTTCGAGGAACATGTCCTTCTCTTCACCGTCGTCGAGCTCGGCGATTTCCGCTTCGATCTTGTTGCACACCGGTACCACGACCGCGCCTTCTTCCTCGGCAATGGCCCGGACCACGTCCAGCAACGGGTTGTTCTCGAAGCCGTCTTCGGCGACGTTGGCGATGTACATCACCGGCTTGGTGGTCAGCAGGTGGAAGCCACGGATCACCGCCTTCTCGTCGGCGCTCATGCTCTTCATCAGGCTGCGCGCTGGCTTGCCTTCGGTGAAGTGGGCGATCAACTGCTCCAGCAGGCCCTTTTGCACCACGGCGTCCTTGTCACCGCCCTTGGCGTTGCGCGTGACTTTCTGCAGTTGCTTCTCGCAGCTGTCGAGGTCGGCGAAGATCAGTTCCAGGTCGATGATCTCGATGTCGCGTTTCGGGTCAACGCTGTT
>Ga0302146_10001432_pt1 | contig 13951 bp, 17 predicted proteins | sample I_Bog_E3_1_FD_193578 | JGI IMG/M metagenome (GOLD analysis project Ga0302146, IMG submission 193578) | Peat permafrost microbial communities from Stordalen Mire near Abisko, Sweden - I_Bog_E3_3 | ecosystem: Environmental > Terrestrial > Soil > Wetlands > Peat | place: Sweden: Abisko, Stordalen...
ACCCGTCGTCGCCTTCCGGATGCCGATGGCGTAGGCCGCACCTTCGGCCAATTCCAGGCGCCGCCGCCGCCACATGACGCTCGCCACCTCTTCGACCAAATGACGCTCGGTCGGCCCGGCCGGGGCATACTCGGCAACCAGGGACTCGACGAGTTGCTGATACTCGCCCCGATCCTCCCAGGGCATGACGGTGTGGCGAGACATAACGCCGTGCCGGGTGGCGTTGAACAGCGCCATGGAATGGGCCAGCGTCGGACGGGTGCCATCGGCCGGAACCAGTTGGACCACCTTCGCAGATCGTTTCGTCATGCCCAGAACTCCTTTCGGGATGCGTGACGCTGCGCACGCGGTTCCATGTGCAGATCGTCGCATAGGAACTTGCTCTCGATCTCCCCGAGCCGTTCCATGAACAGGCCGCTGGCCGTCGCCGCAGCGGCATGCCCCTCATCGTAAAGGCGGTCGTAGGTTGCCCAGTGCATTCCCTTCGGCTTCGACGGGAACGGGTTCAACATGCCCGGTTCTCCCCCCAGCTTCATGCGGATGCGATCGGCGCGACGAATGGTGCGATCAAGGGTGCGTTCCCGCTGGCACGGATAGGTCAGGCGATAGCAGTGGCGGCACAGGAAATAGGCGCCGTCGGCGTAGAGCTTCACGACGGTCCGGCCGCAGGGCCTGCCGTTGACCACGCCCATACCCCTTATCCAAGCACATTCCAAGCATTTGGTGGCAAGTCGCCGGACAGGTCTGGGATACCGGCGGCGGAGTTGGCACTGTTTACTGCGTTGAGTTATCGTATTTTATCGTACCGTAGCGAGCTGTCGGATAGCCCCGCGCAGGCCCGTCGGGCACCTTGCCAAGGTTGGGGTCGAGGGTTCGAATCCCTTCGCCCGCTCCAAAATTTCTTAAGTAAGTCAAGATGGTAGAGCGGCCTTGCGAGGCCGTTTCTTGCTTCCCCGCCCCCGGCAAGAAAGCTGGGGAAGCAGCGGAAAGCGCAAATTGGCGGGGTTTGGGCGGAATTGGGCGTGGGCGCCGCTGCAAGACCGCGTTTTTCCAAGGCGACGACAGACCGCGATGCCCCCTGTTGCGTAACGCCGCGCCACTCGGATGGCCATGCCGTGTTTCCCCGAATGCCGAAGTGGCCGGCTTCCTGCTTCTCCGGCTCCTGTCGCATGGTAAACGCGAGGGTCATCGTTCCACCATCCCGCCCGCCAGGCGCATCGGCAGCACAAGCCGAAACGAGTCGGGCAATTGCACGAATCCGTGCGCCGCATAGAACGCGGCCGCACTTTCGTCGAGCGCATCAACTATAACCATAGAAGACCCGACCGTGCCAGCGCTCGCGACGGCGCGCCGCAATGCGTCGGCCAGCAGGACCGCACCCAGCCGCTGACGCTGCCGATCCTTCGAAACCGCCAATCGACCGATCAAGGTCGCGCTCACCAACGGATAGCGCGGAAGGTGTTTGCGGGCCGCGTCCGGTACGTCGCCTCGAGAGAGGGCCATGGCGCAAAGCGTATAGTAGCCCAGGACGCACGTCGGCTCGGCTCGCTCGCTCAGGATGAACACGCCGTTCGCCTTCCGTCGGACATCCTGCCCGGCCTGGGTCTTGAGATAACGATCCAAGCTCTCCACGCCGCACGTGAAACCACTCCGATCGTGCCGGTCGTCGAGGAACTCGATCTGAAGGTCAGAAGTCGGTGGCGTCGCCATTCACGGTCCGACCCGGCACTTGTGCTCTGCAAACGCCCGCTGCAACCGCTCGTTCGATGCCGGCGGGTTGACCAGAGCGTCGAAGAAGACGGCCCGATCCCGATCGGACAGAACCAGCGTTTCATGCTCGGCGATCGTCCTTCGCGCGGCGTCGGTGAGTGCCGTCATGCAGAAGTCCGTGACCTTGCGCCTTTCGAGCTGCGCAGCCCGCTCGATCAAAGCCTTGGTCGCCTCGTCGACGCGGAACCCGAGCCGTTCGGCCCGAACCCGCTCGTCATGCTTTGCCGTGGTGGCCATGCTCACCTCCTGCCCCCAATGTACGTCAACCGGACTAACGTTTCAAGCCATTTGAGCCTGAGTACCCGCTTTTCGGTGCAGGGTATCCTGTCTCCGGCGCGAGGGCGTCACTCGCAAGGTCGTCCACAAAATGGGCTGCGTCGCTCTGCGACCCGCCAATCCGGGCGCCAGCGATACCGAAGCTGGGCGTCTCACAATTGCGCGGATCAGAGTGAGAGTTCCGCTGGGGTCTTGGCTGACGGGTCCAAACAGGCGAGAGAGAGGCTGTCGCCGGCCCGTCGCGGAGAGACCCGATGGATGCCGTTCCCGCCCTGCACGAGATTTCCCTGAACCGGCTGGTGCCGTCGCCGGCCAACGCGCGCAAGACCCCGGCCTCGGCGGCCGATGACGCCGAACTGAAGGCCAGCCTCGCCGCCCATGGCCTGAAGCAGAACCTGATCGTCGGCCCCGCCGACGCCGAAGGCAACCATGCCGTGATTGCCGGCGGACGCCGGCTGCGGGCGTTGCTGGCGCTGTCGGCCGATGGCTTGTTTCCCCCCGACCGGCCGGTGCCGTGCCTGATCGAGGCGCCGGGCAGCGGGCTGGAGACCTCGCTGGTCGAGAATGCCGTGCGTGTGGCGATGCATCCGGCCGATCAGTTCGAAGCCTTCGCGGCGCTGGTCGAGGCCGGGCAAAATGTCACCGCCATCGCGGCGCGCTTCGGGGTGACCGAACGGCTGGTGCGCCAGCGGCTGCGGCTGGGCACGGTCGCGCCCGAACTGCGCACGGCCTATCGCGCCGACCAGATGGACCTGGAGACCCTGACCGCCTTCACCCTCTCCGACGATCACGACGCCCAGCGCGCGGTTTGGGCCGAGGCCAGCCAACATTACGGCCGGTCGCCGATCCAGATCCGGCGCCGGCTGAGCGAGACCGCGGTTCCGGTGGCCTCGCGCCTCGGCCGCTTTGTTGGCGTCGAGGCCTATCAGGCGGCCGGCGGCACCATCACCCGGGACCTGTTCTGCGACCATGACCAGGGCTTCATGGACGATGCCACCTTGGTCCGCCGCCTGGCCCAGGCCAAGCTGGACGCCGAGGCCGCGGCGCTGGCCCCCGACTGGAAATGGGCCAGGCCGGTGCTCGACCCCGTCCTTGGCGTCGCCGCCGATTACGGCCGGATCGAGCCCACCCCGGCCGAACCATCGCCGGACCTCCGCGCGCTCCTGGACGACCTCGCCCGGCGCGAGGACGACTTGGCGAACGTCGCCGCCGAGGACTGGAGCGCCGAGCACGAAGCCGAGGCCGAAGACCTCGCGGCCCGGCAGGAGGAGGTCGACCGGACCCTGGCCGCCCAAGCCACCTTCGCCGAAGCGGATCGCCGCCGCGCCGGCTGCCTGGTCACCATCGGCCCCGATGGCCGGCTCCGGGTGCTCCAGGGCCTGATCGACCCGGCCGACCGGATCGCCAAGGACGACGGCGCCGCGGATGAGCCGGCCAAGGTCCGTGGCTTCAGCCAGGCGCTGATCGACGACCTGAAGGCGCACCCTCCAGAACAAGGCCATCCGGGGAGCCGCTTTTCCAGGTGCTATCAGGACTGTTCGCTGATATGGCAGACTGTGAAAATGAACGCGTTAGTGGGAGCGCCGTTCGGCCGCACCATAGTGCTTTGTTCGCGGATGAAGGCGGCAGCCTCGTTATTGTTCTCGATGGCCTCCTCCCGGGTTACGGGTGGATCAAGACCATCCCATATACAATCGAGTCTGGCCCCGAAGCGTCCGGGGCTCCATATTCCTCCTTCAACGCACATGACGAGGATGTCACGGCGGCTTGCCTCCTGGCAGAGATCGTAGGCCGCCTTGGCAGACAATTTCATGGTTGCTGAGCCATCAAACTTAAAAAAGTCCGATGGTGAATGATACAGCTTAGTTACATCAAACGTCATGGCTTGCTCCTGTTCCACTTGATCTGGTCGTCATCAACCCAATCTTTATCATTTCTGTTGCTAACCTGCACCACCTCACCCGTACGGTCATTAACTACGACATAATTGCCAGGTTTCCCATACACCGTCGCAGGGTCGTCCCTTCTGGTACCACCCTTAGTGTATCTCCCGTCTCTTGACGTTCCCGCTGGAGGCCCCAGGGTCAATCTGCGAACGTCATCCTCTGTCCATCCTCTTTTTTGCATCTGGCGTACGATCTTGTTCTCGAAAACCAAAGCGGAACAGGACCGTTGCGGATGGAGCAACTCGTCGAGCGACGGCGTTGGGGTGTTCCGTTGAGCAAGCTGACGATTCAGCTCGCTTCGCATGTCATCGAGATCCCGTCGCGTCGGAACCCAACCGGGATTGGTTACAACTTGATATGACAGACCGTTTTTGCCGAATTCATTCTGGAGTTCTCGGTACTCATCCATGCGCAACTCTTCTTCAGGGGTCAGCCGGGGCGGTGCTCCTCGGGTCTGGGCGTTGGCTGTCCCGAATGGATTGAGTGTGGACAGGAGACTCTCGCCGATCTGGCCCATCCAGCTCACTGGAGTCAAGGTGGTAGCATTAGACGCCCTTGCGGCGTCGGCCCGGTCTTCCAACCCCTTGAGTACCCCCGGCCAGCGGTCGGCGCCGATGACCTTGATGGCGGCGGTCAGTGGGTAGCTGGCTTCGATCATCTGGCCGATGGTCTGTGCCTCGGCGGCACCGGCGGCGGCTTGGCGCAGGCGGTGCAGGGTCTTGGGGTCGATGTTCAGGCTGCGGGCGAAGTGTTCGCGGAAGGTCTCGTCATCGATGCCGGCGGCCATTCTCCAGAGCGCGAGCAGGCGGCTGAAGCGCTCGCCCTCGGCCTGGGTCGGATAGGCGACGTCGCGGATGACGCCCTGCTGGAAAGCCCCGGCCAGCCCATGCCCCAGGAAGGTGCGGGCGCGGCCGACCGGGCTGGGGTCTCGCAGCGGGTTGTTCCGCCAGGACGAGCCACCGGTGGTCCAGCGGCCATGCCAGTCCCGCAGCTCGTCAGGGTTGTAATGGGACGCTCGGGTCCCGAAGATATTTCCGAACATGAGTCTCCTCCTCCGGTGCGGCCCAAGGCCGCCCGAATGCGGTTCGAAGCGTTGACGGGATGTCGTGTAGACTGGAGAGATCAGGCGTCGGCAGTCAGGGATGCCGCCGCCGACCGGCAAGCACCGGTCACAGGCACTCGATGACCACCGCGCGTTTCCAATAGGACGGGCTGGATGTCGGCAGGACGGTCGGGTCGGTGGTGATGTCGGTGGGCACGCAGAAGCCGCCGCGCCACTTCCAGGATTGGGTGACGATTTCCTGGAACCGGTCCAGGGGTTCGCGCACCACGAGGCACACGCCGTCGATGATTTGCTGGTGGGCGGGCGCGGGTCCGGGATCGGACGGGCTTTGGCCCTGGAAGTCTCCCTCGATCAACGCGCCCCGACCGCAGACGAGGGAGCGGCGAATGCGTTTGCCGGTCAGCGGCAGGACTTGCTGGGGCGCCTCGGTGGTGGTCACGAAATTGACCCCCAGTAATTTCGAGACCTGGCCTGCCCGGCAGGGCTCGGAGTCGGCGTCACCGGTGATGAGCTGCTTGAAGTCCGGGTCCCCGAACAGCGCCAACAGGGTGGTATTGTCGAGGTAGCAGTTGTAGCAGCCGTCGAAGTCCGGAACATTATTGTCGCGCAGCAATGCAACCGCGGCCAAAACCAGTTGGAGGGTCAACCGGTCGCCGTTCACCAGTTGCGAACTGGCCTGCCAGCCGTTCGGGCGCAGGATGGCCGGCGCCACCGCCGAGACCACGGCCGCGCCCAAGGAGGCATTGGCGACCGCGACCGCCGACGCAAAGGTCAGCGTCCCCGAAGCCCCGCCCAAGGCCGCCAGCGACGAGACATTGGTGACGTCGCGGGCGGTGCCGATCAGGCTGTAGACGTTGGCGCCCGCGGTCACGCTCATGGGATTGGCGACGGAGACCGGGGTTGGGGCGCCGTTCGCGACAACGGTCTCGAATCCCATCACCGTGTCCACCCGCAGAGTGGTGGCCGGGGCGCTCGGGCTGGCGGTGACGAAGCTGTTGCCGCCAAGATAGACCGAAAAGAGGGCGTTGCGCGCCAGCCGGTCCAAGCACTGGAGGGCATGCAGCCCCAGCCTGGTCGCGTTGACCAGGAACGGGTTGTCGATGGCCACCAGACTGGTCTCGATGTTGAGGTCAATGGTTGCGCCGTAGGTGTCGAGGCCAAGGGTATATTGCTCGATCGTCCAACTCTCGGCCGTCAACCCGTTGTCGAGCGCCAGGTTGGTCGCGGGGCCAACACCGGTTGGACCGACACCACGATCAGGTTGCCTTGCCTGTCCGCCACCGCCGGTTTCGTCCAACCCAACCGAAGGTGAACCTCATCACCAGATATGTGAGCCGCTGACCCCATCACGTTAAACCGCCGGGCGGGGCGCCGCAGCGACTGGTTCTGCCACTCGATGTCCACGCGCCTGACGCCCCCGTTTCCCGGCACATCGCCTCTCCAACCGAATCCCGATAAGGGCCGTGGATCGGATGGTGCGGTCGAAGAGCACCGCAGGCAAGGCCGTCCCGAATCCGATAGTGACTTCGACCTCCGCCTTGACACCCGCCCCGGCTTGAGTTCTGATCGGGGCGGGACGGTGGATGGCCGTCCCGGGGCGTGACAACCTCGCATCAAGCGGCTGGCATCGAGCCGAAACGATGTCGCTTCCCGTCAGGGTCCTGACCGGGAGGCGGCACTGTATGTTCAAGCCTTCCGGCCAAAGAGTGCCGCGGCCGTCTTGGTGCGGCTTGTCAACTCCCGGTCGCCAGCCCCGCTGGCGATCACTCCACCTCGTGGGAGTTGAGCCGATGACCAGGAGACGACTGCCGGGGATCGTGCCCGGCGCGATGCCGACCAGGAAACGGATGATGCGCGAACCGTGTCGGGAAGCGGCCGATGGCGGAACCGATTTCACCATCCTGGTGGTGGGTTTCGATCGCAAGAACTTCTGTGCCGTGATCGAGTCCATCTACGTCGCTGAAGCGCCGAACCTGACCGACGCCGGATGGCAGGCCGCCGAGGGTTACGAGGCCCAGACCGGCATCGCGGTTTTACCTCTGTATGGCGCTCCCGGCCGGATCAATCTGGAAAAGTTGGCGGCCGACGATGTGGTCATATGACGCCGCTGCCATCACCTTGGTCTTTTCGTTGACGGAACCCAGAGACGGTCAATCGCGATGAGTACAGGCCCCATCGAATGGTCCCTTGATCTTTCGGTGGGCGATCGTCAAATGGACTACGATCACAGGTTGTTTATATATACTTTAAATTCCCTGTATTGTACCATCGATGGCGGCGGCGATTTCATGGTCATCGAAGGTCTGTTGTGCCGGCTGGTCGATGTCTCGGCGGCCCACTTCGTCCGGGAAGAACGGCTGATGGGCCGGACGCGCTTTCCCCTACGTGCCGGGCACGTGGCCGAGCATTCGCGACTCCTGCATGTCCTCGGCACCATGATCCTCTCTTACGAGAACCGGGACCTGGCCACGGTGCGGGCGACGGCGGACGCCTTTCGCGACATCTTCCTGCTTCATGTCACGACCTTCGATCAAGACCTGAGACAGCATCTTGCCGAAACCGGCCAGTCGTAAGGACGATCGGAGCGAGATCGCTCCCGGTCCAAGCTGGTTTGCGCGACCGGAAGCGGTGGGGCAAGGTTACAACACTGAAGCGGCCCCTTCGCCGGGATAAAGGAACAGCCGATGAAGAAAAGTGAGTTCGTTACCAGTATCGCCGAGCGGACCGGCCTCACCCAGGCCGACGCCGGGCGCGCGGTCGACGCCTTCGTGGCGACCGTGGCCGAGACCCTGGCCCAGGGCGGGGACATCCGCCTTACCGGCTTTGGTAGCTTCGAGGTGGTCGAGCAACCGGCGCGCATCGGCCGCAACCCGCGCACCGGCGAGGAGATCGCCATCGCGGCCTCGAAGACCCCGAAGTTCCGGCCCGGCGCCGTGCTCAAGGCTGCCGTCGCCGGCACCGGCGGAACCGATTAGGTCTGGCCAAAGTCCCGGGATCGCAAAGGGCCTCGCGGCCCTTGGCCCGCCGGAGGCAAGCGGCGGCGCCTCACGCCCCGCCCTCGCCAAGCCGGAACACCGGAATGCCCTGGCGCCGGGCCTTGTCGACCAGATTGTCGGTAACACCGGACCCGGGAGCGGCGACGACGCCGATCGGCTGGGCCTCCAACATCTGGTCGTTGCGCTTGAAGGGCGCGGCCTGCTGGTGCCGGGTCCAGTCAGGCTTGAACACGACCTGAACGACGCTGCGATGCTCGGCCCATTTGGCGGCGGCCTCGTCGTCATCGCGGGCAATGGCCAGCACCGTCAGACCGGGGGGCGGGATCAGGGCGGCCAGATGGTTGGCGCTGAGGGCTGCCACCGTGGGCCAGTCGGGAAGTGGACTACCGTCCAAACTGATTCTCAAATCTCATGTGGCGCCCCTTAATACCGGTACGCCGGGTTGCCATTCCGCCTGACGGCGCGGGTCTGTTCCTGGTCGAGGAAGCCGAGTGGCAGCGCCAGCGAAAGTTGCTTGCTCCAACCTTCACCCAGCCAGCATCAACGTTCTGGCGCCGCATTTCCGCGCCGCGACAGGAGCACCAAGTCGGCCGCTTCCTCGGCATCCCTGAGAAGCGTCTTGCGCGGCGTGCCTATCTGCGCGCGCATGGCAAGGCCACGAGCAAAATCGATGAGCTGGCTTGCGCGGACGGCCACAGGAAAGTCGGTCGGGATTTCTCCAGCGGTGATCCCGTCCCGGAAACGACCTTCCACCAGCGCCACGGCGGCAGCGGCAGCGTTCTGCAGGAATTCCCGGACCTCAGCGTCGTCCACAAGCGGCGCGACGCACACGAGAAGACATCCCCGAGCGCATCCTTTCTCGGTCGCAGTTTCTACGACGTGCCTTAGGAAGCTGGCGAGCGAGTCGCGAAGAGCCTGCGGCGAGAGGAGTGCCTTCGCAGCGAGAGCGCCCTTCGTCTCTGCGTACGCCCTAAGGACGCGCAAGAATATTGTCCGCTTGTCCCCGAAGACGGCATACAGGCTCGGCCGTCCCACGCCCATCCCGGCGACGAGATCGTCGATCGTCACTCCGTCGTAGCCTTTCGACCAGAACACCTGGGTCGCTTTTTCCAGCGCCTCCCTCTCGTCGAAGCTGCGCGGTCGTCCACGCGGCCTAGCGGCATTTTGAAACATCTGGTTCAAAACTCCTTGACCATGGCCATCGCACCAATATATAACCGAACAGTTCGAAATTAGCAAGCTGGCCCTGGCCTCGCGGGGCCTCACGACCCGACCTTCACCCTTCACCACGGAGCCGCCCATGGGACATTCGATCGCGCTCGTCACCGGCACCACCTCCGGGCTCGGTTATGCGGCAGCCCGCATTCTTGCCGGAGAGGGCTGGCGCGAGATCATCGCCACCGGGCGCAGCCTGGCTCGGGTCCAGGAAACAGCCGCTCAGCTCGCGGCGGAGACCAAAAGACAGGTCTTCACGCCGCTGGAGCTGGACAAGCCGTCCAGCGTTCAATCCGCCCTCGTCGAGCTCGTCAAGCGAGGTCGGCCGATCGATTTCCTACTGCTCAATGCCGGGATGGTCCCTGGCAAGGCGCGCGTGCTCACCGCGGCGGGCGTCGAGGCGGCTCAGGCCCCGCTGATCGGCCATCATCAACTGAGTGTCGGGTTGCTCCGCGCCAACCTGCTGAGCCCCAACGCGCGGATCGTTATCGCCGGGGCGGAACCTGCCCGAGGGGGCGTACCCCTGTTCAGCTACACCGACGTGCCAGCCTTCGCGGCCAAATACCACCAGGGTGACCGAACCGCCGCTGTTGAAGCCCTGCTGCGCAACGGGCCGAACGTGAGGTACGTGCCCAACAATGCGTATGCCGACGCGAAGCTCATTATCGCTTGGTGGGTCGCGGCGCTGGCGCGCCGGCTACCCTCCGGCATGGCCGTGTACGCTGTCTCGCCCGGTGCGGCGACCGACACCAAGGTGGTGCGAAACGCTGGCCCGGCGTTGAAGTATCTGTTTATCCCAATCGTGAACCTCATTCCCGGCATGAATCAGACGCCGGAGACCGCGGCCCGTCGCTACCTCCTGGCGTCGGAGTTCGGAACCGACGTCTCAGGGCAATTCTTCGCCTCGGCTCAAGGGAAGTTCACAGGCCCAATTGAGGCGCAGCGCCACCCACACCTCCACGATCGCGCCAGCCAAGAAGCCGCGTGGCAGGCCGTGGTCAAGGTCTCCGGCGTCGACTTGTCTTAGCCAGCATCCTTGAGCGCAGTCATCGTGTCTATATCACACCAAACAGTTCAAAATCACCAAAGCAACCCTAACCTCGCGAGGAGAATACATATGGAACGGTACGAAGGTAAAAAAGTGGTGATCATCGGCGGCACCAGCGGCATGGGGCTCGCGACGGCGAAGATGCTCCTCGATGGGGGTGCGCGTGTTCTGGTGACGGGTCTCTCGCAAGCCGGCCTGGAATCGGCGCAGAAAGAGCTTGGGAATGACGCCATCGTAGTTTCAAGCGACGCGCGGTCGTTGACGGAAATCGACGCCCTCGCCTCTCGGGTAAAGGCCGAGTTCGACACCTTCGACCTGCTCTCCGTCAGCGCCGGGTTCAGCATCCGAGCGCCTCTCGAGAGCATGACCGAGGCTGTCTACGACGAGATGTTCAACTTGAACGCCAAGGGACCCTTTTTCGCGGTGCAGAAGCTCACGCCGTTAATAAGCCGGGGCGGCTCTATCGTCCTCACAACCTCGGTCGCCAACGTCAAGGGTATGCCCGGCAACGCCGCATACGGAGCCGCCAAGGCCGCCCTGCGATCATTCGCTCGGACGCTCGCCGCCGAGTTGCTTCCTCGCGAGATTCGCGTCAACGCGGTGACGCCCGGTCCCATCGACACGCCGATCATCGGCAAAGTGTTTACCGGTAAAGACGAGGCCGCCCAGATTAGGGAGAAGATGATCGGTATGATCCCGATGAAGCGCTGGGGGACGTCGGAGGAAATCGCCAAGGCCGTCCTCTTCCTCGCGTTCGACGCGACCTTCACGACCGGCGCCGAGCTTCCGGTCGATGGCGGGTGGTCGCAACTTTGAAGGCAGTACGCGAAATGCGTCGAAATTTAATCTGAGGAGCAAGGCCTGACTGAACAACGTCGATCCAATTCTTGTCCGAGTAGGCAAGCCGCACGCACAGGGTGACGCCATGAAGCACTATCTGCTCGAAGGAAAGCATCTCGTTCCGTTCGCCGGCGCCGCGCAATTCCCGCCGGCGCTGGCAGATTGGTTCGTCGGCAAGGCGCACTGAGATGCGGCCGTTTTCCAAAATCGTCGCGCTGGCGCTCAGGGATCATGCTCCGGACGAAATCGCCCATGCGCTGGACGATGTTCGCCCGCGCTCGGCCAGCGAGATCGCCGCCCAGCCCGACGACCGGGTTCTGTCGCAAATGGCCTATCGGGTGTTCTGTTCGGGCTTTTCCCGCAAGCAGATCGACGCGAAATGGCCCTCCTTCGAGGAAGCATTCTGGCATTTCGCGCCGGGGCGCTGCGCGGCGATGAATGAGGCCGAGCTGGATGCCCTGTTGGCCAACAGGGCGATTGTGCGCAACGGCGCCAAGATCGCCTCGGTGCGCGACAACGCGCGATGGGTGCTGGATCTGGCCGGGCGGCACGGTTCGGCGGCGCAATTTTTCGCCGAGTGGCCGGATGAACGCTGCGTCGAATTGCTCGAGCTGATGAAGCGCCAGGGCAGTCGGCTTGGCGGCGAGACCGGCATGCGGCTTTTGCGCGATCTGGGCAAGCCGGCCTTCGTGCTGACCCAGGACGTCGTCACGGCGCTGATCCGCGAGGGCGTCGTCGACTCCCCCCCAACCAGCCGGACGCAGATGAACGCGATCCAGGCCGCGATGAACGCCTGGCAGGCGGAATCAGGCTATGACCTGACGGCGATCAGCCGCACCCTGGCCTGGAGCGTCGGCCGCGGCGCCGCCTGACCGCACTTCCGGCCGGCCTTACGCAACACATGAAACGAAGGAATGCCCCATGACCGAAGCATCTCAGTACGCGCCTCCTCGGATTTGGGAATGGCAGACGCCCAATGGCGGGCAGTTCGCCAACATCAACCGGCCGATTGCCGGCGCGACGCACGAACAAGAACTTCCGGTCGGCCGCCATCCGCTCCAGCTCTACTCGATGGGCACGCCCAATGGCGTCAAGGTGACGATCCTGCTGGAAGAGTTGCTTGCCGCTGGTTTCGCCGCCGCCGAATACGATGCCTGGCTGATCCGTATCGGCAAGGGGGATCAGTTCGGCAGCGGCTTCGTCGCGGTCAATCCCAACTCCAAGATCCCGGCGATGGTCGACCGCAGCGGCACGTCGCCGGTCCGAATCTTCGAGTCCGGCGCGATCCTGACCTATCTGGCCGAGAAATTCGGCGCCTTCCTGCCGACCGAGCCCGCGGCGCGGGCGGAATGCCTGTCCTGGCTGTTCTGGCAGGTTGGCAGCGCGCCCTATCTCGGCGGCGGCTTTGGCCATTTCTACGCCTATGCACCGACCAAGATCGAATACGCCATCGACCGCTTCACGATGGAGGTCAAACGCCAGCTCGACGTGCTGGATCGCCGCCTTGCCGAGACCGAATTCCTCGCCGGCGACGTCTATACGATTGCCGACATCGCAGTGTGGCCCTGGTATGGCGCGCTCGCCCAGGGGCTGCTCTACAGCGCCGGCGAGTTCCTGCAGGTCGAGAGCTACGCGCATATCGGGCGCTGGGCCGCGGCCATTGGGCAGCGACCGGCAGTCAAGCGAGGCCGGATGGTCAACCGCACATTCGGCGAACCGTCCGAGCAGCTGCACGAGCGCCACGAGGCGTCGGATTTCGAATTGCGGACCCAAGAAAAGCTGGTCAAGCAAGACTGACGTTGGGCACAAGAACGGAGAGCGATCATGGCGGACAAGCTTCCAGTTGCAGTCGTCGCCGGGGTCGGCCCTGGGTTGGGCCGCGCCCTCGCCCGTCGTTTCGCGCGCGAGGGCTACCGTGTGGCGGTGATTGCGCGCGACGCAGACAAATTGGCCGCGTTTGTGGCTGAGGATCCCGAGCACCTTGAAGCGTTCGCCTGCGATCTCACCATGCCCGACCAGGTGGGCCGCACGATGGAAGCGATTGCGACGCGGCTCGGTCCGCCGGATTGCGCGGTGTTCAACGCGAGTGCATTCAGCCGGGGATCGGTGCTCGACATCGATCCCAGCGAATTCGAGCGCTGCTGGCGCGTCGGCGCCTATGCCGGTCTGCTCTTCGGTCAGCAGGTCGCGCGGCGGATGGTCGAACGCGGCTCCGGCACCATCCTGTTCACCGGCGCGACGGCTTCGCTGCGCGGGTCCGCCAATTTCGCCAATCTGGCCTCGCCCAAATTCGCGCTCCGCGCCTTGGCGCAAAGCATGGCCCGCGAACTCGGCCCCAGGGGCGTGCACGTCGCGCATATCGTCATCGACGGACAGATTCGCTCGGATCGTTACGAGCATCTGCAGGCCGAGCGCGGGTCCGACAGCCTGATCGAGCCCGATGCCGTTGCCGAAACCTATTGGCAGCTTCACCAGCAGCCACGCTCGACCTGGTCGTTTGAAATCGATGTACGTCCATGGGTCGAGCGTTTTTGAAGGCGCGGACGATCGCGGCGCGCCATCCCTGGCCAAAGGGGTGTCGATCGCCGTCATCGTGCTCGGCCTGCTGCTGGCTTCCAAGCCCGCGGCCTGCCCGCATCGCCACCACCACTCGGCAATCCTGAGGGAGACGATCATGATCCGCTTCTATTTCCACCCGACCCCGAACCCGGCGAAGATCGCGCTTTTCCTGGAAGAGGCCGGTCTTCCGTATGAGACCATCCCGGTCGACACCAGCAAGGGCGAGCAGCACACGCCG
>Ga0302146_10001479_pt1 | contig 13719 bp, 19 predicted proteins | sample I_Bog_E3_1_FD_193578 | JGI IMG/M metagenome (GOLD analysis project Ga0302146, IMG submission 193578) | Peat permafrost microbial communities from Stordalen Mire near Abisko, Sweden - I_Bog_E3_3 | ecosystem: Environmental > Terrestrial > Soil > Wetlands > Peat | place: Sweden: Abisko, Stordalen...
ATTTCAGACATCAACTCGAATCGCGCTCTTCGTCGGCCCGGTATGGTTCGGGATCCTCACGGTCGGATACCTGATCATGCGATCTCGAGAACGGCGACGCACGTCACCCCACGATTAGGCGGTGGGCACTTCTCCCGATGCCGCATCTCACCAACCAGCGTCGCAATGTGTCTCGAAACCTCCGTGCCTCGACCACATTCGACCCACGACATCGCTGAGGTGTCGAGCCAGCTGCACGGAAATCCTGACAGACCCATCACTTGAGCGGGCATCCAAACCGAAACGGTGACCACAGGCCGGACGGCCAGGGGGCGACGTATTCGTCAAGCAGTCGAGCGGATTCCGGGGGTTCTCGTTCGTTCGTGAGGTTCAGTGTGCGGCTCATGTTGATCCTATGTAGCCTCAGGAGATGAGCCTCGAAGCGATCTCCCTGTCGCCGGTGCAGGCTCTTGGCATTCCAGTTGCCCTGGTGGGCTCTGTGTTCTTGGCGGTGGGTTCACAATTTCAGCAACATGGTGTGGCCTTGGTTGATGCACGCAGGCCAGCCGGAAAACGAGCTGGCTTGCAATTGGCTCAGATACTGGCGTTGGCGCGCCGACCATCCTGGTTGTTGGGGACCGCACTGCTTGGACTTGCGATCCTGTTCCAGCTTTTCAGTCTTTACTTGGCGCCCCTGACCGTTGTTCAGCCGCTGGGTGCCCTGGCGCTGGTCATCACCGTACTGGTTAATGCGCGGGTCACAAAGACACGACTGGGAGCCGGGTCGATCCGCGCCGTCATGCTCTGCGTTGGCGGTGTCGGCCTGTTCGTTACGATCGCTGCTCTCACGACAACCACGGTTGCGATCGGTGACGCTCAACTGGTCATCGTTGTCGCGATCCTGATCGGTGTGCTGATTCTGCTGGGTTTCGGGTTCGCGCTCCTCCGAAAAAGGATCGGAAGGATCTTCTACGTTGCGGGTGCAGGTGTCCTGTTCGGCTTCGTTGCCACGTTGGCGAAGGTACTGATCACACGCATTCAGACCATTTTTCAGGCCGGGTTCCATCTGATTTTCGCCGACTGGCTCACGGTCGCCTGCCTCGTGGGACTGATCGCGGCAGGGCTGCTTGGCAGCTACTTTGTTCAGACTGCGTACTCGACGGGCTCACCAAGTGTGGTGGTCGCAGGTTTGACTGTCATCGACCCGCTCGTAGGGGTCACGATTGGGATCGTCGTGCTCGGCGAAGCCACGTCGGCACCGCTGTGGGCAACATTCGTGTTCATCCTCGCCGGACTGGTGGCGGTCTACGGGGTGATCCAGCTCTCCCGGCAGACACCTCGGACAATGGACCGGTCGGTCGCCGGGGCCACCGGCCGCTCGATTAGCTCCTGACCTGTCACGCCCTTACACGCAGCACGCATTTCTGTGGCGCCGAGCTGGCGTGCGTCCGCTGAACTTCCGAGCTGGTTTCAGTTGCAAACTGGAAACCGTGAGCGTTAGCGCGAACAGCTGAGTTGCTGTCGCCGCTATCTGGCACCTATGCGACGCATCTTCGGTTCATCTGTTCGGCCGACCGATAAACCCTCATTCGGCGGCGGCCAACACGATCGCGGCGGCCCCGCAAGGGAACGCTAAGCGGGCGGCATTTTGTCTCGCCCCGAAATCTCGGTCGTAAAGGTAATGCATCGTATAGGGGCGCCTGCAGGGGAACGATCCGAGGGTCACTGATCGGATTCCGGGCGCATGACTCGTCGGAGTTCCCTCCGCCATCGGAGCTCGACTGCCCAATGGTGAGCAACAAAGGGAAGAACCGGCGTGAACAAGAAGAAGCCGGACGGGACGAACGGCGCAACGAAGACGAGGGATATGAAGGACGCCACCACCACTACCGGCAACGTCGGATGTGCGATCGTCCACGGTTGGCGAGCGGACTGCTGTGCGGTGTTCGGTTCCACGTTCATGCTCTCCGTCGGTTCGAGACCTGCGTCACCGGCCGCCATTTGGTTCGGCGGGTCGGCGATGTGATTCGACGATGCGCCCGCGTCGTTTCTAATCACACTGGTTGGTTTGTCCGCCCTGTGGCGTCTAAGCGGCTCGTGGAGCTGCGGGGCGGTTTGCGGGCGTTCGTCGACCTTTACGCCGGAATGAAATGGTGGTTGCCGAAAGGGCGGCGGGATCACGTTCTGTTGCAATGATCCCATCGAACGGCTCCTCGTTGGCGAAAGCGTGAAGGGCGATGCGTAGCGTTGTCACGTATGCCCAGCCGACAGGCTCCGACATCCAAAGGATCTCGTACCGGTGCCGGCCGAGTCGCTCAATGTACCCGAGGAGGCGGGTCGGTTCGCTGGGCTCGATGCGGGAGTCGGATACGCGCCAGTCGTTGAATCCCAGTCGCGTTGTCTCCAGCCAATCGGGTGTGGCGGCGTTTCGCTTGGGTGCCAGTTGGCTCACTTCAGCCATGACAGCTCCCCGGAGGAACGTAGGGGTGCGATGTCGCTGTTGGTGTCGGCGATGTGGGTGAGCGCAGCATGCATGGTGGGAAACGCCGACCAGAGGAAGTCGTCGGCGATCTGCATCACTTCGAAGACATCATCCTTGTGTTCGACGAACGCCAGGAATCGTCCTTCGCCACACGGGATGCGGCTATCGCATACCCGCCAACAGGACGAACCGGCGCTCTCAAGAAGTAAGGCCTCGTCAAGTGCACCTCGTTCACGCTGGAGCGGATCGTCTGTGCGGGTCAGCTGTGCGTGTGCGGTGAGTTGTGCTGTTGTCACGGGGGCCTCGGTTCAGTTTTTGATGGGATGCACCGAGGACTGGAGTGACTAGGGAAAGCATCTGCCGGCGACCGGCGGAAGTCAACGGGTCTACGCCCAATTTCTGTCGCTAAACACTGACGAGCTCTGCGGGTTCTGCGACGAGTTGAAGGCCCTGCGCGCTGTTGGCCGAAATGGTGAGGACTTCGAGCCAGTCGCGGTTGATGTCATAGCGTTGGTCGGAGACGCATTGGAAGATCATCGGAACGGACCGGTCGAGCCACAACGAGGTGCGACCGTGTCCCGATCCGGTTTCCCCGCTCCAGGTGAAGAAGAAGCTCTCGTCCCGGCGCAACTTCGGGCCTACAACCAGTTGCAGGTGAATCAGTGTCCGGTCGTCGAAGTCGACCGAGAACCCGGCGCTGCCGTAGATAAACGGGCCCATGAGAACTCTTTCCCGAAGCTGATCAGAAAGTGATCCCCAGGGTCAAGAGGGTGTCGATGTCCCCAGCTTACGCGTTGCACAGATTGGACGAGTGGTCGACCCCCAATATTGTCGATCACTCTCGATCGTTCTCGTCTAACGTGGTTGCAGGCGCTCCAGTCCCCGGCTGCCCCATGCTTCATCGTGTGCCGGGATGGCCTCTTCCCAGAGAGACGTCCGAAATCCCCCGTTTCGATCGCACTCCCGGCGCACGATGGGACGCTTTCGCTTTTGCCGCTCCGGACTTTTAGCGGCCGCGACGTTGGGACGTTCTTGACTGCCGAAGCCATCATCACCTTAAGGCCACTGCTACCCGCGGACACTCTCCTGTGCGCTGTGGCGACGGGGGATCGTGCCTCGTTCACCGCCTTGTACACCCTCACGTCCGCCCGCGTGCACACGGTCATCCGGAACGTCCTCATCGATGCCAGCCAGTCGGAAGAGGTCACCCAGGAAGTTTTCCTCGAAGTCTGGCAACTCGCCCACCGTTACGTACCAGCCATCGCAAGCGCAACCACCTGGATGCTCTCCATCGCCCACCGCCGCGCCATCGACCGGGTTCGGGCATCCCAATCCAACCGGGCACGAGACCTGAAAATCGGGATTCGTAACCACCCCGACCCCGTCGATGTCGTCGTCGAAGAAGCAGAAATCAGGGTCCAACATGAACAGGCGAAGCGAGCGCTCCACTGCCTGACCCCCATACAACTGGAGGCAGTACACCTTGCCTACTGGAAAGGTTTCACCAGCGCGGAAATCTCGGCGAAGCTCGGGATCAAGAGGAGCACCGCGAGCAGCGGACTCCGCGACGGACTCCTCCGACTCCGACAAGAAATGGAAACGGCGTGACCTAATGCTCAGCCTTCGTCCCGGCTGCACGGTGGTCGGTTTCCCCGATATGGTGGAGTCACTGTCCCCAGACCCCGGCAGTCCCACTGCGAGAGGTCATGATGGTTCCCCGTCCGCGCGTCAACCCGCATCTGAGCGTTAGTTCGCATAGCGAGCGGCTCGCATTGTGAGTGCCGAACAAGCCGCCTCCGATACAGCTGGCACACCCTATCTTTGTCGGCCGTTCCTCACGGCGCTGCCCATCTCCGGCGCGTCAGTTGTGGTCATCAGCTCCGCCGGTGCTCAATCGACGCTGTGCTCCAGTGACATTGTGGCGGCGCGAATCGATGAGCTGCAGTTCGATCTCGGCGAAGGACCCCAATGGTCGGTCGTCCGTTCTGGTGAACCGGTGCTTGTGTCCGATGTTGGCTCCGCCACTCACAATGATTGGCCGATCTTCGGGGCAGCGCTTGCCGCGCTCCCGGTTGGCGCGCTCTTTACCGTGCCAATGAAAATGGGTGCCGTCACTGTCGGGGCGGCAAGCCTGTACCGCACGAAGCCCGGCACATTGAGTGAGGATCAGCAAGTCTCCGCTTCGGCGATCTCGTCCGCGATTGCGACCACTGCCGTGCAGCGGGCTCTGCTCTCCGCCACCGACGACGCACCCCCGGAGTCGGCCTCGGTGCCAGCCCTGCGACGGGAAGTCCACCAGGCCACCGGAATGATCCTTGTCCAACTTGATACCACCGCGACTATCGCCTACTCCCGGCTGCAGGCATACGCTTTCGCCAACGGGCGAACCCTCCAATCCGTAGCCCACGATGTCGTGACCCGCACACTCACATTCGATGACCAGACCCCGTGAACCACGAACGACGCAGGAAGAAACGACGATGACAAACGAAACCAGAGAAGCAAAGCTCAGCGCCGCGTTCGTGAAACTTGCCGACACCCTCATCGCCGACTTCGACGTCGTCGACCTCCTCCACTGGCTGGTCGAGGAATGCACCCAGATCCTCGATACCCAAGCAGGCGGACTATTGCTCGTGGACCCTGCCGGTGAACTCCAATTGGTCGCATCCACCAGCGAAGAAGCCGAACTGGTCGAGATACTCCAACTCGCTGCCGGAGGCGGACCGTGCCTGGACTGCTTCCGGATGGGCAAACCGGTCACCGTCGGCGACATTGGCGCCGAATCAGCGAAATGGCCCCGGTTCAGCGCTGAAGCACTTAAACAAGGTTTCCGCTCCGTGCACGCCACACCATTGCGGCTTCGCGGTCAAACCATCGGAACCATGAACCTCTTCAGCACCCACGTCGGCCAACTCGCTCCCGCGGACATCACCGTCGCCCAAGCTCTTGCGGATGTTGCCACGATCGGAATCTTGCAAGAACGCAACATCCGCAGCGCCAACGTGGTGTCGGAACAACTGCAGCATGCTCTAGATTCCCGAATCCTGATCGAGCAAGCCAAAGGTGTTCTCGCGGCCACGACCGGGATGAACATGAACGAAGCGTTCACCGTTATGCGTGCCTACGCACGGGACCGAAACCTTACTTTGAGCAAGGTCGCCGACGACGTAATCGCGCGACGCATCAACGTCGGAGCCCAAACCTCGAAATAGGCCCCGGCTGGCACGGCACGAAATTGCTCGCCGCGTGAAGCCGTGCCGGTAGGACGAAAAGTGCAGGAGGGGAGAGATGCCGCGGCCCTGGGGACCCGCTGCAAAACCTTCGCGGCCATGACCCATCCAGTGGACCTCGATACTTGGCTCGTCAAGTGCAACGATCCGGTCCTGCCGGCGGTCGTCGTTGTATGCCCGCGCGGCCAGGCTGCGCATGAGTACTTCGTGACGCTACGGTGGGGTCTGAAACCGGAGAACCGTCGCATCGTGGTTCGGTACGCGAGCCTCCATGATGCCCACGCGGCGGGGCTGCACGACTACCCGCCACCGGTGGCCCCGGTACCCAATGAGGTATGAAGGCGCTCCGCAAAGCCCGGAGCGGCAGGCCGCTGAACTCGAACGTTGGCAGGCTGCTCGGGCGAAGCTCTGCGGCGCTCAGATAGGCTCCGCCGACGCGGAATCGAGTGCTGGCGGTAACGGTGCATGCCTTGAACGATCGGGCGATGTCTGTTTGCGAGCGAAATTGGAGATGCGACCTTCCGTAGCGATTCGCTCGTTCTTCTGGCGGTGTTCCGTGAGCCGGGCGCGGACGAGAAGGATCACGCTGATCGGTCCGAAGATGATGAACCTGAGTCCGTTCCCGATGCCAAGGATGACGAGAAGGTTCAGCCATCCGGGGCCGCCGTCGTTGAGCAAGTGTGCGAGCAGGGTCGCGGCAAGTAGGTAGGCAACTCCCAGCAGCATGAATGGTGGTCCCCACTTCAGACCGTCCCGGGATCGGAGCCGACGGAGGAGCGCGTTGGTGGGCGCGTACTGGAGGAGGGCGCGGAGGGCTATTGCCAGTCGCATGGAGATGGCAAGCATGGTGGTGTCCTATCTGATTGACGCGAATGATTACGGTCAGGCAGCTTCGTGAAATCAGCTATAAGACACCCGATGGGGGTTACGCCGCCCAGACTCACAAGTGTTACTGGGTCGGCCAGAATAGTCTGCCTACCCCGATTTTACCTCGAAGTCTGCGCGCCGAGAAGGTTGGGTTTCGCAGTGCTCGCGCTGGACTAGAGAGTTGGCTGGGATCGTTGCTTGGAGCGCTCAACCAGCCGTTCCGGTATTCGCGCTGTGGATCCTTCGCTGAGTCGGTGGGCGTTGCGGACGGCGCTGCGGGCGCGGGCCGCATCGAGTCGCTGGTTGGTGTCGCCGGCCTCGTGTCCGAGCGGTGCGGACTCGGTGATGCTGTAACGGTCCCGGTAGGCGGCAACGATCCTTACCTGTTGCAACCACACACGGTGTTGCCGAGGAATGGAAGGCGGCTCACCCAGCGACATCGTCCAGGGTTCGCGGGACTGGGTCGCCGTTTCGGCAATGGTGAGGGCGCGTTGTTCGATGAGGCGTTTGCGTTCCGCCAGTGCTGCCCGCATTTCCGTCGTCATCTCTCCGGTGGCTTCGGGGACAAGCCCGGCGATGAGCCGTGCGGACCGAGGGCCACCACTGGTGCCGCTGCGGCTGCTTGTGGCACGCTGGAGGCGGTGTCGGAGCACGGCGCCGATGTCGTCGGCGTCGCCAAGGCCACGGGCGCCGATCAGGCGCGGGAGAAGGGTGTCGAGGTTGTGGAAGTGGGCTTCGACCCAACGGAACTCCGCGGTGAGGGGTCCGAACGATTCTGCCTCAACCACCTGCAGCGCCTGCGTGGCGTTTAAGCCGCTGCGGCCGATGAGGTCAACCCAGCGGTCGTGTTGGGCAACCGTGGCGATGGTGTCGTACTCGGCGGCCAGTTGGCCGATGCCCGCCCAGGCGTTGTGTTCGGCGGTGATGGTCTCGTGAGCGCTCTTCTGCGCACCCTCATGAGCCAGCACCCCGGTGAGGATGCTTCTGACAGTGACCTCGTCATCGGGGAAGTGTTGGTGTTCTTCGAGCAGGGCTTGGTCGGTAGCGACATAGCAGGTGTTCGCTTTCCGTCCGCGGGTCATCGACACATAGAACGTTTCCCGGGTCATCGAACTGGAATGCACGACTGCGTGGGCGGTGTCGACAGTGGAGCCTTGCGCCCGGTACGTGGTCGCCGCGTATGCGAGTTCCAGATTCCCGGCCACATATCCGGCCGGGAGCCGGACCCTGCCGCTGGCGTGCGCGCCGGCGCGGCGGACAGTGACCGATCCGTCGGGGTGGGTCGCGGTGATGGTCCACCGGTCCCCGTTCTTCACCCACCCCCGACCGGTGGACAGTTTCCGATCGTTCTTCCGCGTGATGACCAGATCCCCGCGAGACGCCTGCGTCTCATCATGAAGGTCCACAGCCCCGCTCGCGGCGACCCGGCCGGCGATGATCCGATCCAGGCGTGCCCGCTCGTTCAACGCCCGCACCGTGTCGAGGGTTTCGGCAATCATCACCGACACCAGCCCCGCAGCAAGGTCCGTCTGCCAGGCCGAATACGCCGATTCCAAGATGTTCTCTAGTCCGCCATCAACGACCCGATCGTGCTCGAGATAGGTGTCGATCGTTGAGATGTCACCGACCCGTAAGCCCAGGGTCGCTGTTTTCTCCCACTCGTTGACAAACCGGCGCACGTCGGACAGTTCCGGGGCCGGGTTCACATCGCGGACGAGCATCCCGAACGCCCCACCGGAGTCCACCGCCGACAATTGTGCGGGGTCCCCCACCACCAACACCTTCGCCCCCACACCCGCAGCATGAGTGGCAATGGTGTCGAGCGTGACGGTACCGGCCAGGGATGCCTCATCCACAATCAACAACTGTCTTGCCTTCAGCGCCCATCCGTCATGGGTGTGTGCATGTATCCATTTCGCCGTGTTCTCCGTCGGAATCCGAAGCTCATCGCCAAGGACCTGCGCCGTGGCAGCCGATGGGGCGAGTCCGATCACCGAGCTGCGTCCATGTTCGGTCTCCCACACTTTTCGCAGTACGCCGAGGGTTGTCGTCTTCCCCGCCCCGGCCGGACCGACCAGAACATCGACGACCCGACCCGATGAGGCAATCTGTGAAACCGCTGCGATTTGGTCGGCCGAGAGCGTTCGCCCGCTCGGAGCAGGCTTACTCGTGATCTTCTCCACCGACTTGGCGGTGACCGTCGGTGCGTTGGCCGTGTGGGCGAGTTCGAGAAGGCGATCCTCCGCCGCAAGCAACGCGGCCGAGGTGAACCGGGTGCCGTGCTTCGGACGGAACACACTCGACCCATCCGGGCGCTGGAACACGATCGGAGAACTCGCCAACTCCGGCGGGGTGAGGCGGATCGAACCCCGCTCAGCCGCATCCACCACCAGCCCCACCACAGCCTCCCGATCCGCTGTAGACGCAAACCTCACAGTCATGAGTTGACGGGATGCTTCCGCGTGCAGGTTCCACCGCCGCCAAGTTGTCCGCTTCTCCCCCACCACCCCAACCACGATGCGGCCGATCTCCTCCATACTCTCCAGTGGCACGTCGCCGGCGTGCAGCAAGGGCGCGCTGGTGTGTTGGGTGATGATTCGTGCCGCCCAGGTGGTGCTGTCCTCGCCCAAGACCGCGCTCGCGCGTGCCCGCCACCCGGTAGTGAGGTCGGCGAGGGAATGCACCGTCTTCTCCCGCCTCGTCGTCAGTGTTGCTTCGGCCCGCAACTTCAGGATCGTCCTGTCCGACGGGCGCCGCCCATGGTTCGTGACGTAGTCCGCAATGAGAACGTCGGTTGCGGCGTCGATGTCGCGCGAACGAGACGAGAACTCCGCAATGAGCGCGTCCGGCACACCTGCGATTTCGAACGCCGGATTGCGCCGCTCCCCCCGCGCCCGCACCTCCCAACCCAGCCCGAGGGCACGGGCCAGGTGGTCCGCGACGACCGCGTTATAGTGCTCCGACAAAGCGACCACCGCGGCATGCATCGGGCGACCATCCAACGTGCGCCACTTCCCATCATGCGCACCCTGCACCTTGTTCGCCACCACCACATGCGTGTGCAACTGCGGGTCGGAGGAGCGAGAGTCGTAATGGTCATACGCGGTTGCAACCACACCGCGTACTTCGACTTGCGCAACAGACCCGCCCCCGGAATCGACGCCGACGCGGGTCATTGCAACATCCCGCTCCATCATGTCGATGACTTCCGCAATGGCGTCATGATGCGCGTGCACGATCACGGTCTGCGTGGCACCGTCGGCAACGGCCCACAACGTGCTCACACTCTTCGGCACCGAGAACGTGTAATCAAACCCCGCAACCGCGCGACGCTGATCCCGCGCGTTCTCCTCTGCCTCGATCACAGTGGTCGCCTCGGCCCGGTCTGCTATACCCAACCCCGCCGGGAGCTCTCGGACACGAACGTCGATGCGCTCCGCCGCCCCCTTGAACTTCAGCCACGGTTTGCCAAGCGGGTTCCCAGTCACCGGGTCGCGGCCCGACCCAAGCAGCAACCGCAGCTGTTCCTCCGTCACATCCGCACCGGGCTCGAGCTCGCCGTGGCCGAGCCCGTTGACACCGGAGCCGATCCAAAAACCTGGCGGGGTTCCCTTTTCTTGGTAGTAGCGGGTCAACGGGGTCGTCAGATCCCGGTTCCCATCCCCCGCGACCACGGTTTTCAGCAAATACCGGTACCCGTCGCCTGCGGACATCACCCGCATCGACACCGTCACAACGTGTACCCACCCTCTCCCTGTCGCTCCTGCTGAGAGTGAGGTACGCACCGCCCACCTCAACTGCAAGAGGTGTGTGGGCACCTTGAGGTAGTGGGGTCTGCGCACCTCAAGGTGGATGGATGTGAGGCCGATGGGCGTGGACGTCGGCGAGGATAGGGAAGGAGATAGCGAGCGTGGGCAAAGGGAATGCCCCATCTGGCGGATGGGGCATTCCCTTTGCGGCCGGGAGTTACCCGCCGGTTCGGGCCAGTTCCGCGATCTCCTCGGCGTTGGTCACCAGTGTGGCGTCGAAGTCGCGGATCAGGCGGTGGCATCCAGCGCTGGCGGCGCCGGTGACCGGGCCTGGCACGGCGGCGAGTTTTCGACCGATGGCGTGGGCGTGCCCGGCGGTATTGAGGGAGCCGGAACGCCATCCGGCCTCCACCACGACGGTGACGGAGCACAGACCTGCAATGATCCTGTTCCTCTCGATAAGCCGCCACTTCGTCGGCGGTCTACCGGGTGGCACCTCGCTGACCACGACGCCTTCCTCGACAATGCGCTGCAACAGGGTGTCGTGGCCGGCCGGGTAGAACCGATCGACGCCTCCGGCGAGCACGGCGATCGTGTCACCGTGGGCGGCGAGCGTGGCTCGGTGCGCCATGCCGTCGATTCCGTAGGCTGCTCCGGACACGATTGAGTACACGCGCTCGGTTAGACCCGCCGCCAGTTCCATCGCGACGTGTTCCCCGTAGCCGGTGGCTGCGCGTGCGCCGACGACCAATAGCGGCGGGCCATGGGTTGCGTCAGCAGGTCAGTGTTGCCGCGTGCCCACAAGACGTGCGGCTCCTGCACGCCGAGGTCGTTCATGCCTTCCGGCCACTCCGGGTCCCCGGGGATGATGACCTGCGCAGCGATCCGTTCGGTGGCGCGCACTACCTGCTCGAGCTGGGCACTTTTCGTGCGCGGCCCGACCTGCTGGCGGAACTCCGCAACCAGTGCAGCGTCCTCGGTATTGCCGTTGTCCCGCCCGAGGGCGATCTGTGCGGTGCGGGATGCACCGTAGGCGGCGATGAGCGTGCCGGTTGTGGTGTTGCCGGGTTCGCTGAACAGGGCGAGGGCCATTCTGGCGAGTCGTTCGTCGGTGCCGTTCTCGATGGCGGCGATAGCTGAGTTGTCCATGATGCTGTTCTCCTTTCAAGAGGGTTGAGGGGTGCCGCCCGCGTGGTGGGCGTGGGCGGCACCCGGTGGTGGCTAATCGCCGTCCGTGTCCTGCTCGACCGGCTGCGCCTGATCGGCGTCGTCCGGGTCGGAGTCCGCGTGGGACTCGCTCGGCTCAGACTCGACCGTTGCTCTCATGTCGGATTCCGGCCCAGTCGCCTCGTCGGAGGCTGCCGCATCCTCTGCGGACTGGGTGTCCTCGACGGTTGGCTCCGGTTCTGGGTGGATGCCGAGGACGATGTTTTCGACCTCGGACAGGGTGTATCCCCAGCCCTGAATGGCTGTGAAGTACGCCACATCGTCGGCGTCGGGGTTGCGCCACGTGTTCTTGCTTGTGTCGCCCTCCAACGCGCCCAAGGCGACCGCCAGCAGAACCGTGCTGGTCTTTGCCGGGTTGCGCTCGATCAGAGTCGTCAGTGGGCTTTTGGTGCCCCACTTGTACTCGTAGCCGAGCAACTCCAACGCGACCGCGTGGTGCCCGTCCAGTGCTGAACGCACCTGAGCGGTGTTCTCCACGAGCGCCCTCGCGGCGAACGGTAGGGCGTCCTTTGGCAGGGTGCGGCGGGAGAGCAACGAGGTCAGCCATTCGCGTCGGACGACTTCCGCTGCGGCACACCTTCGACGGGATGCTCACCGATCTCGGAATGCACTCGAAGTCATTCGAGCGAAACCTCTACCTCAGCAAGGCAATGGATGTCTCGGCGACGGCACACCAGGCCGGTACGGTTCGGTTCGGCACCGACCCTTCGTCCTCGGCACTCGACGTCAACTGCCGCACCTCTTGCAAAGTAACTCGAATCGTGGTGAAAATACTGCCCGAATAGAGAAACTGCTGGTCAAAGCGCGGAACGAGAACGTCCAGCGCGGTCCTCGAATGGCAGCCACAACAGCTAAACCGGCACCGAAGAAGCTCTCGACAGCCACCAATGAGGCAATCATCGCGGCATACAAAGAGGGTGCGCGAGTCACCGACCTGGCCAAGCAATTCGGTGTCAGCAAATGGACGATCAACCACCGACTCAACAGGGCCGGCGTCGTGCACCGGCCGCACTCAATGAGTCCGGAGCAGATCGACCAGGCAGCCAAACTACGCGCGCAAGGCTTGTCGATCAAGAAGATCGTCCCGATTGTCGGGTTCTCCGAAGGGACAATCTGGAGTGAGCTCAAACGACGGGCCGAGGCGGACGGAAGCTAGGCAGCCTCGTCTTACTGATTTCGCTCCAGGTCTTCTCTTTCCAGACTGAGCAAGACCTTCGCGATGCGGTCAGCGTCAAGATGAGGATTCACTTCACTAACTACCCAGAGTTTGGTCGGGGCACCCTTCGTCCGGATAGGCGCTTCTCGCCTAGCAGTAACGTATGCCTCCACGACTGGGATGAGTTTGTTCCAACGAGCGAAGGATCGGCCTGCATGCTGAGGGAGCGAGCGATCCAGGAACGAAATGTCTTCACGGTGGTCAATGAGCGCAGGATCGGTGAGGTGGTCGGTCAGGAGGTAGTAGATATGGAGCGCCCATTGTTCACGCGGTGCGAGCAAAGGGAATGCGCCGGAGTCACTGTGACAATGGTCACGAAGCTGGCGAGCTTGAACAAGCAAGGACAGGTTCGTGAGTCTCGGCATGGGGACGAGTCACCTTGGGGCTACATGGTCGATACGTCAAGGATGTCGACACCCGAGATATTGTTAGTCGCCTCGCGAGCTTGTGGAAAACTGAGAATTATTTGATAGAATTGATACAAAGGAGGATACAACCACGGCAAAGTTAACCGACCTGGTACTAGACGCCTATGAGCGACGAGCCCGACTCACGCCCGGCCTATTCGCTATCGCGCCCGTGGTTGTCCTCGTTCTCTCGCTGGGTCTTGAAAAGAATCCACTTGTGTCCGGCATCATCGGCGTCCTCACCGCCGGCGGGGGCGCCTACCTGCTCTCAGTAGTCGTTGCCAATCTCGGCCGCCGCCTTCAAGCAGGACTGTGGGAATCCTGGGGCGGGAGTCCTACGGCACAACTGCTTCGCCATGAGAGCGATGCGTCCAATCTGGATCAGCGGTTGATCTGGCGGTCAGCCATTCAGAACGTAACTGGCGTCGCACTTCTCAATGAGACCGATGAGCCGTCAGATTCGACCCGAGCTGACGAAGTGATCACGGCCGCCGTCGGCCAAGTTCGACACCTCGCGCACGATCATCGGTATCCGCTGATCGCGAAAGAGAATGCACAGTAC
>Ga0302146_10001542_pt1 | contig 13451 bp, 17 predicted proteins | sample I_Bog_E3_1_FD_193578 | JGI IMG/M metagenome (GOLD analysis project Ga0302146, IMG submission 193578) | Peat permafrost microbial communities from Stordalen Mire near Abisko, Sweden - I_Bog_E3_3 | ecosystem: Environmental > Terrestrial > Soil > Wetlands > Peat | place: Sweden: Abisko, Stordalen...
AAAGCGCCCTCGCCGAGGTCGGCGCCGCCCACGTCCTGATCCGGCCTCACTGCCCCTGGCAGAACGGGAAGGTCGAGAGGCTCAACCGGACTCTACAGGTCGAGTGGGCTTATCGCCGCGTCTATCGCTCCAACGGCGAACGGACTCGTGCTCTGGCTCCGGCGCTACAACACCGAGCGTCCCCACAGCTCCCTTGGAGGACGACCACCGATCAGTCGGCTGTCACGAACCTGATGGCCAAGTACAGCTAGCTCACCACTCGAAGACCTTGCCCATTGCGGCCTGGCTGGCTTCCCGGCCGAGTGCCGCGCTGGCTTCTTCCACCAACGCGTCGGCAGGCACAGTAGGCGACCGGTGCGTGCAGATCAGCGTGCGCACCCCGTTCTCCTTCGCCATGGCCCCGGCCTGGTGCCCGCTCAGATGCTGGAAGGTGCCCTCCAAGTCGCGCAAGTGCGTGGCCTCGCACAAGAAGGTGCCGATGCCCTTGCCGAAGACGTCGGGGGACCAGTTGGGCCCGGTGTCGGCGCTGTAGACGAAGAGGTCGTCGGGGTCCTCCCGGCCCTCGGTTGCGATGCACACCGCCAGTGTCTCGGGCCCGTGGTCGGTCCGCGAGAAGCGGAGCCGCAGGTCACCGACCGTCACGCCGGATGCAGCAGTGATCGTGCGCCAGTCAAAGGCGGCAGTGTGCTTGAAGTAGGAGCGGTCCCGTATGCCCGCAGGGCAGTAGAGCGGGATCGGCTCGCCTTTGTAGATGGGACCCGCGACGGCGAGCGACTCAATGTCCGCCCAGTGATCGGGGTGCTCATGGGTGAGCACCACCGCGTCGAGGCTCGCCACTGCGAGCACCCGCTGGAGGTTCGCGAAAGTGCCCGAGCCGGCATCGAGCAGCAGGGACGTCGTGGCCGACTGGACCAGGTACCCGCTGGCCGCTCCCCCGGCGGCGGGGAAGCTCCCGTCGCAGCCGAGGACGGTCAAGGTTCGAACTGCGTCGGGTCCCGCAACGGTCGCCATGGGGCCGATCGTATCGGCCCCTCCTTCGGCCTTAGAAGTAGATGATGCGCTTCGCCCGCTCGACGACCTCGTCGATATCCTCGGTCCACGCCCCGGTCGAGAGGTACTTCCAACCGTCGTCGCACTCGATGGTGACGATCGTGGCCTTCTCGCCCGGGGGGATCTGCTCGGCACAGCGAACCGCGCCGGCCATGATGGCCCCCGAGGAGATGCCGACGAACAGGCCGATGTCAGCCAACCGGCGGGTCCACTCGATGGACTCCTTCGGGCGCACCACGGTCTTGCGGTCGAGCAGCTCCTCGCCGTGGCACTCGATGAAGATGGGCGGGATGTAGCCGTCCTCGAGGTTCCGCAGCCCGTCGACCATCTCGCCCGATGGCGGCTCGATGGCCCACAGCTGGACGTCGGGGTTCTGCTCTTTCAAGAAGCGCCCGACCCCCATCAACGTCCCGGACGTGCCGAGACCGGCGACAAAGTGGGTGATCTCGGGGCAGTCCGCCCATATCTCGGGCCCGGTGTGCTCGTAGTGGGCCTGGGGATTCGCCATGTTGGCGTACTGATACAAGAACACCCACTCGGGGTTCTCGGCCGCGAGTGCCCGGCAGAGCCGTACGGCGCCATTTGACCCCTCCGATCCGGGGGACTCGATGATCTCGGCACCCCAGACCTCGAGCAACTGTCGCCGCTCGATCGAGACGTTGGAGGGAAGGACCACCTTCAGGTGGTAGCCCTTCAGCCGGCAGACCATGGCGAGGCCGATGCCCGTGTTGCCCGACGAGGGCTCGATCAAGACTTGGTCCGGCTTGCCGGCCACGAGCAGCCCGTCACGCTCGGCCGCCTCGACAAGGGAGATGGCGATGCGGTCCTTCACGGACCCCCCGGGGTTCCGACCCTCGAGCTTGACAAGGATCCGCACATCGGGATTGGGACTGAGGGCGCTGGCGTCGACCATCGGCGTGTTGCCGATCAGGTCCAAGACGCTGTCGTAGACGGGCATCTGTGCGATCAGCCTTCCGCCGTGGCGCCCATGCCGCCGGCCACCGCCGGGAGGATGGAGATCTCATCGCCGTCTTTCACGGGGGTGTCAAGCGACTGGAGGTAGCGGACGTCATCGTCGTTCACATAGACGTTCACGAACTTGTGCAGCGCGCCGTCGTTGGTGAGGACCTGGCCCTTCAGCCCGGGGTGCTCCCCCACAAGGGTGCGCAGCACGTCGCCGATGGTGTTCCCGTCGACGGGGACGGAGGCCTGGCCCCCGGCCTGGCTACGAAGGACGGTCGGCAGACGCACGTCGACGGGCACGGGACCTCCAGGTCACCTCGGGACACGGCGGGAGCGCCGGTTCGCAATTGTTGACTGATTCGGTGGGGATTCTATAGGCGGCGGCTGTGGCCGACGATCGCCCGGTCAGCTAGGCGTCAGTTCGTGGGGCTTGAGCACCACCGACTCCTCCATGATGCGACCTTCGGCGATCCGATAGCTCCGCACCACGGGATGGGTGTCACGTAGCGAGACGAGCACGTAATGCCAGCTCGGGTCAGGCGCCTGGGACACGTCGGTCGGTGACGGGTAGGCATCGGTGTGCGTGTGGCTGTGGAAGACGCCGATGATCGAGGAGCCGTGCGATTCGGCATCGCGGTCGGCACGGAGGTGCTCTCGCGGGTCGACCGTGTAGTACCGGGCAGAATCGGCCACGTTGCGCGTGCGATAGATCGCCGTCACATCGCCGGTGACCGGATCACCGGCGAGAAGGCCGCATGCCTCATCGGGAAGGCCGTGGAGGCAGTGTCCGAGCATCTGGAGATGGAACTCCGCTGGCAACCGCAACATGAGTGGAAGCGTAATCCTGCTGACCTGGGCCAACGCGGATCCGAGACCAGTTGGCCACCGGTGCAGACGGCCCCGACCGGTAGGTTGGGAGAATGGCAAAGGCAAAGAAGACCGTTGCGAAGCGCGCAGCCGCTCGAGAGGCCGCCGGCCGGGCGGGCGACCGCATAGTCGCCTCCAACCGCAGGGCCCGGCACGACTACGACATCTTGGACACCTTCGAGTGCGGCATCGTGCTCCAAGGAAGCGAAGTCAAATCGCTTCGCGACGGGAAGGCCCAGCTCGCCGACTCGTATGCGCGCGTCGACGACGGCGAACTCTGGCTCTTCGGGGTCCACATCCCGCCGTGGCAGTTCGCCACCGGCTTCGGGGCCCACGACCCGAGCCGCAAGCGCAAGCTACTAGTCCACCGCAAGCAGATCGACGAGCTGATCGGCCAGACCCAGCAGCAACCGCTGACCCTCATCCCGCTGTCGCTGTATTTCAAAGACGGCAAGGCGAAGGTGCAGCTTGCGCTCGCCCGAGGACGAAAGCTGCACGACAAGCGCCATGCCATCGCCGAGCGCGATGCAGCCCGGGACATGGCGCGCGCTGCCCGAAACGGCGAGCGGTGGGCCTAATCGACGGACCCGGTAGAATGCACTAGCTGGAAGGTATCCAGCGAAAGCCAGGGGGTGAACGGTTTCGACTCTGGACAGCGATGTAGGAGAAGCGAGCCGTGGTCTCCGGAGCCACGTTAAAGAGCCGGAAAACTAAACAAACGCCGAGCCTCAGCTCGCGCTCGCTGCTTAATCAGTAGCGATGTCCGTCCGGCCTCAGCCCTACGGGTCGGAAGACGGGCATCATCAAGTAGGGCTTGCCTAAGCGGCTATTCCAGCTAGCCACTAGGGACACTTAGTTGGATACGGAGTGGAGCAGCTCGCCGGCTGTGGCACCGCTCCCGACAATCTCCCGCCGGCTGCGCTCGGAGAATGCCTACTGAGATGCCAGAGGACGCGGGTTCGATTCCCGCCACCTCCACCTGGAGATGTTCATGAAGCTCAATTTTGATGGCCCCAGAGGACACGGAGAGATGGTCTCGGTGCCGCCAGGCCAGAGAGAAGAGCCGCACAACGACCAGTTGTGCGGCTCTTTGCTTTCCTGAGTGAGATGCGAGCGCGCTGACGCACGAGGGCGGGAATCGAGCGGGGACGTATTCCGCTACGGCCCTGGTTCAACCAAGTGCTCGACTGCTGGAGGTGCGCTCGGGTTGGGGGACCCCGGCTCCCGAACGCCGCCGATAGCCCGCACGAGCGCCAGCGCAGAGGGCCGCCCACCCGGCGTACTGGGACACCGACAGACACCACGTGAAACCTGCGGATCGCAAGACTACGTTGAGGGGGCAGCGCCCGCAGAGGAGGTCCCCATGCCTGATTTCCCCGGCGTCACTCACGTGGCCCTGACTGTCACGGATCTCGGTCGGAGTCGGCCTTGGTACCAGGAACTCTTCGGAGTTCCTCCCGTGATCGATGAGGACACGGGCCCGTTTCACCACGTCGTGTGGCTTCTGGGCAGCCAGACCCTGGTCGGTATTCACCAGTTCCCGGATCCTCACGGTTCAGAGCCATTCGACGAACGGCGTCCGGGTCTGGACCACCTGGCGTTCGCCTGCGCGAACCGGGCAGAGCTCGAGCAGTGGGAGTCCAAGCTCAACGCGCTCGGCATCGAGAACGGAGGAATCGTCGACGCTCCCTATGGCTCAGGCTTGTCCTTCCGAGATCCGGACAACATTGCTTTGGAGTTCTTCGCTCCCCCTGGGTAAGAGAATGCGCTGAACCGTTACAGCCCGTGAGCAGTTGGGCTCCGACCGGACGGGTGTCCCTCCTACCCGGCGGAAGGTGACACCCTCAACCCGAAAGTTGACCGCGCTTTTTTGGGGACCCAACGGACGGCAGATCCATTGGGCTGAAGCATCCGCAGTCCGCTCGGACGGACAATCTGACCGAACCAATCCAACCGCTCGCGTCCAGCCGGCATCCGGCCGTCCAGGTTCAGAAGAGTGTGACCATTACCCGGCTATTTGGGGCACTCCGGTGCGGCGGTCTGCAGTGTCAGTTTAGGTTTACAACTCAAATCGTGTCAGTTTATACTGACAGGCATGAACATCGAACAACTCAGCGTGAATCTCTCGTCGGATGACCCGGCAATTGGGCTACGCGCCTCGTTGGCGCTCCATCGCCTGGCTGAGAGGGTCGAAGCGCACAACGTCGCGTCGGCCCGGGAAAAGGGCTGGTCGTGGCAGCAGATCGGCGACGCCTTGGGCGTCACCCGCCAATCCGTGCACACCAAATACAACAAGGAGTCATCATGACCACCGAATCCGTTGTGCCAAGGGTGCTTCACGGCTGGGCCATCTATTTGCGGGCCAGTGAGGAGGCTCGTCGCCGAGGTGATCGCCGAACTGGCACCGATCACATCTTGCTTGCCTTGTTCGAGGATCCCTCAATCGAAGTCGCCTTGGGCGTGAGCCTGCAGCAAGCTCGCCAAGCCCTTGAGTCGCTCGATCACGAAGCCCTGGGCGCCCTGGGCCTGGGGTCTGGCGCCGACGCGCCCCCACTGCCGATGCACGCCGTGCCGAAGAAGCCGAGGCTTAGAGACGTCGCGCAAAAAGATCGCCTCCGCATGACGCCCGTGGCAAAGAAAGTGCTTCAGGAAGCGTCTCAGCCCAACCGTCGGAAGCTCTATGTCACGGCCCAGCAGGTGCTGGCCCAGATCCTGGCTCTCCAACCACCAGATCCAGCGGCGGTGCTGCTGGGCGCTCTCGGCGTGAACACGTCAGAGGTTCGGCGCCGATTGGATGCGGTCACGCCCGAAAGCTGAGTCCCCAGCGACATTCACGACTTCGAGCGAAGCTGCCCTCATTGGGCCGTTCCCCGGCAGTGTGCCGTTGCAAGCACCTGGTCCCTTGTGCCGACTACAGGGGTAGCACGGACATCCACCCATGGCATTTCAGATCGCGAGTGATGAGGCGACATTCATCGACAGCGTTCGACTCCTTCAGGTGTCCCACTTTGACGGCGCAATTTGCAAGTGGGGCATGCCGGAGGGGGGGACATGAGAAATGGTCAAGACCTGTGGATGAGATTCTGACCGGCTACGCGGCGACCTCCTCGTCCTGTTCGTCAGTTCGCTCGACCATCACCCCCTTCTCGAATGTCACACCGGCACGAACCAGCGCGACCAGGTGCGGTGCGTTGACCGCTCGCCACCGGGTCTGAGCCGACTCGATCAACTTGTAGGCCATGGCGAGGCCGGCTGCCCGTGAGCCGGGGCCCTTGGTCACCTTGGTCCGCAGCCGCACGGTGGCGAAGGTGGATTCGATGGGGTTGGTCGTCTTCAGGTGGACCCAGTGCTCGGCCGGGAAGGCGTAGAAGGCGAGCAGCTCTTCTCGGTCCTTCTCGAGCTTCTCCGTCGCCTTGGGCCACTTGGCCTCGTACTCCTTCACGAACGCATCGAGGGCGGTCTCGGCATGCTCACGGTCCTCGGCGTCACGGACCTCTTTGAGCGCAGCACGGGCGGCGGGCTGCACTGACTTGGGCAGGGCGTTCATGATGTTGGCCAGCTTGTGGACCCAGCACCGTTGGTGTGCGGTCTCGGGGAACACGTCGGAGAGCGCTCCCCAGAACCCGAGCGCACCGTCACCGACAGCCAGCACCGGGGCGGTCATGCCCCGCCGCTTCAGGTCCCGCAGCACGTCAGCCCAGGACTCGATCGACTCCCGGTGGCCGTCACTGATCGAGACCAGCTCCTTGGTCCCGTCGCTACGCACACCCACGACGACCAGGGCACACAGCCGTGCCTCTTCCAGGCGGACGTTGAAGTGGATCCCGTCGGCGAACACGTAGACGTAGTCGACGTCCCGGAGCGACCGGTGGGCGAACTGGTCGCGTTCCTTCTGCCACTCGGTGGTGAGCCGGGTGATGACCGAGGCCGACAGACCCGCACTCGAGCCGAAGAACTCCTCGAGCGCGGGCACGAAGTCCCCCGAGCTCATCCCATGGAGGTACATCAAGGGCAGGACCTCGGCCACCTTCGGGGACTTCCTGGCCCACGGCGGCAGGATCACAGAGCGGAACCGCAGCTTCTCCCCGGTCACCTCGTCGACCCGACGGTCGTTGACCCGTGGGGCCCGGACCTCGATGGACCCCGCACCGGTCACCAGCGACCGGGCCACGGCATGGCCGTTGCGCACCACCAGTCGGTGACCCTGAACGTCCCGCTCGTCAGACAATGCGGTCACATAAGCATCGACCTCGGCCTCCAAGGCGGCGGCCAGCATGCGCCTCGCCCCTTCGGCGACCAGCTCGTCAAGCGTGCTCGACAGCTCCGCGTCCGCGGGCGTCTCAACATGTATTCTCAGCATTGGCGTCCCTTCCTCGCCGGCGTTCCACCGCCAGCGTTTCTTCGTTGTGATCAAAGAGGAAGGTACGTCGCGCCCCCGGTCAGGTGGTGCATCCACAAGTTCTGGTTATAACTCGGGGGACATCCGCCGACGTCAGTGTGGAGACTCCCTTGCTTAGTCTGTGGAGACTGTCGCTCTTAGTGCCGGACGAGCCTGGTCGGAGGGTTTCGTGTTCACCCCACCACCAAGAGGTGTTCATGAAAGATCACTTGCAGTGATCATGAAACCTGTTGTTGGACGTAGCGGGGGTCCTTGGCAACAAGGTCCCCCGCCCCCAAGGAACACGAAGAGCCGCACAACGAGCAGTTGTGCGGCTCTTTGCATTCCTGAGTGAACTGCGGGCGCGCCGGCGCCGGCGCCGGCCCGGCCCGGAGGCCCGAACCGAGTCGAACTTGGCGCCAACGACACAGGGTTCCGGTCGGTCACAGGCTAAGCAGCAGGTTCTGGACGGCGGCTGGTTGGGACAAGAACGGGTGGTGGCCAGTGTCAAGCTCGACGACAGTGCCGGCCTTGCGGGCGAGGTCGCGCTGCAATCGCGCTGGTGTGCCTTTGTCCTGAGCGCAGACGAGATAGGTCGAGGGCACCTGCTGCCAGGCCGCGGCACCTACGGGCTGTGCCGTCACGTGCACGCTTTGCCGCGCGAGCTTGTCTGCAGCCTGGGCCTGGGTGTCGGGGTCACAGTCTTGCAGGAACGTCTCCACGAGGAACTCCGGGCGGACACCAAAAGTGCCGCTGTCCGGGTCGACGTCGAGGAACGGGGCGGGTGTGCCGTCGCCGAAGTCGGAAAGGCTCTGTCCGACTTCGGGTAGGTAGCTGGAGACCAGCATCAGGTGGTGCACTGAGCTGACCCCGGCGGCTGCCTCAGCGGTGACGATCCCCCCGTAGCTGTGAGCGACCACGACGGTCGGCTCTTCGCCGTCCTGCAGCACCTGCCGGACTGCCGCGACGTCTTCGGGCAGGCCCGGACCGCCGGCGCCACCGGGCCGCCCACCCTCGCCGCAGCTCGGAAGCAGCGGTGCCACGCTCGGGACCCCACGCTCCAGCAACAGCTCAGCCGTGCGGTGCCACCACCATGCACCATCCCGCACGCAAGCTCCGTGCACGAACACGACCCTCATCGCCACCTCCATCGGTGCCCTCTGAGACCTCGACGCTACCGGCGAGACCACTCGCACTTACCGAAGTGCCGGAGGTCTCTCGTGTAGTTCTGGCCCCCGAGGTGTCGTTGGGAGACAGTGCCGCCGTCACAGACAACGGTGTGGAGACTCCCCTACCTAACCGGTGGAGACCGTTGACTTGGATGCGGGACGAGCCTGGTCGGGAGGTTTCGTGCTCACCCCACCAACCAACCAACCAACCAATGGCTGCGATGAATAGCAGCGACGAATCCTGCCCCCTCGAATCCCATGATCGACTTGGTCGTGGGCGTTGAAGCTTGAGTGACCCCGTCCTGGCGTTCGGCACTACCCCTCTCCGAAGAAGTCAGCGCTTGGCGATTGCTTCGCGGACAGCGGGCACGACTTCGTGTGCCCAGAGGTCCAGTGTCGTGTCGCTGATGCTGTCGCCAGGAGGGAGCAAGTAGATGAAAGCGGCAGCGCCGTGTTCAAGCACGGCGAAAGTCAGCTCCTCTACCCACTGCTTCACTCCACCCCCAACCCAGCGGCCCTCGCCGTCGCGAGTCTCTGGAAGCGGGTCCCGCGTAAGGCGACCCGACACGTTGTAGATGGTGTCGACGTCAGCAGGGTCTCTCCCCACCGATGCAGCCGCTTCGTCGATAACGGGCCGTGATTCGACAACCCGCGTGCTGCGCCAGTCAGCGAGGTGGCCTGGTATCCATCCGTCCGCGTGTCGGCCAGTCACTGCCAGGGTCTTCGGGCCGAGTGCCCCGATCCAGATCGGTGGCGTTGCTGCGGCCGCGGGCGTCAGCCCAGTCACCTGGTAGAACTCGCCGTCGAACGTGACCGGATCGCCGCCGCCGGAGAGAGCTCTCACGACCATGATCGCCTCTTCCAACGCTCGTACTCGGTCGCCGGGCGACAGGCGGGGGACACCGAGGGCGACGATTTCCTCCCACATTCCGCCCGCACCCACTCCGAGAACGAATCGGCCCTGAGAGATCGTTGACAGTCCCGTGACGGTCCGGGCGAGGATGGGAGCGGGACGGCTCAGCAGGTTCGTCATGATCACCGCTCCGGTGATGTTGCTGGTTGCGCCCAGAACGAACCCCAACGCGGCGTAGGCGTCGAGGCGGTCGGCGAAATAGGGATGGTCGGAGAGGCTGACGACGTCGAGGCCCGCTTCGTCGGCGAGGCGGGCGTGCCCCAGTAGTTCGCTCACTTGGTGGACGCCGGTCTCCAGCCCGAGACCGAAGAGAACCTTGTGGTTGGGGGTCACGAGACCATTCAATCAGGGACCCGACGGGTATCCCCGAGGTGCCGGAGTGCAACACCCACCCGGCGACGGGCACCCCGAGCGTTCAGGCGTCAATCGTGCTCTGCAGCTGCGAGAGCCGCTCTCGGTTGAGCGAATACCAGACCCATTTTCCTCGCCGATCGCCTTGAACCAAACCGGCTTCACCCAGGACCTTGAGGTGATGCGAGATGGTCGGCTGGCTCTTGCCAAGTGGACTGACGAAGTCGCACACGCAGACCTCACCCCCGGGGGCCGCTGCCAAGATGCTCAGTACCCTGAGCCGAACGGGGTCGGCCAAGGCGCTGAAACCGCGTGCCAGCTCGGCTGCCTCGGCAGCGTCGAGGGGTGCAGCGAGGACCGAGGCACAGCACGAAGTGGTGTCTGTGACCTTGAGCGAAGCGGCTGATGCGGCCATCGGACCTCCTATTGACACTTATCAATGTATCACCCATACTCGATACATCGAATGATCTCGATACTAACGGAGGTCCCCGTGTCCAGAGTACAGCTTGCCCTCAATGTCTCCGACCTCGACGAGGCCATCACCTTCTACTCGAAGCTCTTCGGAGCAGAGCCGGCCAAGGTCCGCCCTGGCTACGCCAACTTCGCCATCGCCGATCCCCCGCTGAAGCTTGTCCTCATCGAAGACGCCAATCAGACCCCGGGGACGCTCAACCATCTCGGCGTCGAGGTGCCCTCGACCGACGAGGTGACGGCGGCACAGGCTCGACTCACCGGCGAGGGTCTGGCGACGGCGCTGGAGGAGGAGACCTCGTGTTGCTACGCGGTCCAGGACAAGGTGTGGGTGGACGGCCCCGGCGGTGAGCCGTGGGAGATCTACACGGTTCTGTCGGACACCGAGATGCCTTCCGGCCAACTGCGCTCGGCCGCCCCAGGCGAGTCGGCGTGCTGCAGCTCCCGGCCCGCAACCGTGGAGGCCGCAGCGGGCTCGGCCTCGTGCTGCTGATCGATCGGCGCCGCACGCGCGGAGGTCGTGGGTGAGCGAGGTGTCCTCCAAACAGCCACCTGTGGAGGTGGAGCACGTCGAACCGGTCGTTGCACGTCTCTCGACTCTCGACCGGTTCCTGCCGGTGTGGATCATCCTTGCGATGGCGCTCGGCCTGGTGCTTGGGCGGGCGATTCCCAGCCTCAACACACACCTCAACTCGGTCCAGGTCACCTCGGGGACATCGCTACCGATCTTCATCGGCCTCCTGGTCATGATGTACCCGGTGCTCGCGAAGGTGCGCTACGACGAGCTGGGAACCGTCACCAGGGACCGTCGGACGCTGGTTTCATCGTTGGTTATCAACTGGGTGATCGGGCCACTCGTCATGTTCATCCTGGCGTGGCTGATGCTGCCCGACCTGCCCGCGTACCGGACCGGGCTGATCATCGTCGGCCTGGCTCGTTGCATCGCCATGGTCCTCATCTGGAACGACCTCGCATGTGGGGACCGGGAGGCCGCAGCCGTGCTGGTGGCGCTCAACTCGCTGTTCCAGGTCGTGGCCTTCGCCCTGCTCGGGTACTTCTACCTCAAGGTGCTGCCCGGCTGGCTCGGCCTGCGCACCGTCGGGCTCGAACTATCGATCTGGCGGATCGCAGAGACCGTCGCCATCTTCCTCGGCATCCCGCTGGTGGCGGGCTACCTCACCCGGACCATCGGCGAACGGCGGCGGGGACGGGTGTGGTACGAGACCAAGCTCATCCCCCGCATCGCCCCCTTCGCCCTCTACGGGCTGCTGTACACGATCGTCATCCTCTTCGCCCTCCAAGGCCACACGATCACGTCCCATCCCACCGATGTGGCCCGCATCGCCCTACCGCTCTTGGCTTACTTCGCCATCATGTGGTTCGGGACGTTCGCCTATGGCCGGGCGATCGGCCTGCCCTACGAGCGGACTGCCACGCTCTCGTTCACCGCTGCAGGCAACAACTTCGAGCTCGCCATCGCCGTCGCCATCGGCGTGTTCGGCGTCACCAGCGGCGAGGCGCTCGCTGGCGTTGTCGGCCCTCTCATCGAGGTGCCAGTCCTGGTCGGTCTCGTCTACGTGTCCCTTTGGGCGAGGGGTCACTACCCGTCGAGGTCCACGCAACCCACGATGGAAGGAGCCCAGTGAGCGACAAGCCGGTGGTGCTGTTCCTCTGCATCCACAACTCAGGGCGCAGCCTGGCCGCGCGCGTCCTGCTCGACCACTACGCCGAGGGCCGAGTCCGCGTGGAGTCCGCCGGATCGGAACCGGGTGACCAGCTGAATCCATCGGTCATCGCGATCTTGGAGGAGCGCGGGCTCGACGTCTCGAAGGAGTTCCCGAAGCCGCTGACCGATGCACTGGGCCGAGAGGCGGACGTCATCGTGACCATGGGCTGCGGTGACACCTGCCCGGTCTATCCGGGCAAGCGTTATCTCGACTGGGAGCTCGTCGACCCTGCGGGCAAGCCGATCGACGAGGTCCGCCCCATCATCGACGACATCGACCGACGGGTTCGTGCGCTCCTGGTCGAGGTGCTCTGAGCGGCTCTCACCCGAGCGCCACTGATGACGAGGAGGGACATGAGCGTGACCGATGCAGTGCCAGCAGGCAAGACGCCAATGTTGAACGTCGTGGCCAAGGATCTCCAGGAGAAGTATCGAGGCACCTTTGGCATCGAGACGGTCCAAGAGCTTGTGTTCGACAGCTACACCCGACTTGCTGCCACGGCCACGGTGGACCAATGGCTTGTGCTCGGCACCGAGAAGTTCACCGATGAGCGTCTGCAAGCCATGGTCCACGCCGAGGACCACTCACCAAAGCGACTCCCTGGTGTGCTGTTCCTCTGCGTCCACAACGCTGGGCGCTCACAGATGGCACTGGGCTGGTTCCGACAGCTTGCGGGCGATCGAGCGGTTGCTTGGTCGGGAGGCTCCCACCCGGAATCCGACGTCAACGATGACGTCGTGGCCGCAATGGCCGAGGTGAGTGTCGACATCTCTCAGGCGTTCCCGAAGCCGTGGACGGACGAGTTCTTCGGCGCCGCTGACGTCGTCATCACCATGGGATGTGGCGACGCTTGCCCACTGATTCCAGGGAAACACTATGAGGACTGGGAGCTCGAAGACCCGGCGGGAAAGACATTGGATGAGATTCGTCAGATCCGAGACGAGATCAAACGCAGGGTCATCAGATTGATGGCCCAACTGGAGATCCCGATCGCCTAGTGCGCTCTTGGGACAACCATCCCCCATGTGCGATGGGATGGGACACCTGCCGACGTCCCGGCACAACAGTGGGGAGACTCGCCTCCTTAACCTGTGGAGACTCCCGTTCGGACGCCACGTCGAAGCCGGTCGGATGGTTGCGTGTTCACCCCACCAAGTCCTGCTCCTGTAAGAGGGGAGTCAAGAGCCCACTGCGAGCGCTGGATTGCATGGCGAGTCGAGACTGGCCAGCACGACGGTTTCCTGGAGTTTCTGGCGCCAGTCTTGACTGCGCCCCTGGAGCTGCGCTTTCGCGAACTCGATCCCGAGTAGGCGAAGCGTTGATCGAGGGCCACAGCCCGCTGCAGATGGAACGCATGACCCTGCGCTAGGGATTGATCTCTCGAGCGGTGCGCACCCGGCGATCAGGCATAGCCCGGATCTGATCGAGATCCGTTGGTCAGGGCATAGAGGCCGCGCGGATAGGCGACCATCCACCGGTCGTTGCACGGTCCCAATTTGGCTGTTGGGTGCACCCCATCCAACGACCAAGTGGAGGTCCCCCACATCATGCGCGCGCTC
>Ga0302146_10001553_pt1 | contig 13403 bp, 17 predicted proteins | sample I_Bog_E3_1_FD_193578 | JGI IMG/M metagenome (GOLD analysis project Ga0302146, IMG submission 193578) | Peat permafrost microbial communities from Stordalen Mire near Abisko, Sweden - I_Bog_E3_3 | ecosystem: Environmental > Terrestrial > Soil > Wetlands > Peat | place: Sweden: Abisko, Stordalen...
AGGTGAGTCGAAGCGCGTCGGCCTGGACGCGCACGCGAACCTCGCGGCCCTCGTGGAGCATGTTGTAACTAAGGTCGGTCGCGACGGCGCGTTGGCCCTGTCGCACGAGTTCGCGAGTGAAGTCCCCGGTACCAGCGGCGACGTCGAGGACGGTGCTGTGGCGCGCGAGACGCAGGTCGCGCACCGCGCGTCGTCGCCATCGTGCGTCCAGGCCGAAGGTCATGAGTCGGTTCACGAGCTCGTAGCGCGGCGCGATCGCGTCGAACATCGAGCGCACGTGCGCGGTCTTCGCGTCGCCTTGGGGGAGGGGCGTGCTGGTCAAGTGGTCAACGATAGAAACGCGAGACGGTCTGTGCGACGCACGAGGGCTTTTCCGCGCCCCGGACCTCCACCACGACGTCCATCACGATCTGGACCCCACCGGCAACTTCTTCGACGCCCGCCAAGGTCGCCCCGGCGCGAACGTCGGATCCCACGGGCACGGGTGAGGTGAAGCGCACGCGGTTCGAGCCGTAGTTGACGCCCATCGACACGCCATCGACCTTTAAGAGGCCCCCGACAAGCGTCGGGATCAGCGCCAGCGTGAGATACCCGTGGGCGATGGTGTGGCCGAAGGGTCCGGTCGCGGCCCGCTCGGGATCGACGTGAATCCACTGGTGATCACCCGTGGCGTCGGCGAAGAGATTCACCTGCTCTTGGGTCACGGTCCGGTAGTCCGAGTAGCCCAAATGGGTACCAACGAGGTCCGAGAGCTCCTCGATGCTGTTCACGTGCGCGGTCATGGTGCACCTCCTTGACCACACTATCTTTCCGACTCCACCACCAACTCTGAGGCGCTGACTGAAGAAATACTTCTCCTTTCGACATCCGCTACGTCCTCGGCGTCGAAGTACAGGTGTGAATCTGCGTTATCTTCGCGACCAGCGATCAGCGACCGTGGGCGCGCGCCGGGTGGTCCGCGACGTCTCCTTCGCGGGCGGATCAGCGCTCTTACTCTGGTCGAGTTATATCCACTTCCATCTCTGGGACGCGGAGGGGTATCGCCACATTCCTACCATCGGGGACCTCTTTCTGCTCCAAGTCATCGCCGGGGTCCTCGTTGCGATCACCGCAGTCGTCGTTCGCCGCCGCTGGGCGGGGCTCCTCGGCGCCGGATTCGCGCTCTCGACGCTGATTGGCTTTTTGATCTCGGTTGACGTCGGCCTGTTCGGCTTTAAGGACTCATCGAGCGCGCCCTTCGCCCATGAAGCTTTCGGGGTTGAAGTTGGCGCCATCGTGCTCTTCGTTCTCGCCGTCTGGTCCTGCGCTTCGACGAGTTGACGCGGCGTGGTCGTGGCGTTGAACTTCCGCGTCGAGCCACGTCACGTCACGAACGGTGGTCGATTCGAAAAGTCGAAAAGGATGACATCCGCGAGAAGGACCGCACCGAATAGTTGTCGAACCTAGCCAAGGAGACAGCATGATGAATGTAGATCCGGGAGCACTTAATGAGTTGCTCGAAGAGTCCCAAGACCTGCAGGCGGACGCGATGCGCCCGACGCACGCAGCGATAGAGGAACTCGTCGAGCTCAACCACTCGTCACGAGACGACGACCGCACCGACAATGAGCGCTTCTACGACGAACACCGAGCCGGCGTCGCGTCCAGCGTGGGCGGTGCCGCGCTCTTGAGCGCAGCCGGTGGCCTCGCCCTCGTTGGGGTGCTCGCATCCTCCGCGGCGGCAATGAGTACCCAAGACGTCCAGATCCTCCAGACGGCAGCGTCGATCGAGAACCTGGCGGTCTCGACGTACAAGACCGCGCTGACGCTGCCCTACATCGGCGGCGCGTCGGCCAACGGCGTCATTCGAAAGTTCGCGCAGGTGACAATGAGCCAACACGCCCAACACGCCGAGGCCTTCAACGCCGCCGTGCGACAGTTAGGTGGCACGGCGCAGACCAAGCCGGACCCAGCCTTCGTGCCGGTGGTCGACAAGGCCGTCAAGAGCCTCAGCGGCGTGAGCGCTGCGGCGGGCACGCTCGGCGTGGTCGGCTTGGCGCTCGAACTCGAGAACATCGCCGCGGAGACCTACGTGAAGGACACCGTCCTCGCGTCGGCGGCCGTCAACAAGGCGCTGTTCGCGAGCATCATGGGCGTTGAGGCCCAGCACGTCGCCGTGCTGCTGGCCGTCCAGGCGTTGCTCAAGGCCGACGCCCCGACGTTGATCTCGTTAGCCCCGGGTACGGCCGCGAAGCTGCCCTCGGTGGCTGGGAGTGTCGGATTCCCTAACGCGTTTTACAAGACCAACAGTGCAGCACCCGCCACGCAAGGAGCCGTGAAATGATGAACGAACCACAGAACGAATTCCAAGGGACCGAGCGTGAGCTCCTCGCCATGACCAAGGAGCTCGACGATCTGCACAACGACGTCGGTATGCCGGCCATGTGGGCGGGCGTCGCCAACGTCGTTGAGAACTTCAAGGGCGAGACCATGGCCAAGGCGGCGAGTCGACGGAACTTTCTCGTCGGCATGGGCGGGGTCCTCGCCGGGGGCGCAGCGCTGCTCACCATCGGCGCCAATCCCGTACTCGCCGGCGCCGCGACGCGCTTCGGCGCGACGCCGGGTGGCCACGAGCGCGCTGACGCCTTTCCACCGAGTGGGCTGACGGGTGACCTTGCGGTCGCCGCTGTGGCCGCCAGCTTGGAGAACCTCGCGGTCTTCACCTACAACGCCGGACTCGCCGCGGCGACTGCGGGCAAGTTGGGCAAGGTGCCGCCGGCCGTTGCGACGTTCGCCACCACGGCCCTCTCCCAGCACAAGCAACACGCCGAGGCGTGGAACGCGGTGCTGGCGGAGAACCACAAGGCGAAAGTCACCGTGACCAATCCGAGCCTCACGCCCGTGGTGAAGAGTGACTTCGCCAAGGTGACCGACATCCCCGGCCTCGCGAACCTGGCCCTGGTGCTCGAGACCATCGCCGCCGAGACGTACCAGGCGGAGACCTCGAAGCTGATGAGTTCGGCTGCGATCGGACTCTCGGCCTCCATCCAGCCCGTCGAAATGCAGCACATCGCGGTGCTCTACTACGTGCTCGGGGAGTATCCCGGTGTGCAGAGCGCGTCGGGCTCGCCACTGGCCTTCAGCCCGATCACGAAGGCGGTCTAGATGCGCCGCTTCGTCAAGAGCGGGGTGAGTGTTCCCTTCGTTGGGATCACCCTGCTCTTGGCGAGCGTGGCGCTCACCACCGCGCCGAGCGCCACGGTCGTCGCGTCGGCCTCATCGAAGGTGTACCACATCAAGATCAAGAACTTCATGTTCAACCCGATGTCGATCAAGGTCACCCCCGGAGCGCACATCGAAGTCACCAACAAGGATTCGACCACGCACACGCTGACGTCGAGCTCTGGTGTGTTCAATACGGGCAACATCAAGCCGGGCCACACCAAGTCCTTCACGGCGCCGTCCAAGCCCGGCACCTACCACTACATCTGCAACATTCACCAGTACATGACGGGCACCATCATCGTCAAGTAGATCGCCGCCACGCGAGTCTCGGATATTGGTGACGGCGCTCCTAGACTCCCATCGTGAGCGAGACGGCGACAGCACCCCACCATCGCCAGTTGGCCGGGGGCGGATTTCGCGCTGCCCTGTTCGGACTGTTGGACGGCCTGGTCACCAACGTCTCGTTGATATTGGGCTTCGCGGGCGCCGATCCGGGGCACGACATCGTGCGCTTGGCGGGGCTGGCCGGACTCGTCGCGGGGGCCTTTTCGATGGGCAGCGGCGAATACCTCTCCATGCGTTCGCAGAAGGAACTCTACGAATACGAGATCGACGTCGAGCGCAAGGCGCTGGCCGCCGAACCAGAAGTCGAACGACTCGAACTGCGCGACCTGTTCATCAGTCGCGGCATCGACGAGGAGTTGGCAGAACGACTTTCGACCGACCTCATGCGCAACCCTGATTTGGCCCTGCGTACCCACACCCGAGAAGAGCTCGGGATCGACCCCTCCGCCACCGGTTCGCCCTGGGCCGCGGCGATCTCCTCGTTCCTCTTCTTCTCCCTGGGCGCGTTCTTGCCCTTGCTGCCGTGGATCGTGACCTCGACGGGGAACCTGCTCTGGTGGTCGGTCGGCTTAGCCGGTGTGGCGACGGTCGTCGTCGGAGGGGCGGTGGGGCACTTCACGAGGCGAGGCGTCGTCTTCTCCGCGCTACGAGCCCTCGTGATCATGGGCGTCGCGTCCTTCGTCACTTACGGGGTGGGCCACCTCGTAGGGTTCCACTAGCTCAACTCCGAGCGAATCGCACCAGGCGGTCCTCGCGCTCCAGTCGAAACCCGAGGGCGTCGTAGAGCTTCCTCGCCGAATCGTTCGACTCATCCACGAACAACACCGCCTCGGTGACCCCTTTGCGATAGAGCGAGTTGAGGCCCTGGGTCACCATGACCTTGCCGAGGTGGTGGTGTTGAAAGTCGGGGTGTACCGAGATCACGTAGATCTCCCCCGAGCGGTCCGGGTGCAGTTCGTGCACCTTGGTCCAACACGACGCCGCTAGGCGACCGTCAATCTCTAGCAGCAAGAAACCCGAGGGGTCGAACCACGGTTCGTGCGTGCGTTCGTCGAGATCTCTCTGATGCCACGCGCCTTGTTCGGGGTGGTTCGCGAACGCCGCATTGTTCTGCTCGAGCCAGGCGGCTTCGTCACGGTGGGTCTCGAAGTTTCGCAGCGTCGCCCCCTCGGGCACCGGCTCCACGGGTACGGGCAACTTGACCCTCAGCAGCTGGAGCATGCGGATGACGTCGCCGTGCACGTTCTCACAGTTGCCGGGCCCGCGCGTCCACCAGTCGACGACCTCGTGCACGGCCAACAGGTGAGCGAGGAGCTCTTCGTCGAACTCACCGCCGCACATCTCGACGATGGCGTGCGCGTCACCGCTGCTCATCGCGTACTTCGTCAACGTTTCGCCCTCGTAGTAGAGCCAGTGTTGCGCGCGCCAACCGTGCACCACGATGCGACGTCGTCCTTCGTCGATGGCTTCACGATCAAGGAGCGACTCGGTGCGGTCCAGCAGGCTCAACACGTCGAGTCGCTGTTGCGACGTGAGCGAGGATGCGCTACGCCACGGAGAACTCATAGCCGCAGGTTATCGAGACGTCAGACGATTCGACTCGCGACGCGGGTGAGTCGTCGCAGTAACGCCCCCACCGTGCGTTCGGCGGCGACGAGTTCGGAGTAGACGTCGGGGGGCATCTCGCTACCCTCGGTCTCCACGAGGGTCGTGATGCGCGCCGAGAGCTCGGTCATGGTCGAAGTGATCGTGTTGAGTTCGGTCTGCATGGTCACGCTGGCTCCTCGGCGGCTACGTTCGCCGCGTTGGCGTTTACTGTAATAGTCCATGAGTCCTGTCCTGAACGATGCCGGCGCGTCGGTGCTCACCTGGTCGGTCTTAGAGGTGCGCGGCGCGGACGCCGCGACGTTCCTCCAGGGTCAACTGAGCCAAGATCTTCGCGCCCTCGACGACGCCGGCGCCTGGACGCTGGTGCTCGCCCCCGATAGTGTCGTCGTCGCGACGGGATTTATCACCCCAACCGAGGATGGATTCGACGTCGTCATTGCGCGCGAGTTGGCTGACGCGGCCCTCGTTCGCCTGCGAAGGTTTTTGTTACGCGCCGCGTGCACGCTGACCCTGCGCGAGAGCGATCACGGTCCCTTCATGACCCTCGATGAGCAGATCGACGCTAACTGGCCCGGGCCGGATGAACTCGCGGGGTCGCTCACGCCACACACCTTTGGCCGAACGTTCGTGGCGTCGACGATCTCCTTTGACAAGGGGTGCTTCACCGGCCAGGAACTCGTCGGACGCCTCGACGCGCGCGGCTCGAGCGTGCCCTGGCGTCTGGTGCGAGTGAGTGGGCCGAGCCGTGAAGCGATTGACGAATACCTCAAATCCAAGGGTCCCGCGGGTCCCCAGGGACTCACGAGCTCGCGAGTGCGTGAGGGGAGAGTCGAAGGACTCGGCATCGCGCACCGCACGCTGCTCTCCGCACCGAGCGACGACGCGGTTATCTCGGTCGGCGCTGTCGAGTGAGCAACCGCCTCGCTGAGTAACGTTCATCGCATGAGGCGTACGTGCGACTGACGAGCGAGGGCCTGTTCATCAAGATCTCGGGCGTGACCACCGAAGAGGACGCGTTATTTTCTATCGGTCTCGGCGCGAGCGCAGTGGGATTCGACTTTGCACTGACCCCGCGACAGATCACCGTCAACGCCGCCCACGACATTGTGCGCCGCCTACCCCACGGTGCGGTATCGGTGGGTGTCTTTCGACAGGAACTACCTCAACGCGTTGTCGAGATCGCCAACACCCTCGGACTCTCCGCCGTGCAGATCGACGGACCCGCGTCGAACGAGGACCTCGCCTACATCGGCGAACGGGTCAACACGCTCTTGCGCATGGTCCCCGAGGGCACCGAACGACTCGCCCTCGCGAGCGGTGTCGACTACGTGGTTCTCCCCGAACGGGACGACCACGCCGCGCTGCTCGTGGCCCTCTCGCTCGTCGACGACGCCGGACCCCGGGTGCCCGTGGTCGCGTCGGGGGGACTGGACGCCGCCAACGTCGCTGACGTGGTGCGCAACTACGCGGTCTACGGCGTTGACGTGCGCGCGGGTGTGGAGAGTTCTCCGGGCATCAAGGACCCCGCGCTCCTGGGTGAGTTCATCGCGAATGCTCGCTGGGCTTACGACCACAGCTACGTCGAACGCCACTTCGACGAGTGGACGCTGTAACTAGGGGCGAAAACGGCGAAAGATCACGCTGCCGTTGTGACCACCGAAGCCGAACGAGTTCGAGAGCACGACCTCGACGTCGGCTGGCCGCGGGGCGCCGATCACCACGTCGAGACCGATCTCCGGGTCGACGACCGTGGTGCCGGCCGTCGGCGGGATGAGTTGACGTTGCAGGGTGAGCACTGAGGCGACGCCCTCCAACGCACCGGCGGCGGCGAGGGAGTGACCGAGGTGGCCCTTGATGGAGGTCGTGACGGGCGCGTGGTCGCCGAAGACCCGCCGCACCGCGACCGACTCGGCGAAGTCGTTGAGCGGCGTCGACGTGCCGTGGGCGTTGATGTGCGAGACCGCGAACGGTTCGAGTTCGGCGTCGGCGAGCGCGAGTTCCATGCAGCGCACGGCGCCACGGCCGCTCGGGTCCGGGGCCGTGATGTGATGCGCGTCAGCCGTCGAGGCCGCGCCGACGACCTCGGCCAAGATGGTGGCGCCGCGAGCGAGTGCGTGGTCCCACTCCTCTAGGACCAACACGCCCGCGCCTTCGCCCATGACGAAGCCGTCGCGCTCGACGTCGAAGGGTCGAGAGAGATCGATTGACGACAACGCGGTCATGTTGCGAAAGCCGGCTTCGGCGATCTCGACCATGACCGCTTCGGCGCCGCCGGCGAGAGCGACGCTGCAGCGTCCACTCGCGACGAGTCGAGCCGCGTTGCCTATCGCGTGCGTGCCGGCCGCGCACGCGGTCGTCACCGTTTCACACGGTCCACCCAGTCCAAAGCGCATCGACACCGCCGCCGTCGCGGCGTTGGGCATCATCATCGGCACGAGGAACGGCGAGACCCGATCGGGTCCCTTCAGGTTCAAGACTGCGTCTTGATCGAGCGTGGTCTGCAGGCCGCCGATGCCGGTCGTCACGATGCTGCCCGCGTCGTCCAAGGGTCCTTCGAGGCCGCTCTGGCGCCACGCCTCGTCCGCCGCCATCAAGGCGTAGAGCGCGAAGGGGTCAAAACGTCGCAGTTCTTTCGGGCCGCCGAGATGCGACGCGTCAAAGGGGGCGATGCGCTTGGACGAGGGCGCCTGGGGCTGCATCAGGGCGTCCCAGAGCGTCTCCACGCCGACGCCCGCACAGGTGAGCGCACCGAGGCCGGTAACGGCTACTCGGCGACCGGCGATCGGTCCCGAGGGAGTGACGGCAACGCGCACTACAGCTTGGCGTAGATGAGCTCGAAGGCCTCGCCGACGGTTTTGATCTCTTTGAGTTCGTCTTCGGCGACTTCGATATCGAAGGTCTCCTCGAGCGCCATCACGAGCTCGACGAGGTCGAGGCTGTCGGCGCCGAGGTCGTCGCCGAAGGACGCCTCGAGGGTCACCTGCGACGGGTCGACGGCCAACACCTCTACGGTGTCCTCGGTGAATTTCGCTAACGCTTCGTTGCGGTCCATGGTGTTACCCCTTCATTCGGTCGCTCCATCGTACCCAATGGATTTGTCCCGGAACGCACCTAGAGTCCCATCGCCAATCCGCCGTCGACGGGAATCACGGCGCCGGTGATGTAGCGCGCGAGGTTACTGGCGAGGAACCCGACAACGCCAGCGATATCGGCGGGCTGCCCCATGTGGCCGAGGGGGATCATTGCGGCCAATGCGTCACTCGCGTCACCGAGCGAACTCGTCATGTCGGTGTCGATCAACCCCGGGGCCACGACGTTCACGGTCACCGAACGAGAGGCGACCTCTTTCGCGAGTGAACGCGCGAGACCGACGAGGCCGGCCTTGGCGGCCGAATAGTTCGCCTGTCCCGGGTTGCCGATGAAGGGTGAGACGGAGCTGATAAAGATGATCGAGCCGAGTCGCGCACGCACCATCGAAGCCATCGCGGCGCGAGCGGTGTAAAACGCGCCGTCGAGGTTGACCGAGAGCACCTCGCGCCACTGATCGTCGGACATACGCATCGCCAGTCCGTCGTGGGTGATCCCCGCGTTAGCGACGAGTACCTCGACGGGTCCGAACTCGGCGACCGCCGCCTTGACGGCGTCGTTGACGGCACTGGAATCGGCGACGTCGACGGCGAAAGACGCCGCACAGCCGCTGGGCGCATCGCCGGAGCGCGAGAGGGCGGCGACGTTGTCGCCGAGTTCAATGAAGTGTTCGGCAATCGCGGATCCGATGCCGCGACTCGCGCCGGTGACGATGACGTGGCGACTCATAGCTCGATCTCCTCAAACTCGGCCAGGCTAGACGGCGCGAACTGGCGCTCGATGGGACGGATGCGCTTGGTCAGTCCGGTGAGGATGCCACTCGGCGGCAGTTCAATTGACGTGGTCACGCTGTCGGGCAGGGCCAGCGTCGCGTCGAGGAACTCAACGGGCGAGGTCAGTTGACGGCGCAGCAACGCGCGCCACTCTTCGGCGCTCGAATGCACCGCGGCGTCGACATTGGAGACCAGCACCGCGTCGGTGGTGCCCCAGGAGGCGTGTTCGAGTGCTTCGTCGAGCTCTTCTTGCGCGGGGGCCATCAAGGGCGAGTGGAACGCCCCGCCCACCGGCAGTGGCGTCGCGCGGCGCCACCCGAGCTCCTTGTGTCGAGCGAGCAGGTCGTCGAGTCCCTCGCGCGTGCCACTCACCACGATCTGACCGGTTCCGTTGATATTGGCGACCCACACGTCAACGAGGCCTTCGAGGGCGGCGCGGGCCCCGTCGTCGCCTCCCATCACCGCGACCATCGAACCTTCTCGCGCCGCGGCGGCGCGCGACATCGCGGTCCCGCGCACGGCGATCAAGCGAGCACCTTCCTCCAAACTCAGTAGCCCCGACGCCACCAGTGCGGAGAACTCACCGAGGCTGTGGCCGAGCAGGTAGCGCGGGCGCACGCCTCGTGAGAGCAGTTCGCGGTAGCCGAGTATCGAGAGCGCGAAGGTCGCTAGTTGGGCGCGATCGGTACGAACAACGTCCTCGTCGCTGGCGCTCATGAGCAACGCCCCCACGTCGACGCCGGAGACGTCGCTGACGACGTCGATGACGTCCCAGTGTCGAGAGTCACGCCAGGCGACACCCGCGCCCCCGCTGAGCGATCCCTGGCCGGGGAAGAGAGCCACGACGTCGTCGCGGAAGACGAGGTTGGATCGGTCCGCCACGTCACCCAAGGTAACAGTGCCCGGAGTGGGACTCGAACCCACACACCCTCTCGAGTAAAGGCTTTTGAGGCCTCCGCGTCTGCCAATTCCGCCATCCGGGCTGCGGCGACCACGGTATCAGCCTTCCTAAGGTACGGGGGATGAGAGTTGCGCTGTACCAAGACGACGTCACCTTGGCGCGCCGCGTCGCCGCGAGCGCGCAGTCCCACGACGGACGATCGCGACTCTTTCTCGCCCTGGAGCACGACAGCGTCACGGGCTACGGCGAGATCGCGCCCCAGCCCTTCGCGCTGAACGGCGACCCCGGGCTCGACGACGTCCTCGCGGCGCTCGACACGCTGCTGGCGCGTGTGTCGGATGTCGTGGCGCGCGAGGGCACGCTGCCGGCATGGTCTCGCGTGTCGGGGCTCGCCTCCACGACGCCGGCGGCCCTCTTCGCCGCGGCGCTCATCGAGATGGCGACGCTCGATCGTGAGTTGCGAACAGCGAACGCCTCGATCACCGATCTGTGGCCGCACGAACAGCACGCGCGTCTCCAGTCCACGGTGTCGCTCCTCGACGAGGCGACCGAGTGGACCGTCGAGGGCACCGTCGCGCGGGTACGGGTGAAGAGTGCGCCCGGAGCACTCTCGGACGTGGCGAGGGAGCGTTTGCGCGCCCTCCGCGTGCCGGTCGTCGTTGATTTCAACTGTTCGGTCACGCACGACGAGGAGGTGCTCGAACAAGTGGCCTCAATCCAGAGGGTCGCCGTCGTCGCGGCGGTCGAACAGCCCTACGCCGCGGGCAACCTCGTCGACCACGCTCGACTCGCCGATCGCCTGGACGTACCCCTCAGCCTCGACGAAGGCGTTCGAGGGTTGCGTGACCTGCGTCACATCGCGAACTATCACGCGGCTTCGATGGTCTGCGTGAAGCCGGCGCGCGTGGGCGGCCTGGCCAACGCGCGTGCGATGTTCGAAGGCGCAGGAGCCCTCGGCCTCACGGCGTATCTGGGTGGGTTCTTCGAATCGCCCTTCGCGCGCCAGGTGCACCGAGCCCTCGCCGAGAACTGCGTGAGCGAACCGAGCGACGTGGGCGAGGTCTCGACCAGTGACGGCGGCGAAGAGGTACGCACCTCCATCAGCGGATTTGGCCTCGAACCCTCGTTGAACACGCTCGAGCGCTCGCGACGTCTCCTGCTCATTGAAGAGGGCGAGTCGTAGACTGTGGCGATGGGACCCCGGCTCGTACAGCGCCGCCTGGAGGACGTCCAGCGCCAATTGGGCCAAGCTCGCGAGAGTCTGGCCGTGCTCGAAGAGCAGGTCGCGGTCTGGAATGACGCGCTTGAGGACGCTCGGATCCGGGCCCTCGTCTCAGAGACCCCCCTGCAGTCCAAGGAGTACGATGAACTGGCTCGACACGTCATGGTGGCGAACGCCGAGATGAAACGACGCGCCTCGGAAGTCCACGAACTTGTGATGGCGCGTGACGAACTACTTCGTGAATGGACTCCGAGGAACGACAATGGATAAGCGCGTGGTCATCGCCGACGACGAGTCAATCATTCGCCTGGACCTGAAGGAGATTCTCGAGGGCGACGGCTACCTGGTGGTCGGCGAGGCGGCCCGAGGTGACGACGCCCTCGCGATGGTCAAGGAGTACGAACCAGACCTGGCGTTGCTCGACATCAAGATGCCCGGGCTCGACGGGATTGAGGTCGCCCAAGCCTTGAAGGGCACCGCCACGGTCGTCGTTCTGCTCACGGCCTTTAGCCAGCGCACCCTGATCGAGAGCGCGCGTGACGCCGGGGTGGCGGCGTATCTGGTGAAGCCCTTTCGCAGTAGCGAGATCTTGCCCAAGTTGGCCGCCATCTTGAATCCCAGCGTGAGTGAGCCGCACGTGACCCACGACGCCCCGAGTGCGGACGACAAGATCGAGACCCGCGAGATCGTCCAGCGCGCCAAGGAGATCTTGATGGAAGAGCGTGGACTGGACGAGGCGGCGGCCTTCGAGGTCATCCAACAGTCCGCGATGCGCGCGCGTACGCGCATGCGCGACGTCGCCCAACAGATCTTGAAGGGTGAGTTCGTTGGCTGACGCGCCTGACCAACGCCCTCTGGTGCTGTTGGACGGGATGTCCCTAGCGTTTCGAGCGTTCTTCGCGCTGCCGCCCGATATCCAGACGTCGTCGGGACTCATCACCAATGCCCTGCACGGCTTCGCGTCGATGCTGGTCTCACTCGTCTCTTCCCAACGCCCCCGAGCGCTGGCCGTCGCCTTCGATCTGCCCGGTGGCACGTTTCGTGACGCGCTGACCGAGGACTACAAGGGCGGGCGGGCCGAGACGCCCGTGGAGATCGAGCACCAGTTCGACTTGATCCGCACCATGTGTGAGACCCTGCACATTCCGGTACTCGGCGTCGAACACTTCGAGGCGGACGACGTACTGGCGACGCTCGCCACCTGGAGCCGTAACGCCGAGATACCGGTGGTGGTCGTCTCGGGCGACCGCGACACGTTCCAACTGGTCGAGGACCCGTACGTCAAGGTCCTCTACAACCGCCGCGGGGTGTCGGACTACTCGCTCTATGACGAAGCCGGCATCATGGAGCGCTGCGGCATCGAGTCGGCCCGCTACCCACTGTTGGCCGCGCTGCGCGGGGACCCGTCGGACAATCTGCCCGGCGTGCCGGGGGTGGGGGAGAAGACCGCGGCGAAGCTCTTCGCGCAGTACCGCGACTTCGACGATCTTTACGCGCACCTCGACGCACTGACCCCCAAGCTGCGCGAGAACCTCGCGACCTTCGAGGAGCGTGCGCGCAACAACGAGCGGGTGATGCGTCTCGTGCGTGATGTGCCACTCGATTTCACGTTGGACGACCTGACCCTCGGGGGATGGGACAAGCAGGAGGTCAACGGCTTCTTCGAGCGCTACGAGATGAACTCGATGCGCACGCGGGTGAACAAACTCATGAGCGATGGCCTGCTCGGTGAGGGCGTCGCCAGCGAGGAGCGCCCCGCCGCCCCGCCTCGCGCGCCGACGGTCGCGATCTCGCGCGAGGCGTCGTTGCCCACGCTGTTGGAGTCGAGCGCGCGACCGGTGGTGGCCTTTAACGACGAGCGCGCCGCCGTACTCAACCCGGACTCGGGGGCAATGAGCGTCGACAGCGTCGGGGCCTTCTTAGCGGCGATTGGCGACACGACCTTCGCCGGTCACGACGTGAAGGGCCTCTACCGCGCCGCGGATCAAGCGGACGTCACCTTGGCCGACCCCGGGGACGATACCTCGATCATGGCGTTCCTCATCGACGCGATCAGTGGGCGCTACGGCTTGGCCGAGGTCGTCGAGCGTTTCCTCGGCGAGCCCGTCGACGACGCGCCGCCCTCACTTTTCTCAGTGTCGAGCGACGAGAACTTAGAACTCGACGCCCAACGGGTGGGACGGTTGCTCGACGTGATGCGCGCGGAGATCGAACGCTGGGAGTTAACTCGGGTCTACCGGGAGATCGAGCTGCCACTGGTCGC
>Ga0302146_10001556_pt1 | contig 13390 bp, 13 predicted proteins | sample I_Bog_E3_1_FD_193578 | JGI IMG/M metagenome (GOLD analysis project Ga0302146, IMG submission 193578) | Peat permafrost microbial communities from Stordalen Mire near Abisko, Sweden - I_Bog_E3_3 | ecosystem: Environmental > Terrestrial > Soil > Wetlands > Peat | place: Sweden: Abisko, Stordalen...
CGGCTTTACGCTGGCGGGCCTGCAACAACGTGCCGTGGATATCCGAGCGGACCTTTTCCAGGGCGGCGTCCAGCGCTTGCAGTTGCTCATCGGCGCGGTGCTGGCCGGCGTCCGGCGCCAGGGTGATGGCGGCCAGGCGTACCAGCGGGCCGCTGACCAGGCCGGGCGAGGCGCATACGCCCAGGAGAACGCCGTCTTCGCTCGGTTGCTGCGGGGTTGTGTTGAGCGGCGGTGGCGCCGAATGGCCCGCATCTTTCAAAGGCGTACGCAGCACATTCAACAGGGCCAGCAGTGCGGCTTCGCGGTCCGGGCCCTGGCAACTGATCTGCACTTCCTGCTGTTCGCCGACGCTGAGGCCCATGATGCCGATCAGGCTGTCGAGGGCGGCGGATTTATCGCCCAGATGCAGGCGCGCGCTGCAATGGAAGCCCTGCGCGGTCTGGCGCAGCAAGGCTGCCGGGCGTGCATGCAGGCCGCCGTGATGGGCGACCCGGGCGCTGCCGCGGACTTCGTCGGTGTCCGTCATCGGGGTGGAAGCATGCTGCTCGGCGTTCTGGCGCGGCACGATCCGTAGCAAGGGTTCGCCGACCTTGACCTGGCCCTGGGCCACGGGCTGCAGGTCGTAGTGTTCGCCGTTGGTCAGGACCACCAGGCTCACCAGGCTTTTGCACTGCCGGGCCACCCGGTCCAGGTCGATCCGCAGCAAGGCCTGGCCGTCCTGCACCCGGGCGCCGGCCTCGACCAGCAGGGTAAAACCCTCGCCTTGCAGCTCGACCGTGTCCAGGCCCAGGTGCATCAGCAGTTCGGCGCCGTTGTCGGCGCGCAGGGTCAGGGCGTGCCGCGTTCGGGCGATATGAATGATCTCGCCGGCACAAGGCGCATGCAGGCAATCGTTGAGCGGGTCGATGGCCAGCCCCGGGCCCATGGCACCGCTGGCGAATACCGCATCGTCGACCTCGGCAAGCGGGAACACGGGCCCGCTCAACGGTGCGCTGAGGGTGATGTTGTTCTTGTTATGCATGGCGCTGTACTCGTCAGTGGGTACGGGTGACTTTGCTCAGGTGGCGCGGTTGGTCGGGGTCCATGCCACGGGCCACGGCCAGGTGGGCGGCCATCACGTAGAAACTCTGGATTGCGAGGATCGGGTCGAGGGCCGGGTGTTCGGCGCAACACAGGTCCAGGTCGCGTTCGGCCACGTCCGGTGGCGCTGCCAGCAACACCCGGGCACCGCGCTGGCGCATCTCGGCGGCGAGCTTGAGCAGCCCGGCTTGTTCCGCGCCGCGTGGGGCGAAGACCAGCAACGGGTAGCCGGCGTCGATCAGGGCCATGGGGCCGTGGCGGACTTCCGCACTGCTGAAGGCTTCGGCCTGGATCGCCGAGGTTTCCTTGAATTTCAGCGCCGCTTCCTGGGCGATGGCGAAACCGGCGCCACGACCGATCACCATCAGCCGTTCGCAATCGCGCAGGGTCTCGATGGCCTTGCTCCAGTCGCGGGTCGCGGCCTGGCGCAGGCCTTCCGGCAGGGCTTCTCCGGCGGCGAGCAAGGCCGGGTCCTGGTGCCAGTGGCCGAGCAGCCGCGCACTGGCGCTGAGGGTGGCGATAAAGCTTTTGGTCGCGGCCACGCTTTGTTCCGGCCCGGCCAGCAGCGGGATCGCATATTCGCAGGCGGCCTCCAGTGGCGAGTCCGCGGCGTTGACCAGGGCCACCGTCAGGGCGCCGCGTTCACGCAGCAGGCACAGGCTGTCCACCAGATCAGGGCTCTGGCCGGACTGGGAAAAGGCCAGCACCGCCTGGCCGCTGACCTGCAATGGCGAGTGTTGCAGGGTCACCACCGACATCGGCAGGGAGGCCACCGGGACCCCGGTCTGCTGCATGGCGATATAGGCGAAGTAGCTGGCGGCGTGGTCGGAGCTGCCGCGGGCGACGGTCATCACCACCTGCGGCGGTTGCTCGCGCAGCCGTGCGCCGAGGGCCATCAGCCGTGTATCGAGCTGCTGCAACTGGCGGCTGACCGCCTCGTGGGCCGACAGCGCCTCTTCAAGCATTCTGGAAGTCATTGGACTTCTCCTTCGACCATGATCGAGGTCAGTGTCAGTGAACGGTCCAGGCGCACGCAGTCGGCCCAACTGCCGGCTTGCAGGCGTCCGCGCTCGGGCAGGCCGAGGTAGTCGGCGGGGAATTGCGAGAGGCGTTGCGAGGCTTCGGCCAGGGGCAGGCCGATTTTCACCAGGTTGCGCAGGGCCTGGTCCATGGTCAGGGTGCTGCCGGCCAGGGTGCCGTCGGCCAGGCGTACGCCGCCCAGGCATTTGGTCACGGTGTGGCTGCCCAGCTTGTACTTGCCGTCGGGCATGCCGGCCGCCGCCGTGGAATCGGTGACGCAATACAGGCAGGGAATCGAGCGCAGGGCCACGCGCATGGCGCCGGGGTGCACATGCAGCAGGTCGGGGATCAGTTCGGCATAACGGGCGTGGGCCAGGGCAGCGCCGACGATACCGGGCTCGCGGTGATGCAGCGGGCTCATGGCGTTATACAGGTGGGTGAAGCTGGTGACGCCGGCTTCAAGGGCGGCGACGCCTTCTTCGTAGCTGCCCAGGGTATGGCCGATCTGCATGCGGATGCCCCGTGCGCTGAGGTCACGGATCAACGCGGCATGGCCGGCGATTTCCGGGGCGATGGTGATCACCCGGATCGGCGCCAGGCGCAGGTAGTCCTCGACTTCGGCGCTGATCGCGGTGTGGGCGAAGTTCGGTTGTGCGCCGAGTTTGCCGGGGTTGATGAACGGGCCTTCCAGGTGCACGCCGAGGACCCGGGCGGTGCCGGGCTGGCGCTGTTCGCAATAGGCCCCGAGTTGGCCGAGGATCTCGCTGATTTCCTCGGGCGGCGCGGTCATGGTGGTGGCCAGCAGCGAGGTGGTGCCGAAGCGCAGGTGGGTGCGGGCGATGGTCTCGAAGGCGTCGCCACCCTGCATGATGTCCTTGCCGCCGCCGCCGTGGACGTGCAGGTCGATAAAACCGGGCAGCAGGTACGGCAGGTCGTTTTCACTCGGATCGCAGGGTGTGCCCTCGATCTGCGTGACCTTGCCGTGCTGGTGCAGCAAGCGGCCGCGAATCCAGCCTTGCGGGGTGAGAATGTTGTCTTCGGACATGGCAGGCTCTCTGAACAGGCTAACGCCGCAGTTCGGCGACGAAGTCGTAGTAGTCGTTACGGCAGTAGGTGTCGGTCAGCTCGATGGGGGTGTTGTCCTCGAGGTAGCCGACACGGGTCATCAGCAGCATCGCGGTGCCGGGCTCGATGCCCACCAGCGCGGCGAATTCGGCCGAGGCGTTGATCGCGCGAATGTGTTGCAGGGCCCGCACCACCGGCCGACCGATGCTGTCGAGAAAGGCGTAGAGCGAATCGCCGACGGCCTCGGGGTCGGGCAGCAGGGCGGCGGGCAGGGTGCTCATCTCGATGGCCATGACGGTGTCGTCGGCGGTGCGCAGGCGCTTGAGCCGGGTCACCTGGTCCCGTGGCGACAAGGCCAGGCGGATCAGTTCCTCATGGCTCGGCAGGCCGATCTCGCGTTCCAGCCAGCGCGAGCCGGGAACAAAACCCTTGGCCCGCAGGCGCTCGCTGAAACTCGACAGGCGGGAAAGGGGTTGTTCCAGGCGCGGGGTGATAAAGGTTCCGGAGCCCTGGCTGCGGCGGATCAGGCCTTGTTCCAGGAGGACTTCCAGGGCCTTGCGCGCGGTGACGCGGGAAATGCTCAACAGCTCGCTCAGGTTGCGCTCCGAGGGCAATGCCTGTTCGGCTTTCCACTGGCCGGCATGAATCGCCGCTTCCAGGTTGCGCGCCAACTGCAGGTAGAGCGGTGTCGGCTGGGACTCGTCGGGCCGCAGGGCGAGGATGTCGTTCATGTAGGATTTTTCCTGTGCGTTTGTTAGAAATTTTGCACTCGGACAGTGGTGATGAAAGTAATACCACTTGAATACCATGTCAATGCCAGTGGTTTCCTTCGAGTGCAATAAAAACGCCCGTCATGGGGAGCATGACGGGCGTTGGATGAGTCAGTGGTATCAGGGTGGTTCGGCTCAGGGGCGGATTTCTACCATGGTGCCGTCCTTGACCAGGTTCCAGACCTCGCGCATATCGACGTTGCGCATGGCCACGCAGCCGTCGGTCCAGTCCAGGGTGTGGAACAGCTGTTCCGGGTAGTCCTCGGAATCCGGGGTGCCGTGGATCATGATCATGCCGCCGGGGTCCACGTTTTCACGGCGGGCGCGGGCCGAGTCGCTGATATTGGGGTAGGACAGGTGCATCGACAGATTGTATTTGTCGCTGGTCTTGCGCCAGTCCACCCAATAGAAGCCTTCGGGCGTGCGGCGGTCGCCGGCGATGAGTTTCTGGCCCTTGGGGTTTCGGCCCAGGGAAATGCGATAGGTCTTCAGTGGCTTGCCGTCACTGATCAGTTGCAACTGATGGGCGGACTTGAGAACCAGGATCTTCTCGATGATTTTGCCGTTCAGCGGGTCGGCGGCGGAGGCCTGGGACAGAGCGGCGAACGACAGGCAGAAGACAACGAACAACCAGCGCATTAAAACGGTATCCCTGAAGGTGAAACGTTTCTGATTATTGGGCAGTGCTGCGTGGCGCCATGGGCGGCACGGCTTCGCTGCGAACCGGGTACTGCTCGGTCGGGCGGTCGGCGTAGAAGCATTCCAGGGTCCGTCCCACGGTGCGGAACGCCAGTTCGGACCAGGGGATCTCGTGTTCTTCGAACAGGCGGACTTCCAGGCTTTCTTCGCCGGCGGCAAATTCCAGGTCCACCAGTTCGGCACGGTAGAACACATGCACCTGGTTGATATGCGGTACGTCGATCAGTGTATAGATGCTCAGGTTACGCACCTGCGCGCAAGCCTCTTCCAGGGTTTCCCGGCGAGCGGCCTGTTCCACGGTCTCGCCGTTTTCCATAAAGCCCGCGGGCAAGGTCCAGTAACCCCGGCGCGGCTCGATGGCACGGCGGCAGAGCAGGACCTGGGTGCCCCAGACCGGCAGGCAGCCGGCGACGATATTGGGGTTCTGGTAATGAATGGTGTCGCAGTGGTCGCAGACAAAACGCAGGCGCGTGTCGCCCTCGGGTATGCGTTGACTCACCGGTTTGCCGCATTGGCTACAGAACTTCATGCTGGATTCTCTTGGCAATGCGCCTATCTTCGCGTGGGCGGCGGTCTGTCGGCAAGTTGTGCTTTCGCGACATGGCAACGTCCGGGGCTTGGGCAGGCCACTTCTTTTGGTGCATGATGCCGGGTAAGCCGCAAATCGAGATCAGCCATGCTGGATGAGTTACTTCGACGGGTCAGCAGCCATACGCCCCGCCCCCTGGAAACGGACCGTCGTTTTCCCGAGGCGGCGGTACTGGTGCCTATTACCCGCAGTGACGAACCTGAGCTGGTGCTGACCCTGCGCGCCAGCGGCCTGTCGACCCACGGTGGCGAGGTGGCCTTTCCCGGCGGACGCCGCGATCCGGAGGATCCGGACCTGGTCTTCACCGCCCTGCGCGAAGCCGAAGAAGAAATCGGCCTGCCGCCGGGGCTGGTGGAAATCATCGGGCCCCTCAGTCCATTGATCTCCCTGCATGGCATCAAGGTCACGCCTTACGTCGGGGTAGTACCGGACTTTGTCGACTATCGGGCCAACGACGCCGAGATCGCCGCGGTGTTCAATGTGCCCCTGGAGTTTTTCCGCCAGGACCCGCGCGAGCATACCCATCGCATCGACTACCAGGGGCGCAGCTGGTACGTGCCCAGCTACCGCTTTGGCGAGTACAAGATCTGGGGGCTGACGGCGATCATGATCGTCGAACTGGTCAACCTGTTGTATGACGCCCAGATCAGCCTGCACAATCCCCCTGAACGCTTTATCAACATCTAGAACCGCCGTTCAGGTGGTCGTGAGCCTTGAGGACAACCCTATGAAATACCGTCTGGGCGATGCCCGGGTCGAGACGCATCCGCAGAGCTGGGTGGCGCCCAATGCGACCCTGGTCGGCAAGATCCGGCTGGAGGAGGGCGCCAGTGTCTGGTTCAACGCGGTGTTGCGTGGCGACAACGAACTGATCCTGATCGGCCGTAACAGCAACGTCCAGGATGGCACGGTGATGCACACCGACATGGGCTATCCGCTGACCATCGGCACCGGGGTGACCATTGGCCACAACGCCATGCTCCATGGCTGCACGGTGGACGACTACAGCCTGATCGGGATCAACGCGGTGATCCTCAACGGCGCGAAGATCGGCAAGCACTGCATCATCGGCGCCAATGCCCTGATCGGCGAGAACAAGGAAATCCCCGACGGTTCGCTGGTGATGGGCTCGCCGGGCAAGGTGGTCCGCGAGTTGACCGAGGCGCAGAAGAAAATGCTCGAAGCCAGCGCGGCCCACTATGTGCACAACGCCCAGCGTTATGCCCGCGACCTGGCGGTTGACGAAGCATGAGCACGCCCGAACGTCCGCTGCCTTCGCCTTGCGTGAGCATCTGCGCGCTGGATGAACAGGACATCTGCATCGGTTGCCAGCGCACGGTCGAGGAGATCACCCGCTGGAGCCGCATGGACAACAACGAGCGCCGCGAGGTGCTCGGGCGCTGTCATGAGCGGGCCAAGGCCGGTGGGTTGTTGTGGATGCCGACAAAGTCTTGAGCTTGGCCCTGTGCGGTTGCTGACGTACCCTATACGGCTACATAGACAAGGTAGTCTGCAACCCATGCTCTTTCTTATCGCCTACATCGCCAGCGTCGTGCTGATCAACTTCGCCTTCTCCGCCGCGCCGCACCTGGACATCATCTGGTCGGCCTGGGGCGGGTTGGTGTTTATCCTGCGCGACATGGTCCAGACCCGTTTCGGCCACGGTGCGATTGTCGCGATGATCGCGGCGCTGCTGCTGTCCTACTTCACCTCCGAGCCGGCCATCGCCCTGGCCAGTGCCACCGCCTTCGCCATCTCCGAATGCATCGACTGGCTGGTCTTCAGCATCACCAAGCGCCCGCTGCACGATCGCCTGTGGATAAGTTCGGCACTGAGCATCCCGCTGGACACCTTTATCTTCTTCGGCCTGATCGGCGCGCTGACCCCGGGGGTGATCCTCACCGCCCTGGGCTCGAAGTTCGCCGGCGTGACCTGCGTCTGGCTGGCCATGGCCTGGCGGATGCGCAAGGCGGCGCTTTCCAGCTGAAGCCACGCCACTTCGGTTCATGTCCCGTCCAGTTCATGTAAAATGCCGGCCTTTCTTCCCGACAGGTGCCTGATTGTCCAGGCGCCGTCGTTGATCTGCTTCCTTGAGGACCTGAAATGACCCGTATCGGAACTCCACTGTCGTCGACCGCGACTCGCGTATTGCTCTGTGGCTGTGGTGAGCTGGGCAAGGAAGTGGTGATCGAGCTGCAACGCCTGGGCGTCGAAGTGATTGCCGTTGACCGTTACGCCGATGCGCCGGCCATGCAGGTGGCCCATCGCAGCCACGTGATCAATATGCTCGACGGCGCGGCCCTGCGGGCGGTGATCGAGGCCGAGAAGCCGCATTTCATCGTCCCGGAAATCGAAGCCATCGCCACCGCCACCCTGGTGGAACTGGAAGCCGAAGGCTTCACCGTGGTGCCGACCGCCCGTGCCGCGCAACTGACCATGAACCGTGAAGGCATCCGTCGCCTGGCCGCCGAAGAGTTGCAGCTGCCGACCTCGCCGTACCACTTCGCCGACACCTTCGAGGCCTACAGCCAGGCCGTTACCGACCTGGGCTTCCCGTGTGTGGTCAAGCCGGTGATGAGTTCTTCGGGCAAGGGCCAGAGCCTGCTGCGCAGCGTCGACGATGTGCAGAAGGCCTGGGACTACGCCCAGGAAGGCGGACGTGCCGGTAAAGGCCGGGTGATCGTCGAGGGGTTCATCGACTTCGACTACGAAATCACCCTGCTGACCGTTCGTCATGTGGGCGGCACCACCTTCTGTGCGCCGGTCGGCCACCGTCAGGAGAAGGGCGACTACCAGGAATCCTGGCAGCCCCAGGCCATGAGCCCGTTGGCTTTGGCCGAGTCGGAGCGGGTCGCCAAGGCGGTGACCGAGGCCCTGGGTGGGCGCGGCATGTTTGGCGTCGAGTTGTTTATCAAGGGCGACCAGGTCTGGTTCAGCGAAGTCTCGCCGCGCCCTCATGACACCGGCATGGTGACCATGATTTCCCAGGACCTGTCGCAGTTTGCGCTGCATGCCCGGGCGATTCTCGGCTTGCCGATCCCGTTGATCCGTCAGTTCGGTCCGTCGGCGTCGGCGGTGATCCTGGTGGAAGGGCAGTCGACCCAGACTGCGTTCGCCAACCTCGGTATGGCGTTGAGCGAGCCGGATACCGCCTTGCGTCTGTTCGGCAAGCCGGAAGTCAACGGCCAGCGCCGCATGGGCGTGGCCCTGGCGCGGGACGAGTCGATCGAAGCCGCGCGGGCCAAGGCGACCCGTGCTGCTCAGGCGGTTGTGGTCGAGCTGTAACCCCTGTTGTGCTGATCATTCCCACGCCCTGCGTGGGAATGATCGATGGTCTGTCAGCCCACCTTGTTCAAATCGTTGTAGCGCGTCTCCTTCAAGCAGAAAATCGCAATCAGGCTCAACGCCGCCGCCCCTGATACATACCCGCCGACCCAACTCAAGCCGCCCATCGCCACCAGCTTCTGGGCAAAGAACGGTGCGGCCGAAGCCCCGACGATGCCGCCCAGGTTATACGCCGCCGATGCGCCGGTATAACGCACGTGGGTCGGAAACAGCTCCGGCAGCAACGCCCCCATCGGCGCGAAAGTGATCCCCATCAGAAACAGCTCAAGGCACAGGAACAGCGCGACGCCCGTGGTCGAGCCGTGGCCCAGCAACGGCTCCATGGTAAAGCCGGACAGCAGTGCCAGCACCCCGCCAAGAATCAGCACCGGCTTGCGCCCGAAGCGGTCGCTGGCCCAGGCCGCCAGTGGCGTGGCCGCGGCCATGAACAACACGGCAAAACACAGCAGCCCGAGGAAAGTCTCGCGACTGTAGCCAAGGTTGGCCACGCCATAACTCAGGGAAAACACCGCCGAGATATAGAACAGCGCGTAACACACCACCATGGCCAGTGAGCCGAGCAGCACCGGTGCCCAATAGCGGCTGAACAGCTCGACCAGCGGCATTTTCACCCGTTCCTGGCGGGCCACTGCATTGGCGAAGATCGGCGTTTCCTCGAGCTTGAGGCGCACATACAGGCCGACCATCACCAGCGCGGCGCTGAGCAGGAACGGAATGCGCCAGCCCCAGGAACGGAACTGCTCGTCACTCAGGGTCATGGCCAGGATCAGGAACAAGCCGTTGGCGGCGAGAAAACCGATCGAGGGGCCCAGTTGCGGAAACATGCCGAACCAGGCGCGCTTGCCTTCGGGGGCGTTTTCGGTCGCCAGCAGTGCGGCCCCGCCCCATTCCCCGCCAAGCCCCAGGCCCTGGCCGAAGCGCAGCAGGCACAAGAGGATCGGCGCCCAGGCGCCAATGGTCGCGTAGCCGGGCAGTACGCCGATCAGCGTGGTGCACACGCCCATCAGCAGCAATGAGGCGACCAATGTCGATTTACGCCCGATGCGGTCACCGAAGTGGCCGAACAGGATCGAGCCCAGCGGGCGGGCAAGGAAGGCGATGCCGAAGGTCAGGAAGGCCGAGAGCATCTGCGCGGTGCTGTCGGTCTGGGGGAAAAACACCGGACCGATCACCAGGGCGGCGGCGGTGGCATAGACGTAGAAATCGTAGAACTCGATGGCCGTGCCGATAAAGCTGGCGGTCGCCACCCGGGCGGTCGAGTTCAGCGGTTTGCTCGGCGTGGCAGTGTCAAAGGTGCTGCTGGAAGTCATTGCGGGCGTCCCTGAAAGTCTTGCGCGTGCGAATTATTAGTATTGAACGCCCAGGGATAAGGGCTGGTCCCGCGCGGCTCAAGGTTCGAGCCAACGTCGGATTGTCACAACGTGTGGGGCCGGAGGGCGCGGGTTGCGGGTAAGCAGGCGGTCCGGCTGGGCTGGGTAAGCCGGTCCGATTATAGGAAGGCGCTGACGGATCAAACAAGAGCGAAGGCCTTGCAGTCCGTGTGGCAGGCCTGAGGTCGGCGAGACTTGGCGTTGAAACACCACACTGTAGGAGCCGGCTTGCTGGCGATGGCGTCCGTCGAAACGATGCAAGGCTTCCTGGCCTCATCGCCAGCAAGCCGGCTCCTACAAGGGAGGCGGTGTTTTCGAATCGGTCAGAGGGGCGGGGTCACCGCTGGGGTAGAGCTGGTATGCCAGACCAGCACCCGGCTGACCCGGTTGTCCTCGGTTTCGAGGATTTCCAGGCGGTAACGGCCGATCTTCAGGCACACGGCGCTCTCCGGAATGGTTTCCAGCGCTTCGGTGACCAGGCCGTTGAGGGTTTTCGGGCCGTCGCTGGGCAGGTGCCAGCCCAGGCTCTTGTTCAGCTCGCGAATCGATGCGGCACCTTCGATCACCAGCCGGCCATCGGCCTGCGGATGGATGTGCGGGTTGTCGAGGCTGTGTTCGCTTTCGAATTCGCCGACGATTTCTTCGAGGATATCTTCCAGGGTGACGATGCCCAGCACTTCACCGTATTCGTCCACCACCATGCCCAGGCGCCGTTGCTGCTTGTGGAAATTCAGCAGTTGCAGTTGCAGCGGCGTGCTTTCCGGGACGAAATACGGCTCGTGGCAGGCGGCGAGCAGGGCCGCTTTGGTCAGGCTGGCATCGAACAGCAGATTGAGGATCTGGCGGGTATTGATCACCGCCTCGACCTGGTTGATATCGTTGTGGAACACCGGCAGGCGGGTACGGCGGTTCTTCAACAGCTGCGCGGTGATTTCCTCGATGGAGTCGTCGAGGTTGATCCCATCCACTTCGCTGCGCGGTACCAGGATGTCGTTGACCGTGATGTTGTTCAGCGCATGGATGCTGGACAGCGACTGGTTGCGCGGCGGATGTTCCGGTTCGTCTTCCGGATCGAGGGGCGGCTGGTCTTCATCGTTCTGCTTGACCGCGCCGGCCTTGCTGATGAAAGGGCGCAGCAACAGTCGGGCGATACCGTTCAGCAACCAGGCTGCCGGGTAGAGGATTTTCAGCGGAATGCTCAGCAACGCATTGCCGGTGGCCAGGATCGGTTCGGGATAACGGACGGCGAGCAGGCGCGGCAGGTAGTCGGCGAAGACCAGCAACAACAGCGTGGCGCCCAGGCAGGCCAGCCAGGGCCCATGCTGGCCCCACTCGAGGATCGACAGCAGGGTGCCAATGATCACGACCACGACCCGACACAGGGTATTGCACAGGATCAAGCTGTCGCGGGGGAACTTCATCCTGGCGGAGGGTTTTTCACCCGTGCGCGAGGGCGGGCGCAGGGCGGCGAGCTGATGCTGCGCGACTTCAACGGCGGTAAACAGCGCCGACCAGAGAATCAGCAGGGCCAATACGGCGAGCATTGGCCCGGCGGGCAGGTTGTCCATGGTCTTGTATGCCCGTCAGATATGCAGGATGTATTCGCGGACCAGCTTGCTGCCGAAATAGGCCAGCATCAGCAGGCAGAAACCGGCCAGGGTCCAGCGGATCGCCTTGTGCCCGCGCCAGCCGAGGCGATTGCGCCCCCACAGCAGCACGCTGAACACCACCCAGGCCAGGCAGGCCAGCAGGGTCTTGTGCACCAGGTGCTGGGCGAACAGGTTCTCGACGAACAGCCAGCCGGAGATCAACGACAGCGACAGCAGGCTCCAGCCTGCCCAGAGGAAGCCGAACAGCAGGCTTTCCATGGTTTGCAGCGGCGGGAAGTTGCGGATCAGACCGGAAGGGTGCTTGTTTTTCAGCTGGTGGTCCTGCAGCAGCAGGAGCAGGGCCTGGAACACTGCGATGGTGAACATGCCGTAGGCCAGGATCGACAGCAGGATATGCGCGAGGATGCCCGGTTCCTCGTCGATGATCTGCACCGTGCCCGAGGGCGCGAACTGCGCCAGCAGCACCGTCAGCAGGCCCAGCGGGAACAGCAGGAGCAGCAGGTTTTCCACCGGGATGCGCGAGCAGGCCACCAGGGTCAGGGCGATCACGGCGACGGCGATCAGGCTGGCGGCGTTGAAAAAGTCCAGGCCCAGGCCGATCGGGGTCATCAGGTGGGTGAGCAGGCTCACCGCGTGGGCGATCACGGCGATCACGCCGAGCCCGACCAGCAGGCGTTTGTTCGCCTTGGCGCCCTGGCGCAGGCGGGTGCCTTGATAGAGGGTCGCAGCGGCGTAGATGAAGGCGGCGGCGAGGCTGGTCAGCAAACTGGGTGACAAAGGGAGCATAAGTCCTGTTAGGCAAGCCCGAAAGGCGCTGAGTTTGGCATAGAACCCCCAGTCCACGAAAGACCGTGGCGCTAGTGGCGGCATGCAGTCTCCGCTATAATCCGCGACCTGCCCACGCCGCAGGCTCGCCAGGCGCTGTTTTTCCTTGTTCCGGCAGCCATCACTTCGGTCTCCATAAGGGCCTCAAAGGATCGCGCATGTTTGAAAACCTGACCGACCGTCTCTCGCAGACGCTGCGCCATGTCACCGGCAAGGCCAAGCTGACCGAGGACAATATCAAAGACACCCTGCGTGAAGTGCGCATGGCGTTGCTCGAAGCCGACGTCGCCTTGCCGGTGGTGAAGGACTTCGTCAATTCGGTCAAGGACCGCGCGGTCGGCACCGAAGTGTCGCGCAGCCTGACCCCGGGCCAGGCGTTCGTGAAGATCGTCCAGGCCGAGCTCGAAAGCCTGATGGGCGCCGCCAACGAAGACTTGAACCTCAGCGCCGTGCCGCCGGCAGTGGTGCTGATGGCCGGTCTGCAGGGGGCGGGTAAAACCACCACCGTCGGCAAGCTGGCGCGCTTCCTCAAAGAGCGCAAGAAGAAAACCGTGATGGTGGTCTCGGCCGACGTTTACCGTCCGGCGGCCATCAAGCAGCTGGAAACCCTGGCTGGCGACATCGGCGTGACCTTCTTCCCGTCCGACCTCAGCCAGAAGCCGGTGGACATCGCCGAAGCGGCGATCAAGGAAGCCCGCCTCAAATTCATCGACGTGGTCATCGTCGACACCGCCGGTCGTCTGCACATCGACGACGAGATGATGGCCGAGATCAAGCAACTGCACGCGGCGATCAAGCCCGTGGAGACGCTGTTCGTGGTCGACGCCATGACCGGCCAGGACGCCGCCAACACCGCCAAGGCGTTTGGCGATGCGCTGCCGCTGACCGGGGTGATCCTGACCAAGGTCGACGGCGACGCCCGTGGCGGTGCCGCGCTGTCGGTACGGGCCATCACCGGCAAGCCGATCAAGTTCATCGGTATGGGCGAGAAGAGCGAAGCGCTCGAGCCGTTCCACC
>Ga0302146_10001570_pt1 | contig 13340 bp, 11 predicted proteins | sample I_Bog_E3_1_FD_193578 | JGI IMG/M metagenome (GOLD analysis project Ga0302146, IMG submission 193578) | Peat permafrost microbial communities from Stordalen Mire near Abisko, Sweden - I_Bog_E3_3 | ecosystem: Environmental > Terrestrial > Soil > Wetlands > Peat | place: Sweden: Abisko, Stordalen...
GAAAATGCGCCTTCCGCTTCATACTTCAATTTTATCCAAGCATGGCGCCAGCGGCGAACTTGTGCAGGGGTTCCCTAAAGGCGCTTGAAGCAGGATCCGATTCGCTTCAATTCTGGCCTCATCCCCCCCAGAGGGGGGATTTCGTTTCGGGATTCGCGTTGACCTATCGACTGCCGGTTACTTCACGGTTATGTTCAACGTCAGTATGCTCTGGATTCCATTGCCGTTGGTGTAGGTGGCTTCAAATGTGTTGCCACCCTCGCTTAACGGAATGCTGTTGATTTGGCGGGCCGTGGAAGTGTACCCGCCGGGGCCAGTCCAGCTCCAAGAACCAACGCTGAGGGGTTGCGGTCCAAGGCTCACCGCGCTGCCGCGGCTTACGGTTGCCGCCGAGGTCTGCTGCCAGCTTGCTCCGTTCACCTGGATATAGGGAACGATCTGAGATGGCAGTGTGGCCGTTTCCCCTAGACCCAGTCCCAGGAAGACCACATTCCGGTTGAAGGGTAACTTCACGCTTGCCACAGTCTTGCCCGCGGCAAGGGCGAACGTGTATCCATAAACGCACACTGTCGCAGTCTGGGTCTGTCCGTTTGGAGTGATCCGGTTCGCGGTCCGTGAGACCAGTGCCTCTCCCGAATAACTGTTCGGAGTCAGCCAATCGCTGAAGCTCTGGATAAAGGTGCTGGTGGTCCCGTCCGTGTAGGTCACGACGATGGGCTGGTTGAGCTGCGCACCGTTTACGGCGGCGCCCAGCAGATAGAGCTGACCGTACGGAAGCGAGCTCACGGATATGGTTTGCGCGGTTACGGCGTCGGCCACATTGGCCCCTGCCAAGGGGAAGGTCACACCCTGGAACGTGAGGGAAGTTCCCAGCAAAGACGAGTTGTAAGCATAGCTGTCGCTATCGAAGCCCCCATTCCTGGGGCCGGTCCCGGATGTCCCTACGCCATCCACGTTGTAAACGCCGCCAAGATTGACCGCCACGCCGGGAGAGATAGTGTAGACTCCGGTCGCAACGGCACTGTTGTTGTACCCGGAAGCGACCGCGATCGCCTCAATGGTTGTGTTTGCGCTCACCGTCAGGGTCGTGCATACCGGTGAATTTGCCGTCGGCGTGGTTCCATTTGTGGTGCAATGGATCTGGGAGCCAGAGGTTGCGTCGGAGAGGGTTACGGTTTGCCCGGGGATGTAGTTGCCAGGCGTCGGGCTGAAAGCGGGAGTCGCTGCTGCTGGCTGGACCGGGCTATCCAGTCCGATCGCCAGGAAAACCACATTGCGGTTGGCCGGCAGCTTCACGCTGGCAAGGGTCTTGCCGACGTTCAACTGGAAAGTGTACCCGTAAACGTCGAAGGCTCCGCCTTGAAGGAAGCCGAACGGAACGACACGGGTAGACATCCCGGAAACTGTGGTCTCGCCTGGGTAATTCTGGGGGTTCGCCCAATCACTGAAGTTTTGCCTGAAAGTGGAGGTTGATCCGTCCGTGTAGGTGGCTACGATCGTCTGGTTGGTCTGGGCTCCGTTGACGCCGCCTCCCAGCAGGACCAGTTCCTGATAGTGTCCAGCCGAGACGGGAACGGTCTCGGAACTCAGGGCATCCAGTTTGTTGGCCGCGGCTAGTGGGAAGGTTAGTCCCTGGAAACTCAAAGACGTGCCGAGCTGGCCGGAGTTGTACGCATTGCCGTCGTTGTCAAAGCCGCCGTTCTGAGGAAAGGCAAGGAAGGTCGCAATGCCATCGACGTTGTAGTACCCGCTCAGATTCACAGGACCAGAGGGAGAGAGAGCCAGAATGGTGAAGGCGCCGCTGGCCAGCGCGCTGGTGGAGTAGTTGCTCGCCGTAGCGATCGCCTCGATAGTCGTGGTGGCGCTTACTGGAATAGGAGTGCCGCCATATACCAGGGAAGTCGCATTGGGTGGAGTTCCGTTGGTGGTGTAGTAGATCGTCGCGCCCGGCGTTGCGTCCGAGAGGGTTATCGCTTGGGGCCCGTAATAAGTTCCCGGAGTTAGGCTGAAGATTGGCGCCGCTGCCGCTTGTGGGCTAATCGCATAGGTACCGCCGCCGACGTAGCTGTTGGAGTAGCCTGCGCCGCCCACGGCAATCGCCTGGATAACCGCGGTGACACTTACAGCAATTGGCCCGCCGCCATAGACCGGGGAGTTGGCCGTCGGCGTCGACCCGTCGGTGGTATAGTGAATGACCGCGTTCGCCGTTGTCTCCGTGATGGTTACGGTCAAAGGTCCCGTGTAATTTCCCGGCGCGGGAGTGAAGATCGGCGTCGCCGCCGGGGGGTAGTTGATGTTGTAAAGCCCGCTGGCGACCGGGCTCAGTCCGTAGCCGCTGGCTATGGCGATCGCCTGGATTGTGCTGCTGGCGCTCACCGGGATTGGAGAGCTGTAAACCGCGGAGCTTGTAGTGGGAGTGGTTCCGTTCGTGGTGTAGTAGATGATCGTGCCCGGCTGTGAGTCGGAAAGTGCAACCGACTGGGCCGAGGTGTATGTTCCCGGCGTGGGGTTGAAGGCTGGCGCGGTCGCTGGCGGCGCGGTGCCGGAGGGCAGCAATGGGTCAATTCCATCAAGTGAAATTCTCAGGCCATCAAAGTCATTGACGTATCCCGCCGGCAACGTGGTGTCCGGGTTGTCATTGCCCACTAGGATGTAACCCGGAGGATAGGTTCCTATGGAAGGGCAGGTCATGGTGGAACCTACTTGAACCGGGGGACTGGCGTCGCTGTAGACCTTCATCGTCTGGTTTCCTGTCTCGTTGTACACCAGTTCGACCCAGTACCAAGTGTTGCGTTGAAGAATCACATAGGCCGTGCTTGTCCCAGATCCGCATTCCAGTTCGCCGATTCGGTTAATGCCGTTGCCAAATTCATGCAACGACACATAGTCGAATCCGCCAGTCGAGAGAATGGCGAAATCGTCGGTCGAGCTGATGGAGTTTGCCGGCACTGTGGAGTTGTACCAGATTCCCGCTGAGACGGAGCCGTTCAGGATTCCGTTGACGCCATTGATTTCCAGGTAGGTCATCGGATCTGAAGTCGAGTATTGCATCCCGGTGGTGCTGGTGTCGGTGTAGTTTCCGCCATCGCACAGTCTGCCCGTGGGCGCCTGCAACGGGTGAGATGCCGACGACGAGAAGGTAAGGTCCGCGCCTACCCCGCCGACGATCCAGTATCCGCCTTGCCATCCGTGGGTCGCCGCGGTGAGCAGCGGTTGCGTGACCGCGCTCCCGTCAGGACCGCCAAAATCTACGAATGTGCCGTTGGCGCATGGCGATGAGCCAAAACCAAACTCCATTTGCGTCAGTTGGGAGACTCCGCTGCCGCCCAGTGACCAGGAAGGCGCCACCAGGGCAGCCGGGCTGGCCAAAGCTGCCCAGGAGTAATCGCTGCCGCTGTTGTCCTCCACATAAGGTGCACTGACGGAATCGCAGGCCTGGTTGGCGCGGCAGGCTTGTACGCTGATGTCGTTGGAGCCGCTTGCGGTAAAGGTGGCAGCGACCGGGCTTGAACTGTTCACGGTCTCATTGGTATTCGCGCCGTCAAAACCCGGCGTGCCTCCCGTATAGGAGTATTCCCACATCTCGATTCCGCCGACGGCCGCGGCGTCGAACGTAACCGTGATGGTCGATTGTTCCGCCGCGGCTGAGATTATCCAACCGCCGGAAGCCTCCGAGTACATATACGTGGCGTCAAATCCGACGCAGCTTGTGCATTGCACGAACGTCCCACCATTGTCCGTCGCCGTCATAAGGGTTGGACCACTCATCCCGCTTTCGAAGACGAGGAGGTCCCCGGCCGCAATACTCTGATTGAGGGTGATGGTGCAGGTCGTCCCGGTCGAGCAGGCCGGATTGTTCACGTGCTGAACCAGGCTCAGCGAACTGCCCCCTGATGTGCTCTGAGCGTGGAGCACTGTGCAGAATATGGAGACCAAGGCGAACACAAGAACAGCAAATGAGCTTCGGCGAAAGGTATTCAATTCGAGTCTCTCTTCTAAGGAACTGCGCATCGTGGCTCAGTTCCTTCCCGCATTACACCGGCACAAGCCGGGTTGGATGTTCTTAACTCCGTGAACCTGGTTAGCCAGCGAAACGGATCGAGCGCCGAAATTCCGGGAAGTGGATTGAATTTTACCATCCTGTAATCAATGACTTGCGAATAAAATCACTATTCGTTGGCCGTTGATTCCGGGCGGTTAAAATTCGTCATCCGGCGTTTGCTAGAATCCGTTTGGCCTTCAACCTGAAGATGATCAACAAAAACGCGACACGGGGGGATACGCAAACCGCATTTGTGTGGAGGTGGTTCAAAGTTCACAATTGCAATTCGAAATTGATTCAGTTCTGCGGGGGATAGATCGGAGCCTACAGCAGCCAGGTGCGAAATGCAATCCCATTCTTTGTCCCCAACCGGATAAGCCTGAAGGTTGTTTTGGAAGGCCGGCGACTTGCTTCAACAGAACAACGGCATCTTCTCCATGACGACGGTGGGCCCTGCTCAATTGCCACCCTCGACAGGAAGCGGAAACGGCACGGGGATTGCGGCTCCCTCCGTCACTTGGAAGAACACCTATGATTCGATGAACCGGTTGACGAGTGCCTTCGTGCAGGATCAACCGTCCTGGGGCGGGACCAGCCCAGTTTGGCCTTCTACCCCATATTCGCAAGGCCCAACGCTTGTGAGCGCCACCAGCTTTGATGCCTTCAACCACATGACCAGCGCAAAGTTTGGGATTCCGCTGTATGGTTCAGCGCCGACAGCCGTGAACTATACGCGGGCGTATGACAATCGCGCCCGTCTGCTGTATGAAGTAGACACAGGGGCCAATGCAACGAGCGCGGCGACAAACAGCCAGGGAACTATCATGATCAACGGTACGGAACAGGGACCGACCTATCCGGCATCCAGCTACGCCAAAGCAACCTTGACCATCGCGGGGTCGGAGCTAGATCAGCAGTTTGCCATGTGCCCTCCGGCGCAAGGATACTGCTATACGAGTATCCCCGATACGGGCACAGTCACCGTCAATGTCAATGGCGCGGTTGCCTCTACCACTTATGGACTCGGCAGCACCTCCGCACAAATTGCATCCAGCCTCGCTGGGGCCATCAGGTCAATTTCTCAGCAGGTGGTGGCATCCTCAAGTGGTTCGACGATCACGATCAGAACTCTCACTCCCGGTACTGCCGGGAACGGACTTGCCGTGACCGCCAGTTCTGTTACTACGCAGACCCAGTACTACTCTGGACCATCGTTCACGGTATCGCCGACAAGCACCAGCCTCTCTGGTGGCACCAATGTGGCCAAGAGTGTCTATGACACAGGCTCCGTCGGGGCCAAGATCAATGGCATCACGACCAGTGTGACCTACAACAGCAGCAGCACGCCACAGAGCATTGCGGCATCTCTCAGCGCTGCTCTGCAAAGTGCCGACAGCTCGTTCCTCACCGCAAAGACAGACGGAAATGTGGATATCCTGGTCAGCTTGACCACAGGCACGGCAGCGGACTACTCGATCTCTCCCTCAGTTACCTACGACACCCAGGACTTCCTTGCGCCGTCGTTTACGGCGTATGCCGCGCCGGCAATGGCTGATGGAACCGGGGCCGACCCGAACGGCAATGGTCTCGTCTACTACTACTACGTGCCGCAAGGCGGGTATGCACCGAACGGCAACATTCTGGTTCATTCCGACTCGGTGATGGGCGACTGGTACTTCGCCTATGACGCTGTCGACCGCTTGGTCGGCGCCGCGCCGGACACCTTCGCCCCAACCAAGTACCTCAACAACTTCTTCTGCTGGACCTACGACTCGTACGGCAACCGGAAATCGGAGTATTTCTCGACGACGCCTTGCTCCAGCATCACCGGAAGCACGCCCACCAACAGCTGGCTGACCGTCAGCACCGCCAATAACCGGGTCACTGGGGCCTCCACGCTGGCCTCCGGCTACGTCTATGACGCATCGGGCAATGTCATTGCCGACGGCAACAACTATTATTGGTACGATGCTGAAGGTCAGCTCTGCGCCGAGCAGAGCCAGCGCATCGGTGGAGCTTCCGTGATCCAGTACATATATGATCCCGAAGGCGCACGCATTGCCAAGGGCACGCTGCCGGCTGCAGCGGGCACACCCACGGCAGGCGGAACCAACTCCCTATGCCCGGCCGCTGCCGGCTCCAGCTTCGTCCTCACCACGCGCTGGCTCGTGGACCAGACTGGCGCACAGGCCACCGAGTTCGCCGAGTCCGGCTCGACTGAGACTTGGTCTCACTCGAACGTCTTTGCCGGCGGTCACCTTGCCGCCACCTGGGACACGCTCGGCATCCACTACAACCTCTCTGACCCGCTCGGCACCAAGCGCGTCCAGCTTAACGCCCTTGGCCAGATCGAAGAGACCTGCACCAGCCTGGCATTCGGCAACGACGTCGGCAACCCGGCCTCCGTTCCCTGCGCGCTCACGGCTCTGGCCACCGCAGACGACGCCACAGAACACCACTACACCGGCAAAGAACGGGATACAGAATCAGGTAACGACTATTTCGAGGCCCGCTACTACAACAGCAACACGGGCCGCTTCATGTCGCCCGACTGGAGCGCCAAAGAAGACCCGGTTCCATACGCGAATTTGAGTGACCCGCAGAGCCTCAACCTGTATGGGTATATGAGAAACAATCCGCTGGGCGGCGTTGATGCGGATGGTCACTGGCCGGATTGGGGCAATGTCGGCACTTTCGTCGCCGGAGCCATTAATGCGTGGGGCAGTGACAATCTCGCAGGAGCCGGACGAGTCGATCAGACTACGAACGCCGGAGCGGCGGGTGCTAGGTTCGGAGATGCTGTCGCGGCTGTTCAGGGTGTTGCTGAGACTGTTCAGGGTGTCGGAGCAGCGATAGCAGGCGGAGCTGAAGCCTTCGTTACGGCTCCCTTGGCAGGTACAGGAGTCGGAATCGTAGTCCCTGGGGCCGGGGCGGTGGTTGCAGTAGCAGGTGCAGCAGAAGCAGTTCATGGAGTCGCTACTGCTGGAACTGCCGTAACTAACCTGATGAAAGCGGGAGGCAACTTCTCTTCTGGGACGAAGCAAGGGGCGAAAGATGCCGCAGGCGGAAAGTGTCAAAACTGCGGGGCTGAAACGACTCCGGGACAGAAATCGCAGAAGGGCGTGACGCCTCCAGGAAGCGAAGGTCAGACGGATCATATCCAGCCGAAGTCAAAGGGGGGAACCAATGACCCGTCCAACGCTCAACATCTGTGCCGTGACTGCAACCGGCAGAAGTCAGATAAAGTTCCCAACCAGTAGTCCGCAGCCGAGGTAAGAACATGGCAGATGAGAACTTCAAGAAGATCAGCTTCGAGCTTGAGCAAGATGCAGACGGCTATCCCCCGGACAAGTGGGAGAGCTTGTGGGCTTCAGAGGAAGAGCCAGGGCTTTACCGTGTGGACAACATCCCCTTCTACGTCAAGGGCATCAGCAGTGGAGACGTGGTAACGGCGCTTCCCAATGAAGGGCGGTTGCAGTTCGAGCGCGTGGTTCGTCCTTCAGGTAACAGTGTTGTTCGTCTCTATGTCTCTGACGTATCGGATATGCAAGCAACTAGAGACAGCTTCCGCGAGCTTGGGTGCGAGTCAGAACTCCACAACAATCCCAAGTTCGTTGCCGTCGAAATCCCGAGTACGGTCTCCGGTGATCCGGTAGATAATCTGCTGGAGACGGGTGCTAAGTCTGGGCGCTGGGAATATGAGTGGGGAGTTCTGCGACATCCAATCCCAGCTTGAACCATCCCATAGACCGTCCCTCTGGGGCGGCCTAGCTGCGTCTGGGCGGCCCGGTAGACGCGTCGTGGTCATCTCCAGCAGCCTTGCCACTACCAGAGCAAAGACGCGCTGCCTACGGCATCGGGTGGGGGGTGACACGTCACCCCAGAATGGGTGCTGTAGAGCAACCTTGGGTTGCTGTAGAGCAACTTCCTGCCGCAGATGGCGTCTAAAGGAAAAAGCGCGTTGAAGACGAGCGCGCCCAAAGCACATGTTCGGAGTACGCGGATGAGCCGAGTTCTCATCGAGCACACGCGGAAGAGTCTTATCTTTAGCAGCCAGTCTGTCCGTTAGCCGAACTTTCGGCGCGATTGAGCGCGCCTATGTGAGTGCAATCTGGGCAGGTTCTTGGAACGTCGCTGGATATATTGGCTACCGCAAACGGTGTTGGCGGCACTAGGGCGATTGAAGATGCTGCCCGACTCTGTTTCCGAAGGTATACCTTACTGAACGGCCGGATCGTGAGATCCGGCCATTGATTTGATTGGGTTTAGGCGGCGTCTTTTCGGACCCCTTTGTGAACGGTAGTTTCAGAGGGGATTTCCGAGTGAACTACCTTGTGGACGGTGGCTCGGGAGACTCCGTGGATCTTCGCGATCTGGCCCAGGCTCTTGCCGAGGCGGCGATCCTGGAAGATAGCAACGAGATCGAGATCGAGCGGCTTGCGGCCGATGTGCCGGCCTTCGAGCTTGGCCCGGCGCATTCCTGCACGAACACGCTCGACGATCAGGCTCCGTTCGAGTTCCGCGATTGCGCCGATGATCACGACGACAGCGCGGCCCAGCGGGCCGCCGGTGTCGATCTGTTCGCGGAAGCTGACGTACTCGACGCCGAGCCGGTTCAGCTCGTCGAGCACATCGAGGAAGTGCTTTGCGGACCGGGCGATCCGGTCCGAGGCCCAGACCAGGACCACATCGAAGCGGCCGCGGCGGGCATCGGCCATCATCTGGTCCAGGCCCGGCCTCCGGGCTTTTGCTCCGGAGATCCGGTCGGTGTATTCCTGGACGATCTCGAAGCCCCGCTGAGCCGCCAGCTGCCGCAGATCGTGCAGCTGGGTCTCGGGGTGTTGGTCGAGGCTGGACACCCTCATATATAAGGATGCGCGCTTCACTTGCGCCGCCCTGTTGACTTCTGCTCGTTCTTTGCGACGTACTGCTGGATGAACTTCAGCAGAACGTCTGTCATATTCAGACCCTTGCTGGCGGTGATGGCTTTGAAGGCGTTGTGGAGTTCGATTTCGACATTCAGGTTCATTCGTTTCACCTGCATTTCTTCTGACTTGCTGATTGTCCTCACCTCCTTCCTGGAGATGAGGCTATATGGTTATGAGTACTGAGCGCCAGCGGCGCCCGTTACTGGTCCCAGGCGCCGCGGCAGAGCAGCACCATATTTGCTACCTTCTCGAAGCCGATTTCGAGAGCTGCGGCCATAGCCCGCAGCCTGCCGGCATCCTGGGGAACGTGGCCGGACTCGATCGCCGCCCATTCAGAGACTTCCATGCCGGCCAGACCGGCAGCCTGTTCGACCGTGAGACCGGTGTTCAAACGGGCGGCGCGGATACCGAACCCGAAGAGGCGGCCCCATGACTGGCGGCGGATTTCGGCGGCGTGGTTGTCGGTAAAGGCGGCGGACATCATATCAGAACTACTCATATACTCAATACTCCTTGCTGAGTTCCTTGTCAAGCGAACCGAGCAACTTGCTGGATTGGACTACTCACTGAGTATGTACTCAACAGGATAATCACCAAAGCTCCACTTATTATTTCTCTGGAACTCTCTGTTGAACCTCATTCAGGCCAACGCAGGAACCTTCGTTGCTGATATAGACGAGATCCGTCCTCAGTACAGCAATGTCTCTGACGGCGGCTCGGTCTTCCAGTCTTCCGTGGTTCGCCCCGATGGCATTCCCATCAGCGCAACCATCAATAATCTGGATAACCAGAGCATCTCTTCGGTCACCGGCAACTCGCAAGCTGTTGCTCCCTGGTATTCTGACCAGGTGATGCCTTTCGACATCACTCTGGGCGGCGTCAACGAATACGGTGCAGCATGCTCGGCCAAGATTTTCGGTGTCGAAATCCTCAACGAAGGATACGGCATCTCGATCGATGACGCAGTCTCCGAGATGCAGGCAACGTTTGTGGCCCGTGTCGTTGAGCCCATGTCTGCCGTGCTCAGCCCCTTCCAGTCGGCAACCTAATCCGCCAGCCGGCAGTAGAACTCACAGGCAGCTTCAGCGTTTGGCAGTTGGCCCCAACATGCCATGCTGCGGCTGCCTCTTTCTTTCTCTATGCCTACTACGATCATTCCCTACATTTCGGCTCCTGCTGACGAGTGCCTGCTTACAGGCGGTTGCGAGAGTTCGTCGCCCAACAGTGTTGCGCTGACATTCTCCGGCATGCCCGCTCAGGCAAGTCCGGCACCGGCGGTATCGCCGGCCATCACATATCTTCCTGCGTCATCCAACCCGTTTGTGAACCCGACCTGGGATCCAGGCGCAACGACAACCAACAGCAGTGGAGGGATAACATCCCTTGGGTATTCCGGAGGCACCGCCGCTGGTGCCGTGGCCGACCAGCTGGCGCTCTCGCAGATGGCCAACAAGACATCCTGGTCCACAAGCGGCTCGCAGCAGACAGCAGTGTTCACCGGCTCCGATCTTAAAGTCATTCTGGAAGTGGCCAACGTGGGCAGCACACAGGGCCAGATCAGGCTGTCGAAGGTGCTCACAGAGTTGACAACCATTACAGTGTCCGTTCACCGCGTCAAGTCCCCAGCCAGGGCACTTGGCTACATCAATCCCAAGGGATTTGCCCGCGGCACCAGAACCATTGCAGGCACCATGGTCTTCACCAAGTTCGGTCAGGACGTGCTGGCAGATTTCCTGACATCTTCAGCATTCACCTACGACCTGTCGAAGGATACGGAGTACGTCAAGGTAGACCAGGTCATGTCGTCCTGAGCCACAACAAAAATCCCGCGCACGCGCGCCAGACTCCGCCCCACTCTTCTGTCGTGGCCACTCTTCGTTTCAGCCCGGCCGCTTGGGTCCTGCCGTCCTGAGTCACCTCAAGGTTCTGACTCCCGGCTCACTTGTTTGTGGTGTTTTCTCTCTGCTTCCACCCGGTCCCTGGATGCCAGTCTCCGGGTGTCTCTTGTCTCTGTTCACTGGTTGCTGGAAGGGTTTATCCAGCATGTCTATGACTGTTTCGGATGATGTTCTTTTCGCCTGCTTTGGGGCCCGTTTTTCGGCCCCTTTTTCACCCCTGAATTTTGTGGAAAACCTCACCGCGGCATAGTCAAAAGGCAATGTCCAAAAACAGGGTCTGATTGGCCGGGGAAGGCATATTCCCTACGTAGTCTTGATACTTACGTGACAAAAATGGCCTTTTTGGGACCAAAACTGGCCTATAGGAAAAACAATAATAAACGCACGATTGTACCTGTGGAAATTCTTCGGCCGGGAGCGGGATTTGTACCCGTTTTGACGACCAGAACGAGGCTCAAATCTGATGCTCAGTGGCACCGTTCAAGACTGTTCAGTCGGACGCGGCCTTCCCCGCTTCCCGGCGTTCGATGTGGCCACCCGCGGCTATAAGCGGCTGGCGGTGAGCAGGTTTCCATTGGCATCATAGCCGCCCGCAAGCGGCATGACATAGCTGTAAAGCGCGCCGGTCTGGTTGACTCCCCCGTTCATGTTGGAGTCGGTCGCGGCGAACGACGCGGTTGTGAAGTCGGACGAATCCCAGGTGGCGGTTTCGGTGAGCTGCCAGTCGGCCGCAGTACCGCCAACCAGACTGCCGAGCGTGACCACTCCGCCGGAGGAGCTTGCCGTGACGTAGCTGCCGTCTTGCGCGTTGATGGCAGCGGCGAGGGCTGTGGCGACGGCCTGAACGAGGCGGAAATCTGAAGCGCAAGGGACACTGTTCCCTTGCTGTTCTTCCGGTCGCGCACTTAGTCGTTTGCCGGCGTTCGATGTGGCCTGCCGCCGCTAAAGGCGGACGACGGCCGTAAGCAGGTTGCCATTGGCATCATAACCGCCGGCAAGCGGCTGCAGAAAAGCAAAAGCGATAACTGGACAGGCATCGATTGCTCCCACTCTTCCGAAGGGGCCTGACATCTACTTTTTTAGTCAGGTTAACGGTGAGCCATCCGCCTGACGCACCAGCTCTAAAACATCCTGCACCGTTTCTGAAGTATCTCCAACATCTCGGTTCGGCCCGCATGCATTGGCGAAAGGACGATTCGCGCTCCCGTTTTGGAGATGACAAGCACGCCTCCTGCCTCCGGGTTATCCGTGGCATAGTCAACATCATCCCACCGAATCACATTCAGTCCAAGTCCAAACGCACCGCTCTGTCGAATGCCTAAATCATCTACGAAGATTGTCCGAGGCCATGCAAACAATGCACATACTGCGAAAAAGCCCAGCACAACACAAACCCACCAATCACTTCTGACAGAAGGCGAGAAGGCGACCGTGACTGCGCCATAAGAGAAAACCGAGATGCCCACCGCGAACAAACCCCGAATTAACCCAGATCCGGGGAATTTTGTCTCCCCCGCAGCGCGCACTGCACCGCTAAATGAAGACCAGACAAAAACTGTTCTTGTGGCAAGGACAACAATCATAAGTGAAATCCAGGTAAGAAGCGCGATCAATTAGCCTCCTTCTTCTTATCTTGCGAACGCCGAGCTGCCTCTGCACTTGTGCTTGCGGCTGTATCTGCCACCTTCAAAAGAGTCCTCACCTTATCGCTAGCTGCAGCTTTGCCGAGCACCTTATCAGCCAGCTTGCCGCCCAGCTTGGCACCGGATGCACTCAAGCTACCCCCTAACAAACCGCTTTTGACGTCCTTGCCGATTTCCTTAATGTCTGTGACCGCCTTTAAATCTCCATTTGAAGCAACTCCTCTTTCTGTCGCGCCACCAATGATCGAACCAATTGTTGATGCCCCAATTGTAAGGGCCGCACCTGACTCGACAGTAGAGGTCCCACCAAGTACCGTCGTGGCGACTACGGCAGCTTCCGGCGCAAGTACTCCGAGCGTTAATCCAGCCACTCCTCCGCCTAAAGCAGCAGCCCCAACTTGTTTCCAATCGAGAGCTTTATGAGGGTTCGCAATCTTCTGTGCAATTGCATCGCCGGCTCCCCCAATCAAAGCGCCCACAAGGGCTGTACACCAAGGGATGCAATGCCCGTCCAAATCGGCACGCAGGGTAGGACCGTCGAGCACGTATTCGTACAGATTCAAGCTCTGCGGATCGTCCAGCTTGGCATACGGCACCGGCTCTTCCTTCGCGCTCCAATCCGGGCTCATGAAGCGGCCGAAGCTCGAAGCATAATACCGTGCTTCTAAGTAGTCGTTGCCGGTTTCGGCGTCATGCTCCTTACCGGTATAGTGCTGCTCGGTAGCGTCGACGCATTGGGGCAGGGCGGTTGGCGCGTAGCTCGAAAGCCCATTCCCATACGGCAAACTGCGGAAGCCGGTCTCGCAGCTTAGCGCGGCGTTGATCTCGA
>Ga0302146_10001582_pt1 | contig 13280 bp, 11 predicted proteins | sample I_Bog_E3_1_FD_193578 | JGI IMG/M metagenome (GOLD analysis project Ga0302146, IMG submission 193578) | Peat permafrost microbial communities from Stordalen Mire near Abisko, Sweden - I_Bog_E3_3 | ecosystem: Environmental > Terrestrial > Soil > Wetlands > Peat | place: Sweden: Abisko, Stordalen...
CGCCAACGCGTTGCGTCGTTCGCGCGCGGGACTCTCGGACCCCAATCGTCCGATCGGCTCCTTCCTCTTCCTCGGTCCGACGGGCGTGGGCAAGACCGAGTTGGCCCGGGCGCTCGCCGAGTACCTCTTCGACGACGACAAGGCCATGGTGCGCCTCGACATGAGTGAGTACATGGAGAAGTTCGCGGTCAGCCGTCTGGTCGGCGCGCCCCCGGGCTACGTGGGCTACGAGGAGGGCGGACAGCTCACCGAAGCGATCCGCCGCCGGCCCTACGCCGTGGTGTTGCTCGACGAGATCGAAAAGGCCCACCCGGACGTCTACAACCTCCTGCTCCAAGTCCTCGACGACGGCCGTCTCACCGACGGTCAGGGGCGCACGGTGGACTTCACCAACGTCGTGCTCATCATGACGAGCAACCTCCCGGGCGACCCGAGTGAGTTCTTTCGCCCGGAGTTCATCAACCGCGTAGACGACATCATCCGCTTTCGACCACTCGATGAAGCGGACCTTGAGGTGATTGTGGGCATCCAACTCGGACGACTGCGCCAGCGCCTCGCCGCCAAACGAATCGTCCTCGACGTCACGTCGGCCGCGGCGCACGCCCTCGCCGCCGAGGGCTACGACCCGGCCTTCGGCGCTCGACCACTCAAGCGCGTCATCCAGCGCCGACTCGAGGACCCGATTGCCCTCAACATGCTTCAGGGCACCTTCAAAGACGGCGACACGATCACGGTCGACTCTTCAGAGGGTGCGCTCACGATTACCTAACGCCTGTCGTTAGCCGTCGTAGTTGGGACTCAGTGCGGTGACGATGGGAAGGGCGCACCCGTCGGCCTTTTGACTCGTCCGCGAACGACAGAGGTAAATTGCTCGCGGGAGAACAATGAAGAGCCGTCTCGACCTGCAGGCCCAAGAACGACGATCACTGACGTTGGCCCTTGCCTTGTCTGACCTACCGGGCGCCGGCTGGGCCCAAGTCGGGGAGAAGAGCTGGCGGATTGGTGCGACGTTCCCCCGCGAGAAGGACGAGGCGGTCCGCCGCGCCCACCACGCCGGGCTGTACACGGGCGCGCGTTTCTTTAAGAAGGGCGGTCTCGAACTGGGATTCTCGTCGCAAGTCGCTGAGTACACCTCAGCCGAGGATGCCGCGTCGAGAGTGCGGACGCTTCCCGCGCAGACGCTGAAAAGTCATGGCCGCACGGTGATCACTCAACGCACATTCGAGGATGAGGAAATTCCTGGCGTCGCCCACTCGATTGTCTTTGAACAGTTTTCCGCGGGCATGGATGGATCGGGATTCGGGCAGTACGCCGGTGGATGTGAAAGCAACGTACTCTTCCTCGTCGCGTGCACGACGATTGAGTACGGTCTCCGAGAGGAACCCAGTAGCAGATGGCCGTGGTCCGAGTTACTTGCTCTCGCCGCTCTGCAGTCCGACAAGGTTCGACGACTTCAAAACGAATCGGTGAACTGACTCGAACGGTGGTCGGTCGCGTCCCACCCAAAGCCCGACACAGGGTCCGCTGGATCTCGGATTCCGAACTTCAAATCGAGCGACGGAACTCGGAGTAGCGAACGTGTTGTGTTGAGATAAATCCGCTCGCGACGTAACACGTTCACGGGCTGTCACGGGCCTAAACGCCCCAACCGAAGTGCTCGTTACGCTCCGTGGGCGCCGCTGCCCGCGCGACCCTACGGTAGGCTTTCGCTGTACCGAGGCCATTTGGAGAGAGCCGTGCCCGCAACTGTCGTAGTCGGGACCCAGTGGGGTGACGAGGGGAAGGGCAAACTCACCGACCTTTTGGCTCGCGATATGGACATGGTCGTGCGCTACCAGGGTGGCCACAACGCCGGTCACCGCATCGTCGTCAACGGAGAGACCTTCGCCCTTCAACTCGTTCCCTCGGGCATCCTCTACCCCGGGGTGACCCCGGTGATCGGCAACGGCGTCGTCGTCGATCCGGCGGTGCTACTCGCCGAGCTCGACTCGCTCATCGAGCGCGACATCGACGTCTCACGCCTGGTCGTCTCGGGAAACGCGCACCTGATCATGCCCTACCACCAAGAGCTAGACCGCTTGACCGAGCGGTTCCTCGGTCGCAACGCGCTCGGCACGACCAAGCGCGGCATCGGGCCGGCCTACGCCGATAAGTCCTCGCGCGTGGGACTACGAGTGCAGGACCTCCTCGACCACAAGATCTTCCGCGAGAAGCTCGACGTCGTACTGCACGAGAAGAACCTCATCTTGACCAAGATATACAACCGCCCGGCCCTCAGCGCCAAGGCGATCGCCGAGCGCTACCTGGACGAACTCGCGCCGCGCATAGCACCGATGATCGCTGACACCGTGGGCCTCGTGCACGACGCGCTCGCTCGCGGCGAGCGCGTGCTCCTAGAGGGCGCCCAGGCGACGTTCCTCGACCTCGACCATGGGACGTACCCCTTCGTCACGTCCTCGAACCCCGTCGCGGGCGGGGCCTGTGTCGGTTCCGGACTCGGACCGCGCGACATCACCGACATCCTCGGTATCGCCAAGGCCTACGTCACGCGCGTGGGCGCGGGCCCCTTCCCGACCGAACTCGACGGCGACACGGCGGAGTACCTCGTGACCCACGGCCACGAATTCGGCACCAACACCGGTCGCCGACGACGCGTCGGTTGGTTCGACGTCGTGATGGCTCGCCAAGCCGTGCGGCTCAACTCACTGAGCGAGATCGCCCTCACCAAACTCGACGTGCTCGATAAGTTCGATGAGATCAAGGTCTGCGTCGCTTACCTGCACGAGGGTGTGCGCTACGAGTACATGCCCTTTCACCAGTCGGTGCTCCACGACGTCACGCCGGTCTACGAGACCATTCAAGGGTGGCAGAGCGAACTGACCGCGGTCAGCCACATCGACCAGATGCCCGCCGCCGCCATGGACTACGTGCGATTCCTTGAAGAGAAGATCGGGGTTCCCATCACCGTCGTCGGGGTGGGCCCCGAGCGCGAGCAGTTCGTGCGGACCGCGTGACGCGCTGCGTCATCGTCGGATCGGGCGGGCGTGAACACGCGTTGGCCTGGGCGCTCGCCAAAAGCGTCGAGGTCGTCGTGACCCCCGGTAATCCCGGGATCGCCGCGCACGGGATTGCCTGCGTGAGCACGCCGGCGATCGACCTCGACGCGGACCTCTTCGTCATCGGTCCCGAGGAGCCACTCGTCGACGGTCTCGCCGACCAGTTGCGCGTCCAGGGAAAGTCCGTGGTGGGCCCTGGCGCAGCGGGGGCGATGCTCGAGGGCTCCAAGGCCTACATGAAAGAGTTCCTGGCGGCGGCCGGCGTGCCGAGCGCGGCCTACGGCACCTTCCGTGACGAAGGGGAGGCGTTGGCGTATCTCGCAACGATGAAGCCGCCCTTCGTCATCAAGACCGACGGCCTCGCGGCCGGCAAAGGCGTGCTGGTCACCGACGACCTCGACGAAGCTCGTCGCGACGTCGTTGCGAAACTCCGAGGCGAGACGTTCGCTGGCGCGGGGCGCACCGTGGTGATTGAAGAAGCCCTGCGGGGCATCGAGTGCTCGCTCCACGTGCTCTTCGACGGGACGACGGTTCTTCCGCTCGCGCCCGCCCAGGACTTCAAGCGCATCGGCGAAGACGACCAGGGCGCGAACACCGGTGGCATGGGCGCCTACGCACCCATGGCGTCGATGACCGACGCGAACGTCCAAGCCGTGATGGAGCGCATCATCGCCCCGACGCTCGACGAACTTCGACGACGGTCGTTGGAGTTTCGCGGGGTCCTCTACGCCGGCGTGATGCTGACCGCCGACGGGCCGAAACTGCTCGAGTACAACGTGCGTTTCGGCGACCCCGAGACCGAGGTCCTCGTCCCGCTCTACGGCGAACAGCTCTTTGACGCGCTGCTGCGCTGCGCCGAAGGTCGCCTCGACGGCGCGACGATCGCCCCGAGCGGCGCCGCGGTGACCGTGGTGTTGGCCGCCGAGGGGTATCCCCTCCGACCGCGCAAGGGCGACGTCATCACCGGTCTAGGCGACGACGGGCAACTCAGCGAACACGACGAGCACGTGGTCGTCTTCCACGCGGCGACGCTGCGCAACGCGGCGGGCGACTTTCTTACCCGCGGCGGACGGGTGCTCGCCGTGACGGGTCTCGGCGACACGCTCGCCGAGGCTCGTCAGCACGCCTACGCGGGCGCGCGGCTCATCAACTTTCGAGGATGCCAACGGCGCAGCGACATCGCACTCGTCGCGTCGCAACTCGCACGATGATTCCTCGTTACGCCCCCAAAGACGTCGCGGCGCTCTTTTCCGACGAGCACCGTTTTGACACCATGCTCGAGGTCGAGTTGCTCGCCGCCGAGGCGCTGGCCGAACTCGACGTGATCCCTCGAAACGAGGTCGCCGCCCTGCGAGCGCGCCGACCAGTCGTCGACGCCGAGTTCGTCGACGCCGTCAACCTGCGCGAGGAGACGACCAACCACGACACCGCCGCATTCGTCGACGTCGTCCAAGCGCGCATCGGCATGCCCGAAGGCGCGTGGGTCCACTACGGTCTCACTTCCTCCGACGTGGTCGATACGGCGCTCTGTGCGACGCTCACCGCGGCGATGGACATCGTCGTCGCCGAGGTTGCACTGCTCCGCGACGCGCTGACGCGACGCGCCGAGATGAGCGTGGACACGCCCATCGTCGGGCGAACCCACGGCATGCACGCGGAGCCGACGACCTACGGGGCGAAGTTCGCGCTCTTCGCCCTCCAAGCGGATCGCGACCTCCATCGGGCGACCACCGCGCGCCGCGGCATCGCGGTTGGCAAGTTGAGTGGGGCCGTCGGGACGTTTTCCAACATCGACCCTTCGGTGGAGGCCTACGTGTGCGAGCACCTGGGGCTGGAGCCGGTGCCCGCGACCCAAGTGATCGCCCGTGATCGCCACGCCGAGGTGCTCTACGCCTGCGCCGCCATCGGCACCACGATCGAACAGTTCGCCCTCGAAGTGCGCCACCTCGCACGCAGCGAGGTCGGCGAGGCCGAAGAGCCGTTCGCCCCTGGTCAAAAGGGCTCCTCGGCCATGCCGCACAAGCGCAATCCCGTCGTCGCCGAGCGCCTGAGTGGTCTGGCGCGGGTCCTGCGCGGCTACCTGCAAGCGGGCCTCGAGGACGTCGCCCTCTGGCACGAGCGTGATATCTCACACTCGAGCGTCGAGCGCGTGGTGTTGCCCGACGCGTTGCAGTTGACCGTGTACATGTTGCGAAAGGCCACCTGGCTCGCCGAAGGACTCGTGCTGCACGAGCGGCGCGCGCTCACCAACTTGACCGAAGGCTCCCTCGGTCTGGTCTTCTCCCAGTCCGTGCTGCTCGCGTTGGTGGATTCGGGGATGAGCCGCGACGACGCGTACCGGGTCGTCCAGCGAGCCTCGCGCCGAGCCATCGAGGAGGGTCGTAACTTCCGCGACGTCGTAGAGGTCGATGACGAGGTCACCTTGAGCGCCGACGTGCTCGCGCGCGCCTTCGACCTCGACCGCCTCCTCGCTCACCGACGACGCGTGCTCGACGCTCTAACCTGGCGCGTATGAGCCTCGATCTGGCGCACCTCTACTCGGGGAAAGTGCGCGACCTCTACGAGGTCGACGAGGGGCACTTGTTGATGGTCGCCTCCGATCGCCTGAGCGCTTTCGACGTGGTCATGGCTGAGCCGATCCCCAACAAGGGTCGGGTTCTGACCGGTCTGACGTACTACTGGACCCACGAGTTCGAAGTCGACGTACCGAGTGCACTGGTGAGTTGTGACCCCGAGGTCATCGAGGACTACGTTGCGGGCTTCCTCGACGAGACGTCCCTCCACGGTCGCGCGATGCTGGTACGACGAGCCGAGATGTTGCCCCTCGAGTGCATCGTGCGGGCGCGCCTCGCCGGGCAGGCGTTCGATGAGTACGTCGAAACGGGCACCGTGCACCACATGCCCGCGCCCGAGGGACTCAAGCTCACCGACGCGTTCCCCGAGCCGATCTTCACCCCTTCAACCAAAGCCGCCTCCGGGCACGATCTCAACATCGATCTCGACGCCGCGCGCGAGATCGTCGGCGCCGAGCGACTCCTCGAGGCCCAGGCGCTCTGTCTGGACCTCTTCTCACGAGCGGCCACGAAGTTCGACGAGGTCGGGCTCGTGCTCGCCGATACGAAGTTCGAACTCGGTCTCGTTGACGGGGAACTCGTCGTGTGCGACGAGGTGATCACGCCGGACTCGTCGAGAATCTGGCCCGCCGACCAGGTCCACTCGGGCGAGACGCCCCCGGCCTTTGACAAGCAGCCCTTTCGCGACTGGCTCACCGCGCAGCGCTGGAACCGCATACCGCCGCCACCGAGGGTGCCCTATTCGATCATCGCCGAGACCTCCTCGCGCTACGTCGCGGCCTACGAGCGCGTGAGCGGGAAGTCACTGGACGACTGGTACGGTCGAGAGTGATGAACTTCTTGGTGGTGGTTGAGGTCACGCTGCGACGCGGTATCGCCGATCCCGAGGGTGCGACCATCGAGCGAGCCCTCCCGGCGCTGGGCTTTTCGGGGGTCTCGAACGTCCAGGCGGGCAAGTCATTTCGCATGAACGTCGAGGCCGAGAACGAGGACGCCGCCATCGAAAAGGCGACCGCCCTCGCGGAGCGATTGCTGTCGAACCCGGTGATTGAAGACGCGGTGGCGCGCCTGGCGGAGGTCCACGCCACGTGACACGGATCGCGGTCGTCGTCTTTCCGGGGTCCAACTGCGAGTACGACGCGCTGTCGGGGGTCGAGTCCTTGGGCGCGGACGCCGAACTGGTCTGGCACTCGACCAAGGACCTCTCCGGATTCGACGGCGTGATCTTGCCGGGCGGCTTCGCCCACGGTGACTACCTGCGTCCGGGCGCGCTCGCGCGATTCTCACCCGTGATGGACGCGGTCGCGCGCTTCGCCGAGGAGGGCGGCGCCGTACTGGGGATCTGTAATGGCTTCCAGGTGCTGACCGAGGCCGGTCTGCTCCCGGGCGCGTTGCAGAAGAACGCCGGCCTCAAATTCCTCTGCCATCCCACCACGCTCACCGTCACGTCGACCGATTCGGTCCTCACGGCTCACGCGACACTCGGTCAAGAGTTGGTTATTCCGATCAACCACTTCTCGGGCGCCTACGTCTGTGACGACGAGACCCTCGCACGACTCGAGGGGAGCGGACAGATCGTGCTGCGTTACGTGGATAACCCCAACGGGTCGCGCGGCGACATCGCGGGGCTCGCGAACGAGCGCGGCAACGTGGTTGGACTCATGCCCCACCCCGAGCGCGCGATGTCGACGCTGCTCGGGAGCGCGGACGGCCGAGTGTTGCTCGAGAGCTTCGTCGCCGCGCGCGTTCGCGCGTAAGCCCGTGCTCGACGGAGCGGCCGAGTGCCGGTTGCGGCGCCAGTAGTTTGGTTGCGTGAGTCGCCCTCCCCAGAGCCTTCACCGTGCCCTTGGGTTGAGTGACGACGAGTTCGCCCAGATCGAAGCGGTCCTCGGTCGTGAGCCCAACGACTTAGAGCTCGCGCTGTATGGCGTGATGTGGAGCGAACACTGTTCTTATAAGTCCTCGCGCCTCCACCTGCGCCGACTGCCCACGACCGGGGAGCACGTGCTGGTCGGACCGGGCGAGAACGCGGGGGTCATCGACGCCGGAGACGGCATCGCGGTGGCGATCCGCATCGAGAGCCACAACCACCCCTCGGCGATCGAGCCCTACCAGGGGGCGGCGACCGGTGTCGGGGGGATATTGCGCGACGTGTTCACGATGGGTGCGCGTCCCCTCGCGGTGATGGACCCGCTGTTCTTCGGTGAACTGAGCGACGCGCGGCAGCGCTGGCTCGTCGAAGGCGTCGTCTCGGGCATCTCGGGGTACGGCAATTCGGTCGGCGTGCCGACCATTGGCGGCGAGTTGACGTTCGACGACTGCTACAGCGGGAATCCACTCGTCAACGTCCTCTGCGTGGGGGCACTCCCGACCGAGCGACTGGTGCTGGGCATCGCGTCGGGCGTCGGTAATCTCGCGGTCTTGCTCGGTTCGCGCACCGGTCGCGACGGGATCGGCGGCGTCTCGGTGCTGGCGTCGGCCGGATTCGCCGGTGACGAGGGCGCAGTTGACGACGCCAAACGACCGAGCGTCCAGGTCGGTGACCCATACGAGGAGAAGCGCCTCATCGAGGCCTGCCTCGAACTGCTCGATCGCGGCTACGTGCTCGGCATCCAAGACCTCGGTGGCGCCGGGCTGGTCTGTGCGACGTCGGAGACCGCGGCGCGCGGTGGCGTCGGCATGGACGTCGACGTCACCGCCGTGCCCCAGCGTGAACCGGGCATGGTGCCCTATGAGATCATGACCTCCGAGAGCCAAGAACGCATGCTCGCGATCATCACGCCCGAGAACCTCGAGGCGGTCCGTGAAGTGTGTGAGCGATGGGAGGTTCGCGCGACGGTGGTCGGTCACGTCGTCGAGCCGGTCACTGACGAGAGTGGCAATTCGGTCGGGATGCTGCGGATTCGCGACGGTTTTGACGGCGAAGTCCTCGCCGCTGTGCCGGCGCGCTCGTTGGCCGATGAGGCGCCGTTGTACGACCGAACTCGCGAGCGACCGTCCTCACTCGACGCGGTCCTCGACGACGATCCCGCCGACGAACCCCACGATTCTTCGAACGAGGACCTGTTGTCCTTGCTCGTGGACCCGGGCTGGGTGTATCGCCAGTACGACTCGCAACTGTTCTTGAACACCGTCGTCGGGCCCGGTCGCGACGCGGCGCTGCTTCGTTTGGCGGGGCCGGGCCTGCCCGTCTCGACCCGGGGCATCGCCCTCTCGACGGACTCGAACCCGCGGTGGTGCGCGCTGGACCCACGCCTCGGCACGGCCCTCACGATCTACGAGAGCGTCGCGAACTTGGCGTGCGTGGGCGCGGTCGCCAAGGCCGTCGTGAACTGCCTCAACTTCGGCAACCCCGAGCACCCCTCGGTGATGTGGCAACTCTCCGAGGCGATTGACGGCATGGCCGACGCCTGTGGTGCACTCGGTCTGCCCGTCATTGGTGGCAACGTCTCGCTCTACAACGAGAGCGGGGGCAGCGACATCGATCCAACGCCCGTGGTCGGTCTGCTCGGCGTGCTCGATCACCTGGTCGCCCCGCCGCCCGGCTGGAACTGGAAAGCGGGGGACGAACTGGTCCTGGTCGGCGTGCGACGCGCCGTCGGTGCGCGGTCGTTCCCCCTCGGGGGTTCGCGCTGGGCTACCCGCCGTGGGCGACGTGGTGGGCGCCTGAGTGAGATCGAGGTCTCGACGCTTCGAGCGACCCTCGACTTCGTCGTCGGTGAGGTGGCGGGAATCTGCGGCGGACTGGCGAGTGACGTCACCGCGGTGCACGACGTCAGTGGCGGCGGTATCGCCGCGGCACTCGCCGAGATGGTCGCGGTCACGCGCGTCGGTGCGCAGGTCGTAGAACTCGACGACTTCGCGGAACTCTTCAGTGAGTTTCCTGGTCGTTTCATCGTGGCGACGAGCGACGTCGACGCGTTCGCGACGCGCGCGACGACCGCGGGCGTGCCCTTCGTGCCGCTCGGCACGAGCGGCGGCGAGCGTCTCACCATCGGGTCGATGATCGACCTTTCGGTAGCGCAGATCGCCGACACTCGCGGGGGCGCGCTCGAGCAGCAACTCAGTGCGCTGAGCTAACGGGCGGCCTTCAGTTCGTCGAGCACCTCGTTGGGTACCAGCAGGTCTCCGCTGCGACCGACCCCGAGCGCGACGTCCTCTTTGTAGTGTCCGTGATAATCGGAGCCGCCGGTCGGGATCATGCCGGCGTCGCGGGTCAGCTTCACCATCAGGGATCTCGTGGGCGCGCTGGTGCCGCCGTAGTAGGCCTCCACCCCGCGGAACCCCCGTTCGCGCAACGACGCCATGACGCGCGGCATCGTCGCTTCGATGGCGCTCGAGGAGGCCTCTTCGATGTAGTTCACCAGTGGATGCGCGATAGAAAACACGGTGTCGGACCCCTTGGCGGCGTCGACGAACTGCTCTAAGGGCATCGAGGTTTTTGGGATGTAAGCGAAGCCCGTGCTGCCGAGCCATTCGATGAAGATCTCGTTCCAGCGCGCGTCGGTGCGCTCGCCGACTATCTCGGGGTGTAGTTCGAACATCGCGCGCGCGAAGTGCGGGCGTCCAATCGAATCGACGTTGCCCGAGAGGCCGGCTAGGTACTCGAGGGTGAGGCGCTCGAAGCCTTTTTCTTGCAACAGTGTCACGAGCTGGTGGTTGCGCACGTCGCGGTCGTGGCGAAGGGCGGCGAGCTCTCGCTGCAGGGGGTGCTCGGCCTCGAGGGGTAAGAAGTAGGCGAGCACGTGGACGCTGCGCGGGATCGTTCGCCCGCCGCGCTCGATGGGGAATTCGTTGTCGCGCAGTGACACCTCGACCCCGGGTACCAGTTCGACGTCGAACTCGCTGGTCGCCGCGGCCATTCGCTCGTGACTGAGGGTCGTGTCGTGATCGGTCAGGGCGATCGCGCGCAGGCCGAGTCGCTGGGCCTTCGCCGCCAACTCCTCGGGCGTGTCCGAGCCGTCGGAGAACGTCGAGTGGGTGTGCAGATCCAGCATCGCCGTAGGTTAGTAAAAGCGCTCACGAGCGTCGAAAGCCTGTGCGAGACTGGGCCGGTGTTCGCCGCCCTAACCCGTAACCTGTAGGACGATGAAGGAAGCCTGCGGCGTCGTTGGGATCGTGGCGCCGGGTCGTTCGGTCGCCCACCTCTGTTTCGACGCCCTCTTCGCGTTGCAACACCGTGGTCAAGAATCGGCCGGCATGGCGACCTTCCAGAACGAACAGATCACCGTCGTCAAGGACAACGGTCTCGTCAGCGCGGTCTTCGCCGAGTCCACCTTGCGAGCGCTCGGTGGCTCGCTCGTGATCGGTCACACGCGTTACTCCACCTCCGGATCGGCCAACTGGACCGCCGCCCAGCCGGTCTACCGCTCGGCGGGCGTGTCGGGCTTTGCGCTCGGCCACAATGGGAACCTCACCAACACCTTGGAACTCGCCGCCGCGGCCGGCATCGAGTACACCTCGATGCTCTCGGACTCGGACCTCGTCGCGGAACTACTCGCGCGCGAAGTGGACGCTGGTCTCGCGCTCGAAAAGGCGCTCGGCGTCGTGCTCGGACGCGCCGAAGGCGCATTCTCGATGGTCATCCTCGAGTCCGATCAGGTGCACGCCGTCCGGGACCCCTACGGTTTTCGCCCACTCTGTCTCGGTCGACTCGGCACCGCCGACGCGCCCGAAGGGTGGATCGTCGCCTCGGAGTCCCCGGCGCTCGACGTCGTGGGGGCCACCTTCGTGCGCGAGATCGAACCCGGCGAGATGGTCACCATCACCAAGGACGGGGTGAGTTCCCTCCAACTGTTAGAGCCCGCTCTGGGCAAGCAGAAACTCTGCATCTTCGAGTTCGTCTACTTCGCGCGTCCCGACGCCTACCTCATGGGACACCAGGTGCACACCACGCGCCGTCGCATGGGCGAGTTGCTCGCGAGCCAGTCCAACGTGCCCGCCGACATCGTGATGGGTGTGCCCGACGGTGGCGTGCCGGCCGCCGAAGGCTACGCCAAGGCCTCGGGGATTCCCTTCGGCTACGGGCTCGTGAAGAACCGCTACATCGGACGGACCTTCATCGCACCGGATCAGAACAATCGCAACGCCGCGGTCCGCCGCAAGTTCAATCCCCTTCGTGAGAACATCGAGGGCCAGCGACTCATCGTGGTCGATGACTCCATTGTTCGAGGCACCACCACCAAGGCGCTGGTGAGCATGTTGCGCGACGCCGGCGCGAAGGAAGTGCACCTTCGAATCTCGTCGCCGCCGTTCGCGTGGCCCTGCTACTACGGCATCGACACGCCCAATCGCGACGAGCTGTTGGCGGCGAATCACTCCATCGCCGAGATCAACGACTTCGTCGGTTCGGACACGCTCGAGTACATCACGCTGGCGAACTTGCGCGCGTCGATCCAACTCGAGGGCGAATGCTGCGACGCGTGCCTGACGGGTTCCTACCCGGCGCCAATCCCGGTGACCATCAGCGCGGCGGCGACTCGCTGGTGAGCCGACTGCTCGACGTCGCCGGCGCTAGAACCTACGCCCGCGCGGGCGTCTCCATCGAAGCCGGCGACGAGGTCGTCCAGCGCATCAAGGCCAGCGTCGAAAGCACGTACCGCAAAGGTGTCGTCGGCGGTATCGGCGGCTTCGGGGGTCTCTTCGCACTGGAGGCGAAGAAGTACGACGAGCCGATGCTCGTCGCCTCCGCGGACGGGGTCGGTACCAAACTCGAAGTCGCGAGGATGGTCGGTCGCTACGACACCGTGGGCATCGACCTCGTGGCGATGCTCGTCGACGACCTCGTCTGCGTCGGCGCGGAACCCCTCTTCGTGCTCGACTACGTCGCAGTCGGCGCGGTGAACCCGAGCCAACTCGCGGTATTGGTCGCCGGCATCGCCGAGGGATGTCGCCAGGCCAACGCGGCGCTCCTCGGGGGTGAGACCGCCGAGCACGGCGGGGTGATGAAGCCCGACGAACTCGACGTCGCGGGCTTCGCGCTCGGGGTCGTGGAGACCCGTGATGTGCTATCGGCCGAACGCGTCCGCGAGGGGGACGTGCTGGTCGGTTTTCACTCGCCGGGCCTACGGTCGAATGGCTACACCCTCGCGCGCGACGTGCTGGTGCGCGACGCCACGTCGCTCGCCGCACCGGCCTACCCCGGGGCGGGGCACAGCCTGGGCGACGAGTTATTGCTGCCCTCGGTGATCTACGCGCCGGCGGTGCTCGCGATTCGTAACGAACTCGGCGGTGCGCTTCACGCGGTGGCGCACATCACTGGCGGGGGCATCCTCGGCAACGTCGTGCGACTGTTACCCGACGGTCTCGACGCGGTGATTGAGATGGAGAACTTTGCGACGCCAGAAATCTTCTTTGAGATCCAGCGGCGCGGTCCCGTCGCGGCAGAAGAGATGGTGCGCGTATTTAACTGTGGCCTGGGCATGGTCCTCGCCCTCGACGCGAGTGCGGCGGTCGCCGCGGTGGCGCTGGCGCGAACCAACGGACTCGACGCCACCATCGTGGGTGAAGTGCGCGCCGGCTCGCGCGAGGTGGTCCTGACGTGAGCGCGTCGCGCGAAGCGGTACTGGCGCACCTGCTCGAGCACTCCGTGCGGCGAGGCGAGTTCACCCTGAAGTCGGGGCGCACCTCGACGTGGTTTATCGACTCCAAA
>Ga0302146_10001616_pt1 | contig 13064 bp, 9 predicted proteins | sample I_Bog_E3_1_FD_193578 | JGI IMG/M metagenome (GOLD analysis project Ga0302146, IMG submission 193578) | Peat permafrost microbial communities from Stordalen Mire near Abisko, Sweden - I_Bog_E3_3 | ecosystem: Environmental > Terrestrial > Soil > Wetlands > Peat | place: Sweden: Abisko, Stordalen...
GTAACTTCCGAGTTGGCGACCACTCGGGACCTATCGGCAATATAGCGTGTAGACTCTATCTACAGTCCTCTCCGGAGGTGATGCTGTGATGTCGGGTTGGAAGAAGTTGGCATATTCCTTCGGGAGGGTCATGGTGGGTATCGCGACTTTCGCTACTGTACTGGGTGTTTCGTCTGGACACCCGACAGTCGCAGGGACATTTGTGATGTTTGCAACCGCTGTTGCAGGCTGGATTGTTGCGATTCCTTCGATTCTCAAGATCAACAACGTTTCCGGCTGGCGCTTCTGGCTCTATCTGGGGACTGGCAGCCTCTCCGGGCCAATCATTTTATTTGTGGCACTTCTTGTGCCGTTCATTAGACATGCAACCCGAATCGGTCACACCCAAAATACAGCCGTGACATTCGTTACTCTCATCGCGCTTGGACTTTTTACGATCCCTTTCTTCGTTGGAACCGCGACATATTTGCTGTGGCTCCGAAATGCCCAGACAAGCGTTCTGAAGCGAATAGATCTCGCTGCCGTTGATCGATAAACACGGGCATCGGAGCTTTACTCCTGAGTGACCGGCAATGCGGAAATTACACGCGCTTATCACCGCGCCCCTACGGGGCACCGATTGTTTTTTGGGGGCACAATTCCCCGGGTTTCACCCGGGGCTAACATCAATCGTCCCTCCGGGACTAAAAACGAACCTCGTGGGCGTGTCACCGACTACTCGTCAGTTACTGGTCAATCAACATCTCTGCACGGCTTCGGCGTGGAGGATTGCGCGTCTTCAATCCCTTCATTTTGTCGAGTCCGCTTCCTCACGCGTTCGCAGACTTACCGTCCCGAATGATCATGCCCCTGCGCCTGCCCCCCGGCCGCCACCAGGCTCACCGCCTCGTCCTCCGACAGCGAATCCAGCAAATCCAGCACCGCCCGCATCTCCAGCAGCAGCTCGTCTGCCATGGCCCGCGTAAACCCGTGCCGCACCAGAATCCGCTGGATCACCAGGTCCTCCCGCTCCGGCGGCATCGAGTACGCCGGAACCAGCCACCCCCGCTCCCGCAGCTTGTCCGCAAAGTCATACAGCGTAAACTTCGCGCCCACCGGATCCTTCAGTTGCCAGCACAGCCCGGGAATCCCGTCCTGTCCGTCGTAAATGATCGTGAACGGCCCCAGCGCCGCAATCTTCCCCGCCAGGTACAGTCCAAGCTCGCGACACCCCTCCTGAATCTCGCGGTACCCTTCCTTGCCCAGCCGCAAAAAGTTGTAGTACTGGCAGATAATCTCCCCGCCGGGCCGCGAAAAGTTCAGCGCAAACGTCGGCATATTTCCGCCCAGATAGTTCACGTCAAAAATCAGCTCCTCCGGCAGGTCATGCTTCTCGCGCCACAGCGCCCAGCCCACCCCCAGCGGCGCAAGCCCAAACTTGTGTCCCGATGCGTTGATCGACTTCACCCGCGGCAATCGAAAATCCCACGGCAGGTCCGGCTGCAAAAACGGCGCAAGAAAAGCCCCGCTCGCCCCGTCCACATGAATGGGAATATCGAGCCCTGTCTCCGCCGCCAGCTTGTCCAGGGCTAGGCTGATCGCGTGCACCGGCTCAAACTGCAGCGTGAACGTCACGCCCAGCGTAACCACCACGCCAATCGTGTTTTCGTCGCAGCGCTTGATGACCTCTTCCGGCGTCAGCAGCAACCGGTCGCCCTCCATCGGAACCTCGCGAATCTCCACGTCGAAGTAGCGGCAGAACTTGTGCCAGCACACTTGCACCGGGCCCATGATCAGGTTCGGCGTCTCCGTCGATTTCCCCTTCGCCCGTTGCCGTTTGCGCCAGTTCCACTTCAGCGCCAGGCCGCCCAGCATCGCCGCCTCGCTCGACCCCGTCGTCGAGCAGCCAATCGTACTCGCCGCCTCCGGAGAGTTCCACAAATCGGCAAGCATGTGCACACAGCGCTCTTCAATGGCCGCCGTCTGTGGATACTCATCCTTGTCGATCATGTTCTTGTCGGCCGACTCATCCATCAGTTGCTTCACTTCCGGCTCTATCCAAGTCGTGCAAAACGTGGCCAGATTCTGCTGCGAGTCGCCGTCGAGAACAAGCTGATCGTGAATCGTCTTATACACGCACTGCGAATCCAGCTTCGCCTCGGGAAACTCGTAACCGCTTGCCGCCGCATTCAGCGCGTCCGTTTCCACCTGGCAACTCGGCTTGGCCTTCAGGTCATTCGTGTCATGCAGTGCCATCGCTTCTCCTCCGCCTGGCTGAACCTCGAATCTATATGTTCCTGCCGCCAAAACCCAGAGAAAAGATGGTGAATCGAGCGCGCCGCCCGCCCTGCCTGAAGATGCGTCCAACCGATATACTTACCCTTGAAGCGCAGCTGCGCTCTTGAGCGGCGCGTAATGGAGACGTCTGCTTTGCCCTTTTCCCGTCGTGGATTTTTGAAGTCGCTTTCGAGGACCGCGCTGGTTTTGCCGCTGGAAGAAGTGCTCAGGCTTGCCCGCCCCGCATTGGGGCTCGCCGGCCCGCAAGCCGCGCAAGCCGGAAGCGCACGCCAGGCCTATCAAGCACCCGCACGCCCCGCTCCCAAAGGAATTCCCTCGCCCGTCATCGGCACCCCGCTCGGCGTCCAGTTTGTCGACGTCGCCAAACAAGCCGGTCTCAACATCCCCACCATCTTCGGCGGCGAACACCGCAACAAATACCTGCTCGAAACCACCGGCTGCGGCGCGGCGTTTTTTGACTACGACCACGACGACTGGCTCGACATCTTCCTGGTCAACGGATGGCGACTGGAAGGCTTTCCGAAAGGCCGCGAGCCGGTCTGCCACCTCTTCAAAAACAACCGCGACGGCACCTTTACCGACGTCACGCTCAAGTCCGGCCTCGCCCGCTCCGGCTGGGGCCAGGCCTGCTGCGTGGGCGACTACAACAACGACGGCTGGAACGACCTGTTCGTCAGCTACTACGGCCAGAACGCCCTCTTCCGCAACAATGGCAACGGCACTTTTACCGAGGTCACTAAAGAGGCCGGCCTGCTGCAAAACCGGCTCCGCTGGAACTCCGGCTGCTCGTTTCTCGACTACGACAAGGACGGCCATCTCGACCTCTTCGTCGGCAACTACATCGACTTCGACATCAAATCCGCGCCCCTGCCTGAAGACGCCAACTGCACCTATAAAGGAATTCAGGTGGCCTGCGGACCGCCCGGCCTGGAGGGCGACAAGAACCTGCTCTACCACAACAACGGCGACGGCACCTTCACCGACGTCAGCCAGAAATCCGGCATGTGGGGCGTGCTTGGCTCCTATGCGCTCAGTTGCGGTGTAGCCGATTTCGACAACAACGGCTGGCCGAATATTTACGTCGCCAACGACTCAACTTCGGCCACCTACTATGTCAATCAAAAGGACGGCACCTTCAAAGACCAGGCCATCGAGGCCGGCGTTGCCTATTCACCAGACGGCAAACCGCAGGCCGGCATGGGTGTTTCCATCGGCGACTACAACCGCGATGGATTGCCCGACATCGCGAAGACCAACTTTGCCGGCGACACCGACTCGCTCTTCTTCAACCTCGGCGATGGCTCCTTCGACGACCGCACCTACCAGGCCGGCCTGGGCATCAACACCCGCCTGCTTGGCTGGGGCATCAGCTTTATCGACATCGATAACGACGGCTGGCTCGACATCCTCGTCGCCAATGGCCACGTCTACCCCGAGGTCGACGGCACACAGGTTGACGCAGCCTATGCCGAGCGCAAATATCTCTATCGGAATCTGCGCAACGGGCAGTTTGAAGATGTAAGCCTCATCGGCGGCGCAGGCATCACCGCAGCCGTCAAGGCGCGCGGATTCGCAGTCGGCGACTTCGACAATGACGGCGATCAGGACGTGGTGGTCAACTGCGTCAATGCGGTGCCGCAACTGCTGCGTTGCGACTCATCGCTCAAGCGAAGCTGGATCAAAATCCGCACCGTCGGCACCAAGAGCAACCGCACCGGAATCGGCGCGCGCATCAAGGTTGTCGCCGACACCGGCACTCCGCTGTTGAATGCCAAGCCCGGCACCCCGCTCACACTCGTCGAAGAGGTCCGCTCCTGCAACGGCTACTACTCCGCCAGCGATCTGCGCATCCACTTCGGCCTTGGCGACGCAAAGAAGGTTGACCTGGTCGAGATTCGCTGGCCCTCCGGCACCGTGGACACGCTCAAAGACCTCGACGTAAACCGCCTCTACGTCATCCAGGAAGGCGGAAAGATCCTCAAAACCGACGCCTTCACGACCGCAAAGAAGAACGCTTGAGCGTCGCCTTAATCCCGCACTAGAATCACATGCAAAAATCGCGGCCCATGCACACCCTTGATCCGCGTCATCTCAATGTCCGCCGTCGCGCTCGGCCCTGATATCCATGTCACCAGCGCCGGTGAAGTTTCGAACCGATCGAAATACTCCGGCAGCGTCTCCACCACTTGGCTCCTGCGCAAAATGCAAAGGTGCCAATCCGGCAGCAGCGTGATCACCCGCCGCCCCTCGCTTGCCGTGTGGTGCAGCACGATCGTTCCCGAGTCCGCAATGTCGCACGAGGCCGCCGTAACCACCCCTTCGGTAAGTTCAATCTGGGCAGTGGTCAGGTCGTAGTCGATCTTCCAATCAAACCCGCCTACAAGAAATCCAGGATCAAGGCCCGCAGGCGCCACAAACGTGTGCTTGCCGCTCGCACCCAACTGCGCCGCGATCGCCGCCGGCAGCCCATCCGGAGTCGTCTCCACAACCTCCGCGTCGTATTCGCGCAGGCGCTCGACCAGGAGCTCAATGCGCTCTTCCACCGTCTTTTTCCCGCGCCGGATATACGGCCGCGGCAAAGCTGCATACGCGTCCCGAAGTTCGGGCGCGGGCTTCGCTACCGATGCCGTTGCCGTGCGAATGCGATCGAGAATGCGTTGACGGGACTGAACGGTCGCGTTCATTTTTGCTCCTTTGCGCGTGCTGCCCACCACTCGTGAAATGTCTGATCGGGAAGCCCGCGCAGGTCGCGGTTCTCCGTCCATCGCCCGCCAATGCTGGGCATCCACTTGATCCATCCGTCCTTGGCGGTAAACAGGCGCAGTCCAATGCGCCCAAGCCGCTGTGTCGCATGAAAAATCCATGGCCGCGAAAAAAGTGTATTGGCTATCCGCAGTCCGATGTACATCAGGTCGAACGCGCGCTTCGCCTGCTTGCGCTCCCGGTTCACCACGTCCGCGCGCAGATCAAGCAGCACCGCGGGAATATCGATCTTCACCGGGCAGACCTCATAGCATGCGCCGCAAAGCGACGAAGCAAACGGCAACGACTCCGCATGGTGCATGCGCATCAATTGCGGCGTAAGAATGGCGCCGATCGGTCCCGGATAGCAGGAGCCGTAAGCGTGCCCGCCCGTCTGCCGATACACCGGGCAGTGATTCATGCAGGCCGCGCAGCGGATGCACTTCAGCGTCTGGCGCTCTTTGGGCCGCGCCAGAATTGCACTTCGCTCGTTATCCAGTAGCACTACATGGAAGCGCTGCGGGCCATCGCCCGGAGTCACGCCTGTCCACAAGGACGTATAAGGGTTCATGCGTTCGCCTGTAGCCGATCGCGCCAGTACCTGCAGCATCACTTCAAGATCCTGAAAGCGCGGCAGCACCTTCTCAATGCCCACCACCGAAATCATGGTCTCCGGCAGCGTCAGGCACATCCTTCCGTTGCCTTCTGACTCCACCACAGCCACTGCGCCAGTCTCCGCAATCAGATAATTCGCGCCGCTGATGGCCGTGGGAACTCTGAGAAATTTTTCCCGCAGATAATGGCGCGCCGCACCAGTCAACTCCTTCGGATCGTCTGACAAGTCCTTCAACCCCATGGTCCGGCTGAAGATTTCCCTCACCTGGCTGCGATTGATGTGCAGGGCCGGCACAACAATGTGCGAAGGTTCTTCCTTGCCCAGCTGCAGAATGATCTCGGCCAGGTCGGTTTCGTGCACCGTCACGCCTGCTGCTTCGAGATACGGATTCAACTGGATCTCGGCCGAAGTCATGGTCTTGATCTTGATAGCTTCGGTCGCGTTCTCCTGGCGCAGCAAATCGAGAATGATCTGCCTCGCCTCATCGGCCGTCCCGGCCCAGTGAACCACTCCGCCCGCAGCCGTGCAGCGCTCTTCAAATTGCAAAAGATAAGCGCCCAGATTCTCCAGCACATGCGTGCGAATCGCCGAGCCAGCTTCGCGCAACTCCTCCCAGTCCGTCTTCTCCGCCACCAGCCTGGCGCGCTTGTTCTGGATCACTTCCGTGGCGTGAGCCACATTCTTGCGCAGCATCGGGTTGCGCAGCACCGGCAACACCGCCTCACGAAACGGCGGCGCGAGTTTTGGATCGAGAATCGCCGTGTTCATGCCAATGCCTCCGCTGGGGCGTCTTCAGTGCTGGCTAGAATTTCCGCCATGTGAATCGTTCGCATCGCCGCATACTGCCGGTGCATCGCGCCGCCCAGGTGCATCAGGCAACTGTTATCGAGAGCCGTGCAAAATTCTGCCCTGGTTGAGAGCACATCGTGCAGCTTCACGGTGAGCATCGCCTGCGAAATTTCAGGATTCTTCACCGAAAATGTCCCGCCAAATCCGCAGCAGCGGTCCATGTGCTCCAGCGCCACGTACTCCAGTCCGCGCACCTTTGACAGCAGTTTGAAAGGCCGGTCGCCGAGGTGAATCCCGCGCAGCCCGTGGCAGCTGGCATGGTAGGTCACGCGATGCGGAAAGTAGGCGCCCACATCCTCCACATGCAGCTTGTCGACGAGAAATTCACTCAGCTCGAAGACCTTGGGCAGAAACGCATCCAGCTCCCGCCGCTGCGATTCGTTGCCAAGCTCCTCAAAAATTCCCGGATACTGGTCGCGCATCATCGCCACGCAAGACGAGCCGGGAATCACCAGCGCCTCCGCGTCCTCGTAAATACGGATCAGGCGCTTGGCCTGCGAAAAAGCCTCCGCGCGGAATCCCGAGTTGGCATGCATCTGGCCGCAGCATGTCTGTCCCTGGCGGAAGTCGAGTTCCACGCCCAGACGCTCCAGCAGCCGCGTTGTCGCCCGCCCCGTCTCCGGGAAGAGCGTGTCGTTGTAGCAGGTAATGAAAAGGGAAGCGCGCATGGGTTCAATCTCTCTACTGCTGAATTCAATCGACCCGCGGGGGCAGCCCTTTGTCCGGCCTGCCCCCATCGGTTCACCTAGAACAGGAAGACCGGGCCGAACTCCTCGCGTACGTCGTTCCACTCGCGGGAGGGATGCCCCTTGAAGGTTGGAAGAGGGCGTCCGACTTCAACTTGGTCCTTTTCGGTGTAAAGGGTCTGTTCGAACGAGAAGGAAAGCCACTTGTTGAGGGAGTAGTTGAGGGTGCCTGCGGCCATGCTGCCTTGATGACGTGAAGCTCCCGCGCCGGCAGCTTTGTCCGCATCGCGCTGCTTGGCCTGATCCACACCATAAGTGGCGTAGAGCGTCCAGCCGGCGTTGCGGCCCGCCGGGTTGGCGTTGAAGATGCGAGACAGCGGCAGCCCCAGTTGCACAAAGCCGCCGGCGGCGCGCACCGGACGCTCGGGAACGACCTCCTGCACACCGCTTGCTGTAGTGCCGAAGTCGATGCTGTTGCCGTCCTCCGCTGTTGCGGTTGTGACTGCGGTGAGGCCGGTCGTGTCGTTGTAGTAGGAGTAGGCCTGGCCGGCGAAGAACCATCTCAGGTCGCTGCCGTCGTAATAGTTGCCAACCAGCGTGAACCAGCGGGTGGGCAGTTGGAAACCGCCATCCCAGCCGTCCTGCACGCTGCTGCCGGTTACACCCTTGGCAAAGGTGGTCGCGTAGGCCGCTGGAACCTCCGCCGCCGTAACGTTAGAGGCCCGCTTGCCGTTGAACGCGCTGACAATGACCTGCGCAGGCGCCACACCCTTGGCCGAATCCAGCTGCCACTCGCCAAGCAGGCGTGCCTGATAATTGGGACGGTCGGAATCCGGCCCTTCACGCTCGCCATAACCCAATTGCTGGGAGATGTCGGCAGCAGCCGGCGGAATTCCCGACGCGGGAACGTTGATCGAGAACTCGGGCATCATTGTGAACCCGCCCGACTTGTGCGCAAAGCCTACACGCATCTGCGCTTCGCGCGTCTCGAGGATGCCGTAATAGGCTCCGAAGAAAGTGGTCTCCAGAATATTCGGAATCGTGTTGGTGGCGTAAAGCGACCAGTCCTGGCCGAAAAGCGCGGAGATCGTGTTGTTCTTGTCGAAGCTGTAATCCATGCGCCCGTAGGCCAGCCGCAGCGACGGGTTGCTGGAGCGGATGGTGGACACGTTGCGGTTGTCGGAACGATTGAAATTGCCTTCAAAATCCATTTCAAGCTTTCCGGTAATGTTCCATTTGGGGTTGGGATCGTAGATGGAGAAGTTGAGACCCACGCGGCTGGAGCGCGCCTTGACGTGGAACTCCGGATCGCCATTCGGGCCGCCAATGGCGGAGCCTGCAACTTCAGTGGTCAGGAAACCAGGCAACGGAAAATCATCGCCATCGGGATCGGAACTGTCCCATACCGCGGTGGACTTGATAAAACCGTAAGGATCAAAGCCAACTCCGGCGGCCTTGAATGCGGGCTTGCGGTTGACCTCCACGCTGCCCACGGGAAACACGCGAACAGGCGAGATGGCCGAGTTGACTGATTTCGAGGGCGCCGTGGCGATCGCCGCCGGCGCGCCCGGCTCGGTTGGATTCGGCGGCGACTGCAGGTTCACACTTACCTTTTGCACCTTGACGGCCAGCGTCGTCTGGTCCGCCTTTAGATCAGTCACTGCGCCTTGCAGCGTGTTCACAGCTGCCGCGTTCTCGGTAACCGATTGCTGCCCCGCCGAGGCGGTGGCCTGCGCTTTGGCAGCCGCGTTTTCAGCGTCCGCCGCGGCTTGCTCCGCCTGCTTCAAACGCGCATCCTTGTCGGACAGGTTGCTCTTGAGACTTTCGATCTCGGTTCCCTGGTTGGCCAGTGCCTGGCGAAGCGTCTCAATCTGCTCCTCGACCGTCGGGCCTGCTGGCTTGTTCGCTGCTTTCTTGGTCGCAACGTGCTTCTTCACCGTCGGGGTTGGGTCGCTGGCATGCGCTGCCGTCGCGACGAGTGCGACCGCCATCAATGCGGCAGCTGCGGTTTTAAACTTCAGAATCATCGGGCCTCTCACTTTCATTTCAATGTCGGATTGGATCGCATTCGCTGGGGCGATGGATCGATCGGTTTCAGCCGGGCTCTTGCCCCCGTGGAGGTCAGTCTCAGCTGGGTGGTACATGCCGCAGCCAGCTACGCTGCGCAAAAACCTGGAAATATGGAAGCCTGCACTCCCGGCGCGATGCATTTGTCCGACGCTGCGCTGGAGCAGCGTACCCGGCAAGCTATCTGTGGACTTCCCTGCCTCCATCCCCGATTTCGGCGCCGCTTTGACCCTCTCGTCTGGAAAGGGAATCAATGCCGAATGGTTCGAGATCACAAAGCTCGCCACTTTTGTCCGGATTGGATTGGAAAGATCCAATTTGTGCTTCCTCAAACAGTCGTCGCCAGTCCGCTATTCCACGATGAAAATGAACCACTGGGGCGGAAATCGCGCGCAGCAACCACTCAGCTATCTGGTCCCGAACCTTCTTGCGGTTCGAACCCCTTCAAGCCCCGGCATCGCGTCCCCGGTCCGGTCTGAAATCCCGACGGATGGCGTCAGCTTGTCTGACATGCTGTTAAGCAGACATTCCGATTTCGAGGAAACACTTGGCAGTGATTGCTGTCACAAATGCAATGTGCCTCCTTGTGAGGAATGTCACAGACAGACTTCGTCGCGAATCCCCACACTTTCGTTCACATTTGGCAAGCCGCCGCTGCTCTATTCCGTCATCTCTGACAATGCGGGCGACGAGTCAAAATCTTCCGTGAGGTATCAATGACAAATTCCGCTCCTCCGCAGAAAGACAGCCCATTGGATTCCGCGCACTCCGCGCCCGCGAAATCCGCATCCAGCCTGTCTCTCACCCTTATGATTGTGGGTATCTTAGCCGCCGTCGCCGGCGCCATTTACCTGCTTAAAACCAACCCCCATTCCGCTCTATGGCAACAGGGTTACGATCCCACCGGACATTGGTGGCTCTCCACCATTTTTGCCGCGATGCCCGTCGTCGTACTGCTCGGCGCAATGGCCATCCTGCGCATGAAGGCGCACACCGCAGCGGTCATCGGACTGCTCACCGCGCTCACCATCGCCATCGCCGTATACCACATGCCGGTACGTGTCGCCCTCACCACCACCGCCTATGGCGCCGGCTACGGCCTGTTCCCCATCTGCTGGATCATCCTTCCCGTCATCTTCCTTTATCAGTTAACGGTCAAGACCGGACGCTTTACCGCTCTGCAAGGCAGCCTCACCAACATCACTGAAGATGGCCGCCTCCAACTGCTGCTGATCGCCTTCGCCCTGGGCGCGTTTTTTGAAGGCGCCGCCGGATTCGGAACGCCCGTCGCCGTTTGCGGAGCTATCCTTATCAGTCTCGGATTCAAACCCATTCAGGCCGCCGGACTCTCTCTCATCGCCAACACCGCCCCGGTAGCCTTTGGCGCGCTCGGCATTCCGGTCATCACCCTGGCCGCCGTCACCGGCATCGACGTGCTGCAGCTCTCCAAGGTTGTCGCCCTCATCCTGGTGCCCTTCTGCCTGCTGGTGCCCTTCTGGCTCATCTGGGTCTACGCCGGCTTCAAGAGCATGCTTGAAATCTGGCCAGCGATCCTCGTCGCCGCGGTCACCTTTGCCTCGACCCAGTACCTCATGGCCACCTTCTTCGGACCATCGTTGGTAGCCATCGTCGCCTCGGTGTCCACCATCATTGTTCTCATCGCTTTCCTTCGCTTCTGGAAGCCGAAACGCCTGCTCAATGCCAAGGGTGAAGACATCACGGCGCAGGAGCGCAAGCGCGTCAATCACGGTGCGAGCGGCACCCTCAAGGCATGGCTGCCCTGGATTATTCTCAGCCTGCTGGTCTTCGTATGGGGACTCAAGCAGTTCACCAAGCCGCTGGACAAGGCCACCACCATCAGCTTCACAGTGGCCGGTCTCGACAAGGTGGTCGAGCGCGTTCCCCCCGTCGTGCTCAAGCCCACCGCCGAAGCCGCGGTCTACAAGCTCAACTGGGCAACCGCCACCGGCACCAGCATCATGCTGGCTGCGGTAATTTCCGGATTTCTCATGGGCCTCGGACCAATGTCGTTGTTGAAGGCGTTTGCCGATACCGTCTTCAATATCCGCTTTACCGTCATTACCATCTCGGCAATGCTGGCGCTCGGTTTCGTCACTCGATACTGCGGCCTCGACGCAACCATGGGGTTAGCCTTCGCTCGAACCGGGGCGCTCTATCCCTTCTTCGGCACGCTCATCGGCTGGCTCGGAACCGCGACAACCGGCTCCGACACCTCCTCCAATGTGCTCTTCGGCAGCCTGCAAAAGTTGACCGCCCAGCAGATCGGCATCTCGCCCGTACTGATGGCCTCAGCCAACTCGGCCGGCGGCGTCATGGGCAAGATGATCGACGCGCAAAGCATCGTCGTCGCCAGCACCGCTACCCAACAGTACGGACAGGAAGGCTCGATCCTGCGCTTTGTCTTCTGGCACAGTCTTGGCCTCGCCGCGATGGCCGGCGTCGTCGTCTACCTGCTCGCTTATGTCCACCCGTTCAGCGACCTGATCGCGCACTAAGGGCTTGTTCCGGAATCGCAGAAATGCTGGGTGCCCCATCCATTCGCAGTTTCATCGCGAATGGATGGGAGAGCACAATTCTCCACTAACCATATTTATAGGGAAAGAGCCATTTCCTATCCGTTCTTTTGCAGCAAGACCCTATACCCACGCTGGAAAGCCCGCAGGTGAACCCGCATCGCCTTCCGAGCCTTCGCGGGGTCTCGCTGCTTCAGCACTTCCAGCAACGCGCGATGCTGCTGATAGGCAAGTTCCATGCCCGCGGGCAACAACAGGCTCTTCACTATGAGCTCCTGCAACCCCTCGCGAAGATGCTTGATCAGTTCGGTCAGAACCTCGTTCTTGCCCGCCGCCGCAACCGCCAGGTGAAAATCCAGGTAGAGGTCGCTGAACCCCTCGCCCCCCGCATCGATTGCCGCCTTCATCTCGCGCACAACCTTCTCAATCTGCTTGAAGTCCTTGTCCGTCCCTCGCTCCGCGCAAAGTCCCGCCACCTCGGTCTCAATCACCAGGCGCGCTTCACAAAAGTCATTCACTTCCTTCTCGGTATTCAGAATTCCCTTGGCAAGAAGCAGCGGCGATTCCATGTATTTCGACCGCTGGTCGGCAACATAACTGCCGCCCCCGGCGCGCATGCGGATCATGCCAATGAAGGAAAGAGATTTCAAGGCTTCGCGCAGTGTGGACCGGCCCACGTTGAAGACCTTGCAGAGCTCCGCCTCGGAAGGGAGCTTCTCGCCCGGACTCCACCGTTTCGCTTCCAATTCGGCGGCCAGTTGCATGGCCACCTGTTCGCTTAATGTGGTTCTTGATACCGGCTTCAGCGCCGTCGTCGTGCGATTCACGGATCTCACCCCTGAATACTCGGGCCCCTGGCCTCACTTCAAGCAGTGAGCCCACTGCTCGGAAGACCACATGTCAGCATAGCAGACAACTTGGATCACTGAGACTTCATGTGTATCGTGTGTCACAGTCGGCACATTTCCTCCCGCAGCGAAGATGTGATATCGGCGCATTTCCTCCCGGAGGGAGGAAGTGATAATAGCCAAGGGTGAAACCCTGGGTGAAGGTGCCGACAGAATGCCTCCGCCCTGAAGGGGCGGATTCATCAACCCCGACAACGAACCGCACCTTCTTGCGATTGCCCCTGAGTATTTGGGTCCCCGTCACCGCTTCCCACGTCTCGAAATGATAGAACGGTCACAGCGGCACCCATTCAAGCCCATAGCAGAAATTGGTCTGTCATCCTGAGCGAACGGGGCCCCAGGCGTTTTTCAGCCTGGGGGTGGTGAGTCGAAGGATCCGCGGTTG
>Ga0302146_10001647_pt1 | contig 12924 bp, 10 predicted proteins | sample I_Bog_E3_1_FD_193578 | JGI IMG/M metagenome (GOLD analysis project Ga0302146, IMG submission 193578) | Peat permafrost microbial communities from Stordalen Mire near Abisko, Sweden - I_Bog_E3_3 | ecosystem: Environmental > Terrestrial > Soil > Wetlands > Peat | place: Sweden: Abisko, Stordalen...
AGCGCAGTTCCCGCCGTGGCAGCAGGGCGCCGATAATCCAGAACAGGGGGATGAAGATACCGATGAGGAACATCACCCAGTGGCCCTTCCGGATCGAGATGATGCCCAAGGTGATGAGCAGCACGATGTAGATCGCACCGAGGATGAATGCCATGTCCCTCTCCTGGTTCATGGCGTCGGACTGCGCTCCGACGCCAGAGCAGACTATCGCCGTCCGGTGCCGGTCCGGCCTCGGGCCGGGGGTGAGACTGCGGCTCAAGCTGGGCGCCAAAGGTGTCGACAGTGAACCGATGAGCAGCGTCCATCTGCGATCTGGCGACCATGGACGTGCATCGGACCGGCTCACCGCCGTCGAATGGGCGGGCTGGTCGACGCTGGCCTTGTCCGGGCTGGTCGTGGTGGCCTACCTCGTCTCGCTGCTCCTCCGACCGGCCGGCTCCTACTGGACCTGGCTCGACGGCTGGGTCGTCTGCGGGCTGGAGCTGGTGGCCAGCGGTGTCTGCCTGGCCCGGTCCCTCGTCCGACGCCCCGGTCGGCTGACCGCCCTGTTCCTGGGCCTGAGCCTCCTGGCCTGGACCGTCGGTGACATCGTCCTGACCGTCCAGTCGATCGGTGGGGCCGAGCCCCCGTCGCCGTCGGTGGCCGACGTCTTCTACATCGCGTTCTACCCCCTGGCCCTGGTGGCCGTGGCCTTCTTCATCCGGGGTCAGACCAACCGGGTGACCGCGGCCAACTGGTTGGACGGCGCCATCGCCGGCCTCGGTGCCGCCGCCGTGTGTGCGGCCATCATCCTGCAGGGATCCACCGGACTGGGCGAGACGGCCACGATCGTCAATCTGGCCCTACCCATCGGCGACGCGTTGCTGCTGGGGATGGTCGTCGGTGGCTTCGCCATCCTGCCGGGCCGGGCCAAGGCCCCATGGATCCTGCTGGCGGCGGGGGTGGCCCTCAACATCTTCGGCGACTCGTCCAACTTCCTCCAGCACTCCTTCGGCGCCACCCGGCTCGGCTTGGACCTCAACGCCATCGCCTGGCCGATCGCCATCGTGATGATCTCCTCGGTGGTGTGGCTCCGTCCGCGCCCGACCAACCCGGTCGCCCTGGAGCGGCCCACCGGCATGGCCCTGCCGACCGGCGCCGCCGCCGGCGCCCTCGCCCTCCTCTTCGCCGGGACCTTCCTGTCGGTCAGCCGGTTCGCCCTCACCCTGGCCGCCGCCACCCTGGTCGTGGTGGGAGTCCGGCTGGTGATCTCGGTGCGCGGGCTCGAGGAGCTCAGCCAGGAGCGCCACCGTCAGGCCGTCACCGACGAGCTGACCGGCCTGCGGAACCGGCGCTACCTGTTCCGGGTGCTGGATGCCTTCTTCGCCTCCTACGATCCGGACAGCCCCGAGGGCGGCCTCGCCTTCTTGTTCGTCGACCTCGACCGGTTCAAGGAGATCAACGACTCGTTCGGGCATCCGGCCGGGGACGAGCTGCTGCGGCAGCTGGGGGCACGGTTGGAGGGCTCCCTGCGCCAGGACGACCTGCTGGTCCGCCTGGGCGGCGACGAGTTCGCCGTGGTGCTGGCCGGCGGGGACATCGACTACGCCACGTCGGTGGCCGACCGCCTGACCGAGGACCTCCGGCGGCCTTTCGTCCTGAACTCGGTCACCGCCACCATCGGCGCCAGTATCGGGATCGCGGTGGCGCCGACCGACGCCACCGACAGCGCCCGGCTGATCTGGTGTGCCGACGTGGCCATGTACCGGGCCAAGCTGGGCCGGATCCCCTTTGCCCGGTTCGTCCAGACCCTGGACGAGGGCCAGGACCACCTGCGACTGGCCGACGAGCTCCTCGAGGCCATCGACTCCGGCCAACTGGTGCTGCACTACCAGCCCCAGCTGGACCTGCGCACACGCGAGGTGCGTGCCGTCGAAGCCCTGATCCGGTGGGTCCACCCCCGTCTCGGCCTCATCCCGCCGGACCAGTTCCTCCCCCTGGCCGAGGAGGCCGGCCTCATGGGGCGGGTCACCGCCTGGGTGCTCGAGACCGCGGTGGGCCAGTGCGCCGCCTGGAGGAGTGCGGGACAGCTCTTCACCGTGTCGGTCAACGTCGCACCCTCGAACCTGTTGGAGCCGGGCTTCATCGATACCGTCAAGGCCCAACTCGACCGCCACGGGGTGCCGCCCGCCGCGCTGGTCCTCGAGCTGACCGAGACCAACGTCATCGCCGAGTTCGAGACCTGCCGGAAGGTGATCGAAGATCTGCGGGATTTCGGCATCATCGTGTCCATCGACGACTTCGGTGCCGGCGTGACCTCGCTGGCCTACCTGCGGGACCTGGCCGTGCAGGAGCTCAAGCTGGACCGCTCCTTCATCACCCGGGTCACCGAGGGCCACCCCCACCGCGATCTGGACGTGGTGCGGTCGACCATCGAGCTCGGCCACTCGCTGGGCCTCCGGATCGTGGCCGAGGGGATCGAGGACGAGGCCACGCTCGACCTGCTGGCCGAGTACGGCTGCGATGTGGCCCAGGGCTACTGCATCAGCCGTCCCAAGCCGGCCGACGAATTCGCCTTCCGCACCCAGGCTCCGGGCACCCCGGCCGGCAGCGCCACCTGACGGTCCGCCCGGTCAGACGCCCCTGCGCCCGGTCAGGACGCCTTGCGCCGGGCCGCTGTCTTCGGCTTCGTCGCCTTGGCCGTGCCCTTGATCGGCGTCGGCCGCTTGGCCGTGCCCTTGATCGGCGTCGGCCGCTTGGCCGTGCCCTTCGGGGCGGCGGCCTTCCGGGCGGCCACCCCCTTCTTGCCGGCGGTAGCGGTGGGCGTGGCGGTGCTCCGGGCCCGGGTGGCCCGGGGGGCGGGTGCCGCCTGCTTGGAGGCGTTGACCGACTCGAGGCTGGCGCTGAGCACCTCCATCAGGTCGACCACCTTGGTGGAGGGCGGTGCCGCCTCGGCTCCCGTGACGATCTCGTTGCCCTGCCGCTTCGACTCGATCAGGGCCTCCACCTTCTCCCGATGGGTGTCGCGGTACTTCTCGGGCTCCCAGTCGCTCTCCATCGACTCCAGCAGGAGGCCGGCCATCTGGACCTCCCGCTCGGTGATCGCTCCGGTGGACGGGAGACTGGGGAGCTCCCTCGACGGCGACCGGATCTCGTCGGCGAAGTACATGGTCTCCAGCTTCAGCACCTCGTCGTCGGGACGGATGGCCACGGTGTACTCCTTGTTGCGCATCACCACGGTGCCGATGGCCACCTTGTTGGCCTTGCGCATGACCTCGCGGAGCAGGGCGTAGGCCTTGTCGGCCGCTTCCCCCTCGGGTGCGAGGTAGTAGGTGGCCCGGTAGAAGATCGGGTCGATCTGGTCCAGGTCCACGAAGTCGGTGATCTCGATCAGGTGGGACTTGGTCGGCTCGGCCGACTCCAGCTCCTCGTCGGTGAGGAGGACGTACTCGCCGCCCCCCAGGTCGTAGCCCTTCACGATCCGCCCCGCCGGGACCTCCTGCCCGGTCCGCTCGTTCACCTTCTTGTAGCGGATACGGTCGGACGTCCCCTCCTCGAACTGATTGAAGTGGATGGTCTTGTCCTGGGTGGCGGAGTACAGCCCGACCGGCACGTTGACCAGGCCGAAGTTGAGCGCACCCTTCCAGACGGATCGTGGCATGCCCTAATCATTACCCAGGTCAGGCCCCATCCACCACCCCTGATACACCCCTTTGTCACACTGCACTCATGAGCACAACGGAGTCACGGGAAGACGGGTTCGCCCGGTCGGTCCTCCAGAACATCGACGTGCTGCTCCCCTCGGGGGTGTCCGGCACCGATCTCGCCTGCGAGCTGGGACTCTCCGCGTGGATGCGCCTGACCGACACCACCCTCGACGATGCGCCCGGCCAGCTGTGGGCGGTCCGGGAGGCCATCCTCGAGGCCGCCGGCATGGATGCGGCCACCGAGCCCATCCCCATGGGAGCCCGGTCCCCGCGGCTGGCCGTCCTGAACCTGGTGGCCTACCTGGGGACGCTGCTCGACCGGGCCGCCACCCGGCTCGGGTGCGACCGGCGGGCCGTCATCGCCGAGGCCCTCGGCCAGCCGGTCCTCCCTGTCCGCCGCGCCGATGCCCCCGGGCTCTGGGAGCGGCGCTCCTCCTGACCCCGGCCCACCCGTGGTTGGGGGGAACTCCACGGGGTAGACATGGCGGGTGGCGCACGACCCGCTGACGAGCTACCGCCGCAAGCGGGATCCGGACCGCACGCCCGAGCCGGTGCCGAAGAAGCGCCCGGCCCGGTCGCGTCGGGTCACGGGGCCCACCTTCGTCATCCAGGAGCACCACGCCTCCAGCCTCCACTGGGACTTCCGGTTGGAGCACGACGGGGTGCTGGCGTCGTGGGCCCTCCCCAAGGGCCTCCCGGTCTCGCCCGACCAGAACCACCTGGCCGTGCGGGTCGAGGACCACCCCATCGAGTACGGGTCGTTCAGTGGCACCATCCCGGCGGGGGAGTACGGCGCCGGCCAGGTGACCATCTGGGACCACGGCACCTACGAGTGCGAGAAGTGGCGCCCCGACGAGGTGATGGTGGTGCTCCACGGCGCCCGGGCCCGCGGTCGCTACGTGCTGTTCCCCACCCGGGGCACCCAGTGGATGATCCACCGGATGGATCCCGCCCCCGACGGGTTCGAGCCGCTCCCCGACCGGCTCGAGCCCATGCTGGCCGTCCCCGCCGACGAGCCACCCGAGGGGGACGGGTGGGCTTACGAGTTCAAGTGGGACGGGATGCGCGTCCTCGTCTGGGTGGACGGTGGGCGGGCCCGGTTCGTGAGCCGCAACGGCAACGACGTGACCCGGTCGTTCCCCGAGCTCCACGGGTTCGGTGCGTCACTCGGCAGCCACCAGGCCCTGGTCGACGGCGAGGTGGTGGCCCTGACCGCCGAGGGCACCCCGTCGTTCTCGCGGCTCCAGCACCGGATCCACACCGACTCGGCGGCCACCGCCCGGCGGCTGGCGGCGGCGGAGCCGGTCAGCCTGGTGCTCTTCGACCTCCTCCACCTGGACGGGACCGCCCTGCTGGAGCGCCCCTACGACGACCGCCGGTCCGCCCTGGAGGGCCTCGGCATCGGGTCCCCCGGCTGGGCGGTGACCCCCTCGTTCACCGATGTGACCGGGGCTGCGGTGCTGCGCGCCTCGACCGGTGCGGGCATGGAGGGGGTCGTGGCCAAGCGGCGGGCCAGCCCCTACCGGCCGGGCCGGCGCAGTCCCGACTGGGTGAAGGTGAAGCACCACCGGACCCAGGACGTGGTGGTGGGCGGGTTCACGGCGGGCCGGGGGAGCCGCCGGTCCGATTTCGGGGCCCTGGTGGTCGGTGTGCCGTCGCCCGACGGGCGGACGCTGACCTACATCGGGAAGGTCGGCACCGGCTTCTCCGATGCCGACCGGGTGGCGCTGCGTGCCGAGCTCGACCGGATCGGGCGGGCCACGTCCCCCTTCGATGCCGCCCTGCCCGCCGCGCTGGTGCGGGAGACCTCCTGGGTCACCCCCCGCCTGGTCGGCGAGGTGCGCTACAGCGAGTGGACCCCCGACGGCCATCTCCGCCACCCGGTGTGGCGTGGTCGCCGCCGGGACGTCCGGGCCGCCGAGGTCCGCCGTGAGCCCTGACGCCACCCAGCGCACCACGGTGGACGGCCGGGAGCTGACCGTCTCCAATCTGGACAAGGTGCTGTATCCCTCGACCGGCTTCACCAAGGCCCAGGTCGTCGAGTACTACGCCCGGGTGGCGGCGGTCATGGTGCCCCACATCCGGGACCGCCCCCTGACCATGAAGCGCTACCCCAACGGTGTGGAGGGCAAGTTCTTCTTCGAGAAGCACATCCCCGACCACGCCCCACCCTGGGTCGGGCGCGTCGAGGTGCCCTCCACCTCCGATGGAGCACCCGTCGAGTACCCGCTGCTCGACGACCGGCCCAGCCTGGTGTGGGCGGCCAACCTGGCCGCCATCGAGTTGCATGTCCCGCTGTGGCACGTCGGGAGGAGGCGGGCGCTGCCGGCCCGTCCGGACCACCTGGTGTTCGACCTCGACCCCGGCCCGGGCACCTCGATCGTGGAGTGCTGCCGGGTGGCCGCGCTGGTGGTGGAGCAGCTGGACGAGGGCCGGTCCGGCTGCCGGCCCAAGACCAGTGGGTCCAAGGGGCTCCAGCTCTATGTCCCGCTGGCGGGCCGACCCACCTGGGAGGGGGTGCGGGAGCGGGCCCATGGCATCGCCCTCTCGCTGGAGCGCGACCATCCCGACCTGGTGGTGTCGAACATGCGCCGGAGCCTCCGACAGGACCGGGTGCTGATCGACTGGAGCCAGAACCACCCGGCCAAGACGACGGTGGCCGTCTACTCGCTGCGGGCCCGCCCGGAGCCGACCGTCTCGACACCGGTGACCTGGGACGAGGTCGACGGGTGCGCACGATCGGGGTCGCCGGACGCGCTGGTGTTCCTCCCCGACGAGGTGCTCGGGCGGATCGAGGCCCACGGGGACCTGTTCGCCCCGGTGTAGGCGTGGAGGCCGGCGCCGGGCCGTCGGTCGGTGCGGCGGGCTAGGCGGGCCGTCGGTCGGGGTGGCGCTGGGCCACGATCGGGTACAGCCGGAACAGGGGGAAGGCGGCCTGCGAGTCGTGGGGCACGAAGTGGGTGCCGGTGGTCGGGTCGAATTCCAGCCGCTCGTTGCGGAGGCAGATCCGGCAGGTGTCGGGGTCATGGTCCATGGCGTCTCCCTGATGTGTTCACTGCCCCTCCCCCCTGTCATCGACGCGCCGGGGCGATCCCTTGACCGATCGCTCGCCTCCGGGGCGGCCACAGGCACGGGCCGTCTCGCCGCCCGGGCGACCCACGGGCACGAGCCCTCGTCCGGGCCGGCGACCGGCCGAGGCGGTAGTGTGCCGGCGTGCGGTCCCCCCGGGCGGTGGTGCTCCTGGTCGTTGCGGTGCTGGTGGGCACCCTCACCGCCGCCGCCGGCGTGGCGGCGGCCTCCTCGACGGTGCCGGCGGACCGGGTCACCAGCATCGACCTCACCATGGCGCACGGCTACACGCCCCACGCCGCCGTCGGGTCGACGGACGACTACCACTGCACCCTGGTCAACCCCCACATCACCCGGAACTCCTACATCGTCTCGAGCCAGTTCGTGCCCGGCAGCGACGAGGTCCACCACGCCGCCCTCTACCTGGTGCCCCCGTCGTTGGCCGCCACCGCCGAGCGGGACGACGAGGTCGGCAAGGGCTGGACGTGCTTCGGCGAGGGGGCCCTGCCCAACACGGCCCTGGCCGGGCTGTCCGAGGTCCCGCTGCTCAGCTTCTGGGCCCCGGGCCACGGGGCCGACACCCTGCCCGAGGGCACCGGCGTCCCGCTCCCGGCCGGGAGCCTGGTCATCATGCAGGTCCACTACAACCTGCTCGTCGGCGACCGGCCGGTGCGGAACTCGCTGCGGCTCCGTCTGGTACCCCTGTCGACGCCGCTCCAGCCCCTCCACCTGGATTTGATGCTGGCGCCTCCCAACATCCCGTGCCCCAGTGGCGTCACCGGCCCCCTGTGCAACCGTGTGGCCTCGCTGGCCGACGAGGGCTCGCGCTTCGGGCAGACCGCCGTCGACGAGGTGAACGGCATCGAGGGACTGTGCGGGGAGGATCCGTCGGATCCACCCGTCGGGGACACCGCGACGTGCCTGTCGGGCATCAGCCAGAGCGGTTACATCGTCCGGGTGCAGGCCCACATGCACCTGCTGGGCGAGGCCTTCTCCATGGTGCTCAACCCGGGCACACCCGAGGCCAGGACGGTGCTGCACGTCCCCGACTACGACTTCCACGACCAGCGCTCCTACAACCTGAGCACGCCCATCCGGGTCACGGCGGGGGAGAGCGTCCGGGTCACCTGCACCTACGACCCCACCCTGGCCGAGGAGCTCCCGATCCTGCGCCGGACCCCGCCCCACTTCGTCACCTGGGGCGACGGGTCGACGGACGAGATGTGCATCGGCCTGGCCTGGATCTCCCGGGTGCTGCCGAACAGCCACGATCAGGTGTAGGGCCCGGGCGGCCGGACGCTCAGAAGCCGGTCCCGCTCCTCGGTGCCGGCCTCGTGGTCAACAGGGCATCGGCCGCCGCCAGCCCACCGGGCCGGACCTCCTCGATCTGCCCGCCGGCGGCCAGGAGCGAGGCGGGGACACCACCCAGGTAGAGCGAGCCCAGCGCGGGCAGGCCCAGGCGCAGGTCGGCCCCCTCGCCACGCCGGGCCCGGCGGCACGAGGCACCGGTAGGGCCGGCCTCCAGCACCCAACGGCCCGGTGCCACGTCGACGTCCCCCTCGGGGGAGGCGGGGGGCGCCACGTCGAGGACCAGACGTCCCTCGGCCTGGTAGCCCCGGGCCTCGAAGGCCGCCGCCGTGTCGAGGACCCGGATGTAGAGGCGGTCCTCGATGCCGGTGGTGCGCAGCTGGCGCGGGTCGGACAGCCGCCAGCGGACGGGCTCGTCCACCGGTGCCCGGGTGAGGACGACCCGGCCCACCAGGTCGAGGTCGAGCACGAACCGCCAGAGCGCCGCCTCGATGTCCGCCGTGTCGCCCCGGAGCTCCTCCACGGTGACCGTGGCCCGCTCCCCCCGGAACACGTTGGTATCGAGGCTGGACCGGTAGAGCACGTACCCCCCGTCGCAGACGGCGTGGAACCGGGCCGACAGGCCGCCCCGCCGGTGCGGGGGATCGGCCAGGAGCTGGGTCCAGTAGCCCGGTCGGCGGCTCACCTCGCCGGCCCGCGTGCGGCGCTGCCGGTCGAAGCGCCCGGGCAGCCGCGACGCCGCCTCGTCCCGGTCCACGAGGTCCACCCCCAGGTCGGGGGCCGGGGTGGCGAACCCCGATGCGGCGGTGTCGATGGAGTACTCGGCCAGCTCGGTGGCCAACCCGTAGCCGAACCGGCCGTAGATGACCGACTCGGAGGCCTCCAGGCCGGCCACGGACTCGCCCCGGCCGCGGGCGTCCTCGTGCATGGCCGCCATCAGCTGGCGCAGGTAGCCCCGGCGCCGGTGGGTGGGATGGACCCCGACGGCGCTGACCCCGGCCATCGGGATGGTCGGGCAGGGCGCCCCGGGGGGTGCGGGGAGGGTGACGTCCAGGCTGTAGATGGCGCAGTTGGCCACGAAGCGGGCACCGGTGTCGACCACCCAGGCCCGGTCCAGCGGGGCCGAGCCCGACCACCGCTCGAAGTCGGCGACCTGGTCGGGGTCCCCGACGAAGGGATCGAGGAACGGGATCATGACCGACCGCCGGAACGCCGGCGCCTCGTCGGGTTCCAGCCGCCTGACCACGGGTTCCATGGGCCCCAGTCTGCCCAGCGGTGCAGACCCCCGCCATCGGCTCCGCCCGGGGCGGGCGGGGGCCGGACCCGGGCGGGGCCCTAGAGTGCGGTGATGGCCAAGTGGACCGCGGCAGACATCCCCGACCAGAGCGGGAGGACCATCGTCGTGACGGGGGCCAACAGCGGCCTGGGCGCCGTGGTCGCCTCCGAGCTGGCCCGCGCCGGGGCCCGGGTCATCGTGGCCTGCCGGGACACCGTCAAGGGCCAGGCGGCGGCCGACGCCATGCCGGGCCAGACCGAGGTGCGTCCGCTGGACCTGGCCGACCTGACCTCGGTGCGCGCCTTCGCCGCCGGCCTCCAGACCATCGACGTGCTGGTCAACAACGCCGGGGTCATGGCCACCCCCCTCGGCCGGACCACAGAGGGGTTCGAGCTGCAGATCGGCACCAACCACCTGGGCCACTTCGCCCTGACCGGGCTGGTGCTCGACCGGCTGGTCGACCGCGTGGTCACCGTCTCGAGCGGCGCCCACCGCATGGGCCGCATCGACCTCGCCGACCTCAACTGGGAACACCGGCGCTACCAGCGCTGGCCGGCCTACGGCCAGTCCAAGCTGGCCAACCTGCTCTTCACCTACGAGCTCCAGCGCCGGCTCGACGCCGGTGGCAGCGACCGGAAGGCCTTCGCCGCCCACCCCGGCTACGCCGCCACCAACCTGCAGTCCCACACCGACTCGTTCCAGGACCGGGTGATGGAGCTGACCAACCGGGTCATCGCCCAGAGCGCCGCCATGGGTGCGCTCCCCACCCTGTACGCCGCCACCGCCCCGGGCCTGCCGGGCGGGTCGTTCCTCGGGCCCGACGGCTTCCTCGAGCAGCGCGGCCATCCGAAGATCGTCCGGTCCAACGCCCGGTCGTACGACGAGACGACGGCGGCCGCCCTGTGGGACCTGTCCGAGGTCCTGACCGGGGTCACCTACTCGATCGACTGAGGCACCGGCCGGGCCGTGCCCCGCCTCGCCCCGGCCCCGGGGGAGCGCACGCGGGTCAACCTAGTGACCCACTAGGTAGAGTGAGGGGGGAGAGCCCGCCGCACCCGCCCCGAGGAGAGACATGGCCATCGCATCCGCCACATCAGTCGAGGTCCAGCCCCTCACCACCCGAATCGGTGCCGTCCTGGCCGGGGTGGACCTGGCCGGGCCGCTGGACGACGGGACCGTGGCCGACATCCGCCGGGCCCTGCTGGCCCACCGGGTGGTCTTCTTCCGGGGACAGCACCTCGACGCCGCCGGCCAGATCGCCTTCGCCACGAGGTTGGGCCCGCTGACCTACGCCCACCCCACCCTGCCGGTGGACGCGGCCGAGCCGGCCCTGTTCGACCTCGACTCCAAGGCCGGGGCCTCGGCCAACCACTGGCACACCGACGTGACCTTCGTGGAGCGGCCACCCACCTTTTCGGTGCTCCGGTCGGTGATCATCCCCGAGGTGGGCGGCGACACGCTGTGGGCCAACACCGTGGCCGGCTACGCCGACTTGCGTCCCGACCTGCGCACGCTGGCCGACTCGCTGCGGGCCGTCCACACCAACGGCAACGACTACGGCCGGGTCGACGTGGCGTCCGGCAAGGGGGAGCTGAGCAAGGAGCGGCTGGCCCACCTCCACTCCTTCGTGTCCACCGTCTACGAGACCGAGCACCCGGTGGTCCGGGTCCACCCCGAGACGGGCGAGCCCGCCCTGCTGCTCGGTGGCTTCGCCCAGCGCCTGGTGGGCCATCCGACGGCGGAGTCGGTCGACATCCTGCGCACCCTGCAGGCCTATGTCACCCGTCCCGAGAACTCGGTGCGCTGGAAGTGGCAGGAGGGCGACGTGGTGGTGTGGGACAACCGCTCGACCCAGCACTACGCCGTGGCCGACTACGGCCGGCAGCGCCGCAAGGTCCAGAGGGTCACCACGGCGGGGGAGCCGGCCGTGGGCCTCGACGGGAGCACCAGCCGGGCCATCCAGGGCGACGCCACCAACTACTACCGCGCCGAGACCGCCTCGGCCTGACCGGAGCGGTTCCGCTGGTCGTGGCGGCCCGACGGGCGGGTCAGCCCGCCGGCAGCAGGGTGAGGCCCGACACGGTGGGCAGGGTCACGCCGATGTGGGAGAAGTGGACGGAGCCGCCCAGGCGCGGGGTGACGTAGGCCGTCGTGGTGGCCACCAGCTGGAGCTCCAGTGACGTCCCGGGGGTGGCGGTGTAACTCACCGTCTCCAAGGGGATGGTGAGCGAGTGGGTCCTGGCGTCCAGGACCACCGGGACCGGGGTGATCTGGTTGTTGACGACGATGCCGGTGGCCGGGTCGACCAGCTGGGCGAAGACCCGGGTCGGCCGGGTCCCGGCCGGCACGGTGCCCGAGTAGGTCAGGGCGAGGGTGGGCGCGCCCACGATCACGGCGTGACGCCTGATGGGCACGGTGACGTCCACCGCGCGGGTGGCCGGCCCCGGGGTCACGGCATAGGCCACCGCGTCGATGACGTTGGCCGCCTGGGCGTTGGGGACCACCGTGGGCGGCCCCGAGCCTCCGCCGGCCTTCAGCGCCAGTGTTCCCGAACCGGTCCCGACGATGGTCCCGGCACCGGGCAGGGGGTAGCGGGGCGCCGCATAGGAGGTGCCGGTCTGGTCCACGAAGGCGAAGCCCTTCAGCACACTGACCGAGGTGTCGCGGGCCACGTAGTGCTGCATCCAGGCCAGCGACAGCCGTCCCACGTCGATGGCGGTCCCCGGATCGGTCAGGCAGACACCGTGGCCCCCGCAGAACCAGGCCATCGACACGGTCGTTCCCTGCTTCTTCAGCGTCTCGTAGTTGGCGATCCCCTCATCCAGCGTGAACAGGTCGTCGACGGTGCCCTGCAGGATGAGGGTCGGGACCTTGATCCTGTCCAGGTACGGGGCCGGCCCCCGGCTGATGAAGAACGCCGTGGCCTTGGCATCGATGACCCCGGTCGAGGCCATCTCCTTGGCCGCCACCCGGATTTCGGGGTCGAGGTGGGCCGCACTGGCCACGGAGTCCAGGATGTCGCTCCACCCCTGCTTGGGAGTGGCGCTCTTGTCCAGGCTGGTGCCGAGCGAGTGCCAGGCGATAGTGGGGGCGATGGCGTCGACCCGGCAGTCCTGGCCGGCCGTGGCGAACTGGATCCCGCCGCCGTAGGACTCGCCCACCATGCCCACCCGGGGCACCCCCGGCCGGTCGAGCTCGACCCCGTGCTGTCGGGCCACCCAGTTGATGATGGCGGACACGTCGCGGCCCTCGGAGGCCGCGCTGTCGATCTGGGCCGCGCCCCCCGACTTCCCGAATCCACGCGGATCCCAGGTCAGGACGTTGAAGCCACCCTGCCAGAGCTGGTCGATGCTGAGGGCGCCCTGCACCCCGGCCTGCGAGGTGTCGGTGTCACCCGCCGAGCCCCATCCCGGCCCCATCAACACGGTGGGACGGGCCTGGCCGTGGGCCGAGGGGTCCGGGAACCAGTGGATCCTGATCGTCGTGCCGTCGAACGAGGTCAGGGCGAAGTCCGACGGCGTGCCCGGCACCGGGGTCGCCGTGGTCGACTTCCAGTCGCCCGGAGGCAGGCAGGTGCCCGAGCCC
>Ga0302146_10001672_pt1 | contig 12822 bp, 10 predicted proteins | sample I_Bog_E3_1_FD_193578 | JGI IMG/M metagenome (GOLD analysis project Ga0302146, IMG submission 193578) | Peat permafrost microbial communities from Stordalen Mire near Abisko, Sweden - I_Bog_E3_3 | ecosystem: Environmental > Terrestrial > Soil > Wetlands > Peat | place: Sweden: Abisko, Stordalen...
GGTCGCCGCTTGGGAGAAGAGCCGCAACAAGAGCCATGCCAAAGCGGATTGGCAATTCACCACGGATGATGCCCGCGTTAAGCTGAAGCGGCTGTATCCTGCAATGTGACTGACTCAGGGCACTAGGCTCCACCTTGCCGAGCGCGGATTGGTAGGTGTCGTTCTTTGCGGTTGATGTCCCATAAGTGCGGACTCCGACAATGTCGATCGTGCTCGCTGTCTTCCGCCGGAACTTTTGGCTGGATGACGCGGCCACACCGGGCCAGTGCGAAGCGCGCGATGAACATCGCGGGAATCGCGCGGTTTGTTCGACCCACGGCGTAGGCCCGAACGTCCGTTGTGGGAGGCCCGGCCTCCCAGGGGTAAGGCCGTTCGCCGACCCGTGGTTCACCGCCATGGCCGTCCCGCCATACGAAACCGTTCCACATGATGGGACGACTCCCGGTTCCCTGGGACTTTCTGTTATTTGACACCAACAGACCGCGTGCGTCCGGGCAATGATTGTGCAACAGTAGGCGTTCCGGGATCAAAACGCCCGGAGCACCACACGCGATCCTGCCATGATGGAGCTACGCGAGGGCCGAGACGAGATGCCAGTCGTATGCGGGTACAAGTTCCGCGGGATCCAGGAATACATCGCGCGCGGTGGACGCCTGATCGACATTGCCGGCGGATCGGAGCTAATAGATTCGCTTTGCCGCCGGCGGCTCGCTGATGTGTTGGGCGCACTGGGAGTCGGAGGCGTCGACGCGAACGGTGCGGCGGTGATGCACCAGGATCATGGTCGCGTCTTGCAGGCCGCCTCCGGACGTATCCTGCTTCTGTTCAAGGATCGCGATGCGGCGCATCGCTTTGTCCGGCTGTGGCCGCTCATTGCCGAACAATGGGCGCCGGATGCTCGGCACGGCATCGACCTGCGAGAAGCCTCGGACGCAGCCATTCCGGAAACCGTTGCGGCTGTGGTCGATCGGATCGAGTGCGGGCCGGAGTTGCCGCTGATGGCGCTGCCGTCGGCCGGTCCGCTCACCATGCGAGAACGCCGGACTGGCCTACCGGTCTCGCATATCTCGCGCGATGGCGAGCCGATCGAGGACCGCGACGCCTCGAGCAGACGTCGGTCGGTGATGCTCCGTGGGAACGGCAATAAGCAGAACGAGTCCGGCAGCGATCTCCTCAAGAAGCGATTCGGCTTTGGCGATCGCGTGCCCAGCTTTGAGGCTGATGACATCGCCGACGCCGGCGGCAGCGATATCCTCGCTGTGGTGCACGCCGACGGCACACGATTTGGCCAGCGCTTCGCCCTCCTGATGAGCCGGCACGGCCCCGAAGCGGTGGCAGCCTTCTCCAGCCTGTCGAGCGACCTGTTTCGCGGTGCCGCCACTTATGCGGTGCAGACCGTTATGGACCTTATCACAAAGGAAGGCCGGGTCGCCTGCCGACCAATTCTGCTCGGGGGGGATGACATGACGGTCCTGGTCCCGGGCAAGTTCGGCCTCGATGTCGCGCGGCGGTTCTTGGTTAGCCTCGAACAGGCATCCGCGGCTCCGCTCAAGCAGTTTGCCGCGACCTACCACCTGGACCGTGATCCCAGTTGGCAAGGCCTGCACGCCGGCGCGGGCGTCGCACTCGTGCACGCGCACTATCCGTTCGATCTTGCGTTGAGACTCGCCTCCACCTGTGCCGCCTGGGCCAAGGCAAGATTGCCGACCGACCCGACCTACCAAACATCCAGCCTGCAGTTTCATGTCGCCCTCGACTCTGCGACTGACGATTACGATGATATCTTCCGATACCAGCTCAGGAAACGCGATGCGTCCGAGCTAACCGCCGGTCCGTACATCACCAAGCCGATTCCCAACCAGCCGTTCGCCACGCTCGAACAGCTCGATAGGCTCACCGACGCGGTGGCTGCCCTGCCGCGTCGAGGTTGGCGAGCAATCGCCCGCCTGGTGCATGAGCCTGACGCTGAGTTGGCAAACCGACGCTTCCGGCGCCAACTCGAACTCCTGGACGAAGCGCAGAGAGACGTTCTCTGCGATGCTCTGGCGGGCTTTGGCAACCCGACGGGGCTCTGGTCGGTCGGGCCATCCGGCGTGCGCCGCACGCCGGTCCAGGACGTGGATGTGCGGGTCGGTCTGGAACGGCGCTTCGCCCAGGCTGAGCCGGACGAGAGGGACGATGCCGATGAATGACTCGGCTATTCTGCGGCTTGAAATCCTCGAATGGTGGCATTGCTCGGCCGGTCGCGGCGTGCGTTCGGGCGCCAACGCCCTGGCAATCCGTGATGACGCTCTCCCCTATGTGCCTGGACGTACGCTGAAGGGTTTGCTGCGCGACGCAATGATGCAGGTGGAGCAGCTGGCGCAATACCATGTCGCGGATGGCGCGATTGCAATCGTTCCGCCCGGGGCCACGGACACCCTGCTGGGCCGCCCAACAGGCATCGCTGCGCTCAACCGCGCCGCGCTGGCCGAGCAGCGCTTTGCGACTGAGCGCGGACTTCTTCATGTGGGCAGCGCGACGCTGCCAGAGGCGTGGCGCCGTTGGGCCGCCACGCCGCAGGGCGCCGATGCGCTTCGCGATCTGGCCGAGACGCTGCATCGAACCGAAATCGACTCTGAGGGCCAGGCGGTCCCGCACAGCTTGCGCTCGGTAGAGGTGATGCCGCCGATGACCCTCGATGCGGTGCTAAGCTTCCACGCCGTGCATGATCCTTGGGGGCCGCAGGACGGCTGGCGCGGTCTGCTGCGCGCCGCGCTGCCGCTGCTACGTGGCCTCGGAGCCGGACGTACGCGCGGGCTCGGGCGCGTATCCGCCGAACTCCGGGAGTTTGGGGCGAAGGAGGCACGTGCATGAGCCACCCGGCCCCGCTTACGATTTACCTCCGAATCGACCTGGAACAGGACGTGGTGCTGTCGAACAGCGCCGCGTCAAGTGGGCTGCACCAGACGCTCGATTACATTCCCGGCGGTGTGCTGCTAGGCGTCGCGGCGTCGGCTTATGCAACGATCGAAGCGCGCGACCCGAACCTCGCCTGGTCGGTATTCCACGCAGGCGGCGTGCGCTTTGGCAATGGCCTCCCGCTGAGACAAGGCGAAGCCTTTGTGCCCCTTCCCGCCAGCCTGCGGCAGAGCAAAGCGCACGAAAAGGGCGGGTTCAGATCCGTGTCTGGGTCGTACCTGCGGCCAGAGCTGCGCTATCGCCGGCGCACCGCGATCAATCCGGCAACCGGCCGGGCGCTGGACATGGCGCTGTTCGGTTATTCGTCGATTTGCGCCGGTCAGAGCTTCATCAGCCGGATCGATATCGCTGCCGGCTGCGCCGAAGTTGAGGAGGCGCTGCTCTCGGCGCTCACCGCTGCGCCGGTGTGGATCGGCCGTTCGCGCGGAGCCGAATATGGCCGGGTACGCATTACGCGGTCAGACGCCGCGCCTTCATACCCTACACATGGCGCGCCGACAGGGAAGCAGATCCGGTTTCTCTTGTTGTCCGACTGCGCTTGCGTCGGTCCGGAGTTGCCGGCCGCAACGATGCTCGGATTGCCGGGAAGCTGGGCGGCAGCGAGCGATACCCGTGTGGCTTGGCGCCGCTATGCACCATTCAACTTCCACAGACGTGCGTTCGATCCGGAGCGTGTGGTGCTGGAACAAGGCAGTGTGTTGGTCTTCGAGGGCCCGCCACTCAACGCTGCTGAGCAGAGTCTCCTGCTGGCGACACTGGACGCCGGCCTTGGCCGCTTCTGTGGCGAAGGTCTTGGCGTTGCGCTCGCAAATACCGCTTTGATCGAACTTTCGCCGCCGGCCGTGGTCGGCGCGGCACTTCAGGCACAGAATTCGCCGCCGCCGTCGGATGAAGACGATGTCGTGATACCCGAGGATCCGCTGTTCCAGTGGCTGTTGGAGCGGCACGCCGAGTGGCTGCTGGGCTCACTCGCCAGAGCGGAAGCGGCACGCTACGAACGGAGCTTCGCCGATCTGTATCGTGAGTTGTGGCGCGAAGGACGCCTCGCCGGCCGTTCGCCCAACGAAGCCGCGCCAAGCCGCGCGCAATGGGGAAGCGTGCGGGAGGAAGGGCTGCACGCGACGTCATTCGAGGCGCTGAGGCATCGGCTACTAAGCACAGAGGAGGGGGTGTGCAGCGCCGGTACCGGCGGAGCGTCGTGGCGGCAGGAAGCGCGGCTGCGCGGCATGCCGACCAGCGCAGCCTCGCTGCTGGACGAGGCAATCGACCTGCCCCGGCTTGAGCAGGCGCTAGACCGGGAGCAGCAACCACACGCTTTGGCCGCCGCACTCGCCCGGCTGATCATCGCCGATCTCGCCGTTCAGATCCCGCGGATGATGGAAGAACTCGAAAGGCAGCCGGCATGAGTTCCGCCGCGCAGCAACCCTCTCCGCGTCCGACCGCCTTCAGCGAATGGCCGCGTCGCTTCGTGGCCCGCGTGACACTGCAACTGCGCGCGCCGTTCGTGATCCGCGCCGGCGGCGAGTTTGGCTCGGGGCCCGCCGATTTTGTACGCGATGCCAACGGCCTGCCCGCGCTGCCAGGAACCAGCCTTTGCGGCATCTTGCGGCATGCCTGCCTGGAGCATCTGGGGCGCCAGGGCCACCGGCCGGACACGGCCGCGTTACGCACTGCAGCGCTATTTGGAGCATCCGCCGATACCGAGGGGGCAGCCTCGCGCCTCACGCTCAGCTGGGCGCGCATCCACGATTCGGCGGATCGGCCGGTGGATGGACTGCTTGCGCCGCAGGATCCGCGCCTCACCTGCCCGGTGCTGGCCGAGGCGCGGGTGGGCTGCCGGCGACAGCATGTGCGCATCAACTCCCACGGCACCGCGGATGGGCGCGGTAAGTTCGAGGAATCCGTGGTCTCCGCCGGTCACCGGTTCAGCTTCGACCTGGTGCTGCGCGGCGACGCGGAGGACACCGAGATATGGCAGACTATCCTCGACTTGTTGCACGATCCTGATTTACGCGTGGGAGCCGGGACCAGGCGGGGATTCGGCGCCTTCTCGGTCCACAGGCTGGATGCCGCCTGCTTTGATCTCCGCCGCCTCGAGGATTTCCGCGCCTTCTGTTCGCTGCCAAAGCGCCTCGACGTAGCATCTGGCTTGCCGCCCGCCAATGCGACCTCGATGGCTAATCCCCTGCAGGTCGCGGTCACTCTGCGAGGGCTGCGCCCAACAACACCATGGTTGTTCGGCGGCGGCGCCCCCGAAGGCGACGAGTCGATCGCGCCGATGACTCAAACTGTAATCCGCTGGCAGAACAACCGCGGCGCACCGTCGCCGCCGACGCACTACGTCCCTGCGAGCGCCGTCAAGGGGTCTTTGGCCCATCGCCTGGCGTGGCACTACAACCGGATCACCGGTCAGCGCGCTGGGAACCTTGCCGACACCCCGCCTGAAGAAACGGCGAGCGAGGCGGTCGTCTGCCTGTTTGGCATCGAGGCGTCATCGGCATCGGCCAATGTCGCGGCCGAAGCGCCGGCGTCCGCCGGCCGCCGTGGACTGCTGCTGCTCGATGAGATTGCGCTGAGCGCCCCGGCGGCAACGCAAGAGATTCACCACGTGTCGCTTGATCGTTTCAGCGGCGGTGCGCGCAGCGGATTGTTGTTCTCCGAGCGTGTGATCGCCCCGGACGTTCTTCGCTGCGACTATCGCATAGCGCTGTTAGTGCCGCCCGGCACCCCACCGATCGCCGCCCCAATCCGCCACGCGTTTGCGGCCGTTTTGGAGGACATTCGCAAGGCCCGGATCGCCTTCGGTGGCGGTTCTGGTCGCGGCAACGGCCGCTTCCGCTGCGATACGGTTGAATGGGACGACGCCGGCCGATGGATCGAGACCGGCGAGATCGGCGTCACTGACCAGGGAGCGCCGCTGAATGACTGAGGATGACCTGGACCTTCTGCGAGGTTTGCCACGTGCAGAGGGTGCACCAGCGGAGCATTGGAGCCGGGTGCAGGTCACGCTGCGCGCGCACGTCCTGGATGGCGAGGCAGCACTGGCGAACCTGTTGCAGGACACCGGAACGTTGCGGCTGGGTTGGATCGTTCGCACCGATGCTGTGTTATGCCGCGTCGGGACGACGTGGTGCACCCAAGACGGCCAACCCGTGACAACACCGCCGTGGCATCGCCTGTTGCATGCCGATCTGGCGTTTACCGACCGACGTGGCGTCCGGCTATCGCTTCTGCACGACCGGCTGTGGCACTGCCAGGAGGTCATCGAGGGGGCCGGCGAAGCCTGCCTGGCCGCATGTGTCGTCCATCAGGGAGATTGGCGCGAACGCGCCATGTCATGGGGCGTTCGGGAGCTTCGCTACCGCGTGTACTGGGCGCTGCGCCCCACCATGGCCGGCCCGGCGCAGCCGACGTGCTACCAGCCGGTCGCCAGCCGCTGGATCGCCGAGCAGGAGGACGAATGAGATGCTGACAGCGCCATATAATTTTGTGCCGCTGTCCAGCACCGTGGTGCTGCGCGACAGGGGCGAGCGGGTATCGATAGAACTCCCCTTTCCGCACGCTTTGTGCGGCAGCTTCGATTTGGTGATCGAGGCCGTAACGCCGCTGATGGTCGGCGGTACCGCTGAACCCCCACCCCAGGGGGTAAACGCTCCGACGCTAAAGCATACCTTTACGCTGTTCGGTCCGCCGGCGTTGCCCGGCACGACCCTCAAGGGTGCGCTTCGAGCGGTGATCGAGATCGCCACCTTCGGCAAAATCGGCCGCCGCATTGATGACCGGCGCTTCGCCGTCCGCGATTTGCAGAATCCCTACCTTTATACGGCCCGTTTCAACGACATGTTTCGGCCGCTGTCGCGGGCGGGCTGGCTGACTGTCGATTCCGCGACGGGCCAATGGCAACTCCGTCCGTGCGACTATTCGCTTGTGAAGCAGACCGACCTCGAGGCGTTGTACGCCGCAGCGCGAGCCGGTAGCACCTTGCGACTTGGCAAGGCCCGGCTCACCGCCGAGGACAAATACGGGAGCTGGGCCGGCGTGCCGCTGACCGTGCCCTTCAATCCAGATGCATGGCGCGCCCGCGATGATTGGGCGCCAGGCCGTATCGTTTCCCGCGCCGACGATGTCGGCCACGGACGCACCGTCGGCACCATCGTCTTTACCGGCCAGCCAAGCGATCGCGGTAGTCGCAACGGCAAAGCCGTTGAGTTTATCTTCCACTCGCCGCGCACGAATCCCGTTTCTGTGCCGCCCGCTGTGCGCGAGGATTTCGAGCATGTCCATCGCAATCCCAATACGCGTGCGCCACTTCCCGAGTGGGCGTTTCACCGGGCTCACCTGCTCGCCGGGGGATCCGTGCCGGCGTTTTGGCTCGCGGACGGAAAGAGTGGCGACCAGATCGCCGCCATGGGCCTCGCGATGATGTTCCGCCTCGCTTACAACCGCACGACGCGGCAACTTGCTGGCACCGCGTCTCCAGATCATTTGTCCGAAGATCCCGACTTCGCCGAGACGATGTTCGGCTACGTGCGCGAGGCGAGGAGCAATGACGCGAATCAGGCCCTGGCCGGACGCGTGCATATCGAGTGCGCGGCGATCGAGCATGCCGTCCCAAATGCAAAAACGCGGGAGGAGATTCTGCTCAGCCCGAAGCCAGCATTCTATCCGGCCTATGTCGGCCAGCGGCACATCGAGCAACGCAGCGATCCGCCGCAGGTCAAGGAGGGCAGCTATCTGGCTGGCGGCAAGCCTCGGCCTTTCAAAGCCTACACGACTTTCATGGAACGGGACGCGGTGCTGCGGGGCTGGAAGCGGTATCCAGTGAGCGACCAGTCACGCCCTCCGCCTGTTCCAACGCCTAACCAGCCGGTGGTGAAAAGCCGGGAGGTGTTCACCCGGTTTACCCCTTTGGGAGCCGGCACACGCTTCCGCGCGACCGTGCACGTCCACAATCTCCGCCGGGAGGAGCTGGGCGCACTGTTGTGGGCAATCAGCTTCGGCGATCCTGCTCAGGGCTACTGTCATTCACTCGGAATGGGGCGCGCGCTGGGCCTCGGATGCGTGCGCATCAAAGTCGATCCAGACAGCGTCGATCTCGACGACGTCGACGATGCTCAGCCCTGGCAGGGCCGGGACGCTGGGACCCGGCTCGATTCTTGTCGCCGGGCGTTCGAGGATTATATGAACGGGAAGGTTTCTGATTGGGCACGAACGCTGCAAATCTGCATGTTGCAGGCGATGGCTGATCCGACACTTGGCTCCCGTAAAGTCGCTACGCACGAGCTGGCACAGATGGGTGGACCGGCGCCGTTCCAAGAGGCCAAGCAGCACGGCCACATCCTGGCGCCTTACATCGCGGACCCACGCGCTTGGCCAGCTCAGACACAGCCGCCGTCGGTTGTCGCTTCAGCCGGGAGCGGTGGGCCCAGCAATCCTCGGCGGGAGGCCGACCACGCGCAACCGAGCGTCCGCTTCGGACGCCTTGCCGACGGCGAACGGGTTAAAGTGCTCACGCAGCTCGGGTCCGAATTCCGCGTTCAACTTTCGGACGGATCGATCGAGTTCCTCCCGCTCGGCGAAGTGACTCTTGAATGAGCCATCGTGATACCGCATGGTCCAAAGTTCGCCGATTGACGGTTCAGCGAGGCGCGGTTGCGGCCCGCCTTTGATCAACGCCTTTCAGCGTAGGCTCTTCAATCCCGCGGTTCTCGCCATTAACCAGTCAGGCCAATTCGAAGCGGCCGAACCCCTCGGTGGCGCCCTTGCCGACATGCGTCTCTGCGCCGATCGCCAGCAGGGGCCAGAGTTCCGGCGCGAACTCGCTGATCCACAGCCTACCCTGGACGGTCGGCGCCGTGAAATATGCCTGTCCGCGACCAGATCGCCTCGTCACCGGACGATGCTGCATCTGCCGTACGTCATAGCAGGCAGCGTTCCACGCGATTCCAAGCTGCTCCCAGTCTTCGTCAATCCCGACATCGTGCCAGCGCGCCAATCCTTCGATCCGAAGCGCCAATCGCGCGAGCACGGTGCCCGGCCGCTCCAGCGGATTGTCACCCTCGGCGTTCATCGGCGTCAGGAACTCAAGTTCCGCCTGCGGCCGTGGTTGGGCGTTGCGTACGCCTTGGACGCTTCGCACGGTGAGGTCCTGGACGATCCCGTCAGGAACGAAGGTCCCTGCCCTTTGCCCGGGCCAGTCGACTTTCGTCTGCAGGGCAACGGCCAAGGCGTGCGCCGCTGTCGCGGCCCAGTCGGCGGCGATGCCGAACAGCGTCATCGTGACGACAAGGTCCTGGCCCTTGCGGTCGGTGGCCAAGACATAGGGTTTCGGGATGCCCTGGCGTCCCACGCGGCCTTGCTCGCGAAACAGGACATCCAGTCCGCATGGCGGGTCCCAGGGACACGGCTTGCCGGCGATCGCCTGCGGCGACGCGCCTTCGAGCAGCACCGCGCCGACGGCGCCCCGTATCCGCCGCAGCAGAACGCAGTCGTGCGCCAGCGCCGCGCAGCCGGGAATCCGTGCCGCAATCCGTGCCGCGAACCATTCGTCCATCAGCGCATTCAAGCTCAGCCGTCGCGAAGGATGGGCCAGCCGATGTGGCAAATCAGACATTGCAATCACACAATCCAGTAGTCGCCATCGCCGGCGATCGGCGCGCCGCCGTCCGATCGGCAACGCGGCAGGGCAACGGCGCCGATCGCGTACATCCGCAGCTTGTCGCCATCATCCAGCAGTCGTGAAATCCGCCGGTACAGCCGATCGGCCGCTGCTTGCGTCAGGCGGATTTCGAACACGCTGTCTTGCACTCGGACCGCCTCCTGCTCCAGCATCCGGGCGACCCGCGCTCGCGTCCGGTCCCTGACGATATCGTAGCAATAGACCGTCAGCATCACCCGTTCGGTCATGCGCGTGCCTGCCTAATAGTCCAGCACGTAAGGCTCGTAGCTGCCGCGGCCTTCCAGATGGGCGGCCAGGGCCAGGGCCTGATCGACCATGATCCCGCGCCAGGTGCGCCGCTTGCCGTCGCGCCGGCTGACCACTTCGCGGGCCGCCGAGCGTTCATAGACACGCAGAAGCTTGGCATAGGCGCCGCTCTTCAGGTGCGGACGGCCATCGGGCAGCGTGTCGAAATCGGCCTCGGTCAGCGCGCGGCTGTTGAGGGCCTGCGCCACCACGCTTTCGGCCATCGGCGCCCGGAACTCCTCCATGAGGTCGTACACGGCTGCGTCCGACCGGTCCTCCGTCGCATGCAGCAGGCCGAACCCCGGGTGCAGGCCCGCCCGCTCGATCGACACCGTGATGTCCCGCGCCAGGAGGTTGGCGGTGCAGTTGAGCAGGATATTCACCCCGTCCGGAGGGTTCTCGCGTTGCCGCAGACGGAACCCGAACCCGCCTTCCAACAGCCGGCCGAAAGCGGGCCAGAACAGCGCGGCGGAGTGTCCCTCGTGGCCGAGCAGGGCGGCCAGCGTCTTCGGTGCGCCGATATTGCGCACCATCATGTTCAGCTCCGACAGCGCCTTCAGCACGCTGGGCTCCTGCCGGTCGCGGTTCAGCCGGCGCAGCAGCGCGCGGTGGTTGCGCACTCGTCCCTCGACGAATTTTCGCGCCACCGCCAGCCGCAGCTCGGGATCGAGCGCGGTGCGCGCCTGCGCGAGATGCCGGGAAGCCCGCGAGCCGAAGCGCGGCGCCAGCCAGCCAAGTGTCTCGCCATGGCCGTTCACGAAGGCGATCGGCGTGTCGGTCGCCAGCGCATGGCGCAGCGCCTCCATGTCGGCGTTGGCGGTGGGTCCGAGTTCAATCCGGTCAACCACCGCGGGCGGCAGTGCGATGATCTCCCTCCACTCGACCGTCTGACCGGGGCCGCCGGCCCCCGCCTGCACGCAGAACGCCTGGTTGCGGAGCGCGAGCCGCCGATCGGCCGAGGCGACATAGAGAATGCGCTGGCCCGGATCGAGGCCATGGCGGCGCTGCAGCGCCTCCGCCTCGACCGTCTCCTGTGCCTTTGACTCGGCACGCCGATCGTCTTCCGCGACCCGCCGCAGCCACCCGGCGGCCTCGTCCAGTTCGTCCTCGCCCTGTCCGGCCATGACCATCGATCGGACGAACAGGTGGCCGAGGAATTTGAACCCCTGGTCGAACGAGGTGACTCGCGTCTTTTCCCGGTTGAGCGAAAGCCCTTGCTCGGCGAGCAGCCGCTCGACTTTGGCGAGCGCCGCCTCGGCGCCGGCGCGGTCTTCGGTCAGAATAACGAAATCGTCGGCGAAGCGTACGATGCGAGCGCCGCGGGCGGCGAACGCTTCATCGAGCCGGTCGAGATAGAGATTGGCCAGCAGGGGAGATATCGGACTGCCCTGAGCCAGACCGCGGCCGTTGGCGCCGCCATGCTCCAGCCAAAGGCTGATCAGCCGGGTGGCCGGCCCTTCGGTCATCGTCTCCGCCAGCCGCGCGATCAGCCGGTCGTGCGGCACATTGTCGAAGAACCGTTCGATGTCGGCGTCAACCAGGAACAGGTTGCCAGCCGCGTGCAGCGAGCGAATGCGCTCCACGGCGTTCTTCACCGAGCGCCCGGCGCGATAGGCAAAACTCGCCTCCTCGAGTTCCTCGTCGATCAGTGGGGTGAGCACGAAGCCGAGGGCGGTCTGCGCGACCCGATCGGCGATGGACGGAATCGACAGGGTGCGGGTGCCGCCATCTTTCTTGGGGATATCAACGCGGCGGATCGGCCCTGGGGCGTATTCGCCGCTGGCGAGGGCCTGGCGCAGCCGGGCGAGCCGCATTGGCGCGTTGGCCATGAAGCGGACCAGGGTGACGCCGTCTCCTCCGGCTGCCCCACCATTGCCGAGGACCCGGCTCCAGGCGGCTTCCAGGTTGGCGATGGCGATCGCCTGGTCGAACACCGCCTTGTCGTCGATCAGGCTGCTGCGCCGGCCGTGGATTCGGCTGCTGTCGTCGGGCATGGATGCCTCCTGACCGGTGAAAAGGTCTTGGAAATTCCGCCACGACAATGATAAACAATCGAAAATTGGTCAATCGGAAAGCCAATGTTCCGGTTTTGTTCGAACGGCTCCTACCGGCGGTGCCAGACGGTTGGAAAACCGCCTCAGAATCGGCGCTTGCCCAAGGGGTTGCAGGGGGGTAGGTTGCGCAGCGTCACCGCCATGAGCGCGGATTGAGACTCGGTCGCTTCGAAATAGGCCTTCGCGGTCAATTGTTGCGCAGCGTCACCGCCATGAGCGCGGATTGAGACAAGCCAATCAGGTTTCCCATTTTCTCTGACGTGTTGCGCAGCGTCACCGCCATGAGCGCGGATTGAGACAATAATGAGCAGGCCCGTGCGTCTGCCAACCTGCGGTGTTGCGCAGCGTCACCGCCATGAGCGCGGATTGAGACGGCGTTCGGGGTTCGACAGGTAGACAGTGCTGCTGCCGGGAAGTTGCGCAGCGTCACCGCCAAAGCGCGGATTGAGACGCGCGATTGCAAGCAACCGCAACAAGTGTGCTTGTTGCGCAGCGTCACCGCCATGAGCGCGGATTGAGACATCACCGTACCGAGCCCCGATTCGCCGAGCAATGGTTGCGCAGCGTCACCGCCATGAGCGCGGATTGAGACGGGGTTGTCATCAGCAGCCAGCCGCCGCAGGCCGTTGCGCAGCGTCACCGCCATGAGCGCGGATTGAGACTTGGGGTTGACATTTCCACATACACCACGCGCAGCGTGGGGGTTGCGCAGCGTCACCGCCATGAGCGCGGATTGAGACACAACCATTACGCCGTCACCAGCGAGCGTCCACCGTTGCGCAGCGTCACCGCCATGAGCGCGGATTGAGACCTGTAGCGAGGCCGAACAGAAGCGCGTCAAGT
>Ga0302146_10001709_pt1 | contig 12629 bp, 10 predicted proteins | sample I_Bog_E3_1_FD_193578 | JGI IMG/M metagenome (GOLD analysis project Ga0302146, IMG submission 193578) | Peat permafrost microbial communities from Stordalen Mire near Abisko, Sweden - I_Bog_E3_3 | ecosystem: Environmental > Terrestrial > Soil > Wetlands > Peat | place: Sweden: Abisko, Stordalen...
CGGGCTGGGACTACAAGACCGCCTTCGCCCGTTACAAGGCGGGGTATCCCATCCGGCTCGACGCAGAAGCCTCGATCCGCGGCTCACGCACCGGCGAACTGATCGCCCGCTGCATGGTCGAGACCGCAACCTCCAGCTATTACAGCGCGCTCGGCGAGGCGACCGAGGAGCCGGTGCTAAAGCAGGTCTGCAAGCTGATCGCCGCCGACGAGTTCCGCCACTTCAAGCTGTTTTACGACCACATGCGACGGTACCTGGCGCGCGAGAAGATCGGCCTGGGCAAGCGCCTGCGCATCGCGGCAGGCCGCATCGGGGAAAGCGAGGACGACGAGCTCGCCTTCGCGTACCATTGTGCCAACGAGCCGGAGACCCGGCCATTCGACAGCGCCCGGTGCAGGGCCGCCTACGGCGCCAACGCCCTCGCGTTCTATCGCTACCGCCATGTCGAGCGCGGCATGGGCATGATTCTCAAATCGGTGGGGCTAAAGCCGCGCGGGCGTGTTTCGGATTTTGCCACGGCAATTGCCTGGCGGCTGCTCCGGTGGCGTCAGCGACGGTTTGCGCACAGTTCGACACTGTCCGCTAGCCAACTTCCCCTGAACCGCATCCGTTTGGGTAAGAAGTAGGGCGGATGAGCGCAGCGTCATCCGCCATTGCCGCCCGCCGCACCGCAGAGGCGGAGGGCGCTCCGCTTCTACGCCCTACGGCATCACTCTCGATGCGTGCTTGCGGTCAACCGATCTTCCACCCGCTCTTTGTCTTGCACCACGTAAGCGCGCTGGCGCGGTCCGGCCGCGGCCCGGGCACGGTCGCCTCATAGGTCAGCACGCGGCAGGCCAGGCCCTTGTGCCGCACCGGCTGGCCCGCCGTGATGACGCCGCGGGCGCCGGAGGCGTCGTTGCGCCAAACATCGGTCTCCCCGGCGGTGAGCGTGGACCGATTCAGCAACCGTGTGCTGGCGTCATTCAGCGCGGCAAGATCCTCCCTGGTCAGCGGCGTGGCATTGCTGCCGCGGAACGGGTTGATCTGCGCCGACGCCGAGCCGGCGATGCACACGACAGCAAACAGCGCGGCCAGGGATCGATATCCGATCATACAGAATGCCCCTCACACGAAACGTCCCTCACCCGCATTGCGGGGAGGGACGAAATAACCGCGAGGCGGGAGAGACCATCCCCCGCCCCGCGCCCGAAATCCAGACTTACGCCGTACGGTCGCCCTCGACCCCCAACGCCGCCTGTGCCGCGGCCAGCCTGGCAACCGGCACCCGGTACGGACTGCACGAGACATAGTCGAGCTTGACCGTCTCGCAGAAGGCGATCGACGCTGGATCACCGCCATGCTCGCCGCAGATGCCGAGTTTCAGGTTGGGCTTGGTCTTCCGCCCCTTCTCCGCAGCGATGCGGATCATCTCGCCGACGCCCTCGACGTCGATGGAGACGAACGGGTCCTTGGGCAGAATGCCCATATCGACGTAGGTCGGCAGGAACTTGCCGGCATCGTCGCGCGACAGGCCGAACACCGTCTGCGTCAGGTCGTTGGTTCCGAAGCTGAAGAAGTCGGCGACCTCGGCGATCTTGTCCGCGATCAGGGCCGCCCGAGGCAGCTCGATCATGGTGCCGATCGTGTACTCCAGCGTCTTCCCCTGCTCGGCGAAGACCTCCTTCGCGACCTTCTCCACTTGAGCGCGGGTGATCTCCAGCTCCTTCTTCACGCCGACCAGCGGGATCATGATCTCCGGATGCGGCGGTTTGCCGGTCTCCTTGGCGACCAGCAGAGCGCCCTCGAAGATCGCGCGTGCCTGCATCTCGTAGATCTCGGGGTAGGTCACGCCGAGCCGGCAGCCGCGATGACCGAGCATCGGGTTGGCTTCCGCCAGCTCGTTGACCCGGCGCCGCATCGCCTCAAGATCGGCGCCCAGCGCCTTGCCCACTTCGGCCAGTTCCGCGTCGGCATGCGGCAGGAACTCGTGCAGCGGCGGGTCAAGCAGGCGGATGGTTACCGGCAGCCCCGCCATGATGGTGAAGAGCTGGTGGAAATCCTCGCGCTGGAACGGCAGCAGGCGGGACAGGGCGGCACGCCGTCCGGCCTCGTCGCTGGCCATGATCATCTGCCGCACCTGGTGGATGCGTTCCGGGGCGAAGAACATGTGCTCCGTGCGGCACAGCCCGATGCCCTCGGCGCCGAACTTCCGCGCGGTCTGGGCATCGAGCGGGGTCTCGGCATTGGCGCGCACCTTGAGCCGCCGGGCGCCGTCGGCCCATTCCATCAGCGTGCCGAAATCGCCCGACATCGTCGGCTCGATCATCGCCACCGGGCCGACGAACACCTCGCCGGTGGCGCCGTCCAGGGTGATGATCTCACCAGCCCGCACCACCTTGCCGCCAGCCGATAGCGTCTGGGCGTTGTAATCGACGGTGATGCCGCCGGCGCCGGCCACACAAGGCCGGCCCATGCCGCGCGCCACCACCGCGGCGTGGCTGGTCATGCCGCCGCGCGTGGTCAGGATACCCTTGGCGGCGTTCATGCCGTGAATATCCTCGGGGCTCGTTTCCACGCGCACCAGGATGACGGTCTCGCCCTTGCCGGCCCGGCTCTCGGCCTCGTCGGCGGAGAACACGACCGAGCCCGAGGCCGCGCCGGGGCTCGCCGGGAGGCCCTTGGCTAGCAGCACGCGCGGCGCCTTGGGGTCGAGCATCGGATGCAGAAGCTGGTCGAGCGATGCGGGGTTGACCCGCAAGACGGCCTCTTTCTGGTCGATCAGACCCTCATGCGCCATGTCCACCGCGATCTTCAGCGACGCCGCGGCGGTGCGCTTCCCGTTGCGCGTCTGCAACATGTACAGCGTGCGCTGCTGCACGGTAAATTCCATGTCCTGCATGTCGCGGTAGTGCTTCTCAAGTGTCGAGCGCACCTGGACGAGCTGCTCATAGACCTCGGGCATCGCTTCCTCCAGCGACACCTCGCCTGGCTTGGCGCCCGCCTTGGACATGGGCTGCGGCGTCCGAATGCCGGCCACCACATCCTCGCCTTGCGCGTTCACCAGGTATTCGCCGTAGTAAACATTCCGGCCGGTCGAAGGATCGCGGGTGAAACACACGCCGGTGGCGCAGTCGTTGCCCATATTGCCGAACACCATGGCCTGCACGTTCACCGCCGTGCCCCAGCCGGCCGGGATGTCATGCAGCTTGCGATAGGTGATGGCGCGCGGGTTCATCCACGAGCCGAACACCGCGCCGATGGCGCCCCAGAGCTGTTCCTCGGGGTCCTGCGGGAACGGCTTGCCGGTCTCGCCCTCGATCAGGTCCTTGTAGCCGGCAACGACGCGTTGCCAGTCCTTCGGCGACAGGTCGGTGTCCTGCACCACGCCAGCATCAATCTTGGCGTGCTCGATGATTTCCTCGAACCGGTGATGGTCTACGTCGAGCACCACCGAGCCATACATCTGCACGAACCGCCGGTAGCTGTCCCAGGCGAAGCGCGGGTCCTTCGCCGCGTCGGCCAGACCTTCGACCGAGACATCGTTCAGGCCGAGATTCAGCACCGTGTCCATCATGCCGGGCATCGACACGCGGGCGCCGGAGCGCACCGAAACGAGCAGCGGCTTGTGGCGGTCGCCGAAGGTCCGGCCCACCGCCTTTTCGATGCGGCCGAGCGCCTCGCGTACCTGACCGGCAAGTTCATCCGGGTACTTGCCCTGGTTCTCATAGAACGCGGTGCAAAGCTCGGTGGTGATGGTGAAGCCGGGCGGGACGGGCAGCCCGATCGCCGCCATTTCAGCCAGGTTGGCTCCCTTTCCGCCCAAAAGGTTGCGCATCTCCGAACGGCCCTCGTTGTGGCCGGCGCCGAAGCTATAAACCCATTTCGTCATGACAATTTCCGCTCCGTTCGTTCAGCCTTCGATCTTTGACAAATCCGCAACCTGGTCGAAGGTCGCCCGCACCTGATTGAGCAGGTACAAACGGTTGCGGCGCAAGTCTGCGTCTGGTGCGTTCACGGTAACGCGATCGAAAAACGCGTCCAATGGATCGCGCCACTGGGCCATCCACTCCATCGCACCGGCGAAATTTTCATCGCCCATCAGGCGCTTTACCACTGGGAGCGCATCCAGTGCGCGGTATAAATCAATCTCTGCCGCCTCGATGAGCCGGTCCGGATTAACCGGCCTGTCATGCGGCCCGTCTTTTCGGCTCTCGATGCGAACGATGTTCGCGGCGCGGCGATAGGCGGTGAGCAGATCGGCGCCCTCGGCGCTGGCGAGCAGCCCGGCCACCGCGCTGGTGCGGGCCAGCAGCCGGATGATGTCGTCGTCCGCGCCCGCTGCAAACACTGCCGCCAGCACGTCGTGCCGCGCCCCCTCGGCGCGAAGTTGCACGCGTAACCGTTCGGCCAGGAAGTCGAGGATTTCCTGCGGCGGTACCGGCTCCGCCGCGCGATGCTGCAACTGCGCACCGGCCGCCTCGATCAGCGGCAGCAGGTTCAGCCTGAGACCGTTGTCGCGAATGATCCGGATGATGCCCAGCGCAGCGCGGCGCAGGGCGTAGGGATCGCCGGCGCCGCTCGGCCGTTCGCCGATGGCGAAAAACCCGGCGAGCTGGTCGAGCTTGTCGGCGAGCGCGACGGCGATCGAGACGGGCGAGGTGGGCACCGCATCGTTCGGACCCTTGGGGGCATAGTGATCGCGGATCGCGTCGGCGACCAGCCGGTTCTCGCCGTCGTGCAGCGCGTAGTAGCGGCCCATCACCCCCTGCAGCTCGGGGAACTCGCCGACCATGCCGGTCACGAGGTCGGCCTTCGCAAGCATCGCGGCGCGTTCGGCAAGCGCCGGGTCGCCGCCCACGAGAGGCCCGATGCGTTCGGCGAGGCGTCTCAGCCGGACCACCCGCTCGCCCTGGCTGCCGAGCCTGGCGTGGAATGTGACCTGGTCGAGCAGCGTCACGCGAGAATCGAGCCGCGCTGTGCGGTCCCGGTCCCAGAAGTGCCGGGCGTCGGCGAAGCGGGCGCGCAGCACGCGTTCGTTGCCGGCGACGATCGTCGCCCCGCCATCAACCGCCTCGATATTCGCGACGAAGGCGAAGCAGGGTGCGGCGCTGCCATCGGGGTTGCGCAGCGCGAAATAGCGCTGGTTGATGCGCATCGACACCTGCATGACCTCGGGCGGAAGGTCCATGTAGGCGGGGTCGATGCGGCCAAGCAACGGCACCGGCCACTCGACCAGTCCGGTCACTTCGTCCAGCAGGCCTGGATCATCGACCACCGTCACGCCATGCGAGGCAGCCAGCCGGGCAATGCCGTCGGCGATGACGCGCTTGCGGTCGCTGGCCTCCACCAGCACGCGCCGGTCGCGCAGCTCGGCCCGCCAAGCGGCGAGCGACGTCACCGCGACCGGACCGGGCGCATGAAAGCGGTGGCCCTCGGTCAGGTCGGATGCGGCGAGCCCATGGCCGTCATCGGCGCCGTCCTGAAGATCGAACGGCACGACCTCGCCGTCGAGCAGGCAGACGATTCGTCGCAGCGGCCGCACCCAGGTAAATGCACTGGCGCCGCCCCATCGCATTGATTTCGGCCAGGGGAAGCGACGCAGGAGAGGCGGGATCGCCGCGGCAATCAGCGTTGCGGCGGGCACCGCTTCGGCCGCCTTTTCCAGCACCCAGTAGTCCCCCTCCTGGCGGAGCTGTTCCCGGCTGGCGCGGTGCTTGCGCAGGAAGCCAGCCACCGCCTGCTCTGGCGCATTGGCTCGTGGGCCGCGCTCGCTGCTTTGGCTGGCGGCGACGTGCCCGGCAACCTCGGCCGCCAGGGCGATCCGTCGCGGCCCGTAGTAGATCTGGATGTCGCTTGGCTGCAGCGCCGCCAGCGCCTCGCTGCCCAGCCGCGCCAGATCTTCGGCGCCGCGTGCTTGCATGCGTGCCGGAATCTCCTCGCTGAACAGCTCCAGGAATAGCGCCGGCATGCTCAGTCCTTCCGCACCGGTCCGACGTCGGTCCTGGCGAAGTTGCGGCCCCTCAACAACAAAGGGCTCCCTGATGTGCTTGCCGAGCGCGCAGGCGCACTGGTTGATTGACCGTCAGTTGCGTGCCCATGGTCGAACGTTCCATCCCCTTGGGCGCAAGCTAAAGCCTGCGGTTGGACAAGTCACGCGGCTTCGCGCGCCACCCAGGCCTCGCAGCAGCCCTTGGCCAGCCCGCGCACGCGCGCGATATAGCTGGCCCGCTCGGTCACGCTGATCACGCCGCGTGCGTCCAGCAGGTTGAACAAGTGGCTCGCCTTGATGCACTGGTCGTAGGCCGGCAGCGCCAGGTTACGCGCCAGCAGCGCGGCGCATTCCGTCTCGGCGTCGGCAAAGTGTCGTGACAGCATTGCCGTGTCGGCGCATTCGAAGTTGTACGCGCTGTACTCCTGCTCGGCGCGCAGGAACACGTCGCCGTAGGTCACGCCGGCGCCGTTGAAATCCAGCGCGAACACGTTCTCGACATCCTGGACATACATCGCCAGGCGTTCGAGCCCGTAGGTCATCTCGAAGCTGGGGAACGTCACCGGGATACCGCCGACCTGCTGGAAGTAGGTGAACTGGCCGACTTCCATGCCGTCGCACCAAACCTCCCACCCCAGACCCCAGGCGCCGAGCGTCGGGCTTTCCCAGTCGTCCTCGACAAAGCGGAAGTCGTGGCGCAGCGGATCGAGCCCGATCGCACGGTAGCTGGCCAGCAGCATGTCCTGCGCGTCGGCCGGGCTGGGTTTGATGATGACCTGGTATTGGTAATAGTGCTGCAGCCGGTTCGGGTTCTCGCCGTAGCGGCCGTCGCTGGGGCGCCGGCTTGGCTGCACGTAGGCTGCGCGCCAGGGATGCGGCCCCAACGCCCGCAGCGTGGTGGCGGGGTGGAACGTGCCGGCGCCCATCTCGACGTCGTACGGTTGCAGGATCACGCAGCCCTGCTTCGCCCAGAAGGCGGAGAGCCGCAGGATCAGCTCCTGGAAGCTGGGCTTGGCTTGGTCCATGAAAGGCCCGGTCTGTGGGTCCGGGGCACATAGAACAGAGGCCGGGGCACGGCAAGGAAGCGGGCATCCGCGGCCTGGATGGCGGACGTTGCGGCGAGGCAAGGCGGAGAACCCCGGCGGTCGCGGAACCGGCGGCGCCGTCACGAAAGCGCATTGTTCGCGCGCCATTGAACAATGCTTCAATCCTTGCCACATCCGGCCAGGAATCGGTCAACCGCAGGCCCGAAGGGGGTGCCGTACATGACCAACGAAGAACGCGACATCATTGCTAAATTCATCGGCCGTGTTGGTGGGGCGGCACAGCCGCAGGCCGGCGTGCCGGGATCGGTCCTGGCAACCGCACCACAGGCCCTGCCGCCGGTCGATCGCGACGCGGACGGCTTCATCGCCGACCAATTCAACCGCTACCCGGATGCGCGCTACCGGATCACGCAGCTCGCCTTCGTGCAGGAGCATGCGCTGGCCGAGGCGCAAAATCGGATCACCCGGCTGGAATGGGAACTGCAGCAGGCGCAACAGGCCGTGCAGCAAGCCCAGCAGCAGGCCCAGGCCGGCGGGGCTCGGGGCGGCGGCTTCTTCGGCGGCCTGTTCGGCGGCGGCGGGCGCTCCGGTCCGTCGCCACAAGGTGGTCCGGCCTGGGGTGGCGGGCCGCAACAGGGGTATCAGCAGGGGTACCCGCAGCAGGGATACCAGGCGGCTCCACCTCCGCCGCAATACGCGCCTGGCTACCAGCCCGGCATGTTCCAGCGCCCGGGTTCGGGGTTCCTTGGCTCGGCGCTGACCACGGCTGCAGGCGTTGCCGGCGGCGTGGTCGTCGGCAATGCGCTGATGAACATGTTTTCTCCGCATAGCGGGGTTGGCGGACTTGCTGCACCGGCAGCGCCCGCTCTGTCGGACAGCCCCTGGGCGACTCCCGCGGCCTCGCCGTCGGAAGGCGCGGTGGACCAAGGTGCGTGGGGAAGCCCGGACCCCGGAGCGGCTGCGCCCGATCCAGGGTACGTCGACAATGGCGCCTGGGACACGTCAGGCGGCGGCGATACATCATGGACCGACACCGGCGGCGACGGTGGCGGGGGTTGGGACACGGGCGGCGGGGGCGGGGGCTTCGACGACACGATCTGATAGCCCAGCGGGATAGCCCAGCGGGATAGCGTCGGGCCGAGGCGGCCGTTTGTCTCGGCCTGACGCGAAAGAGACGTGCCGATTACAGATGCTGGCGGGCCGTTCGGCAGGGCGCGGGGCCTCCGAGTACTTCTCGGGAGACCATCCGTTTTTTCAGCAACACATAACCGGCCGATACCGCCGGGCGGCGTTTTGCCTGGATTTGCCCGGCTTCAAAGTCTGGTTCGCTGCTGACTGAAGCGCCGGCATACGCGCAAACGCCACCGCAGCGGGCACTCTGCCCGCCGCGGTGGCGTTCGCGGTCTTGATGTCCCGGGGTTGGGCCGGGTCGGCATAGTCCGTGCCGGCACGCACCGGAGCACCTTAGTGCTCCGGTGCCGGCTTGATCACTTCGCCGGCGCGCTGCTGTCGGACGAGGGCGCGGTGGTGGTGGTCTTGTGGTGGTGCGAATGCTTGGCGGTGTGCTTATGCGTCGTCGCCGCCGGCGCGGGCGCAGCGGCGCCGGTGTCGCTCGTGGCCTGGGCCATGGCGGTCAGCGGCAGGACTGCACAGAAAGCGGCGGCGGCGATGGTCGTGAGGCGGATCGGCATGAATGGTCTCCGGATGCAGGGTGTCGCGGCATCTCCGCAACGACAGCCACCCTACGCGCGGCTTCCTTAACCCACGCTGAGCGTTTCATTCAGCCTGCGTTCAGGTGCACACCGTCACGCTCCGCGTATGCGCCGCCGGCTAGTGTTTCTTTTCCCCATCGCCATCGCCATCTCCGCTGCGGCGCATGACGAGGATGCGGCGCGCGCCCGGGCCGCGGTGGCGCGCGGCGAGATCAAGCCACTCGCGGAGCTGCTCACCGCCGTTCATGCGCATTATGATGGGCGGGTCATCGAGACCGAGCTGGTGCGGCGCCACGACCGCTGGACCTATGAGTTCAAGCTGTTGCCCGCGACGGGCCGCCTGTACCGCGTTCAGGTCGATGCCGAGAACGGCGAGGTGGTCGGCACGCGCGGGCCCGTACAAGAGAGACACTGATGCGCATTCTGGTTGTCGAAGACAACGCGGCGCTCTCGGCGCAACTCTGCACTGCGCTGGGCGCGGCCGGCTTTGCGGTGGAGGCTGCTCCGGACGGTGAGGAGGCCCAATATCTCGGCGAGACCGGCAGCTACGACGCCGTGGTGCTGGACCTCGGCCTGCCGAAACTGGACGGGATCAGCGTTCTTCGCAGCTGGCGGGCGGCACAGCGGACCATGCCGGTGCTGATCCTGACTGCGCGGGACGGCTGGATGGAAAAGGTGGCGGGGCTCAATGCCGGCGCCGACGACTATCTGGCCAAGCCGTTCGCCATGGCCGAATTGGTCGCGCGGCTGCATGCGCTGATCCGCCGGGCCTATGGCCATGCCCAGCCCGAGATCGTCTGCGGTCCGCTGCGCGTCGATACCGTCGCCCAGGGCGTGACACTGGATGGCGCGCCGGTGCGGCTGACCGCCATGGAATACCGCCTGCTGGCGTGCCTGGCGCATCACGTCGGAAGACCGGTCTCCAAATCGCATCTTACCGAGCAACTCTACGCACAGGACTTCGATCGTGATTCGAATACGTTGGAAGTGCTGGTCGCCCGGCTGCGGCGGAAGCTCGGCGATGCGCTGATCGAAACGGTGCGGGGGCAGGGCTATCGGCTGGCTGCGCCCGGATGATTATTTTGATGCGGGACGCGGGGCTGACCTGCACGGGCGACCTGAACGCGGAATGGTGGCGAAGCCCGGCGCTGTTCCGGTGGCCGGAGCAACCGGGCGGCGCCGCCGAAACGGCATGACCCCGGCCTCGCTGACCGGCCGGCTGGCGCTGCTGACCGGCGTGTGGGTCGCCGGCGGGCTGCTTGCCACCTGGATCGTGGTTTCCGGGATCGTCGTCACGCATATCGAGGAGGCGTTCGACGCCCGCCTGTCCGGGCTGCTGGATGCCGTGGTGGCAGGCACCGAGACCGAACCCGACGGCCGCCCGGTGCTTCGCCGGGCGGTGTCGGAGCCCGGTTTCGACGAGCCCCTGTCCGGCGTCTATTGGCAAACCGAGGGACCCGGCGGCGTGGCGACATCGCGCTCCCTGTGGGACCAGACGCTGCCGCCCGGCCCCGCTGGCCACGCCGGTCGGGTGGTTCGCGACGTGCCCGGTCCGCGTGGGCAACACCTGCGACTGGCCGAGCAGGACGTTGCCTTGCCGGAGTCCGCCACGCCGCTGCACGTCCAGGTGGCGGTCGCCCGCGACGACACGGACGCCGAGATCGGGCGGCTGCGCCGCGTGCTGGGGATCGGGTTCGGCTTGCTCGGGGCCGGGCTCGTGGCGGGCTCGGTCATTCAGGTGTCGTTCGTGCTGGCGCCGCTGCGCCGGCTGCGTGGTGCCGTCGCCGAACTGCGCGCCGGGCGCCGCCGTACGCTGGATGTGCCGGTGGGCGCCGAGGTGCAGCCCCTGGTCGCCGAGATCGACGCCCTGGTGGCGCAGAACCGCGCCACGGTGGAGCGCGCCCGCAGCCATATCGGCAACCTGGCGCATGCATTGCGCACCAGCCTCGCGGTCATGCGCAACGCTGTCGATGCACCGGACGCGGTCGATCTCGCGGTTCTGCGCAGTCAGCTTGTCGCGGCGGAGCGGCTGGTCGATCATCACCTGACCCGCGCGCGCACCGCCGCGCTGGCCGGCGCCACCGCCGAGGATGTGGCGGTGTCGGCGCTGGCCGAGGAGATCGCCGCGGCGCTGCGGCGGCTGTTTGCGGACAAGGCTATCGGCATCGAGGTGACTGGCGCAACCGGCCTCCGGGCGCGTTGCGACCGGCAGGACCTGGCGGAGATGGTCGGGAACCTGATGGAAAATGCCTGCAAATGGGGCCGCACGCTGGTGCACGTGACGGTCGGGGAAATGCCCGGCCGGGTGGTCGTCGGCGTTGACGACGACGGCCCGGGACTCCCGCCAGAGCAGATCCGGCAAGCGCTCGGTCGCGGCGCACGGTTTGACGAAGCCGCCCCGGGCAGCGGGCTTGGTCTCGCCATTGCTGCCGACCTTGTAGCGCTCTATGGCGGCGACCTGACGTTGGACCGGTCGGCTCTCGGCGGGCTGCAGGCTCGGTTGTCACTCCCTGCCGCGCGTTCGGTCTGATGCGGGCTGCCGAACGACCGGAGGGGCACCGTCTATCCTGGATGCCGTAATTGCCGTCCGGCGACGTGCCCGGGCAGGCGCCGATGCGGTTTATTCTTCAGGATTAACCGGAGCCGGCGCGGCCGACCAAGGTATCGGGCTCGGTGGCACGCCAAGGTCCGCCAGGAGGCTGGCTAGTAACGCACCTGCCGCATGGTCCCGCGAGATGCCGAGGCCAGACTCCAGCTCATGCCGGGCCATCCGCGCCTTCACATGAAGACCGGCCGGCGAGGTGGCGGGGATGAGCGCTGCCCGGTGTAGCTCATCATCTGAAGCGGCGTTGGCGGCGATGGTTTCATCCTCGGGAGTCGCGGGGTCATTGGCCCGTGCTGCCGCGAGGTCGAATGCCTTCCCGATCGCGACCAAGGCGGCATCGCTCGCCGTTCCATTGTCGTCGTTTTCGCGCCGCATCCCGATATTAAGACAATCTCGTATAATTGTGCTCATTCGCCCGTCCCTTTCAGATGCATATCGTTTAATATGCGGCACAGGCGCCAGCAACACGCGTTTTAGTTGTAGCGGGCCTACTTATATTCCCGCAACAAGGCGGTCTGGGCGCCTGCAGCGCCTCCCTGATGCTGCCAGAGCGCGATTGGCTCCAGCGGTCGTCTCGCCCCGCACCACTTTGGCCGCCGAGCTGACTTGAGCTTTCCATGACATATGGAGCCGCCCGGCGGGCCCTGATTGGTCAAGCCGTTCCGCCCCGTCGCCAAGCCTTGACGGATGTCAACATTCCGGCTACTCTCTTCCACAACAAGAACCAATCCAGTCGCGCCGGAAGAAAGGTCCTATGGACTGGCCGATTTGTGCGGGGTTTGGTGAAAGGGAGTCGTATCGGGCGAAGCCGGCAGCACGCTGGCGTAACTCTGCCGTAATATACATTACCGCTCGATCGAACTGTTGCCAACCGAATGCGCTGATGCTCTGGCGAACTGAATTGGTAACGTGGGCTATGGGTGGTGCCATAGAAACAATCCGGACACCATGGTTGCGGCATCGCACAGTAACGGTCTCCGTCCAGACGGTCGCGTCGATACGTGCCAGCATGCAGTGGAAGAGGAGGTATTAGTGAACGATGACGATTTAGAGTACGAGGTTATGGTCAACAATGAGGATCAGTACTGCTTGTGGCCGATTCTCAAGGCCGTACCGAGTGGCTGGCAACAAATCGGGCCAATCGGAAGCAAGCAGGATTGCCTCGCCTACATCGAGCAGCATTACAGATGGCGATCGCCCCGCGCCGGCCTGACCCTCGTCTGGTATATCAGTCCGAACGAGGCGCCCAATAAGACCCATACACCTATCGCCGCCTGCTGGACCAGAACGGCATA